>Ga0187807_1000105_pt1 | contig 22817 bp, 24 predicted proteins | sample NC_wetland_sal_i_4_FD_132432 | JGI IMG/M metagenome (GOLD analysis project Ga0187807, IMG submission 132432) | Wetland sediment microbial communities from Neuse River Estuary, North Carolina, USA - ASW_2 | ecosystem: Environmental > Aquatic > Freshwater > Wetlands > Sediment | place: USA: North...
ACCATCCGCCTCGACCCGCTCACCGCGCCCCGCAGGACCCGCGCCATCGCAGCCCTCTGCAGCCAGCTCAACGCCACCGCAACCCGCTACCCCGGCACCCAGCTCGTCCTGCGCTACGAGATCAAAGACCACCCCGGCACTGCATAAACCCATCTCCTATGTCAGGAGTCCTGGGCCCGCGGCACGGCGGTATCGAAATAGATTGCCGGACTGGGCAAATAACACGACGGTCTGCGCGAAGAGCATGACGACGTTTGACCGGACGACCGTTTTTGGACCAGCCCGAACTCAGGCGCGGCGGGCGAGTTGGGAGCAGAACGGGCTACACTATCCGTGAGCGCAGTTACCTTCGTTCACTAATATCGATAGCCACCGTTGGCTGTCGCGCCTCGGAAACACCAGAAGGATGCGATGGAATCGGGTTTCGCTCCCTCCGAGATCGACACCACTAAGCCACATCCGGCGCGTATGTACGATTATTATCTCGGCGGGAAAGATAACTACCCTGTTGACCAGGAGGCGGTCGCCAAGGTTCTCCAGAGTGCGCCCGAGGTCCGTGACATCGCGCGCGCCAACAGGGCGTTCATGCAGCGAGCGGTGCGGTTCCTGGGTGCGGAGGCGGGGATCCGGCAATTCCTGGATGTCGGCACGGGCATCCCGACGGCGGGCAACGTGCACGAGGTCGCAGGAGAAGCCGCGCCGGGTTCACGTGTCGTTTACGTGGACAATGATCCTATCGTGAACACACACGCCAATGCCCTGCTCAGCGGGCACGGCACTACCGGGATCGTGCTTGCCGATCTGCGTGATCCGGAGGCGATACTCAGTCACCCCACCACGCGCGAGCTGCTGGACTTCAGCCAGCCAGTCGCCTTGCTGCTGGTGGCGATCTTGCACTTCATCCTTGACGAGGAAGGGCCGGCCGACATCCTCGCCACCTTCCGCGCCGCGCTGCCGCCAGGCAGCTTTATCGTGATCTCGCACGTTACCAAGGACTTCCGCAGCGAGGCAGCGCAGGGCGTCGCGTCCGTCTACAACAGCCGGGCCACCGCGCCGCTGGCGCTCCGCAGCCATCTTGCGATCACTTCGTTCTTCGACGGCTGGCAACTGATTGAGCCCGGCCTGGTCCAGCTGCCACTGTGGCGGCCCGACAGTCCCCTGCCGCGCAACCTCGCGAAACTCTGGATATACGGCGGCGTCGCCCGCCTAGCCGACTGACAGCAAGTCCGCGTTCCCAGGTCCGTATTCCGCGATTCGCTCGGCTATATCGCGGACACGGGCAGAGCCGTGGTCAGGATGCTGAGCCAGTTGGAGTGCGACAGTGTCTAGGCGCTGCCTGATGAAATCGATGCGCTTGCCGGGCACGAGCCCGAGCACCGGAGCAAGAGCGTCAACGGCACCGTCGAGTTCCGCATCGCGCAGACGGGCTTCGGCAAGGCTCACCTGGGCGATCGCTTCCATGGCATAGCCATGAGTCTCATCCGGCCCCGGTCCGGCGGCGTACAGTTCGATGGCCCGCTCAAGCTGGGCGGTCGCGTCCGCCGAGGCACCGGTGATCTCGGTGAATACCGAGGCAACCAGGTAGTGCCTGGTCGCCCGGGACAGGTCGTACTCGCCGCCGATTCCCGTCAGATCATCGCTGTAGTCCCGGGCACCGGCATGGTCAGCCAGGTTGACCGCGCGCCGCGCGCCGGCGGTGTCACCCATCCGGGCCGCCGCTCGACCGTACATCAGGTGCAGTTGGACGCCCGTGGGTCCGCCTGACAGGTGCTCCAGCCCGCTCGCTGCCAGCTCAGCCGCGCGCTTGAACTGACCGTTCCAGTAGGAATGGCTGGCCATGCCGAGGCGCAACTTCGCAAGCAGCGCCTGCTGGCCGATCGCGATCGCGTACGCCCATCCCGCGCGGTACAGCTCTTGAGCGGCACCCGGGCATCCCAGGTCGTACGCCACGTCGGCCATCAAGCCGTTCACGCAACCGAGCAGAAAGTAGATTTCCGCCGAGTCCTGCGGCCAGATCCTGCGGTCAAGCGCCGCGTACATGCGACCGCGTACCCGGCGCATCTCCCGGAATACCGGCAGTGGCTCGCAGGTCATGTACTCGCGCGAAAGGCGCGTCACATCGGCGCGGAACTGCTCGACCGTCGCGTCGCCGATGCCGCGCTGTTCCGCCTGCTCGGCCCTCTCGCTGCCCTCATGTGCCGCAGCAAGCACCTCACCTGCGGCGACCGTGATACCACCGATGCCGGGCTCCTGGGCCATGCGGCCGACGGCTTGCCCCGACAGAAAAGAGCTATCGGGCTCAGCGAGCACCCCCGGTGACACCATCGTCAACGGCTGGCTTGTGTCCCTGGGGAATTGAGCGGGCGGGATGCCGAAAGCCGCGCAGTAGTTAAGCATGTGACGCGGCGAGACGCCGTATCCGCCGCGCTCCCAGCGATAGATGTTGTGGGTCATGCCGTTCACGCCCGGCATGTGGTTATCGCCTCTGGCCCGGCCCGCCGCGATGAGCCGCTTGGCCATCTCGATGCGGTCCCAGCCCCGGATCTCGCGCTCCTGCCGCAGCCAGGCACCCAATTCCTGGGACACTCTCGGCCTGCTTCCGTGTCGGCTAGTTCTCCTGAAGTTCAGGAGAGGAGGAAATCAGCCTTGCCCGCCTTGGCGCCATGAATGAAGGCACGGATCTCATCCGGTTCGAAGATGAGCGCGGGGCTGTCTGGGTCGGTGGACTGGCGCACAGCGACCCGGCCATCGGGCAGCCGCTTAGCCTCCAGGCATGCGCCGCCATTGGAGCCGCTCCACGGCTTGTGCCAGCTCTGGGCACCGAGCGCGCCCGCGGGCATGCCGTTGTAGATTTCCATTGTCAGATCTCCTTACGGATCGCGCGGAGCACGGCGACCGTGCTGTCCGCTGGGACCGACTGGGCGGAAATGCGGTCCAGGACCTCCAGGTAGACAGCCACTTCCCGCGGCTTGTCCAAGTAGAAGGAGCTGGAAATGCTCTCCCCGTATACGATGTCCGGCATCTCCTTGTCCGGGAAGCGCAGCAGGTAGAACAAGCCGTGCATGGCGGGATGCAGCCCGGCGCTGAACGGCAGCACTTGCACGGTGATTCCGGGCCGTTCGACGGCCTCGACCAGCCGGTCGATCTGGGCCCGCATGATGGCAGGCCCGGTGGTGGCAACAGGCCGGCGTAGCGCTGTCTCATCCATGACTATCCAGAGGCGAGGCGGCTTTGGCCTGGCGAGGATCTGCTGCCGTGCCAGCCGTAGCGTCACTCGCCGGTCGACTTCGCTGTCCGGGGCATCGGGAAAGCCCGTCCGGACACTGGCGCGGGCGTAATCCTCGGTCTGCAAAAGCCCGGGCACCCAGTGCGGTTCATAGCCCCGGATGAGAGCCGCCGCTTCCTCCAGCCCGACGTACGTGCGGAACCAGTCAGGAAGAACGTCACCGAAACTGTGCCACCAACCAGGCTTGCTGGCGTCACGGCACAGGGCCAGGAAGGCCTCGATCTGATCCGCGGTGGTGACGCCATAGGCGATTAGCAGGCTCTTGACGGTGAGAGGTTTGAAGCCGCCTTCGGCGCGCTCCATCCTGCGGATCGTGAAAGGCGAGGAGTAGATGGCCTCGGCCGCCTCGTCAACGCTCATCTCGGCCTTTTCGCGCAGCGCCTGCAGTTGCCTTCCCAGGATCATGCGCAGTGCGGTAGGCCCGCCGACCCGGTCACCCGTCATCTCCGTTATGCCCTCTCAGCAGCCCTGAAGAAAGATTGTCATGCCCATGGGTGCCGGCGCAACGGCTTACACAGTAGACCGTCACTAACTGTCCCGATCTGTAGAGTCGTTGTACATAGCATTTTCACTCCTGCACTCGGCAAGATGCGTCACACTAATGCGATGAGCGGCCACCGACAGGAGGACAGCGTGCACGCTGCGTGTGGCAAGGAGAGCCGACCGCATGACGGGCATATGCGTTAGTGCTGCGCCCGCCTCAGAGGTGGCAGTGGACACTGGGGGCGGGCCGCCCTGGCTTGATCTTGTCCCGGAGACGGCATCGCCGGGCCGGGCGAGGGCGTGGACGCGAGCCGTGCTGGTCGCGTCGGACCTCCGTCACCTTGCTGGAGACGCGGAGCTTGTCGTCTCCGAACTCGTCGCCAACGCGGTCCAAGCGAGTTCCTCGGCTGGAGCCCTAGACCCAGTGCGGGTGTGCCTGACGCCGGTCGGAACGCAACTTCTCGTCCAAGTGCGGGATGCCTGCCCGGCCTTCCCTGTGCGCAGGCACCCCGGCGTCACCGACGAGGCCGGACGCGGCCTGATGATCGTCGAGCACATTGCCGCTGAGATCGGCTGCCACCCGACGCCGGGAATGCCGGGCAAGGTGGTCTGGTGCCTCATTGCGGGTGATCCGGCGCACGGTAACCGGGCGTGCGGCCAGTAGTGCCTCAATAACGACAGCGCGGACAGCGGAGCGCACAGTGACCAGCGGGAAGCCGTTTCTTGTCGATTTCGATGTTACGAATCCGAACATCGCCCGAGTTTATGATGCCTTCCTCGGCGGGAAGGACAACTTCGCCGCGGACCGGGCTGTCGTGGAGGAGACACTGCGGATTGTCCCCGACGCGGCCGCCGGGGCGGCGGCCAACCGCGAGTTCCTGCGGCGGGCGGTCTGGTACCTGACGTCCGTGGCCAGTATTGAGCAATTCATCGATATCGGGGCCGGGCTTCCGGCCGAGGACAACGTGCACGAGATCGCGCATCAGGTCAACCCCGGGGCGAGGGTCGTCTACGTAGATAACGACCCGGTCGTGATACGACACGCACAGGCACTGACATCGCACGACCGCGCTGTCATGGTACTGCCCGCCGACGCCCGCTACCCCGAGCAGATCCTCGATGATCCCGCGGTCCGGATGTTCATCGACTTCAGCCGCCCGGTCGGCGTGCTGATGTTCTCCATCCTGCATCACATCACCGACGAGGAAGATCCCGCAGAGATCGCGGCCCGGTTCCGCGCCGCCATGGCGCCCGGGAGCCACTTGGCCATCTCCAGCTTCCGCATGCCGGGCCCGGAGCATCCGGAGGACCGGGCCAAGGCGCGCGCGGTACAGGAAGTGTTCAACGAGACGCTGGGCACCGGCTTCTGGCGCGAACACGCGGAGATTCTCACGTGGTTCGGAGACTGGGAGCTGATAGCGCCGGGCCTCGTGCCCCTTCCAGAATGGCGCCCGGAGAAAGCTCCGCCAGCGTGCAAAGATTCCACCTATTACGGATTCGTAGGCGGCGTGGCCGTCAAGCGCCAGGATCAGTCGAGCACGTGAGGCGATAGGGCGGATTGCGGATCACGCCACAGATTCGGCCCTGCGGGTGCCGAAAACCCCGAACGGCACATCCGCCAGGTCATGTAGCCGGCATCCTCGGCAGCAGCCACTGAGCGGTCGGGTCCCGCCTGCGCACCCGCTCACGACGGGCCAGCGCGTCGGTCAGGCGCACCTGCCGGGGCCTGTACCGCCGCAAAAGGCGGTCACTGCGGTGACGTGCGGATTTCGATGACGCGCTCACGCGGCGCGGTGGTACTCATCGCTCTGAGCTGGTACAGCGGTGGTACCGAGCGGGCGCACAGGCCCGGCGCATACCGTCCGGGCATGCGGGTGCTCGTGGTGGAGGACGAGCCGCGGATGGCCCGCCTGCTTCGGCGTTCGCTGCGGGAGGAGGGCCACGCGGTCGACGTCGCGGGCGACGGCACGGACGGGCTCTGGCTGGCGATGGAGAACGACTACGGCGCGATCGTCCTGGACGTCATGCTCCCTGGCTTGGACGGGTTCCAGTTGTGCCGGAGGCTGCGGGACGCAGGACGGTGGGCGCCGGTGCTGATGCTGACCGCCCGGGACAACGTGACAGACCGGGTCCGCGGGCTGGACGCCGGGGCCGATGACTACCTCGTCAAGCCGTTCAGCCTGCTTGAGCTGGCCGCGCGGCTGCGGGCCCTGGCCCGGCGGGACGACAGGGCACGGCCGGTGGTGCTGACCGCCGGGGACCTGCGGCTGGATTCGGGCGCCAAACGCGCGTGGCTGGGCGACCGCGCGGTGGCCCTGTCAGCGAAGGAGTTCGCCCTGCTCGAGTTCTTCCTGCGCAATCCTGGCCGGGTGCTGAGCCGCACGCAGATCATCGAGGCAGTGTGGGACTTCGCCTACGAAGGCGGGTCCAACGTCGTCGACCAGTACGTGACCTACCTGCGGCGCAAGCTCGGCCCGCAGGTCATCGAGACCGTCCGCGGCATGGGCTACCGGCTTCGCGACCTGCCCGGGGAGTGACCGGCGTGCCCATCAGGCTCAGGCTCGCCGCCGCGTTCACGGTAATCTCCGCGATAGTTTTCGCGGCGGGTGCCCTGTTGTTCGTGGTTGCGCTCGCGCCAGAGGCCGAGGGCAACGCGCTCAGCCAGGTGGAGCGGGAACTCATCGTCGCCGGCGTCGCTTTCGTGGCCGTGGCCGGGGCGGGCGCGTACGTGCTCGCGAGCGCGGCTCTGTCTCCTGTGGAACGGCTCCGGCGGCAGGTGGCCTCCATCTCCGCCGGAGATACCGGCGCCAGCCTGGAGGTGCCGGCGACCAGTGACGAGATCGCCGCACTCGCCGTGACGATGAACGACGTGCTCGGCAGGCTGCAGCGTGCCCTGGCCCGGCAGCGCGCCTTCGTCTCCGACGCAAGCCACGAACTGCGCACGCCGCTCGCCGTGCTCCGCGGTGAGCTTGAGCTCGCCGGGCGTCCGGGGCGTGACCGCGACGAGCTGGCCGCGGCCGTCGAGGCGGCCGAGGCCGAGGCGGTCAGGCTCGCCCGGATCACCGACAACCTGCTGCTGCTAGCCAGGGGCGACGAGGACAGGCTGGACATCAGGCCCGAGCCGACGGACGTCCGGGAGTTGCTCGGGAACTGCGCGGGTGCGGCCCGGTCCCGGCTCGCCGGGACCGGAACCGTGATACACACCGACGTCCCGGCCGGCCTGCCCGCGGACATCGACCCCGGCCGTGTGCGCGCGGCGGTTGACAACCTCGTGGACAACGCCCTGCGGTTCGCGCCACCGGGCTCGGTCATCCTCCTCTCGGCCGCGGTCTGCCACGACGGCCTCCGCGTCGAGGTCAGCGACGACGGTCCCGGGTTCCCCGCCGGGTTCCTGCCGCACGCCTTCGAGCGGTTCAGTCGCCCAGACAGCGGCCGTTCCCGCGACGACGGCGGCTCCGGGCTTGGGCTTGCGATCGTCCGCACGGTCGCCACCGCACACGGCGGCACCGCGACCGCTGCCAACAGACCCGGCGGCGGCGCGGTCGTCCGGCTGGTCCTCCCCCAGCCGCGGATGTGAGGTCTCACATGTTTCGCTCACGGCCTTTACATCCGCGCCAGTGCACCCTCGGGTGCATGAAGACGAACACATTCCGTGACTCCCGGCGCGACGGCATCCACCGCGCCCGCCGGGTCTCCAACTGGACGGCAGCCTTCCTGCTCGCCGTCACCGGCGGCTCGGCCGCGGCGCTTGCGCGGCAGGCGTCGCACCCGGTCGCTGCGGCTACCAGCGGCACCGTGACGGCCGGCCAGGCGGCAGGGGGACCGCATGTGCCGCATTCGGTCGCGACCACCACCGCGTCGGGCGTGACGGTGACCACCACCACGCAGACCGTCAACGGGAAGACCATCGTCACCCAGGTTCGCAGCGGCCATCCCCGCTGGGATGACTGATGTGGCGGCAGGTACCCATGCCGGACGCCACCGTCGCGGTCGCAGGGCGAGACGCGCTTGGCACTGACGCCCGGGTCGTGGTCTGGCCTCCGGACTGCCTGGAGGCAGCGTGCGCTGCCACTGACGGCGTGCTCGCCGCGCTGGACCGGCAGGCGAGCCGGTTCCGCGCCGACTCGGAGCTCACCGCGCTGCACCGCGCCGCTGGCAGCCTGTTCGCGATGAGCGCCGGTCTCGCCGAGGCGGTCGAGGTCGCGCTCGCTGCGGCGAGCTGGACCGGCGGGCGAGTTGACCCGACGGTCGGCACGGCCCTGATCGCGCTGGGCTACGACCGGGACTTCGCCGCGATCGGCGTGGCCGCCGACCCCGTCCTTGCCGTGCCCGCGCCGGGCTGGCAGCAGGTCGCGCTCAGCGGCCGGCTGCTGCGCCTCCCGGCTCATGTGCGGCTTGACCTGGGCGCCACGGCCAAGGGCGTCGGGTCGGACCGCGCTGCCCGGGCCGCGGCGCCCACGGCCGGCGGGGTCCTGATCAGCCTGGGCGGCGACATCGCGGTATCGGGGACACCGCCGTGCGATGGCTGGCCGGTCACCGTCGGCGCTGCCGGGGGGCCACTGATCCGGCTGCCCGCCGGAGCGGTCGCCACCTCGTCGGTCACCTGCCGCCGCTGGCGGCGCGGCGGCCGGGAGCTGCACCACATCATCGACCCGCGTACTGGGCTGCCCGCGGACGGCCCCTGGCAGACGGTCACCGTCGCTGCCGCCACCTGCGCCGACGCGAACGCGGCGGCGACCGCCGCGATCGTGGCCGGCAAGCGGGCAGAGGATTGGCTCACCCGCGCCGGCGTTGCCGCGCGCCTGATCTCTCACGGGGGCCAGGTGCGCCTGCTCGGCGGCTGGCCATCCGGTGACGGCGCACCGGTCCCGGTGCCGCGCGGCTCGCACGTCTACCCGGCGGGAGCACCGCGATGAGCACGCAGGTCCCGTGGTTCGTCTCGCGCGGCAGCGGGCTGGCGCTGCTGGCCGCGTTCAGCATGGTGCAGGTGCTCGGTGTCGCCGCCCGGCTCGGCGACGGCCCTCGCCGCTGGCCGAGGTCCGTCACCGGCGAACTGCACCGCACGCTGGCCCTGTTCTGCGTTGCTTTCCTCGTGCTCCACGTAGCGACCGCGATCGCCGACCCGTATGTCACGATCGGCTGGGCGGCGGCCGCGATCCCGTTCGCGTCGCCGTACCGGACGGCGGCGATCGGCCTCGGCACGCTGGCGGCCGACCTCGGCGGCGCCGTGCTGATCACCAGCCTGCTGCGGCAGCGGCTCGGCTACCGGGCGTGGCGTGCCGTCCACTGGCTATCCGTCCTGGCGTGGCCCGCCGCGTTCGTCCACTCGCTCACCGCGGGCAACGATATGAGCATCTGGTGGGTCGCGCTGATCACCTGGGGCTGCGCCGTCATCGTGGCAACGGCGTTGGGTGCCCGTGCCCTGGCGGGGGTGGCGCGATGATCGTCCGGGAGCTTGTCCTTCTGGGTGACGGCCGGACGGACCTGGCCACGCACCTGGCACGGTACGGGCCGCTTCCAGCCACGATCGACAGGGCTGCCCTGCTCCGCGATGTGGACGGGGCCGGTCTCACCGGCCGGGGCGGTGCCGCGTACCCGGCCGCACGAAAGATCGCCGCCGTGGCGCGGAACGCGGCACGCACCCGCCGGGACCCGCTGGTAATCGGCAACGGCACCGAGGGCGAGCCCGCCATCGACAAGGACAAGACGCTCATGACCCGGTCCCCGCATCTGGTGCTTGACGGCGCGCAGATCGCGGCGTTGCTGACCGGGGCTCCCGCGGCGGTGATCGTGGTTCACCCTCGTGCTCTCGGCGCGATGAAGCACGCGGCGGCCGAACGCGCGGGCGGCCCCGTCAGGCTCAGCGTCCGCAGGGCTGCTGACGGATTCGTGGCCGGTGAGGCGACCGCGACGGCCTGCTGGGTCGCCCGCGGCGCCAGCACGCCGACAGGGACACCGCCCCGGCTGTCCGAGCACGGCCCCGCCGGGGTGCCGACACTCGTGCAGAACGTTGAGACGCTCGCCCATCTGGCGCTTATCGCCCGGTACGGCCCGGCCTGGTTCCGATCGGCCGGGACACCAAGCGAACCTGGATCGATGCTGGTCACGATTACGGGAGCAGTGCGGGCGCCGGGTGTGCGGGAGATCGGGATCGGCATGCCGGTCCGGCACGTCCTAGAGCAGGCCGATGGCCCGTCCGCGCCGCTGCGTGCCCTGCTGCTCGGCGGTTACTCCGGTGCGTGGGCGAATGCGGCTGAGGCGATGGGCCTGCCCTTGTCGGCCGCCGGGCTCGCCGATCTCGGCGCGGCGCCGGGGGCCGGACTGGTCGCGGCACTGCCTGCCGACGCGTGCGGACTGCAGGAGACAGCCCGCCTGGCCCGGTACCTGGCCCGGCAGTCCGCCGGGCAGTGCGGGCCGTGCGTCTTCGGCCTGGATGCGATCGCCACCGAGGTCTCACGGATCGCAGATGGTCGCGGCGGCGGAATCGCCCTGCTCACCAGGTGGCTGGGCCAGGTGGACGGTCGCGGCGCGTGCTCCCATACCAGCGGGGCCGCCCGGCTGATCCGCAGCGCCCTGCGTGTATTCGGCGACGATCTGGCCGACCACGCCGCCGGACGGTGCGCCGTTTCGCCGGGGGTGATCCGGTGACAGCCAGGCTCCGGGTCGACTACATCACCTGCGGCGGGCGCGGGATATGCGCCGAGCTGCTACCCGAGCTGATCAGCGGCGACGACTGGGGCTTCCCCATCGTCACCGGCGAGTCGGTACCGCCCCGCCTGCTCGGCGACGCCCGGGTCACGGCACGGGCGTGTCCGCTGCTCGCCCTGCGCCTGGAACCACATACGCCGAGCGGTACGCCGTGACCATTGCTCGCTGCATCCACCGGGTAATCACGGCCGCAGTCCGTCGGAGCCGTCGGCTGGGCTGTCGCTGCGGGGGTTCCTGCTGCAGGGCTTGATGCGGACGATGCTCGTTATAGTGCCAGCACCCTGCCGGACACCGGTCTGCCTGGGGCGGTAAACCACCACCGCCCCAGGCTGGAAACCCCCTCACGAGGTCCCGGAGGCGGCGGTCAGCCGAGGATGACGCCGGTGAGGCCGCCGAGCACCAGGGCACCGGTCAACAGCAGCGCCACGACGAGGGCGATGATCCGGACGCGGGCGATGACGAGGGCGCCGGTGATCGCGCCGATGCTGGTGCCGGCGCCGGTGACCAGGAAAGCCATAGCCGGGCCGAGACCCAGGCCGCCGTGGATGAGCGCCGCGACCATCGGCAGTGAGGCCTCGGTGGTGATGTAGACCGGGATTCCCAGAATGGCCGCGAGGCCGATCGAGGTGGGCGAATGCCCGCTGAGCAGGCCAGTGAGGAACCCGGTCGGTAGCAGCTCGATGAGCAGGTACCCGATGACGGTGTAGCCGAGGAAGTACAAAGCCAGCCGGAGGCCAGGCCCGCGCAGCTCGCGCGCAACCTCCCGGAGGCACAACCGGGCGATCCCGGTACGGGCCGCCGGCGGTGCGCTACCGCACCCAACAGCCGGATCCGGGGCGCAGCCACCGGACGAGCCGGCGCCACCCGGGCACTCGGTGTGGCGCATGCGGGCTTGGCAGCAGAGCCATCCGGTGCGCTCGAGCATGCTGGTCACGCCGCCGGCGGCGAAGCCAAGCGCGATGGTGCCGGTAAAGAAGATCAACGCGAACGGCCAGCCAAACAGCCCGGCGCTGAGCAGCAGCTCTTCGGGGCTGGTCAGCGGGGATGCGACCATGAAAGCGACGATCGGCGCCCACGGGGTGCGGGTGGCGAGCATGCCGAGCACGATCGCCGTCGTCCCGCACGAGCAGAACGGGGTCAGAGTCGCGAGCAGGACCGCGGCGCTGATTGCCAGCCAGCGCCGCTGCGACAGCCAGCCGCTGAGCCGGCCGGTTCCCACGTACACGGGAACCAGGGCCGCCGCGAGGATGGACAGCAGCAGGTAGGGCCAGTCGGCTGCCAGCGTCGACCAGACGTCTCCGGTGACCCGGCCGAGCAGGTCGGTCATCCAAGTCACCGCACTCACCTCCAAGATCGTGCCGTCACCTGGCGGGCACGGACAGAACCTCACGCAGGGCATCGAGGGCGGCGGGCACGACCGCGTACCAGATGTTCTTGCCGTCGCGCTGGGTCGTGACCAGCCCGGCCGCCTTCAGCACCTTCAGGTGATGGGAGACGGTCGGCTGGCTTTTGCCGATCGGCTCGACCAGGTCACATGCGCACATCGCGCCCCCGGGCGCGGTCGCCAGCACCGATAGGATCCGCAGCCGCACGGGGTCGGCCAGCGCGCCAAACTGGCGGGACAGCAGCCCGGCATCCCGCACCGGCAAGCACTGCGCGCCAATCGGCGCACAGCACGCCTCGACCTGCGGCTGTGTGATCTGCGGCGGCTCTCGGACGGTCATCGCGTCCACCTCCGTTCCGCAACATATTGATATTCATGGATATGTTTTGGCGCAAGACCCACTGGGTCTCATGCGGCCAGCGAGCGGCAAGTCACAGCACTGCGGCACAAGCGTGCAGTAGATCCGCCGTGCCGGCTCAAGACCAAAGCCGGGGCAAGGTGCATGGCAAGTAATTGGGGGATCGCACCCAGCCGCGCATTCGTTCCAGCCATCCTGCCTCAGGTGGCAGGCGCACCGGTGATGACCAGGGGTTTGACCCCAGGTCTTTTCTTACGGCATCCGGGCAGCGACGTACGGTAGTGACAGCTGGGACGACCGGGGCGTAGTGTGAGCACAAAGTACAGCGGTGGGATGGGGAACCACGAGCGCGGCCGGGAAGCAGGAGACGGCCGGACAAGCTGTATGAGGCGCTCCGCGCCGGTATGGGGGTCCACTGAGCCTGACCAGCCTTAGGCGGCACGTAATCAGAGCGTGGCCACCCGTGAGCCGGGCGGAGCTGCAGAATTCTCGCGATTATGACTGCGGGGGCGCGCCGATCCGCGAGCTAGGCGACCGTGGTCCGTCTGGGTGATGAATGCAAGCGGCTTGATTTGGGGGCATCGCCATGGCCGAGCCGAATCCCACACGGCACCTGCCAGCCGATGGCACTGAAGCGATCCCGAAGCAGCGTCAGGCTCCTGACAAGTTCGCGGCGAAACGCCTGCGGACTATCCCGCTAATGCTGGCGACCGTGGTCCTCGGCGGCGCAGCGGCGGCGCTGATCGTGTTCGGAGCGTCAATCGGCTACGGGATCGAGGGTCATCTGCCCTGGGGACACACCGCGTTCTTGGCGGCTTGGACTGCGATCCGCTGGGTTGGGACGGTCATCCTGATCTCTCTGCTGTTCTCGTTTTACGACTACTACGCGCCGAACCGGCCCGAGCCGCGATGGCGGTTGTTCAGCGCGGGGGGGCTGGCGAGCGCGGTCATCTTCCTGGTCGCCTCGCTGGGTTTCTCTTTTTACGTGACCAAATTCGGCTCATACGGCAAGACCTACGGCGCGCTCGCCGGGGTCGTCATCCTCATGTTCTGGCTGTACCTGGCTGGACTAGCGGTACTCGTGGGCGGTGAGCTGAACGCGCACATTCAGCGCGGCTCGACGGTGAAGGCCGGCGATCCGCGCTCGCAGGTTGCCTAGGCCCCGAGACGCAAGACGGCGTCCGGACGAAAGGGGGATCATGGAAAATCTCGTAGACGGCGCACGGCCACCCGCTGCCCACGCGCGATCAACGGCTGAACTAGTGAAGTCACTATCCGAGCAAGTCTCGGTGCTGGTACGTGATGAGCTGAAGCTCGCCCAGCTGGAGATGACCCGTAAGGGCAAGCAGGCCGGGGCTGGTGCCGGGATGCTCGGGGGCGGCGGCCTGATCGCGCTGTATGGCGTGGGCTGCCTTATCGCGTGCGCGATCATCGCGATCAGCGGAGTGATCTCGGCGTGGCTTGCCGCCCTGATTGTGGGCGCGGCCTTGCTGGCCGTCGCCGCGATAGCAGCCCTGCTGGGCAAAGGCAGGCTGCAAAAGGCCGCGCCGCCCGTCCCTGGGCACGCGGTTGCCAGCATCAAGACCGACGTTGACGTGATCAGGGAAAGGGCACGCCGATGACCACCGGCGAACAGGAAGCGAAACCGGCACAACACGTGGCAATACCCGCACAACGAAGCGCCGACAAGACGGAAGCGGCACCTGCCTCCGAGCTTTCTTCCCAGGCGGTAACACGCGGCGACGCGCAGGAGACCTCGCCGCTGACCGGCAGCATAGCCACAGCGCCCGACGCTACCCGGCAGCTGGAGCTAGAGATCGAGCGGACCCGCGAGCAACTGGGCGACACGGTGCAGGAACTGCTTGCCAGGGTAGACGTGAAGGCCAGGGCGCGGGCCAAGGCCACCGAGGTGTCAGGAAAGGCCAAGAGCACGATAGTCCAGGCACGCAATCAAGCCGTGACCCGCGCAGGGGGCGTGCGCGATCAGGTCGCGGGCAACACCGCGGCAGCCCGGCAAAAGGCGGCATCCGCCGGCCGGGCGGGAAGAGACCAGGTTCGCGGCCGCATAGTCGCCGCGGGCACGCCGGCCTGGGAAGCCATGCCGGAACAGGTACGCCGGGCAGTGACGAAGGGAACCAACGGCGCCCGGGAGCACCCGATGCCGCTGGCGGTGGCTGCCGGCGTGGTCATCGTCGGCTGTCTGGTCATCTGGCAATGGAAGTCGCGAGCAGCGAGCGCCAGATCGTCAGGGTGATTCCGCTGCGCCTGATCAGCGACGCAAGGCAGACGTTCACGCGTGACCATCATTTACGCCCTGCTCGCCGGGCTGTGCAATGCCCTCAACGTCACTGCTCAGCACCTCGGCAGCATCAGCAGCTCGAAGAAGTCAAAGGGCTGGCGCTTTGTCGTCTCCCTCCTCAGGAACCCGCTGTGGCTGGCGGGCTGGGGGGCGCTGGCCGGCGGCTTCGTCTTCCAGGCGCTCGCGCTGCATAACGGGCAGATGTCAGTGGTCCAGCCACTGCTCGTCACCGAGCTGGTCTTCGCCCTCGGCCTGCGGCGGATCTGGCTGCGCCAGTCCATCCGGGGCATCACCTGGTGGGCGGCGGCGCTGACCTGCGCCGCCCTGGGCATGTTCCTGGCGACTTCTGAACCGAAGGGCGGCACTGAGTACCCCGCCAGTCACGCGTGGCTGACTGGCGCCTTGGGCACCGTGGGGGTCGCCGCGGTCCTGGCACTCCTGGGCATGCGCGGCAGCACCGTTCGCCGGACCGCGCTGGTGGCATCGGCCACCGCCATGATGTGGGCACTGGTTGCGACGCTGGTCAAGACCATGACCGACACCTTGTCGGAGTTCGGCGTGGGCGGCATGTTCCTGCACTGGCCGGTCTACGCGCTCGCCGCGGCGGGTTTGGGTGCCGAGGTTCTTCAGCAGACGACGCTGAGCGTGGGTCCGCTCAGCATTTCCCAGCCAATCCTGGTCATCGTCAACCCGATCGTGAGTATCGCGCTCAGCGTGTGGATCTTCGAGGAGTACTTCACCCCTGATGTGGCGAGGCTCGCCCTCGGGTCCGTCGCGTTCGCCGTCATGTGCGCCTCCGCGGCGGTGCTGACCCGAACGGCGCCGTCGACCATGTCGTCCTCTGACATTTCCGCCGAGGCGTCCACGAGCGCGCGCTAATGCTGCCGGGACCCGGGTCCGTCCGAGCCCGCGGGGTATTCCTCGAGCGGCACAAGGTCCTTGGACCAGGCCGACAGCACCGGGGTAACCACCCGCCAGGATTCTTCAGCCTCGTCGTCGCGGATGGACAGGGCCGCGTTCCTGTTCAGCACGTCCAGCAGCAGCCGGCCGTATGCGGGCAGCTCGGGCGGGTCGAGCCGGGTGCCCAGGGTCAGCGGGACGAGGGTCCCGGCTCGCGCTCCGATGCCGGTCAGTTCGAGAGCAAGGGTTTCCGGGTCGAGCCCGAACCGCAGCACGTTGGGGAGTTCCTCCCCGGCGTGGCTGAAGGGCAGGTGCGGCACGGGCCGGAAGTGCACCGCCACCTCCTTGCGGTCCCGCCGGAGCGCCTTGCCGGTGCGCAACCGGAAGACCGTGCCCGGCCAGCGCCAGTTGTCCAGCTCGAGTTCCACCTCGGCGAAGGTCTCGGTGCGGCGGGCAGGGTCCACGCCTTCCTCGTCGGCGTACGCCGGGACCTGGCGGTCGCCGATCCGCCCGGCCAGGTAGCGGCCGCGGCGGGTGCGCTGGGCGACGTCGGTGTCGGTGAGCGGCCGCACCGAGCGCAGCACATCGATCTTACGGTCGCGCAAGTCACGTTCACCGAGGCTGATCGGTGGTTCCATGGCAACAAGGCAAAGGATCTGCAGCAGGTGGTTCTGCAGCATGTCCTTGAGCGCGCCAACGCCGTCGTAGTAGCCCGCGCGGCCCTCCAGGGCGAGCGACTCGTCCCAGATGATGTCTATCCCGGCGATGTGCGCGGCGTTCCAGATCGGCTCGAGCACCCGGTTGGCCAGCCGCGTGCCGAGCACGTTCTGCACGGTCGTCATGGCCAGGAAGTGGTCGACCCGGAACACCGCCTGCTCGGGCACGCACTCGGCGAGATGGCGGTTCAGTTCGACCGCGCTGTGCAGGTCCTCGCCGAAGGGCTTCTCGAGGACGATCCGGCTGTCCGGCGGCAGGCCCGCCCCGTGCAGCGCGGATACCGCGGCGGGGAAGACTGCCGGGGGCAGGGCCAGGTAGGCCGCGACCGGCCCGTCGCCCGCGATGACCGCGGCGACGCTGGCCGGATCGCGCACATCGGCCAGCTGGTAGCGCGACGCGGACACGATCGCCTGCCTGGACGGGGCCGGAAGGTGCCCGGCGTGCCGGCTGAGCTGGTCGGCCGCCCACCCCTGGAACTCCGCGCTGCTCCACCCTTCCCGCGCGGTGCCGGTCAGCCGGAAGCCGTCGCCGAGATGCCCGGCGGCGTGCAGCGCGGCAAGCCCGGGCAGCAGGTAGCGGGCGGTAAGGTCACCGGTCGCCCCGAAAATCGCCAGCCTGCTGATCATGCCGGCACCACGGATGCCGCCCCTGCCCTGGCCCGGGCGAGGGTCACCCCGCTGGCGATGACCCCGATATGGCTGAACGCCTGCGGGTAGTTGCCGATGAACTCGCCCGTCGACGGGTCGATCTGCTCGGGCAGCAGGCCGAGCGGGCTGGCCCGGGCGCACAGCGAGGCGTACAGTTCCTCCGCCTCATCGAGCCGGCCCTGCATGGCCAGGTTGTCGGCGAGCCAGAAGCTGCACAGCACGAAGGCCCCCTCGTCTCCGGCGATGCCGTCGGGTGAGTCACGGTGCAGGTAGCGGTACAACAGGCCGCCGCCGGCCGACAGGCGCTCGGCCACGGCCGCCGCGGTGGCGACCATGCGCGGGTGACCGGCGGGCAGGACCCGCCGCAGCGAGAGGGCCAGCAGGCTGGCGTCCAGGCCGCCGCCGCCGTCCAGGTGCTCGCTCAGCGTCTGGGCAGTCTCGTCCCAGGACTGGTCCAGGATGACCTGACGCAGCTTGTCCGCGGCGGCCCGCCATGCGGAGACCGGCCCGGGAAGGCCCAGCCGCTCGCCGACGGCCGCTGCCCGGTCCAGGGCAACCTGGCACATCGCCGCCGAGTAGGTGAATACCCGGCCCTCGCTGCGCACCTCCCAGATGCCCTGGTCCGGCTGCCGCCAGGCCTGCCCGGCGGTCTCGGCCAGGGCGGCAAGCGCCGCCCACAGCGGCGGCTCGAGCTGGCCACCGCTGCGGACCCACTGGTCGGCGCAGTCCAGGACCTCACCGTAGACGTCGTGCTGGCGCTGGTCGGCGGCGCCGTTTCCCCACCGCACCGGGGCGGAGCGCCGGTAGCCTTCGAGCTCGGCGTCTTCCCATTCCGTGGGTACCGGGCCGCCGTCGAGGTCGTACATGATCCGGGGCTGCTGGCTCAGCTCGAAGGCGTCCATGACCCAGCCCAGGAACGGGTCTCAGGGGGAGCCGGGAGTCACCACCGATCGTTAGGGCGGAAGAAACTGTCTGTAGTGTTTGCGGTGGGCAGCCATGGCACCTTCTAACCGGCGATGCCGTACTCCTCGCCGGCCGGCCGCCCGGGCGCACGCGCTGGAGGTCAAATGAACGCACGGGTTCTCGTGGTCGACGATGACCTGACCATCGCTGAGGTGGTTGGTGACTACCTGCGAGATGCCGGCCTGGAGACCAGACATGCGGCTGACGGTCACGCCGCGCTGTCCATGGCGGAGCAGTGGCCCCCGGACCTGGTCGTGCTGGACCTGATGCTTCCGGGCATCGACGGCCTGGAGGTATGCCGGCGCCTGCGCACCGCCCAGGAGGCCCGGCCACCGATCCCGGTGATCATGCTGACCGCGCTTGGGGAGGAGGGCGACCGGGTCGCCGGGCTCGAGACCGGCGCCGACGACTACGTAACCAAACCCTTCAGTCCTCGCGAGCTTACGCTGCGAATACAGGCTGTGCTCAGGCGCGCCGCCGCAGCGCAATCGGACACCGAGCCCCCGAAGCCGCTGCGCGCCGGGCGCTTCGAGGTCGACATGGCTGCCCGGCGGATCAGGCAGGACGGACGGGAGCTGGCCCTGACCGTGCGCGAGTTTGACCTGCTCGCCTTCTTCATTACCCATCCAGGACGTGCGTTCACCCGTCCCCAGCTGCTGGAACAGGTATGGGGGTGGTCGTTCGGCGACCTGTCAACGGTCACTGTCTGCGTGCGCAGGCTCCGGGAAAAACTCGAAGACAAGCCCACCTCCCCGGTCCATCTGCAGACCGTCTGGGGCGTCGGCTACCGCTGGGAGAGCGGGCAGGAATGAGCGCACAGGTACAGGTGGTGCTCATCGCCGCCGGCTGCACCGGCGGGGTGGGCACGCTCGGCGTCGGTGCCCTCTGGGTCCTGCGCCGGGCCTCGCTGCGCCTCCTGCTCCAGGCGGCCAGTGCCGTCGCTATCCTGGCGGTGGTCGCCGGGACGCTGGGCACCGCTAACGCGATGTTCATCTCCCATCATGACCTGGGCGTCGTCGGGATGGTGTGTGTCGTCGCGGGCCTGGTGGCGTTTGGGTTCTCCTGGCTGCTCGGCCGGCAGGTCGAGACGAGCAGCCTGGCGCTGCGGCAGGCGGCTCGCTCGCTAGGCCAGGAAGATGCGGGCTTCAGCGCTCCGGCTGGCCCGATGGTGGCCGAGCTGTCAGCGCTGTCACGGGAACTCGACGCGACCGCCCTCAAGCTCCGCGAGTCGCGCGAGCGCGAACGGCGGATGGAGGCCTCGCGGCGCCAGCTCGTCGCCTGGGTATCCCATGACCTGCGCACCCCGCTCGCCGGACTGCGCGCAATGGCTGAGGCACTGGAGGACGGCATCGCCAGGGACACCAGGCGCTACCACCGGCAGATCCGCGCGGAAGTCACCCGGCTGTCTGACATGGTCGACGACCTGTTCGAGCTGTCACGCATCGAATCCGGGACCCTGGGGCTCTCGCCGGACTGGATCGAAGCCGGGGACCTGATCAGCGACACGGTAGCGAGCATGGAGGCGGTTGCGCGGGCCCGGGGCGTCCGGCTGACCGGCGCGGCCGACGGACCGATCGCCATCCACGCGGATCCGCGCGAACTGTCCCGTGCGCTGTCCAACCTGGTGACGAACGCTGTCCGGCACACTCCCGAAGGCGGCCGCGTGCGGGTCGCGGCCACAGCGGAGGCCGGCGGAGTGCTTATCACCGTGGCCGACGAATGCGGCGGCATACCCGATGCCGACCTGGCACGAGTGTTCGACCTGGCCTGGCGGGGCAGTGCCGCGCGGACGCCGGGCACGGACGGCGGCGCGGGGCTCGGGCTGGCGATCGTGCGCGGCATCATCGAGGCTCATCAGGCGCGGATCACCGTCATCAACGCGGGGGACGGGTGCCGTTTCGAGGTGCGGCTGCCGCGCCCGCCGGAGGCGGGAGCAGCGGCCCCCGGAGACGGCCAGGAGGACGGCCTGCGGCCTGGATCCCGCCCGGCCGGGCTGCTCTATCCCTGATTTGTAAGATCCGTCGGCCGATCCTCGCCCAGCCATCCCGCCCAGGCCCTCCGTCACGTGCGGACAGCTTCGGCGAGTGATGGTAAAACTCAAGGCAAGAGCCATTTCTAGAGAAAGCTTTCGGGTAGATATTACCCGTGCGCGCGCTGTAACGACGGCATCGAAGAAAGGGACACAGCCTGACAAAACGACCACAATGCGTCGTTTGCCTTCACCTCTCCCCGTGCGTGTAATACACAGCGTGATTCCTCGGACCATGGCCGGCTTCCGTGCCGACGACGGGGCTGGCGCGTCTCCCGAGCTGGTCTCCCGGGGGCCGGTGTCCCTGGCGCAGCCTGCGCCGGCTGCGCCCGGCGGGCCTGCCCCGCGCTGGGACATGCCGCGGCTGCTGCGGGCCGTCGCCGCGGTCGCCGGACTCGCGGTCATCGGCACTTATCTCGGGATCGCGCTGGCCCGGCTCGGCTACCCCGGCCATCTCGAGATCCTCGAGGGCAACTCTCTCGTCGAGGTGCACCGGATCCTGGCGGGCCAGCAGCTCTACCCGGCGCCGTCGGCCAGCTACGTGCCCGACGGCTACACGCCGCTGTACTTCGCCGTCTCGGCGGCGGTGGCCAGCGTGGTCGGCCAGTCGTTCCTGCCGCTGCGGCTGGTGTCGCTCGCCGCCTCGCTGGCCTGCTTCGCGATCCTGGGGCGGCTGGTACAGCGGGAGACGAGCAGCCGCGCGGCGGGGCTGGCCGCCGCCGGCCTGCTGGCCGCAACGTATTTCGCCGCCGACACCTGGTTCGATGTCGGCCGGGTCGACTCGCTGTTCCTGGCTTTCAGCGTCGCCGGCTTGTACGCCGCGCGCGGGGCGTGCCGGACGAGGGGGGCGATCGCGGCGGGCCTGCTGCTCGGGGCGGCGTTCTGCACGAAGCAGACCGGGCTGGCAGAAGGGGTCGCGGTCCTCGCGGCGCTGGCGGCCGGGTCTCGCCGGAGGCTCGCCGTGCCTGCCGCGATGGCCTGGGCCGTGGTCGTCGTTGGCAGCACGCTCGCGCTGGGGCTGGCCAGCCATGGCTGGTACGTGTACTACGTCTTCGAGCAGATGAGCCAGCACGCGCTGAGTCCGGGCAGCGCCAGCCAGTTCTGGATCAGCGAACTGCTGCCCACCCTCGGCATCGCCATCTGCGCTGCGGCGCTGGGTGCGCGGCGGGCGCCGCTGGAACTGCTCGCGGGCTGTGCCGCACTGCTGGTGGAGTCGTTCGCCGCACGAGCGCAGACCGGCAGCGGCCTCGACGACTTGCTGCCCGTCTACCTGGCGGTGGCGCTGCTGGCCGGGCTGGCGCTGGGCTACGGGCGGCCGCTCCCGCACGGCAGCGCCGCGCGATGGGCTCAGGTCGCGGCCAGCGTTCTGGTCCTCGTGCAGCTCGGACTGCTTGCGGGCGGCTTCCGCCTGAGCCAGGCATTCCCGCCGAGCGCCGATCGCGTCGCTGGCCAGCGCCTGGTGGCGGCTGCGCGAGCGCTCGGCGGCACGGTCGCGATCCCCGCCGACCCGGGTATCGCCGTCACCGCTGGACTGCCGCCGACCGAGGACCAGGTCGCGGCAGCGGACGTCCTGCGTGCCTCGGACCCGGGGCCGAAGGCAATCTTCATGGCCAGCCTCGCGCGAACGGTGGCGGCGCAGAAGTACAGCGCGATCATCACCGAGTTCCGCACGGATCTGCGGGGTTTCCCCGCGGACTTGCCGCGCTACTACCACAAGTGCCCGCAGATGCCGCTGGACGGCGTCCTGACCGTTCCGTTCTCCGCGAACGCCAAGGCCCTGCCCGATTCCGTGTGGCTGCCCATCGGGCACGGGCCGTCCTGCGCCGCGGTTACCCGGACGCTCGAGTCCCGGGAGGCCTGACATGAGTGCCAAACGGCGGCCTGGCCGGCTGGGCCGTCTGCGCCGGGCGGTCAGGCCCGGCGAGCTGGCCCGGCGGTTGACGCCTCTAGCCCAGCTGCTGGTGCCGGAAGAACCGCCGCCAGGCCCGTTCCGGCGGTCCTTCTGGCGCAGCCCGGTCCGCGGTCCCTGGCTGACCTCAGTCCTCGGCCTGGTGCTCCTCGCCGGCGTCACGATCATGTTCGTGACGGGGCTGCTGTCCTATGCCTCCTACAACCCCGGCCTGGGCGGGGTCAACGACTACACGCCGGGCAAGGGATGGCTCGGCCTCTACCTGTTCTCCTGGCCGAGCGATCCGGACTGGCTCTACCAGCTGAACCAGGGAGTGCACGTCACGCTCGGCCTGGCGCTCGTGCCGATTCTGCTGACCAAGCTCTGGTCAGTGCTCCCGAAGCTGTTCGAGTGGCCGCCGCTGCGCAACCCCGCGCACGCGCTCGAGCGGCTCTCCCTGTTCCTGCTCGTCGGCGGCGGGGTCTTCGAGTTCGCCACCGGAATCGTCAACATCCAGCAGTGGTACGTGTTTCCCGGCTCGTTCTACACGCTGCACTTCTACGGCGCGTGGGTCTTCACCGCCGCCTTCGTCGTGCACGCGTCCCTGAAGGCGCCCACCGTGGTACGGTCGCTGCGCCGCCGCGGGCTGCTGCGGGAACTGCGCGTCGACACCGCTCACACGGTCCCGGAATCCCCTGACGCCAGCTCCCTGGTCCCCACGGCGCCCGCCGCCGCGACGATCTCCCGCCGCGGCGTGCTCGGCTTCGCCGGGGCAGGGGCACTGCTCCTGCTCGCACTGTCCGTGGGTCAGTCGATCGGCGGCCCGTTGCGCCGCACCGCGCTGCTCGCGCCGCACGGCCAGATCACCGGCAGCGGGCCGGAAGACTTCCAGATCAACGTGACCGCCGCCGAGGGCGGCATCAAGCCAGCGGACACCGGGGACGGTTGGCGGCTCACTCTCGCTAGCACGGACGCCGGGGCCGACACGCCGGTCACCCTGACCAGGGCTCAGCTGCTCGCGATGCCCCAGCACACGGCAAGCCTGGCCATCAACTGCGTCGAGGGCTGGTCCACCGGTGACCAGACGTGGACAGGGGTGCGGCTACGCGATCTCGCCCGGCTGGCCGGTGCGGAGAATGCCGCGAATGTACTAGT
>Ga0187807_1000106_pt1 | contig 22494 bp, 18 predicted proteins | sample NC_wetland_sal_i_4_FD_132432 | JGI IMG/M metagenome (GOLD analysis project Ga0187807, IMG submission 132432) | Wetland sediment microbial communities from Neuse River Estuary, North Carolina, USA - ASW_2 | ecosystem: Environmental > Aquatic > Freshwater > Wetlands > Sediment | place: USA: North...
CGGCGGTCGATGTACCGCATCCTGGCCGAGGACGAGCCCCGCCAGCCCACGAGCGACAACGCTGACGACGATGCTGATGACGCCGACGACGACACCACGCCGGAACCGGCCGAGTGAGGCAGCAGCCAGCCATCCCAGAAGCCGCCCTCCGGGGCGCCCGCCGGGCGCCCCGGAGGCAAGCGGGACAATACCTTTGCGAGCAGGGCAGCACAGTGAGGGGACATCGAGCATGACCGAACCGGTGATCGTGGTCAGCGACCTGGTCAAGCGGTACGGCGAGGTGGAGGCGGTGCGCGGCATCGGCTTCGAGGTCCAGCCGGGGGAGACCTTCGGTTTCCTCGGCCCGAACGGCGCCGGCAAATCCACCACGATCAAGATCTTGTGCACCCTGGCGGACCCCACCAAGGGCGCCGCCAGGGTCGCCGGCTACGACGTCGTGAAGCAGCGGGACATCGTCAGGAGGAACATCGGCCTGGTCTTCCAGGACACCACGCTGGACAGTTACCTGACCGGCGAGCAGAACCTGAGGTTCCACGCCGACCTGTACGGTGTGCCGCGCGCTCAGCTGCAGCAGCGGATGCGCCAGGTCCTCGAGATGGTCGGCCTCTGGGACCGCAGGCAGGCGGAGGTCGCCACCTACTCGGGCGGCATGAAGCGCCGCCTGGAGATCGCGCGCGGCCTGCTGCACGCGCCCCGCGTGCTGTTCCTCGACGAGCCCACCGTCGGCCTGGACCCGCAGACGAGGTCGAGCATCTGGGAGTACATCAATGACCTGAAGCAGCGCGAGGACATCACGATCTTCCTGACGACGCACTACATGGACGAGGCCGAGAACTGCGACCGGATCGCCATCATCGACCACGGGAAGATCGTCGCCATCGACACGCCGGAAAACCTGAAGGCCAGCGTCGGCAAGGACCGCGTGCAGATCACCACGACCAACGACAGCGCCGCAATGAAGGAGCTCAAGGAGACCTTCGGGCTCGAGTCGGCGGTGCACGAGGGCATGGTGACGTTTAACGTGGAAGAGGGCGAGCAGTTCGTGCCGCGCCTGTTCGCGGAGCTACAGCAGCAGATCCGGAGTGTGAGCGTGGCCCGTCCGAGCCTCGACGACGTGTTCATGTCGTACACCGGCAAGACCATCAGGGACGCGGAGGCGACGGCCGGCGACCGGAACCGCGCCCACATCATGGCGTTCCGCAGGGGGAGGTAACCGGTGGCTACCCAACTCACTGACCCGTACCGCAGCGACCAGATCACCGAGAGGATCCGGGTAGCGGTACCGGACAAGGGCCTGCGACAGGACCTGAGGGCGGTCAACATCGTCTGGCGCCGCGAGCTGATCAGGTTCCGCAGCGACCGGCTGCGCGCGATCACCTCGCTGGTCCAGCCCGTGCTTTTCCTGTTCGTGCTCGGCACCGGCCTGGGCGCCCTGGCGGGCCGCGGCCTGCCGTCCGGCGTCGACTTCAAGACGTTCATCTACCCGGGCGTGCTGGCCATGTCCGTGCTGTTCACGGCCATCTTCTCGGCGGCGTCCATTGTCTGGGACCGCGAGTTCGGCTTCCTGCGGGAGATGCTCGTGGCGCCGGTGAGCAGGTCGGCGATTGTAATCGGGAAATGCCTGGGCGGCGCGACCGTCGCGACGTTTCAGGGAATCGTGATTCTGGCCCTCGCGGGCTTCGCTCATGTACCCTACGATCTCGGACTGTTCCTCACAGTAATCGGGGAGCTACTGCTGTTGTCCTTCACGCTTACCGCGTTTGGCGTGATGATGGCGGCCCGCATAAAGCAGATACAGGCGTTCATGGCGCTAACCCAGATGCTGGTGATGCCGCTGTTCTTCCTGTCCGGTGCGCTTTACCCGCTCAATGGGCTGCCCGCCTGGCTCACCGTGCTGACGAGGCTCGACCCGCTCACCTACATCGTCAGCCCCATGAGGCATGCGGTTTTCAGTCACCTCAACGTCCCGCCGCAGGTTGTCAGCAAGCTAGCACCCGGCGTTACCTGGAACGGCTGGCCGGTACCGGTCGGGCTGTCACTGGGAATCGTCGCGGTGATGGGTGCGGTCATGCTCGGTATAGCGATCGCAGAGTTCCAGCGCTCCGAGTAACCCGGCGGCAGGAAAACAAGGCCGGAAAACAGGGCGACGCCGGGTGGCTACGGGGGCAAACCACCCGGCGTCGCAATCATCGGCGCTCCGACGGGGGCCCGGAACGCCGGCAGTGGTGCCCCGACGGGGGACCAGAGCACCCGATATGAATGGTACACGGAAACACCCCCCTATGTGTCAAGACCCAATTCCAATCGAATCTCGGGCTAACATTTCCGCCGCTTCCGCGCCCCTCAACGGTGATCTTGGCGAGACACCAGTGCACCGCCCGAAAGCTTCCGAATGTCCATTTGATTCCGTACCGGTAGCCAGATCAAGGCAGACCAGGCCAGGCCGCATCACCTAGCGCAGCAAACACGGGAGCAAAATCGAGCAGATCCCGAGCAAACCCTAAACTTAACCGTGCTAGTGCTGGTCAGAACTGTCGTTCCCTGAGCCGGAAGAGTCCGCTGAATCCCTCCGTGCCGGCAGATTCATCCGGTGCTCCATGAACCCGCGCACGTTGTCCGGCTCACGTCCCCCGTTGGCGAAGATGACCGCGAAATACGGGATGGCGATCGCGCCCACCGCCGGGATGGCGGTGAACCACCCCGCGTGGTTGACGAACAAGATGACCGCAACCGCGAAACAGACGGTGCGGATGGCCATCATGAGCAGGTAGCGATGCTGCCGGTACGCGATGTCCTCGGACAACCCCCGGCGCGCCTGAGTGACCAGGTGAACCTGCTGACCGCGATGACCTACCCTCACCCCTCAACGGTATCGCGGCCCAAGCGGGCCGGCTACACGGCAGGGCGAGCCAATGTCAAGACCTGCCAAGCCTCAGCTGGCCTGGCTGACCGACGACATGTTGAACGCCTCCACGCGCAGCGGCGGCATCGCCGCGCGGGTGAAGTAGTCGCCCCACTCACGCGGCAGCGTCTGCTCGGTCGCGCCCACCTCGAGCAGGCGGCCGAGCATGCCAACCGGCGTCTCGTTGAACCGGAAGTTGTTCACCGCCCCCGTCACCTCGCCCTCCTCGATGAGGTAGACGCCGTCCCTGGTTAGCCCCGTCAGGAGCAGCGTCTGCGGGTCCACCTCGCGGATGTACCACAGGCACGTGAGCAGCAGCCCGCGCTTGGTCGAGGCGATCATCGACGACAGGGACGCCGCCGAGCCCGACGACATGATCAGGTTGTCCACCGCCGGCGTCACCGGCAGCCCGGTCAGCCGGGCCGAATGCCGGCTCGAGTGCAGCGCCCGCAGTTCGCCCGACGCGATCCACGACGAGCGCCCGGCAGGCAGCCCGTTGTCGAACACCGAGGAGTCCCGCCCCGAGGCGTGCGCGACGACGAACGGCGCGCACTCAAGCCCCGGATACGACGGGTCGCTGAACAGGTCGACAGGCAGAGCGGCCAGCCGCTCCCCGACCCGCGTCCCGCCGCCGGGCCGGGAGAACACCGTCCGGCCCTCGCCGGCGTCCCGCGCCCCCGCCGACCAGTAGAAGTTGATCATCAGGTCGGACACCGCGGTTGGCGGCAGCAGCGTCTCGTACCGCCCGGCCGGCAGCTCGACCCGCCGCGATTGCCAGGACAGCCGCTCGGCGAGGCCGGCATCCAGAGCGCTAACGTCCACGTCGGTGAAGTCCCTGGTGGCCGCGCCGGCCCACGCCGACCGGGCCATGTCGGCGGACTTCGCGTTCAGCTCGAGCCGCCCGGCCGGCTGGTCGTACCGCAGCCGCACCCCGGCCGACGTGCCGAGGAACGTCGAGGTGACCCCGTGCTCGGCGAACCCGTACAGCTTGCGCCCGGCGCCCTCGGCCGCCCGCAGCGTCTGCCCGAGTTCTTCCGCGAACGAGCGGAAGACTCCTATCGACGTGGTTGCTGGAGGTTCAGGCCAAGGCATTGATACGGAACGGAGCGTGGCGTCTCCGGAAACCAAGTCCGCCGTGTCTTCCGCCGGCGACGCCTCGGCGGCGGCCTTCTCCGCTTCGAGCACGACGTCTTCGACCTGGTCGGGCCCGACCCCGGACCGGGACACGACGCCGACGCCGGCCTCGCCGCCCGCCCGCCGGTCGATCGCGATCACGGTGAGGCTGCGGGTGGCGGCGACCCCGTTCGTGGTGAGCGTGTTGCCCGCCCACCGCAGGTTCGCCGTCGAGGTCTCGTCCGCGATGACGACACAGTCTCCCCCCGGCCTGGCCGCCGCCAGCGCGCGCTCAACGGTGTCCTGGGGCGCAGACACGCCTCCGTTCGGGATCATGCTCTGCCTTCCCGCTCGGCTACAGACCAAGCCTCGCTCATCAGCTTCCCTCCGCGACCGTGTTGAGCACCCTGACCTGGCGGAAGAGCGCCGCCGGAGCGCCGTGGCTGACCGGCGCGACCTGGCCGGGCTGGCCCTTTCCGCAGTTGAACGCGCCGCCGAGCAGGTAGGTCTGCGGCCCGCCGACCGCCTCCATCGAGTTCCAGAAGTCCGTGGTCGTCGCCTGGTAGGCGACGTCCCTGAGCTGGCCGTCGAGCCTGCCGTTCCTGATCCGGAAGAACCGCTGGCCGGTGAACTGGAAGTTGTACCGCTGCATGTCGATCGACCAGGACTTGTCGCCGAGGATGTAGATGCCGTTCTCGACCCCGGCGATGAGCCCGGCGGTATCCGGCCCGTCTTCGGCGGGCCGCAGCGACACGTTGGCCATCCGCTGCAGCGGCATGTGCCCGGGGGAGTCGGCGAACGCGCACCCGTTGGACCGGCCGAACCCCTTGAGCTGCGCCATCCGCCGGTCCAGCTGGTAGCCGGTGAGCACGCCGCCGGAGATCAGGTCCCAGGACTGGCCGGCCACGCCCTCGTCGTCGTAGCCGATCGTGGCCAGCCCGTGTACCGCGGTCCGGTCGCCGGTCACGTGCATGACCGGCGACCCGTACTGCAGGCTGCCGAGCTTGTCGAGGGTGGCGAACGACGTCCCCGCGTAGGCGGCCTCGTAGCCGAGCGCCCGGTCCAGTTCGGTGGCGTGGCCGATGGACTCGTGGATGGTGAGCCACAGGTTGGACGGGTCGATCACCAGGTCGTACCGGCCGGCCTCGACGCTTGACGCCGCGAGCTTGGCCGCGAGCAGCTCCGGGAGCTCGGCGATCTCGGCGTCGAAGTCCCAGCCGGTACCGGTCAGGTACTCCCAGCCGCGGCCGGCCGGCGGGGCGAGCGTGCGCATGTCGTCGAACCCGGTGCCGGTGACGGCGACGGCGGTGAGCTCGGGGTGCAGCCGGACCCGCTGCTGCGTCGCCGTGGTGGCGCCGTCGGTGTAGAACTTGCACTCCTTGACCTGCAGCAGGCTCGCGTCGGCGTGCGTGACGGCGCCGTGCGCCATGAGCCTGGCGGACCACGCGGCGAGCAGGTCGATCTTGTCCTTGGGCGAGACCGTGAACGGGTCCGTGCCGTAGGCCGACACCCAGGTGACGTCGCCGTAGGCGGGTTCGGGAGCCAGCTCGATGCGTTCGGTGTTCATCGCCGCGGCCACCCGCGCGACCTCGACGGCGGTCCGCGCGGCGGCGGCCGCCGCGTCTGGTGTCAGGTCGACCACCGAGGCGAACCCCCAGGTGCCGTCCACGACGACGCGGACCGCGAGCCCGCTGTCGTCGGCGTCGGTCAGCGTCTGCAGCCTGCCGTCGGAAAGGCGGATCCGCTGCCCGCGGATCCGCTCGGTGCGGAAGTCGGCGTGCTGCGCGCCAAGCTGGTGTGCCTGGTCGAGCGCGGCGTCGGCGAGCGCTTCGAGCGGGAGCCCCGCGAATTCCGGATCGATCCGTGCGTTGCCATCGTCCACGCCACAACAACCTATCTCACGGTCACCTCCAGACCGCAAACGGAGCGTTTTTTGAGGTGGCGGGCCCCCTCGCCTCATCTTGTGAGGCCAGGGGGCCCCAGACCTCAAAGGGTGGCAGCGCCCTCGGGCAGCCGAACCAGGCATGGCACCATCAAAGGTGCAAAACGGGCATCAGCCTGCTGGGAGAGCCACCGCGACACGCCCGAGGTTCATAACAGACGCGGCCCCGGCTTGCCGGACCCTTCCGTTGTCCGGCCGAGGCGTCGGATGCGGTCGGTATATGGCGGATGTCCACAAGCTTCGGCTCGGTACTTCGTGCCTGGCGGCATTCGGGTGGCGGACGCCTTACGGCAAGGTGAACAGTGTCTCCCCCGGGGGGCGCCCCCCCGGCGCCCCCGCCCGGGGGCTGCCTGTCGCGGCGCGCGGGCGCCGTGGTTGTACCCTCGGCTCGCGAGTTTGATCGACTGGAGGAGGCCGGGCGTGGGTCGTTCTGTGCTGGTGACTGGCGGCAACCGGGGGATCGGGCTGGCGATCGCGCGGCGGCTCGCCGCCGACGGCGACAGCGTCACGGTCACCTCGCGGTCCGGCGACCCGGTGGAAGGCCTCTTCGTGGTGCGCTGCGACGTCCGCGACACCGCGTCGGTGGACGCGGCGTTCTCCGCGGTGGAGCAGGAGCAGGGGCCGGTCGAGGTGCTCGTCGCCAACGCCGGCGTGACCGGCGATCAGCTGCTGGCGCTGATGAGCGAGGACGCCTTCACCGCCGTCATCGACACCAACCTGACCGGCGCCTACCGGGTGGCCAAGCGGGCGGTGCGCGGCATGATGCGGATGCGCCGCGGCAGGCTGATCTTCATCTCCTCCGTGGTCGGCCTCTACGGGTCGGCCGGGCAGGCCAACTACGCCGCCTCGAAGGCGGGCCTCGTCGGCCTGGCCCGGTCGCTGGCGCGCGAGCTTGGCTCGCGCGGGATCACCGCGAACGTGGTGGCGCCCGGGTTCGTCGACAGCGACATGACGGCGGCCCTGTCCGAAGAGCGCAAGGCCGCGATCATCGGGGCGGTGCCGCTCGGCAGGTACGCGACCGCCGACGAGGTGGCCGGCACGGTGGCGTTCCTGGCCGGCCCGGACGCGGGCTACGTGACAGGCGCGGTCATCCCGGTCGACGGCGGCCTGGGCATGGGACATTAGACAACCGAAAGCGGGACAGCAATGGGAATCCTCGACGGCAAGCGGATCCTGGTGACCGGCGTGCTCACCGACGCCTCCATCGCCTTCCACGTCGCCAGGGTGGCGCAGCAGGAGGGCGCGACGCTGGTGCTCACCGGGTTCGGCAGGCTCAGCCTGGTCGAGCGAATCGCCAAGCGGCTGCCCGAGCCGCCGCCGGTGCTCGAACTCGACGTCACCGACCCGGCGCACCTGGAGTCGCTCGCCACGCGGGTGAGCGAGCACGTCGACGGGCTTGACGGCGTGGTGCATTCCATCGGGAACGCGCCGCAGACCGCGCTCGGCGGTAACTTCCTCGCCACCCCGTGGGAGGACGTCGCGAAGGCGGTGCACGTGTCCACGTTCTCGCTGAAGTCGCTGGCCATGGCGGCGCTGCCATTGATGGATGGCGGCGGCTCGATCGTCGGCCTGGACTTCGACGCGAGCGTGGCCTGGCCCGGATACGACTGGATGGGCGTGGCCAAGGCTGGCCTTGAGTCTTGTGCCCGCTATCTCGCCCGCGACCTGGGGCCGCGGCGCGTGCGCGTCAACCTGGTGGCCGCCGGGCCGCTCAAGACCATGGCGGCCAAGTCCATCCCGGGCTTCGAGAAGTTCGAGGGCGTCTGGTCGGACCGTGCCCCGCTCGGCTGGGACATCTCCAACCCCGAGGCGGCGGCGCGGGCCTGCGTGGCACTGCTATCCGACTGGTTCCCGGCGACCACGGGGGAGATCGTGCACGTCGACGGCGGGGTGCACGCGGTCGGCGTCTGACCCCTGCACTGGCGGGCCGTGCGTCTGCGCCAGGTTTGCCTTGCGCTCGGCTGCCTTGGTCCCGATACTCCAATTCATGGGAGGTTCCGCGGCCGAAGCCCCGACGTCGCCTGACGCGCAGCCGGCCGGCCGCATTCGAGCCTCAGACGCCGAGCGCGACGAGGTCGCGGCCAGGTTGCGGGAGGAGTTCGCGGCCGGCCGTTTGTCTCATGACACGTTCCTGTTCCGCATGGACGCGGCGTTCCAGGCGCGGCATCAGTCCGACCTGCTGCCGCTGCTCGCCGACCTGCCGCCCGCGGCAGGCGCGCCGGTCCCCGGCCAGTCCGGCCCCGGTGCGCTCGCGCCCGGCGGATCCGCGCCGGCCTTGCCTGGTCCGGCCCCGCTTGCGTCCGGCGCGTTCGCGCCGGGCGGCCCCGGGGGCAGCGCCGCCCCCGGCGGCACGAACGCGCCGGGCGGCTGGCAGTCCGGGCTGCGCGGCCGGCTGCGCGCCGCGCTGCCGCGCCGGCCGGCCACCACCGCGTGGCGCGCGGACCCGGGCGCCCCGGGCGCCCCCGGCGCCTCCGCCGACCCGACCCCGTCGCCGCGCCGCGGCCTGGCCCGCAGGCTGACGTCCGGCATGCCGCGCGCCCGGTCGCAAGAGCGGCCCAGCGCCAGGGCCGCTCCGCTGCAGTTCCCGCGCGGCGCCGGCACCTTGTTCAGCATCGGCAGGGACGCTGGCTGTGACCTGGCGATCGCCGACATGACGGTCTCCCGGATCCACGCCAGGCTGGAGCGAACGCAAGACGGCTGGCTGCTGACCGACCTGTCCTCGACCAACGGCACGCGGGTGAACGGCTGGCGGGTGCGCGGCCAGGTGCGGGTGCGGGCGGGGGACCTGGTGAGCTTCGGCAGGGCCGAGTACTGGCTCAGCGCGGCTGACGGGATCTAGCCGCCACAGTCCGTGCCAAGGCCGGCCGAATGCGGGCAATGTCCTAAAGTCAGGAAGCGTGACAACCGTTCTGCTTGTCAGGCACGGCCTTACCGCGACGACCGGGCAGGTGCTGACGGGCTGGCAGCCCGGTGTCGGCCTCGACGAGCGCGGCCGCGCCCAGGCCGCCGCGCTCGCGGCCCGGCTGGCGCCCGTCCCGCTCGACGCGATCGTGACCAGCCCGCTGGACCGCTGCAGGCAGACCACCGAGCCGATCGCCGCTGCTCGCGACGGTCGCCTGGACTCGGTCGTCGCCGACCCGCGGCTGGGGGAGTGCCACTACGGGGACTGGACGGGCAGGCAGCTGAAGGACCTGGAGAAGGACCCGCTGTGGCCGGTCGTCCAGGCACACCCGAGCGCCGTCAGGTTCCCCGGTTCCGAGGGCGAGTCGATGCTGGACATGCAGCACCGCGCGGTCGCGGCGGTCCGGGAGTGGAACGGCAAGCTCGGCAAGGACGCGACCTACCTGATCTGCTCGCACGGTGATGTCATCAAGGCCATAGTGGCGGATAGCCTGGGATTGCACCTTGACCAGTGCCAGCGAATCCAGGCGGATCCGTGCTCGTTGACGGTGATCCGCTATACGACGCTGCGGCCTTTCCTGCTCCGGCTGAACGACGTGGGGGGTGGCGTGGACGACCTGCTGCCGCGGGCGGCGGAAGCCGCCCATGCGGGCCTCGAGGCGGAAAGCGACGCCGTGGTAGGCGGCGGAGCGGGCGGCGGCGCGATCGCGGCAACGGTCACGGGGACCGGGTTTCCGGCATCCCCGGCTAGTGACGGGCTGGCCGACAGGCGAGGATAGGACTATGCCGGTCTTTTACTATGACCCGCCGGACAGGTTCGTGGCCGGCTCTGTAGGGCAACCGGGCGACCGGACCTTCTACCTGCAGGCGAGTTCCAGTGGCCGGGTGACCAGCGTTGTCCTGGAGAAGTTCCAGGTCAGCCTGCTGGCGGAGCGGATCGACGAGCTACTTGACGAGGTGCTGCGCCGAACAGGCGGCACCACATCCATCCCGGCCGCGGCGCCGGACGCGCTGCGCGACGACGGTCCGCTCGACTTGCCGCTCACCGAAGACTTCCGCGTCGGCGCTATCGCGCTCGCCTGGGACAGCGATGGCGACCGGGTCGTCATCGAGGCGCAGGAGGAGAGCGACCAGCCGGTTGAGCCTCTCGCCGACGACCTTCCGCCCGACGGGCCCGGCGTGCTCCGGGTGCGGATCACGCCGGGAGCCGCGCGGGCGTTCGCGCAGCGCGCGCTGCAACTCGTCGCCGCCGGCCGCCCGCCGTGCCCGCTGTGCGGGCTGCCGCTCGACTCCACCGGGCATGTCTGCCCACGGCAGAACGGGCACCGGGTCAGTCATGGCTGACCGCGCTACGGCCGGGGACACGGAATTCCCGGCCGGCGAGCGCGACGCGCTCGAGCTGCTCGAGCGCGGAACACTAGAGGTGGAAGGCCGGCTCGTCGACGCGTCCAACGCGACGCTCTACTGCACGATCAAAGGCGGCGGCACCGAGGCGGCCTGCGTGTACAAGCCGGTCGCCGGGGAGCGGCCGCTGTGGGATTTCCCGACAGGCACGCTGGCCGGCCGCGAGGTCGCGGCCTACGCGGTGTCCCGCGCGGCGGGCTGGAACATCGTGCCGCCGACGGTGATGCGGGACGGGCCGTTCGGCCAGGGCATGTGCCAGCTGTGGATCGACCTCGACCCCGAGGTGGACCTGCTCGCGCTGGCCCGGCGCAATGACCACACCGGGCTGCGCGAGATGGCGGTCTTCGACGCGGTCATCAACAACGCCGACCGGAAGATCGGCCACCTGCTCCCCGTCCCCGACGGCCACCTGTATGGCTGCGACCACGGCGTCTGCTTCGCCGAGGACTACAAGCTGCGCACCGTGCTGTGGCAGTGGCGCGGCAAGACCCTGCCCAGGCAGTCAGTCGACGCGCTGCGCCGCCTCGCGGACGACCTGGCCGGCGGCTGGCTGTCCCAGGAACTGTCCAAGCACCTGACCCGCGGGGAGGTCACCGCCACCAAGATCCGGGTGAACAAGCTGCTCAAGCACCGCGTGCACCCCTACCCCTCAGAAGACTGGCCCGCCGTCCCCTGGCCGCCGGTGTGACCCCTGAGCCCGCAGGCACCTGAACCGCGCGGCCACCGCCACCGCGCCGGCTGGCTCGGTCGCCAATCGTGGCTCCCGCCGACACGGCGCGCACCTCCCGGCCCAACCGCCGCTCGTGACCCGGCCATGCCGCTTCCCAACCCTGCCAGCTGCCATGATCCCGAAAATATTTTTTAATATGCAATAAATGGGTACCTGTGGATACAAAATATTTTCGTGATCATGAAATGTGCCGGTGGAGAGAGCGTGCTGAGCCCGACAATTACCGCAAAAGGGGCATGACCTTGGCGGTGACGCCGCTCGCCGCCGCCACGACCCGCCGCCACGCCATCGCGATGTCCGTATGGAGGTACGCGAGTTGAACGGGTGAGGCTGGTGTGACGACGGTCGCGAATGCCGCGGTCATTCCCAGCACGGTCTCGCGGGCGGCCGCGCGCTGCCAGTCCGAATCGAGGTAGGTCAGCGCGTCCTGGAAGGCGCGCAGCGCGTAGGACCAGCTGTGCGAGCCCGGCAGGATGCGCACGATGGCGGGCACGCCTGCCCGGCTCAGCAGGCGGCCCATCCAGGCCGCCTGGCCGCGGACCAGCGGCAGCGGGTCGTGCGCGTCCTCTTCGAGGATCACGTTCATCCCGCGCGCCCGCGCCGGGTGCGCGGACGGATCGTTGGCCGCCATGACCGCCGGGATGTGGCCGAACATGTCCGAGAGGTCATTGATCACGAAGTATCCCGAGATGCTGACCACCGAGCCGAACAGTCCCCGGTTCTGCATCGCGATGTTCATCGCGCCGTAGCCGCCCATCGAGAAGCCGGCGATGACGCGCAGCTCCGCGGGGCGCCGGTGCGTCCCCTCCACCGCGGCGATGTCCGCGATCACCCGGCTCATCACGCGATCGGATCCGTTCCACGAGTTCGCCCACTCGGTGTCCGAATGGTGCTCGCCGTTCCCGTCCGGGCAGGCCACCACCACCGGCGGATAGCCCTCTTCGAGCCGCTGGTTCAGGATGGCTGCGAGCCCCTCCCTGAAGGCGTCCCCCGCCTCCCCCGGGTACCCGTGCAGGAAGTAGATCACCGGAATGGACGCCGAGTCGGGTCCAGGCGGCCGCCACACCCAGACCGGGAACGGATGCGTGTCGGCGGGGCCGCGTACCCGCGGCATCGTGATCGTGCCGCGCAACGCGGCGTAGTCCCGCACGTCCGACGACGCGAGCCGGGTCACCCCCGCCAGGACGAGCACCGGGATCCCGATGACGAGACCGAAACCAAGGAGGCCACGAGACCACCGGGTTCGCTCTGTAGCGGAGCGGCTACGCATCGTAACAAGATAACGCTACTCCTGTAACCGGCGTTCACAGGGGACACTTACGCCTCTCGGCAGGCAGGCAGGCGAGTGCGCTTACAGCGACGGCAGCGCCGTCAGACCTCGCCGCCGTCGCCCCGGTTGCCGCGGCGGCGCAGGTAGCGCTCGAACTCGCGGGCGATCGCGTCGCCTGACGCCTCGGGCAGGTCGGTGGCGTCCTTGGCCTCCTCGAGGGTCCGCACGTACTCGGCGACGTCGGAGTCCTGCTGGGCGAGCTCGTCCACGCCGCGCTCCCAGGCGCGCGCCTCCTCGGCCAGGTCCGCCATCGGCAGCGTCGCGTCGAGGATGTCCTCGACGCTGCGCAGCAGCGCGAGCGTCACCTTCGGCGACGGCGCCTGGGCGACGTAGTGCGGCACCGAGGCCCACAGCGAGACCGTGGGAATGTCCGCGGCGGCGCAGGTGTACTGCAGCACGCCGACGATCCCCGACGAGCCCTTGTACTCGACGGGTTCGGAGCCGACGCCGCGCAGCAGGTGCGCGTGCGACCCGCTGACCGAGACCGGCACCGGTCTGGTGTGCGGGGAGTCGGCGAGCAGCGCGCCGATCAGCACCACCATCTCCACGCCAAGCTCGGTGAGGCCGCCGATCAGCTCGTCGGTGAAACCGCGCCAGCGCATGTTCGGCTCGACACCATGCACGAGCACGATGTCGCGGCTCAGCCCGATGGAGGTGGCCCGCGCCAGGGACAGCCGGGTGGTCGGCCAGACCAGCCGCTCGGTCTTGCCGCCGACGACCTCGATCACCGGCCTGTTCACCTGGAAGTCGTAGAAGTCATCGGGGTCGATCGCGGCGATCGGGGTGGACTGCCAGGCGATGCCGAGGTGGTTGACCACGCCGCTGGCCGCCTCGGCCGCGTCATTCCACCCCTCGAACGCGGCGATCGCCACTGGGTGGTCGAGCGGGCCGTCGACATCGCTGAACTTGATGACTTCACCCCCTGGTCGCCTCGGACTCGCATGAGCCGTGCACTACAGCCTACGTCGCCACGTAGGCTCGATGCGTTACCTGTGGCACACACAGTTTTCGCGGCTCGTCTTTTGTGCCCGGCCATAAACGTCTACACTCAGGAGGCCTATGAGCGGGCTTGCGATAGAAGAGGGTACCGAACGGGCTGACGCGCTGCGTGCCGCCCTCGCCGAACGCGTGGTAGTCGCGGACGGGGCGATGGGCACGATGCTCCAGGCCAGTGCGGCGACGACCGACGATTTCCGCGGGCACGAGGGCTGCAACGAAGTCCTCAACGTGACGCGGCCAGACATCATCCGCGACGTGCACCGGGCGTACCTGGCGGCCGGCGCCGACTGCGTCACGACCAACACGTTCGGGGCGAACCTGGGGAACCTGAGCGAGTACGGGATCCCGGACCAGATAGCGGAACTTTCACAGGCGGGCGCGCGGCTCGCCCGCGAGGTCGCCGACGAGTTCACCGCGGCCGACGGCATCACGCGCTGGGTGCTCGGCTCGATCGGCCCGGGAACCAAGCTGCCCACGCTCGGCCACGTCTCCTTCCGTGAGCTGCGCGACACCTACTTCGAGAACGCCGCCGCCCTGCTGCGCGGCGGCGCCGACGGGCTGATCATCGAGACCTGTCCTGACCTGCTGCAGGCTAAGGCCGCAATTATTGGTGCGAAACGGGCGGTGGCGGCTGTCGTGCCCAACGCGCTTGTCATCGCCCAGCTGACCATCGAGACCACGGGCACCATGCTGCTCGGCAGCGAGATCGGCGCGGCGCTGACCGCCCTTGAGCCGCTCGGCATCGACGCGATCGGCCTCAACTGCGCGACCGGGCCCGGCGAGATGAGCGAGCACCTGCGGTACCTGGCGGCGCACTCGCCGATCCCGATCTCCTGCGAACCGAACGCGGGCCTGCCCGAGCTGACCTCCCGCGGCGCCTACTACCCGCTGACACCGGCCGAGCTCGCCGACGCGCACGAACGATTCGTCAGCGAGTTCGGGCTATCGCTTGTCGGCGGCTGCTGCGGCACGACGCCCGAGCACGTCGCCGCCGTCGTCGAGCGGCTCGGCACGCGCCGGGACGGCGGCAGGCCGCTGGCCAGGCGCCGCCCGCGGCCCGAGCCAGGGGTGGCGTCGCTGTACAGCCACGTGCCGTTCCGGCAGGACACCGCGTTCCTCGCGATCGGCGAGCGGACCAACGCCAACGGCTCGAAGGCGTTCCGCGAGGCGATGATCGAGGACAAGTTCGAGGACTGCGTGGCGATCGCACGCAGCCAGACCAGGGACGGCGCGCACTTGCTCGACGTGTGCGTGGACTACGTCGGCAGGGACGGCGTCGCGGACATGCGCGAGATCGCCGGGCGGCTGGCCACGGCGGCGACGCTGCCGCTGGTGCTGGATTCGACCGAGCCCGCGGTCATCGAGGCCGGACTAGAGCTGATCGGCGGCCGCGCGGTGGTCAACTCGGTGAACTACGAGGACGGCGACGGGCCTGACTCGCGGATCGCCCGGGTGATGCCGATGATCCGCGAGCACGGCGCCGCGGTGGTCGCGCTGACGATCGACGAGCGCGGCCAGGCGCGCACCGCGCAGTGGAAGCTCGACGTCGCCACCAGGCTGATCGAGGACCTCACCGGCAGCTGGGGGATGCGGCGCTGCGACATCATCGTCGACTGCCTGACGTTCCCGATCGCGACCGGCCAGGAGGAGACCCGCCGGGACGCGCTGGAGACGATCGAGGCGATCGCCGCGCTCAAGCGCCGCTACCCGGACGTGCAGACGACGCTCGGCGTGTCGAACGTTTCCTTTGGCCTCAAGCCCGCCGCCCGCGCGGTGCTGAACTCTGTGTTCCTCGCCGAATGCGTGCGCGTCGGCCTCGACTCGGCGATCGTGCACCCGTCCAGGATCGTGCCGCTGGCCCGGATCCCCGACGAGCAGCGGCAGGTGGCCCTGGACCTGGTCTACGACCGGCGGCGGGACGGCTACGACCCGCTGCAGCGGATGCTGGAGCTGTTCGAGGGCGTGGACGCGGCGTCCGCCAAGGCGGACCGTGCCGCCGAGCTCGCGGCGCTCCCGCTGTGGGAGCGGCTCAAGCGGCGGATCATCGACGGCGAGCGCAACGGCCTCGAGGCCGATCTCGACGCCGGGCTCGCGCAGAGACCCGCCCTGGAGATCATCAACGACGTCCTGCTCGACGGCATGAAGACGGTGGGCGACCTGTTCGGCTCGGGGCAGATGCAGCTGCCGTTCGTGCTGCAGTCGGCCGAGGTGATGAAGGCGGCGGTCGGCTACCTCGAGCCGCACATGGAAAGGGCCGACGCGGCGGGCCGCGGCACGATCGTGCTCGCCACGGTCAAGGGCGACGTGCACGACATCGGCAAGAACCTGGTTGACATCATCTTGTCCAACAACGGCTACGACGTCGTGAACATCGGCATCAAGCAGCCGATCTCCGCGATCATCAGCGCGGCCGAAGAACATGGCGCCGACGTCATCGGCATGTCCGGCCTGCTGGTGAAGTCGACCGTGGTGATGCGCGACAACCTCGCCGAGCTGAATTCCAAGGGGCTCGCCGGCCGCTGGCCGGTGCTGCTCGGCGGCGCGGCGCTCACCCGTGCCTACGTGGAGCAGGACCTGGCGGCGCTGTTCGAGGGCGACGTCCGCTACGCCCGCGACGCGTTCGAGGGGCTGCGCCTGATGAGCGCGGCGATGGCCGTCAAGCGCGGCGACCCGGGCGCCAAGCTCCCCGAGCTGCGCACCCGGCGGGTGCGGGCGAGCGTCACACCGGACTGGGAGAACGAGAGCGTGGCAGACGCGACCGTTCGTTCGGACATATCTCATGAAAATCCTGTCCCCGAGCCGCCGTTCTGGGGGACACGGGTGGTCAAGGGGCTGGCGCTCGCGGAGTACGGGGCGTACCTGGACGAGCGCGCCACCTTCATGGGGCAGTGGGGGCTCAAGCCGTCGCGGAAGGAGGGCGGGCCGAGCTACGAGGACCTGGTCGAGACCGAGGGGCGGCCGCGGCTGCGGATGTGGCTGGAGCGGGCGCAGACCGAAGGGCTCCTGCAGGCCGCCGTTGTCTACGGCTACTTCCGCTGCGTGAGCGAGGGGAACGACCTGATCGTGCTGTCCGAGACGGGGGAGGAACTCGAACGGTTTACCTTCCCCCGGCAGCGGCGCGACGCGCGGCTCTGTCTCGCCGACTACTTCCGGCCCGCCGCGGTCGGCCAGACCGACGTGGTCGGGTTCCAGCTCGCCACGATGGGTCCGGCCGTGTCGCAGGCGACCGCGGAGCTGTTCGCGAAGAACGCCTACCGCGAGTACCTCGAGCTGCACGGGCTCTCGGTCCAGCTCACCGAGGCGCTCGCGGAGTACTGGCACACGCGGGTCCGGCGCGAGCTCGGCATCGGCGCGGCCGACCCGGACAGCCTCGAGGACTTCTTCAGCGTCCGCTACCAGGGCGCGCGGTACTCGATCGGCTACCCGGCCTGCCCGGACCTTGCGGACCGCGCCAAGATCGCCCGGCTGCTCGAACCCGAACGGATCGGCGTCCAGCTGTCGGAGGAGATGCAACTGCACCCCGAGCAGTCCACCGACGCCATCATCGTCCACCACCCCGAGGCGAGGTACTTCAGCGTCTAGGGTGTTTACGTGACCGATGGACTTGCGGCGGTCCTGTTCGACATGGACGGGCTGCTCGCGGACACCGAGCCGCTGTGGCTTGAGACGGAGACCGAGGTGATGGCGCGCCTCGGCGCGCCGTGGACAGCCCGCGACCAGGAGGCGCTGCTCGGCGGCAGCATGCAGCGGACGGTCAGCTACCTGCTCGCCAGGGCGAGCAGGCCGGCGCCGCCGCGAACGGTCGAGCGCTGGCTGACCGAGGGCATGCTCGACCGGGTGCGGGACGGCCGCGTGGCGGTCCGGCCGGGCGCGCGGGAACTGCTCGCCGCGGTGGCCGCGGCCGGCCTGCCGCATGGCCTGGTGACCTCCTCGCAGCGGTCGTTCGCCGACGTGGTGCTCGCCAGCACCGGGATCACGTTCCCGGTGACGGTGTGTGCCGAGGACGTGGCCGTGACCAAGCCTGACCCCGAGCCCTACCTGCTCGGCGCCAAGCTCCTCGACGCCGACCCGGCGCGCTGTGTCGCGCTGGAGGACTCGCCGAACGGCGTCACCTCCGCCACCGCGGCGGGCTGCCGGGTGGTGGCCGTGCCCTCCCTGGTGCCCATTCCGCCCGCCCCCGGGCGTCTCGTGGTGGGTTCGCTACGCGACGTCACGCTCGCCACCCTCCGGACCCTGGCCGCCTGACCTGGCGTGATCCGGCACGGGCCGCTGACCCCGCCGATGGGCGTTCCAGGCGGTGCGCCGGATATGCCACGATGGAGGGAGCAGGGAGGCGCGACATGAGCTACAGCAGTATCTTCTGGCTCCCGGTGGCCGCGGTGCTGACCGCGCTCGGGCTGGTGCTCACCTATTACTACGGACGGCCCCGCGGCACCCGTGCGATGCTTCGCGGCGCGGCCTGGTCCCTGATTCCGATAGCCGCGTACTTGACCGGCTCGATCGAGATGTTCTGGAAGATCGGCACCGCGATCGGCAACTTCGCCTCCGCGTTCGTGTTTTCCCCGGTGAAGTGGGCCGGCATCGCGGTGGCCGGGGCCGCCGCCGTGCTGTTCGTCTCGACCGGCGGGCGGCGGCGCAGGAAGGCGTCCCGGGTCAAGGCCGCGGAGCGGGCCGAGCAGAAGAAGTCCGCCCCCGGCGCCGCGACCCCAGCGGGCCTCGAGCCGTCGACCGCCGCCACCTCGGCGCTGCCGGCCGTGCGCAAACCAGAGCCCGCCAGGGCGGCACCGGCCAAGCCATCGGGCCGGAAGGCCGCGCCGGTTGATGACGACATGAAGGACATCGACGAGATCCTCCGCAAGCGCGGCATCTTATCCTGATCTGACCGTTTCTGCGCCTTCTGCTTGCGGGCTGAGCGACGCTGTCGCTACGTGTGTGACCGTGAGATGTCCCTCACGCCACCTGGGTCGCATGGAACGATTTGCGTCCATCGCACGCTCTACCGTAAGATCTGTCCCTTTAGGGACGCTGAGTAGCAAACCTCCCATGTGTAACAACTGTGTTACTTGGCATGACAATCAAGGACGATTTATATCACAATCGGGCTACGACCCTCATTTTGGGTTGGCAAGCACCGCAGGTAGCGCACAATCTCTCGGTAGGCAGTGATCGCGAGGACCTGGCCGGCACCAGGCTGTCCAGCTCCGCCTGACCTCAGAAGACCAAAAAGGAACATGCCCATGACCAGAGTGTCCAAGCGTGTAGCTGGACTCGCCGTGGTGGCCACAGCCGCCATGGGCCTTGCAGCGTGCTCGAGCTCGACGTCGTCATCCTCGTCGTCGTCCTCGTCACCTTCGAGCACGACCGCTGCTAGCCCCTCGACGTCCAGCACATCGCAACCAGTAAGCGGCGGGACGCTGAACATCGTCGCCAACGCCGGCCCCGACCACATGGACACGGTGTCCGCGTACTACACCGCGGACTACCAGCTCGAGCGGGCCTACACCCGGCAGCTCGTCAGCTACCCGTCGGTGCCCGCCCTGTCCACCAGCGGCTCGGCGTGGACGACGGACATCACGCCGGTGCCGGACATCGCCACCGAGGTCCCGACCACCGCCAACGGCGGCATCACCGGCGGCGGCAAGGTGTACACCTTCCACATCAAGCCGGGCGTGATGTGGGACACGACGCCGGCCCGCCAGGTGACCGCGTCCGACTTCATCCGCGAGTTCAAGGCGTTCTTCAACCCGATCAGCCCGGTCGGCAACCCGGGGTACTACACGAGCACGATCGCCGGGCTCACGGCTTACTCGACCGCGGAGTCGGCCTTCTTCGCGAACATCAAGAACCCGACGGCCGCGCAGATCGCCAACTTCCAGAACACGCACGACATCTCTGGCATCAAGGCGATCGACCCGCTCACGCTGCAGTTCACGCTGACTCAGCCGGCCAGCGACTTCATCTACATGCTGGCGATGCCGTTCGCGTCCGCGCGGCCGGTCGAGTACGACAGCTACCTGCCGAACAGCCTGCAGCTTGACACGCACCTGATCTCCGACGGCCCGTACTCGGTGAGCTCGTACGTGGCCGGCAAGTCGATCACGTTCGTGCGCAACCCGGCGTGGAAGCAGTCCACCGACAGCCTGCGGCACGACTACGTGAACGAGATCGTGCTGACCGAGGGTGTCGCCTCGGCGCAGACCCAGCTGTCGGACATCCAGGCCGGCACCGAGGACCTGACCAACGACACCGGCGTCAACCCGTCGTCGATCCCGGGGCTGGTAGCTTCCAAGATCCCGAACTTCGTGATCTACCCGTGGTCGAGCACTGTGCCGTACATCATCTTCAACCTGCGCAGCCCCAACACCGGCGGCGCGGCAGGGAAGCTGCTAGTCCGCCAGGCGATCGAGTACGGCCTGGACAAGACCGCGGTGATCAAGGCGGTTGGCGGCCCGGAAGTGGCCACCGTCATCAACACGGTCATCCCGCCGGGCAACGTCGGCTACCAGAACAGCAACATGTACCCGGACAACAACGGCACCGGCGACGTTGCGACGTGCAAGTCCGACCTGTCCAAGGCGGGCTACCCGAACGGCCTCACGCTCACCTACCTCTACCCGAACGACTCGGTCAACACCCGGATCTTCACGGCGATCCAGGCGTCGCTCGCGAACTGCGGCATCACCCTGAAGGGCAAGGGCGAGCCCGGCTCCTCGTTCTTCGTGGACCTGGGCAACGCGCCGGAGAACAACAAGGCCGGCACGTGGGACCTCGGCCAGGCCGGCTGGATCCCCGACTGGTTCGGCAACAACGGCCGCACCGTCATCCAGGCGCTGTTCCAGGGCCCGAACTGCGTGGTCAACACCGTGAACTACGGCTGCTACGACAACGCCACGGTGAACTCCCTCATCAACCAGGCCGAAGCGGCGACCTCGCTGACCCAGGCCGGGGCCGACTGGCAGGCGGCGGACGCGCAGATCATGAAGGACGCGGCGATGGTGCCCATCGAGAGCCAGACGTTCCCGAGCATCGCCAGCGCCCGGGTGCGCGGAGTCCTGCCTGACGGCAGCACCTACCCGACGGCGATCTTCGGGCCGAACATTGGTGAGACCGACATCACCAACGTCTACCTGGCGAGCTAACCCTCTCCAGGACTACCGGTAAGCGGTGCTGGTCCGGCCGGGACATCCGTGTCCCGGCCGGACCGTGCCGTGACCGGCCAGCAAAAACCAGGTACGACCCAAGCCTTGTCCTCCAGTGCGCGACCCGCGCGGCGGCTGGCTAGCGGAGGAAGAATCCAGTGACCCTGCTTGAGGTAAAGGACCTGAACGTCAGCTTTCCCACCGCTGACGGGGTGGTCCGCGCGGTCCGCGGCGTGTCGTTCGACGTCGAGGCCGGGCGGACGCTCGGCATCGTGGGGGAGTCGGGCAGCGGGAAGACGGTGCTGACCCAGACGCTGCTCGGGCTGACCCCCGGTGCCGATGTGTCCGGGGCCGCGTTGTTCGAGGGCACCGACCTGCTGCAGCTGACCCCGGAGAAGATGCGGCACGTGCGCGGCGCGCGCATCGCGGTGATCTTCCAGGACCCGCTGACCAGCCTGCACCCGCTGTACCGGGTCGGGTGGCAGATCGCGGAGATGATCCGCGCTCATGACAAGTCGGTTTCAAAGAAGGAAGCCGCCGAACGTTCGGTGGAGCTTCTCCGGCGGGTCGGCATTCCCAAGCCGGAGACACGCGTCCACGACTATCCGCACCAGTTTTCCGGCGGCATGCGGCAGCGCGCGATGATCGCGATGGCGCTGTCGCTCGAACCCAAGCTGATCATCGCGGACGAGCCGACCACCGCCCTCGACGCCACCGTCCAGGCCCAGATCCTTGACCTGCTGCAGCGGCTGCAGCAGGACTTCGGCACCGCGCTGATCATGATCACCCACGACCTTGGCGTGGTCGCTGACATCGCGGACGACGTGATGGTCATGTACGCCGGGCGGGCCGCGGAGAAGGCCCCCAAGCGCGACGTGTTCTACCGGCCGCACCACCCGTACACCAAGGGCCTGCTCGAGTCGATTCCGAGCAGTTCGGCGGCGGGCAGCCGGCTCCGGCCCATCCCCGGCACCCCGCCCAGCCTGATCAACCTGCCCTCGGGCTGCAAGTTCCACCCACGCTGCGGATACGCGTTCGACAAGTGCGCGGCCGAAGAGCCCGTGCTGCACCTGGTCGGTGAGACCGGATACCACACGTCGGCCTGCTGGCTGCCAAGCGCGGCGATCGGGCTGTCGGTTGAGGCGGAGGAACTGCGCGAGGAAGTGGCGCGCGGGCACCACGGCGACGCGGTGGCCGCCGAGTTCGGCGGTGCCGCGAGCGATGAGGGGAGTGTGGCCTGATGGCGGGCGACGACAACGTCCTGGTCCGGGTTGACAACCTGGTCAAGTACTTCCCGGTGAAGGCCGGCGGCTTCATCCGGCGCACCGTAGGCCAGGTGCACGCGGTCGACGACGTGTCCCTGGTCATCGAGCGCGGCAAGACGCTCGGCCTGGTCGGCGAGACCGGCAGCGGCAAGTCGACGCTGGCCCGCTGCGTGGCGGGGCTCATCCCGGTGACGTCCGGCAAGGTGTTCTTCGAAGGGCGTGACATCACCAACCTGTCGCGCAGAGCGATGCGGCCGCTGCGCCGCGAGGTCCAGATGATCTTCCAGGACCCCTACAGCTCGCTGAACCCGCGCCGCCGGGTGGGCGCGATCATCGGCGACCCCTTCGCCATCCATAACATCGCGACCGGCGCCGAGCGCAAGCGCAAGGTGCAGGAACTGATGGAACGGGTGGGGCTCAACCCCGAGCACTACAACCGGTTCCCCGCCGAGTTCTCCGGCGGCCAGCGCCAGCGCATCGGCGTGGCCAGGGCGCTCGCGCTGCGGCCGAAGCTGATCATCTGCGACGAGCCGGTCTCCGCGCTCGACGTGTCGATCCAGGCGCAGGTGCTCAACCTGCTGGCGGACCTGCAGCAGGAATTCGGGCTCAGCTACCTGTTCATCGCCCACGACCTGGAGGTCGTGCGGCACGTGAGCGACAAGGTGGCGGTGATGTACCTGGGCCGGGTCGGCGAGTCCGCGCCTAAGGAGGCGCTGTACGGCACGCCCAGGCATCCGTACACCGTCGCGCTGCTGTCCGCGGCCCCCGC
>Ga0187807_1000107_pt1 | contig 22468 bp, 22 predicted proteins | sample NC_wetland_sal_i_4_FD_132432 | JGI IMG/M metagenome (GOLD analysis project Ga0187807, IMG submission 132432) | Wetland sediment microbial communities from Neuse River Estuary, North Carolina, USA - ASW_2 | ecosystem: Environmental > Aquatic > Freshwater > Wetlands > Sediment | place: USA: North...
GCCCGACGGTGAACGAGATCGCGGCGTCGGCCACCCAGCCGTCGAGGGTCGCCCCGGCGTCGACGCTGAGCAAGTCACCAGGCGCGAGCCGGTAGCCGTCCGGGATGCCATGCAGCGCCGCGTCGTTGACCGACGCGCAGATGACGGCGGGGTAAGGGACCGGCGCGAACCTGGGCTGGTAGTGCAGGAACGGCGAGGTGGCGCCGGCCTTGGCGAGCACGTCGCGGGCCGCCTCGTCGAGTTCGGCCAGCCGCACGCCCGGCGCGGCGAACGCGCGGGCCGCCGCGAGCACGTCCGCGACCACCCGGCCGGCCGCGCGGATCGCGTCGATCTCTCCCGGCGTCTTGATCTCGACCACGCGCGCTGCCCCTTTCCGCTGCGGGACAACTCTACCGGCCGGCCAGCTCGCCCTTCGGCGCGTAGCCGCCCGCGGCCCAGACCAGCTGCTGGAACTCGCCCGGGCTCATCAGCTGGCCGGCGACGGCGCCGGCCGGGACGGTGCCCGCGACGAAGAACACCCCGTCGCACCGCTCGCAGTACCAGGCCGCCCGCCACACCGCGAGCGCCTGCGGCATCCCGCGCCTGACCCGGACCAGGCTGGCCCGGCGCGCGGCGGCCCAGCCGTAACAGGCGATCGCGTACGCGAAGCAGACACTGGCCGCGGCGAGCGTAAGACCGGATACCCCGCCGCTCGCGGCGGCGCCTATCCATAGCAGGACCGCGCCGATCGCGCCGATGATCGTCCCCATCCAGGCGAGCCGGTCCGCGGACTTGAGCACGGGCAGCGGGCTGAGCGGCGCTGGCGCGGCCTCCGCGTACACGACGGACACCTGGCTTATCTGGTCCAGTCCCTTGTGCCTTGGACAGTACACCGCGAGGGACTGCGCGGCTTTCTCCACTTTAGTGCGCTCCGGGGGGACGGCGAGGCTTATGTGTAGTGGCATACCCAGCTAGACGAGCCGCCACTCAGCGTAATTCTTCATAAGCAAAACCGCTCGGATTTCTACAACGTTGCGGACCGGGTCGCCCGATGACTACCCGGTCCGCAACAGTTATTCCTATTCCCGGTGCATTCGTGTGGATAAATCAGTCAAAACCGATTATCCCGAACGGAGCCGGGGCTGCTGCTCAGGTCAGCCCTTCTGCCTTTGCTCAGGTCAGCCCTTCTGCCTTGAGGAAGGCCGCCGCCACCGTCGAGTAGTCCGCGTGCTGGACGATGACCGCGGCGTCCATCTGCAGGAGCGCGGCGGTGGTCAGCTTGGCGGAGATCGCATTGAGCGTGGCGATGATCGTGGGGTTCATCGCCGGCTTGTAGACCAGCGGAATCACGTTCTGCGCGGCGAAGTTGAACTTCGGGTCCGCGAGCGACACCAGGTGGTCGGTGATGATCTGCGGCGTGGTGGTGAACACGTCGGCCGCCTGCACCTTGCCGTCCATCAGCGCCGCCAGCGTGATCGGCCCGGACTCGTCGAGCGGGTCGAAGCCCTTGAACACCAGGCCGTACGTCGCCTTCAGGCCGGCGATCCCGTCGGAGCGGGTCTTGAACTCCGGCGGCGCGCCGAGCACCATGCTCGACGCGTACGGCTTGAGGTCGGCGATCGTCTTCAAGTGGTACTTCGCGGCGGTCGTCGCGGTGACCGTCACCGAGTCGCTGTCCTGGGCCGACGCCGGGTTGAGCACCTCGAGCGTGGACGGCAGCTTGGCCGCGAGCGCGGCGTCCACGTCCGATGTGGTCTTGGCGGTGCTCGAGGGGTCGACGGCGACCGACAGCAGGGTGCCGTTGTACTCGGGGATGATCGAGATCGTGCCCTTCTGGATCGCTGGATAGTAGACCTCTCGGGTGCCGATGTTGAGCTTCGGCGTCACCTTGATGCCCTTGCCCTGCAGCGCCAGGATGTAGATCTCGGCGAGCAGTTCGTTCTCCGGGAAGTTCGCCGAGCCGACGACCACGGAGCCCGAACTGCCGCCCTGCGACAGCGGGTTGCTACTCGCGGTCGCGCTGCTGCTCGTCGCCGGGGCGCTGCTCGAACTCGAACTGCTGGTGCTGCTGCTCGAGCTCGAGCAGGCGGAGACCGCGGCGACGGCGATGGCCGCGACGGCGGCCACAGCTGTCTTGGTATGCATATGGGTAAGCCTTTCTCGTAGGGATACCGCTATTCGGAACGCCGCTGCTTGCGCAGGCCGGCCGGGACGACCAGCCTGGCGAGCACGGCGAAGAACACTAGGACGAGCACGGCGAGCACCATGAGGACCAGTGCCCCGCCGGCCACCGGCGAGAAGTTGTACTGGGCGAGGCCGTCGAAGATGAAGCGGCCGACGCCGCCGAAGCCGATGTAGGCGACGATCGTGGCCGTGGCCACCACGAAGATCGCCGCGGTGCGCAGGCCGACCAGGATCAGCGGCAGCGCGATCGGCACCTCCACGCGCGTGACCTGCTGCCATGCGGTCATGCCCGCGCCGTTGGCGGCATCCCGCACGCCGGGGTCCACTCCGGCCACGCCCTCGTACGCGTTGACGAGAATCGGCGGGATGGCCAGCACGACCAGCGGCACCAGCCAGCTGAGGGGGGAGAACGTGAGCTCCACCGCGAGCAGGACCAGCAGCCCGAGTGTCGGGATCGCGCGCCAGGCGTTGGCCAGGTTGACCACGAACACCGCGCCGCGTCCAGTGTGCCCGACCGCCACCCCGGCGGGGATCGCGATGACCGCGGCGATCAGCAGTGACACGCCGGCGTAGCCGAGGTGAGCGAGGACCTGCTGCGGGATGTCGCCGGAGCCGTGCCAGTTGACTCTCTGTGTCACCCACCCCCAGGCGTAGCTGAAGTAGCTCATGACCGCGCCATCCACGGGGTGAGCACTCGCCGCACGCCGACGAGCACCAGGTCACAGATCACGGCGAGCGCGATGATCAGCACCAGGCCGATGTAGATCTCCGTCGGGAAGGCCCGCTGGTAGCCGTCAATGAAGTAGTAGCCGAGGCTGTACACGCCGATCAGCTGGCCGATGCTGGACAGGCTGATGCTGGACACCATGGCGACCCGCAGCCCCGCGATGATCACCGGGACGGCGAGCGGCAGCTCGACCTGAACAAGGCGGCGCAGCGCGCCGTAGCCCATCGCGGTCGCGGACTGCCGGACCGAGTCGGGGACCGCGTGCAGTCCGGCGACGACGTTCGGGAAGATGACGCACAGCGAGTACAGCGTGAGCGCGACGGTCACGTTCGTGTCGGTCAGCCCCAGGGACGGGATGAGCACGATGAACAGCGCGATCGCCGGGATCGCGTACAGCACGTTGACCACCGTGAGCGCCGGCGGGTAGAACCACCGCCAGCGGGCTGCCGCGATGCCCAGCGGCAGCGAGATCACCAGGCCGAACAGCGCCGACAGCACGCCGAGCTGCGCGGTGTCCCGGGTGTACTGCCAGATATCCGAGATGTGGCTGGGGATGAAGGACCAGTTCATGGCCATGCTCCCGGCTTCTCCGCCGGCTCGCCGGCGGCCTTGTCAGGCGCCTGGTCTGCCTTCTGGTCTGCCTTCTGGGTGGCCGCCTGGTCCGCCGCGCGGTCCGCTGCCTGGTCGGCCGCGCAGTCCGCTGCCTGGTCGGCCGCCTGGATGGCCGCCCGCAACTCGTCGAAGGTGGCCACGCCGACGACGCGGCCGTCCTCGTCCACGCCGATCGCCTGCCCGGCGGGCGAGATCACGGCCGCGTCGAGTGCCGCGCGCAGCGAGCCGCTTCCCGCCAGGAACGTGTGCCCGAACCCGTCGGCCGGCACCTGCTCGAGCGGCATGTCGCCGGGCAGGGCCGCCAGCCGTGCCTGCGGCACCCAGCCGCGCGGCTTCCCGCCGTTGACGACGAGGATCCACGGCTCGCCGGTGGCCTGCGCCTTGGCCACGATCGCGTCGGCGCCGAGCAGCGGGCCGGCGCTCAGGTCCAGCCCGGCCGCCGGGAAGAACGACAGCCGCCTGATGCCGCGGTCGAACCCGACGAAGCCGGCGACGTAGTCGTCGGCGGGCGCGCCGAGCAGTCGCTCCGGCGTGCCGAACTGCGCCAGCCGCCCCTCTGGCTTGTACAGCGCCACCAGGTCGCCGACCTTGATGGCCTCCTCGATGTCATGGGTGACAAGCACGATGGTCTTGTGCAGCTCGGTCTGCAGCGTGATGAGCTGGTCCTGCAGCGAGGCACGCACCAGCGGGTCGACCGCGCTGAACGGCTCGTCCATCAGCAGCACCGGCGGGTCGGCGGCGAGCGCGCGCGCCACCCCGACACGCTGCTGCTGCCCGCCGGAAAGCTGGTACGGGTAGCGGCGCGCCAGCGCCGCGTCGAGGCCGACCAGGTCGAGCAGTTCACGGGCGCGTCCCCGCGCCTTCGCCCGCGACCAGCCGTTGAGCAGCGGCACCGTGGCGATGTTGTCCTGCACGGTGCGGTGCGGGAACAGCCCCGTCTGCTGGATCACGTAGCCGATCCCGCGGCGCAGCCGCGCGGGGTTCGCCGCCCGCACGTCCTGCCCGTCGAGCAGCACCCGTCCCTCGGTGGGCTCGACGAGCCGGTTGATCATTCGCAGCGACGTCGTCTTGCCGCAGCCGCTCGGCCCGACGAGCACCACCGTCTTGCCCGCGGGGATCTCGAGGTCGAGCGCGTCGACGGCGATGGTCCCGTCCGGGTAGCGCTTCGTCACTGCCTCGAAGGTGATCAAGCCGGGCCTGCGCCTCTCCGTGTAAAGTACGGTTTTCCGACCGTATTAGTGTGAATATACCGGACACCTACGGTGCTCGCGACTCGCTGGCCGGGCCAACTCATCCATCCACCCTAAGCGTTCAGCCTGCTCTCAGAGCGGCGTTGATCGTGCCGTTTACGTAACATCCCCGCCTGCTGCGGCGCGCTATGTGACAGCAGACGCTTGTATTGCTAGTGGTGCGTTCGCTCGGCGGACCATCCCCGGCCAGCCATGTCCCGGCGCTCTTCTACCCCGCGGCGACCGGCCCATGCGGCCTCCAGGCCGCACGGGATCAGTCCCGGCATCACACGGACCCCGCGAGTCCGAATTGCCACACTCCCCGTTTACCTCATTCCGGACATTTCAGGCAACTCAATTCCTAATCGTCTTGCTCGCCATGATCGCGAAAAGATTTTACATCTATAGGTACTGATTTATTACGTGATAAAAAATGTTTTCGGGATCATTGGACGCGCCGGGGCGACTGGCTGGGGCGACCGAGTCCCGTGTGACGACTGGGACGCCGGATCGCCAGGAGGATTGGCAAGCGCTCCCGCCGTCAGCGCGACCGTCACCGCGGCCAGGACCGCGACCGCCAGCCATTCCGCCGACCCGTTACCGTGATCCGGGTCCACCCCCAACACGGCCTCGATCCAGTCGTGCCAGAAAATGGTGACCACCGCGAGGACGCCGGTCACCGAAGCAACGATCGACTCGACCCAGAAACGCACGCGCAACCCCGACGTCGCCATGCTCCCTGCCGTCCGCAGCCGCGATGGTTATCGCCGGTCTCTTCGCGAGCAAACACCGAAGGAGCCATGATGGACGCCGACCCAGCCGGCCTGGCAGCGCCGCTGCGCGCGATCTGCCTCGCGCTGCCGGAAGTCACCGAGCGGCCGAGCCATGGCGCGCCCGCGTTCTTCGTGCGGGACAAGAAGTCGTTCGTGACCTTGTGGGCAGCGGGCCACCACGACCACGACTTCCCGCACCTGTGGTGCGCCGGGCTCCCCGGGGCGCAGGCCGAACTCGTCGCCTCCGCGCCCGACCGGTTCTTCCGCCCGCCGTACGTCGGCGGCCGCGGCTGGATCGGCGTCCGCCTCGACACCGGCGTCGACTGGCCGGAGATCGCCGAACTGTGCCAGGACGCCTACCGTGCCGTCGCCCCGGCCGGCCTGGTCGCCCTGCTCGACAAGCGCTAGCTCATCCGCCCGCCGCACTCCGGTTCCCGCCGTAACCGACCGCGCGACCGCCCCCGCTCCTCTCTCCGTCATCCCGAACGAACCCTGGCGACTCTCCCCCCGCTCCCGTCACGCGCATCCCGGTGGCCAGCCATGAATGTGCTCCAATTCTCCCGCTGCTCCCGTCGCATGCCTCTCGCTAGCCGACTATAAGCATTCTAATTCGAACACAAAAATGGCTGCTATTCATTGTGTCTTCACATTGATTGCACTATTATCTATATAGAAGGTTGGCGCCAGGACGGGAGGTGATCCGGATGCCGCCAGTACGAATGCCGGCCAGCGCCGCCGAGGCCCTGTCGATGCTCGAGGCGGGTCTTGATTACCTCAACGCGGCGGACCTGCCGCTGCTCGGACCGGCTGCGCAGGGTGAGTCGCTGCGGGCGCTGGGCCGTGCGAGCGGCAAGTTCACGGCGGCGCACGCCGGCCTGATGCGGGCGTTCGGCGCATCCGGCGGGCCCGAGGCCGGCGGGTACGCGAGCCCGCGGGCGTGGCTAGTGGCGATGACACAGGTGACCAAGACCGCCGCCACCGATGCCGCCAAGTGGACCCGCATCCTGGCCGCGCACCCGAAGATCGCGCAGGCACTGGCCGCCGGCGCGATCTCCCCGTCATGGGCCAGCCAGATCGCCGCGTGGACCGCGCGCCTGCCCGAGGCGGATGTGGCCGACGCCGACGAGATCCTGCTGCTCGCCGCGGCCGGCGGCGCCGAGTTTTCCGACCTGGCCGCGCTCGCGGAGGAAATGTACGCGCGGTCCCGGACAGACCCGGATCCTGATGACGACGGCGGATTCGCCGACCGGTGGCTATGCCTGGACACCACGTTCGGCCGGGCCGGCAAACTCGACGGCGGCCTCACCCCCAACTGCACCGCCGCCCTGCGGGCGGTCATCGACGCCCTCGGCAAGAACCGCGGCCCCGAAGACCTGCGCACCGAAGGCCAGCGTGCCCACGACGCTCTCGAAGAAGCCTGCAAGCTGCTGATCCGCTCCAAGTTCCTGCCGGACCGGGCCGGCCAGGACACCCAGGTCCAGGTCCACGTCCCCTTCAGCACGCTGCGCGGCATGGACGGCGCGTCCGCGCTGGAAGCCGCCTGGCTAGCCGCCCAGGCAGGCGAACCCGGCTATCTCGCGGGCAAGGACGCCGAAGCGGCCGCCTGCGGCGCCACCACGATCCCGGTGGTCACCGGCCACCCCGACTGGCAGGTCGTCGACCAGATCATCGAGACGGTCCGCGCGGTGACCGGCCCCGCCGGCCCGCAGCTGAGCGCCCTGATCGGCAAGCTCGCCATCGACTTCGTGTCCGGCCCGATCGGCATCGCCTCATTCCTGCGCACGCGCTTGCTCGACAAGCCGTACAACAGCGCGAGCCTGCCGCTCGACATCGGATATTCGGAAAACATCCCGCCGCACATCCGCCGTGCGGTCATCCTCCGCGACCGGCACTGCGCATGGCCCGGCTGCCGCAAGCCTCCCTCACAGTGCGACATCCACCACATCACCCACCGCTCCCGAGGCGGCCGCACCAGCCTCGTCAACTGCGTCTTGTTGTGCGAGTTTCATCATGAGATCTGCATCCACCGCTGGGGCTGGACGTTCATCCTGAATCCGGACGGCACCACGGAAACCCGCGGCCCCTGGGGCCAGGTTCTGCGCAGCCACGCCCCGCCAACGACCCGCGCCGGATAACCGCGACAGCACCAACGGCTTACCGTGCCTGTCGCACCAAGACTGTGCGGCGAACGCGTGCGCCGTATGCCTCTGCTCTCCGGGACTTCCGGCCCTATCACGGGCCGGATAAGCGACAGCAGCGTGAGAACAAGGGAGGTGATCCCCTTGGGTGCGAGCTTGAGATCACAGCCCGACTCGCGGCGCGAGCCCAAGCCCCCTGACGACCTGGCCGCGGAGGTACGCGGCCTTGTCAAGGCCTATGGCGGACACACCGCGGTGGCGGGCATCGACCTTGATATCCGGCGCGGTGAGATCTTCGGATTGCTCGGGCCGAACGGGGCCGGCAAGACGACGACGGTCGAGATCCTGGAGGGTTACCGTGCCCGCGACGGCGGCACGGTGAACGTTCTCGGCTGCGACCCCGGCCGCGAGCGTGCGCGGCTGAAGAGCCGCATCGGGGTCGTGCTGCAGACGACAGGCGTGGAGCCGTACCTGACGGCGCAGGAGACGGTGATGATGTACGCGGGCTTGTACCCGCACCCGCGGCCCGTGGACGAGGTCCTGGACCTGGTGGGCCTGCGGGCCGGACGCGACAAGCGGGTGGTCCAGCTGTCCGGCGGCCAGCAGCGCAGGCTCGACATGGCGATCGCCCTGGCGGGAGACCCCGAACTGCTATTCCTTGATGAGCCGACGACCGGCTTCGACCCGTCAGCCAGGCGCGAGGCGTGGGATGTGGTGAAGAACCTGGCCGCGCTCGGCAAGACCGTCATTCTCACGACGCACTTCATGGACGAGGCCCAGTACCTCGCCGACCGGGTCGCCGTGATCTCCGCCGGCCGCATCATCGCGCAGGGCGCGCCCTCCACGCTTGGCCGCGTGGACCGGGCCAGGGTCCGGGTCCGCTACCGGCCGTCGGCCGGCGCCACGCCACCGGAAGGGCTCGGCGGGTCCGCCGGCCCGGACGGGTTCGTCCAGGTGTACGTCGCCGACGCCGTGGCGGACGTGCACCGGCTGCTGCACTGGGCGGTCACCGATGGCGTCGACCTCGACGGCCTCGAGGTCACCAGGCCGTCACTTGAGGACGTCTACCTTTCGCTGACCAGCGGGGAAAAGGAGTCGTCATGAGCGCCATGGGCGTGACCGCGTCTCAGGTCCGCTACGTAAACAAGACGTTCTGGAGGAACCCGGCCCGGGCGTTCTTCACCTTCGCCTTTCCCCTCATGCTCTTGGTGATCTTCACCTCGCTGCTCGGCGGCGGCACCGAGCGAATCGGGGCGGTGACGGTCACCGAATCCGCCTACTACGTCGTCGCGATGGCGGTGTTCGGCGTAATCCAGGCGTGCTACAGCAACATCGCCGCGTCTGTCAGCTACCAGCGTGACGCGGGCATCCTCAAGCGCATCGACGGCTCACCGATGCCCAAGACGTCGTTCATGGCATCGCGGGTACTGCACTCGATCCTTGTGGGAGTGCTGCTCGTGGTCATCACCGCCGGCTTCGGACGGGCGTTCTACAGCGTCAGCATCCCCGGTGGGATGTCGCTGTTCCGGCTGCTTGTGATGCTCGTGATCGGGGCCGGCGCCTTCTGCGCGCTGGGCCTTGCCGTCACCGCGGTGATACCGAACGCCGACGCGGCGCAGCCGGTCATCCTCGGCACCGTCCTGCCGCTGTGCTTCCTGTCGGGGATCTTCATCCCGTTCAGCAACAGCACGCCGTCATGGCTCATCTGGATCGCGCGGATCTTCCCGGTGCGGCACTTCGCCGCCGGGATGATGGCCGGCTTTACCGGCACGCCCTTCGACTGGACCGACGTGCTGGTTGTGGCCGCCTGGGGAATCGCCGGGCTGCTGCTCGCGGTGCGGTTCTTCCGGTGGCAGCCGCGCACGGGATAACTGTCGACCACTGAAGGGACAGCGATGGCCGCAATTGAGGTGAATAGGAACATCGAGCTCGAAAGCGCGCAGCGCGCACTGTCCGATGCTCTCGGCCCTGGCTACCGGGTCAGCGTCAGCTCAGCCTCAGCCCTGAAGGTCGCGCGCAACTTCATAGTCTGGGCAACGGTTCGCGTGAGCTGGTCAGCAGGCACGACAAGCTTCCGGGTCACGCCCGGCGGACTGATCGTGGTGGCGGGGTTCAACGCCCTCTACACCGTTCCGAAGGTCCGCCGTGCCCTCGAAACGGCCTTCCCGAACGCGACGTAACTGCCGGGGAGAGCGCGGTCTGCCTGGCACGGTCGCGAGCGCCAGCGCGCAGCCTGCCAGCACCACCACGGCCGCGACAAGCAGCCCGAGGTCTGATCCGCTGATGAACGCCGAGCGGGCCGCGTGGGCAAGCAGGCTGCCCGCGGCGCCGCCTAGCCTGGCGGCGACGCCAAGCGCGCCGCCGATCGACCCCGTGATGGTGTTCTCGATGGCGTGCGGCACTGACAGCGGGGCCAGCGCGGCAGTCATCCGGTCCTGGTAGCGGGTGGACAGCAAGCTGCCAATGATGGCGACGCCGAGGGCGCCGCCGACCTGGATGAACACGCCGTTGGTGGCTGAGCCGACACCGGTGTCCCCGCGCGGCAGCGAAGCCATGACCGATCCGGAGACGGCCGGAATGACCAGGGCCGCCCCGACGCCGGTCATGATCATGCCCGGCAGGATGTCGGTGAAGGTCCAGGTCACGGTGGCATTGGAGACCTGCCACAGCCCGGCCGCGATCAGCAGCAGCCCGGCGGTGATCGTGAGCTTGGTCCCCGCCTTGCGCACGAACACGGCCGACAACGGGGCGATCACCGCCATCGCGGCCGCGGTCGGCAGCATCCGCAGCCCGGCCTGAAGCGCCGAGTACCCCAGGTTGAACTGCAGGAACTGGGTGAGCAGGAACAGCGATCCGATCAGGCCGAACATGGCCAGGCCGAGCGAGGCGATGGGGGCCGAGAAACTCGGCTCGCGGAAGAACCGCAGGCTCAGCATGGGGTGGGAGGTGGCGCGCTCCCACGCGGCGAACCCGGCCAGGACGGCCAGCCCGGCGCCGCCGACACCGATGACCAGGGCTGACGACCAGCCATAGACCGGCGCCTCGATGATCGACCACAGCACCAGCCCGAGGCCGGCGATGGACAGCAGCGCGCCGGCCAGGTCGGGCCGCAGCGCCGCCGGGTTTTTGGAGTCGGGGACCAGCGGGACGGCGCACAGCAGGCCGACGGCGGCGATGGGCACGTTGATCAGGAATACCGACCCCCACCAGAAATGAGCGAGCAGCAGGCCCCCGACGATCGGCCCGAGCGCGAACCCCACGCCGCTGGTCCCGGCCCAGACGCCGATCGCCCGCTGCCGTTGCGCTACGTCGCGGAACATGTCGGTGATGATCGACAACGTGGACGGCATCATCAGCGCGGCGCCAACGCCCATGCTCGCCCGCGCGGCGATCAGCACTCCCACCGATCCGGAGAACGCCGCCCACGCCGAGCCGCCGGCGAACCCCACCAGGCCAGCCAGGAACGTGCGCTTGCGTCCGACGCGGTCGGCGAGGCTGCCAGCCGCCAGCAGCAGCCCGCCGAACACCAGCGCGTAGGCGTCCACGATCCACTGCAGCTGATGCGAGCTGGCGTGCAGGTCCCGCACTAGCGTCGGCAGCGCGACGTTGAGCACGGTGTTGTCCAGGTTGACCATCAGGATCGAGACGCACAGCACGGTAAGCGCGAGCCGGCGCGAAGCGCCGGGCCTGCTGTCGGCGGGACGAGGTCCCAGAGCCTGACGTGCGCGGACAGCCATCGCCCCTCCTCCGGCCGAGGCAACGGCAACCCCGCCACCGCAGGCCATCTCCCATGATCGCCACCGCGCATGCCCGGCACCCACCGGCGTACGACCCCAGGCGATTAGCCCGAAGGTCCCCTCTATACCAGTCAGGCGCGGCCGCCGGCTTGTGCCTTGCGGCGCCGGGAAGGCCTTGGGGCCGGACGTTCGGCCCTGTGCGGCCATGCGGCCGTCAGGCAGGGTGAGGAACGAATGGAGCATGCCTGCCTGCGGGCGGGCAGCAGCCGGGAGGAGGCGGGCACATGAGCTGGCCACTTGCAGCTGTCCTGATCGCCATCATCTTCGCGGTCATGGTCATCGCGAGCACGTACGTGGCACGTCCGAAGAAATAGCACGAGCAGTTCCCTCAGCTGCCGGCTCGTGTCCAGGGCCGATCACCTGAACCTCGATCCTCCGTGGGGGAGCTTCGATAACCTCGGGAGCGGTGCAGGAGGGAGTCAGCAATGGGCGCGACGACAGGTGACGGGGATCCGGTCGGCGGCATCCGGGCATCGGACGCCGAGCGGGACGCGACCGTGGACCGGCTGAGCGCGGCCACCGGGGCGGGTCGGCTGACGCTGGAGGAGTTCAGCCAGCGGATGGAGCAGGCGACCGCGGCCAAGACCCGGGCCGAGCTTGACCGGCTGGTGGCCGACCTGCCTGTGGACACCGGCTCGGCAAGCACCACGGTCGCCACGCAGTCCCGGACGACCCCCTCCTGGCACGTCTCCCCCGTCGGCGGGTTGAGCGTCTCCGGGCCGTGGCGGATGGACCGGCATGTCATCTCGGTCAGCATCGTGGGCGGGGCGCATCTGGACCTGAGCCAGGCGCAACTGGCCGCCCCCGAGGTCACCTTGACCAAGGTGTCGCTTGTCGGCGGCGTCTGGGTGGAAGTCCCGCAGGGGATCCGGGTCCAGGTATCGCGGTTCAGCCTGGTCGGCGGCACCAGGATCGCCGGCGGGCCGGAGCCGGGGCCCGGTGCGCCGATCGTGCACATCAACGCGTTCTCGCTCGTCGGTGGCGTGCACATCACCCGCAGCGGGGCAACCCAGTCGGGTGGGGATGATCGCTGGGATAGGCGAGACCGCAGGCTTGAACGCCGGCGAGAGCGCCGGCACGATCGCTTCAGCCGCTTCTAGGCCTCGTACTGCGACGCCTGGAGCGTGTACAGCTCCGCGTACTGGCCGCCGAGCGCCATCAGGTCAAGATGCGTGCCCGACTCGATCACCTGCCCGTTCGCAAGAACGTAGATCCGGTCGGCGTGCCTGACGCTGGCCAGCCGGTGGGTGATGATCAGCACCGTGCGGTCCAAAGCCAGCGTCCGGATCGAGGAGAACAGCGCGTACTCGGCCCGCGCGTCGAGCGCGGCGGTCGGCTCGTCCATGATCAGCAGCGGCGCGGCACGGTAGAAGCCGCGCGCGGCGGCGATCCGCTGCCACTGCCCTCCCGACAGTTCGGCGCCGTCCTTGAACTGGCGCGCGAGCAGCGTGTCGTAGCCGCGGGCCAGGCCGTCGATCACGGTGTCCGCACCCGACGCGGCCACCGCGGCGGCCAGCCGGTCCGCGTCCAAGGCTCGGCCCATCGTGATGTTGTGCCGGACGGTCAGCGGCCAGTTCGCGTGGTCCTGCGCGATCACCGCGATCCGCTCGCGCAGCGGCTCGCCGTCCACCTCCGACAACGGCGTCTCGTCCCAGCAGACCGTTCCTGCGGTGGGCTGGTACAGCCCGGCGAGCACCTTGGCCAGCGTGGTCTTGCCCGACCCGTTCTCCCCGACGAGCGCGACCACCTCCCCGCGCCCGATCTCGACGCTGACGTCACGCAGCGCGGGCTCCGGCACGCCCGGATAGCTGAACGTCACCCCCGACGCGACGATCCGCTCGAACCCCGCGGGCACGGGCTGAAGCCCCGGTGACTGCAGCCGGCTCAGCGCGTCGTCGCAGAACGCGAGGTAGTCGGAGAAGTACAGGCCCTCCTCGTAACACTGGTTGACCGCATACATGAGCTGCTGCAGCGACGCCTGCGCCGAACGGATCGCGAGCACCGCCGTGCCGGCGACCGACAACGGCAGCGCGCCGGCCGCGAGCAGCCCGCCGAGCGCGACGTACACCCCCACAGTGGCGATCCCGCCCATCGCGCTCGCCGCCAGCCGCGTCGTCGTCTGCCGCCGAGCGGAGACCATCTCGGCGTCCCGCGCGTAGGCGGCGAGCCGGGACACCCGGTCGAGCAGGAAGGACCGCATCGTGAACGAGCGAAGCTCGGCGGCGGTCCGCCGCTCGGCTATCAGGCTCGCCAGGATGTACTTGCGCCGGTAGCTGTCGACGAGCGCGAACCTGGTCACGTACCTGATGCGCGCGGTGCGCACGGCCGCCCAGGCACCGGGTAGCTGGGCGAGCAGCAGCACCGCGAGCAGGATCGGGTGCAGCACGCCGACCACCGCGGCCGCCGCGGCGATCTGCGCGAACGCGGTCAGGCAGTTGATCACGTTGTTCACGACCTGAGACGCCGAATACAGGCCGCGGTCCCGCGCCCGTTCCAGCCTGTCGTGGAAGTCGGGGTCGTCGAAGGCGGCCAGTTCCACCTGCGTGGTCAGGTCGAACAGCCGCACCTCCACCACCTGGTCCACCTGCGGCTCGAGCCGGCTCTGCGCCCACCCCGCGGCGGCCTGGATACCCGACCGCGCCGCGGTGGCCGCCGCGACCAGGATGAGCGACGGCAGCGCCGCGCGGACCCGCTGCGGCGTCGGTCCGGCGGCGAACAGCGCCTCGAGCACCCCGGTCGTCGCGAACAGCGCGAACCCGGTGAACACCCCCGACGCCACGTTCAGCGCGATCGTCGCCGCGGTGTCCTTCCGGCTCGCCGACCAGCCGAGCCGGACCGCCTGGCCCACGAGTCCGGGGAACCGGCGTGCCACGTCCGCGAACCCGACCGAGGCCATCCGCGCGTCGTACGCGCGCCAGTAGCTGGCGGTGAGCTCCGCCGTGACCTCGTCCGCCGACTCCTCGCGCTCCGGCCGGGTACGGCGCAGCCTGGCGAGCAACGGCGCCGTCCCCATTGCTCCAGTATGTAACCGTCCGCCGGCTAGTGGCTAATGAGATTTTTCCCGAACGGTGCCCAGCCGACTGCGACCGGTGCGCTCAACGGCAAGACCTGGTCCCGCGCGTCGCTCCCGGTCCTGGTAGAGGGCGCGAGTGACTGGCCCTGCAGATCACGGCGACGAGACGAGTTCGCATAGCTCCTTGTTCCGCACGCAGTTGCCGAAGGCGAAGCATTCGCCGAGCGCGACTAGCTCGGCGTCGGAGGCGTCGGCGAAGCACGCGGCGAACTCGTCCGCGAGCGGCTCGGCGAAGCACATGTGCAGCACGAGTTGCTCGACGTACCGGCGGGCGCCGAACGGGTACGGGTCGAAGCCGGGAAACTCGCGCTCGAACCGTGCCAGCAGCGGATCCAGGACGTCGCGAATCCCGGCCGTGGTCGAGCCCCAGGAATCGGCGGCCAGCCGTGCCTTCTTCGCGCGCACGGCCTTGGTCCGGCGCATCCACGCCGATTCCGGATCGATGACGACGAGGCCTTGCACGCCGATGTCCTTGTACGTCCACAGCGACCAGCCCGCGCCGGCCGAGGTGTAGAGCTCGATCTGGTCGGCGAGCAGCCGCCGCCGCTGCGCGTCGCGCTCGGCGCCGGCGCCATAGACCGGGCCGAACTCGCCCACCCAGACGGGCAGCCCGTGCTCGCGCATGTACGTGGTCATCGCGAGGAAGTCCGCCGCGACCACGCTGTGGTCAAAATGCCGCCCCCTGGTCGATCCCGGGTACGGGCCGCCGTCCGCCGCGCCCGGCTCCGGGTACTGGTGCACCGCGTACACGGCGTTGCCGAACGGCTCGCCGAAGCCGCCGAACTCGCGTGAGTACCTGTTGCCGTCCAGGAAGACCATGTGCTTGTCGTCGATCGCCCTGATCGCCCCGACCGTGCGCCGGTAGAAGTCCGCCAGGGCCGTCCGCGACTCGTCGGCGGGCTCGTTGAGCACGTTGTATCCCGCCACCTCCGGCCGGTCCGCGTACCGCGACGCGATCGCCTCCCATAGCGCGACGGCCCGGTCCTGGAAGTGCGGGTGCTGCCAGAGCAGCGGTTGGTGGAAGGGGTTGTCGCTGTGCCAGTGATGGTTCTGCCAGCCCGGCGCGGCGTGCAGGTCGATGACCGTGTACAGGCCCGCGGCCGCGCACGCGTCCACCGCCCGGTCCAGCCGGGCGAAGCCTGGGCCCGCCGGGTCGATCTGGCCGGGACGCGCGTCGTCCTCGAAGTGCCGGTAGTTCAACGGGATCCGCACGCAGTTCATGCCGAGCGAGGCGATGAACGCCGCGTCCGGCGGCCCGAAGAAGCTGTCGAGCAAGGAGTCCAGGAGCAGCGCGGCCCGCCGCTCGCCGAGCACGCGGCGCAGCGCCGCCCGGTGCGAGGACTCCGTCGCCGCGTACCCGGTGATGAAGTTCTCCATGTTGAGCCAGCCGCCGATGCCGACTCCCCGCAGCAGGACCGGCTCGCCGCCGTCGGTGACGATCGCGCCGCCCGACGTCCGCAGCCACTTCACGAATCAAGTATCAGAACGGGCGCGGCCGGCTGTCCAGGGTCACTGCTGACGCGAGTCCTGCGGCGAACCGCCCATCATGCGCAGCATCGCTAGCCCGCCGGTGCGGAAGAACCGGACGCACAGCACCGCGCCGAGCAGGCCGAAGACGATGTTCAGCCAGGTCGTGTAGTCCCAGGACACACCCTGGGACGGGATCCTCGCGCTGGCGCGGTCCGGGATCCAGCCGAGCGCGCCGAAGACCACCTCGATCAGGTACCCGGCCGCGACCATCGCCGTGTAAAACGTGCCGAGCAGGAATATCGCCATCCGCCTGCCGTAGTACTTGCGGTAGATGTTGAGGATCGGCGCGATGATCAGGTCGGCGAACAGGAACGCGATCACGCCGCCGAAGCTGATGCCGCCCTTCCACAGCACCACGGCGAGCGGCACGTTACCGATCGAGCAGACGAACGAGATGATCGCGACCACGGGCCCGATCAGCGGCCCCCAGAGCTTGGCGGCCAGCGGGTGCCCGGTGATGAAGAACGAATTCCAGAACGAGTCGGGCACCCAGGCGGCGATGGCGCCGGCGATCAGCAGCCCGCCCACCAGGTCCCTGATGATCGCGGCCCACTCCATCACGAACACGTGCGCGACCGCGGTGAACCCGTCCGCCGACGCCAGCCGGCGGGCGAACGAGCCCTGGCCGCCGACGGCCATGTCCATCGCCGCGTGCCCTTCCATCGAGCCGGCCAGCCCCCGGTCGGCCTGCTCGCCCGCCTCGCGCAGCAGCCTTTGCCTCAGCAGCAGACGGAAGAGCACAGCCAGGACCACGATCATGAACGGCCCGCCGGCGAACTCGGCCACGGTGAACTGCCAGCCCATGAGCAGCGCGAGGATCACGCCGAGTTCGATCACCAGGTTCGTCGAGGCGATCTCGAACGCCATCGCGGCGGTGAAGTTCGCGCCCTTCCGGAACAGCGACCTGGCGAGCGCGACCGCCGCGTAGGAGCAGGACGAGGACGCAGCGCCCAGGCCCGCGGCCACCGCCAGCGTCCGGGGACGGTCGTCGCCGAGCAGCCGTCCGATGGTCGACTTGCGCACCACCGCCTGCACCACCGCGGACAGCGCGAAGCCGAGGATAAGCGCCCAGGCTATCGCCCACGTCATCGCCCCCGTGACGCCCAGAGCATCGGTTATCGCGTGCACTACCCGGGCCTGAAGATCTCGCGGGCCTCGCGCAGCGCGTAAAACACGATCACCAGGGCGGCCAGCGGGTCCGCCCACCAGATGCCGGCCGCCGCGTTGAGCGCCAGGCCGGCGAGCACGGCGACCGCGAGGATGCCGTCGACCAGGGTGACCCGGCCCTCGGTGACGAGCACCGGGTTGCCGAGCGCCCGCCCGGTGCGCGCCTTTCCCGCGGCCAGCACGAACATCGCGGCGGCCGTCGCCGCGGTCCAGCCGATCCCGAGCGGGCTGTGCCCGGGACGGTACCCGGCGGCGAGCACGATCACCGACTGCGCGAGCAGGTAAGCGGCGAGCGCGCAGAACGCGCCGCCGATCAGCCGCAGCGCCCGCCGCTGCCGCTGCTCGCCGGTGCCCGACAGCTCCCACAGCACGACCGTGCTCGCGCCGATCTCGATAAGCGAGTCGAGCCCGAACCCGGCCAGGGCCACTGACCGGGCGGCCACGGCGGCGACCGCGAGCACCACGATCCCCGCCACGTTCCAGCCGAGCGTGATGCCCTCAAGGACCCGGCCGCGGCGCAGCAGGACGCCGGGACCAGGGGTACCCGCCAGTTCAGTTCGCGTCATCAGGCTTATTCTCTCTGATAGGCACGGAGGGGAAGCAGCCCATGCTGCGTGAGAGCGAACCGCTAGTCGTCGAGGTCACCGACGCGATCAGGCACGGAGACATCACGGCGGTCCGCCGCCTGCTCGATGCCAACCCCGGGCTGGCCGTTGAGTACATTCGCGTCGCACGGGGATCGGCGGGCACGCTGCTGCACGTCGTCGCCGGCTGGCCGGGCTTTGTCCCGAACGGTCCCGTGGTCATCCGCATGCTCATCGAGGCGGGCGCCGACCCGGACGCGCGCGTCGCCTGTGGCCGGTTCGCCGAGGCTCCGTTGCACCTGGCGGCGTGCACCGACGACGCCGGCGTCGCCGCGGCGCTCATCGACGGCGGCGCGGACGTGGAGATCCCGTACGGCTCGATCGGCACGCCGCTGGACAACGCCATCGAATACGGCTGCTGGAACGTCGCCAGGCTGCTGGTCAGCCGGGGCGCACGGGTGCAGGAACTCTGGCACGCCGCGGCGCTCGGCATGCACGAGCGGGTCCTCGAGTTGCTCGCGCAGTCACCGCCGTCGGACGAGCAGCTCACCGAGGCGTTCTTCCAGGCGTGCACCGGCGGCCAGCGGCGGACCGCGGAACTGATCGTGCGCAGGGCCCACCGAGCCCAGAGCAAAAGCTAGCCGAGCCGGCTGGCCCCGGGCGCGTGCAGGCCGAGGCGGCGCCGCTCGACCGCCACGCAGCGGTTCTCCACGTACAGCAGCCCGGCCGACTCGGCGATATCGCGTGCCAATGCCGACGAGATGCCGAGCTGCAGCCACAGCGCGGTAGCGCCCGCGGCGACCGCCTGCCGCGCGATGTCCGGTGTCTGCTCCGGCGGGCGGAACACCTCGACGAGCCCCAGCTGCCCGGGCACCTTGGCCAGCGTCCGGAACGCCTGCTCGCCGAGGATCTGGCCGCCGCGCGGGTTGACCGGGATCATCTGCCAGCCGTGCCGCTGCATCAGCGCGGGCACGCGGTGCGCCGCCTTGGCCGGGTCGGCGCTCGCGCCGACCACCGTGATCGTGTCGTACGTGGTGAGAATCCGCTCGACGACATCGTCCATGTCAGCCACTCGAACCACGCTACTACGTACTATGTTAACTCTATCGAAAGATTCTTTCGAAAGGTTCTTTCCAAGGTCTACCATGAACGCTGACAACGAACGCGAAGCAGGGGCACGGGACGTGCCAGCGGAAGCAGCGTCGCCCAGGGCTGGCACGCGCCGGGAGCTGAGGGACGCGCCGTCGCTGCTGGCGCTTGCGCACCCGACCCGGCTCGCGCTGCTCGAGGCGATCGGACTGGCCGGAACGATGACCGCGACAGAGGCGAGCCGCGTGGTCGGCGAGAGCCCGACCGCGTGCGCCTACCACCTGCGGATGCTCGCCCGGCTCGGCTTCATCGAGGAGGCCGGCGGCGGGCACGGCAGGCAGCGGCCGTGGCGGCTGGTGCCGGTCGGGTTCTCCTTCGACGAGGAATCCGACGACCCGGCTGTCGCCAGGGCCGCGGCCGCCCTGTCGAAGACAGTCCTGGAGAAGTTCATTTCCGACATCCGCCGCTTCGCTCTCACCCGCTCCCAGTACCCGCCGGCGGTGCGGGAGGTGACCGACACCATCCAGTCGATCGCCTTCGCGACCCCGGAAGAGATGGTGCAACTCCGCGGCGAACTCATCGCCCTGCTGTCCAGGTATGTCGATCGACTAGACCCCGCCCGGCGCCCGGCCGGCGGCTACCCCTTCGAAGTCATCATCTTCACGCACGTCCTCCACGTGCCCGGCCTAACCCCCGGAGACCCCGATGCGCAACCTCCTCCGCATCCGCAACGTACGGATTTACCTGCTCGGCGACGTCGTCTCGACGCTTGGCGACAACGCCCTGTGGTTGGCGATGGCGATCTGGATGAAGGAGTTGACCGGCAGCTCCGCCTGGGCCGGGCTGGTTATCTTCTGCTTCGCGGCGGGGAACCTGCTGTCCCCGCTGGGCGGCGCGGTGGCCGACCGGTTCCGCCGCCGGCCGCTGCTGATCTGCGCGAACCTGCTCGCCGCCGCGCTGGTCCTGCTGATCCTGCTCGTGCACGGCCGTGGCCAGATGTGGATCGTGTACCTCGTGATGTTCGGCTACGGGGTGATCGGCAGCGCGACGGGGCCGGCGCAGACCGCGCTGCTGCCCGCGCTCGTGCCCGAGGACCTGCTCGCCGAGGCCAACGCGGCGCAGCAGACGCTGAACGAAGGGCTGCGGCTGATCACGCCGCTGATCGGCGCTGGGCTGTTCGCGGCCGTTGGCGGCGGCATGGTCGCGGTGCTCGACGCGGCCACGTTCGGCGTCGCGGTGGCCGCGCTGGCGCTGCTGCGGGTGGACGAGCCCAAGCCGGCGGGCATGCGCCGGCCGGCCGGCACGGAGGACGCGACTGCCCAGGCGGGCGGCCGGGGCAGCCGGCTGTCGGCGGGATTCCGCTTCATCTGGCGCGAGCCCGTACTGCGCTCGATCACGATCGCCCTCGCGCTGGTGCTGCTCGCGCTCGGCTTCACCGAATCGGCCGGGTTCTCCGTGGTCACCGCCGGACTGCACCGCAGCGCCTCGTTCGTGGGGGTGCTGCTGACGGCTCAGGGAATCGGCGCGGTCGCGGGCGGCCTGGTCGCGGCGCCCTTGCTCAAGCGGACGTCGGAGCCGATCCTGGTCGTGCTCGGGCTGTGCTGCGCGGCCGCGGCGGTGCTGCTGCTGACGGTGCCCAACCTGACCGCGGACCTCGCGGGGGTGGTGATCGCCGGGCTCGTCGGCCCGTGGATCACTGTCGCCGCGGTGACCGCGCTACAGCGCCGCACCCCGTCTGACCTGCTCGGCCGGGTCTCCGGCGCGTTCCAGCTGAGCCTGACGGTGCCGCAGGTGACCTCGATCGGCTTCGGCGCGGCGCTGATCGCCGTGGTCAGCTACCGGGCGCTGCTCGCCGCGGTCGCGGTCGTCGCGGTCATCGCGGCCGGCTACCTGCTCAGCACACCGCAGGCGCGGCACCGGACCAGCGACGCCACAGCCACCGCATCCGCCACCGAAACCACCGCCGCGCCAGCCGAGGAAGCACCCGCGCCAGTCGCCGAGCCCGCCACCGAGACCCCTGCTTAGCCGCCCCGTCAGCACGGTGGGCAGCTGGCGCTGGGATGGCGGTTATCCGGAGGGCTGGTTTCCTGTGTCCGCTCTCGATCGCCCCGCGAAGGTCCGCGAGGACGGTGCGCGGCTCGGTCTTCACGGTACTGGGCAGGAAGTGAAGGACGCTGATTCCGTGTGCTTCCATACGGTTGTGCCGCATGATGGTCCGCTTTTGGTCCTGCGGGCTGGTGTGGTATTCGCGCGAATCAACCTCGGCGGCGACACCGGCTCGCTGCCACCACGCGTCCGGGATGCCACCGATGAGAGTCGGGTGAGTGGGCTACGCGCGACGCTTCGTGTTTGTACGATTACGCTGTGGACGCGACGTTAACGAACCCCCCAGCCGGGCCGGGGCGATCGCCGCGGGGGCGGGCGTGACGCTCCTTGCCGGCAAGGCCCGGTCACTGGCGGCAAGGCGGCGCGCGAAGCGCGCCGAGCCGGATTCTCCAGCGCCGACGGGTATCGAGGTTGTCCCGGCTGACGACGGGGCGGCCGGGGAACCAGCAGAGGAATGCGCGGGCCCGGCGAGGCGGATCGGGTTCCAGGCACCGACCGCCGGGCTGCCCGCCCGGCTGCACGGGCGAGACGGCCTGCTGCGGCGGCTTGGCGCGCTGGTGTGGGCGCCGGACGGGCAAGCGCACGTGCTCGCCGGTGCCGACGGGACAGGTAAGACCGCGATCGCGCTGTGGGTCGCCAGGGAGGCGGCCGGCCGGGGCGTGCCCGTGTGGTGGGTGCCCGCGGCCGACGCGCGGACGGTGACGGTCAGCCTGCTCGACCTGGCCGCGGACCTCGGCGCGCAGCCGGCCGAGGTGGCGCAGGCGGGGGCGGGGCAGCGGGACGCCGCCGACCTGCTCTGGCGGTACCTGGAGCAGCGGGCGCCGTGGCTGCTCGTCTTCGACGGCGCGGACGACCCGGCCGCCCTGGCCCGCCCGGGCTGGCTGCGCCGGACGCATGGCGGCCTGATCCTCGTCACCAGCCGGAACGCCGACGCCCAGGCGTGGGGGCGGCATGCGGAACTGCACCCGGTGGGACCGCTTGACCCGGCGGCGGGCGGGAACCTGCTCACCGATATCGCGCCGGATGCCGGCTCCGCCTTGCAGGCGGCGGCGCTGGCGGAGCGGCTTGGCGGGCTGCCGCTGGCGCTGCGGCACGCGGGATCGCTGCTGACCGCCTCAGGCCAGGCGTTCAGCGACTTCGGCCCGGTCGACAGTCGCGACGCCGTGGCGGGCATCCGGGAACTGGCGCTGGAAGCCCTCGCCGCGGGCGGGCGGCCGCAGGCGCGGGTGCTGCTGCGGGTGCTGTGCTGCCTGGCGCCGTCGGCGGTCATCCCCGCCGGGATGCTCGACATGGACGTGCTCGGGCGGGTCTGCGAGGGCGACGCCGCGGCTGCGAAGAAGGGCCTGCGAGCGCTGTCCCGGGTGGGGCTCATCGCCAGCCAGGACACCGGCGTGACCGTGCACCCGCTGGTTTGCGAGACCAGCCGTGTCTACACCGGGGACGCCGCGCGGGCCGGCGGGGTCGCGGTCGCCATGCTCGC
>Ga0187807_1000108_pt1 | contig 22253 bp, 19 predicted proteins | sample NC_wetland_sal_i_4_FD_132432 | JGI IMG/M metagenome (GOLD analysis project Ga0187807, IMG submission 132432) | Wetland sediment microbial communities from Neuse River Estuary, North Carolina, USA - ASW_2 | ecosystem: Environmental > Aquatic > Freshwater > Wetlands > Sediment | place: USA: North...
CGGCGGCGGCGGCGCAACCGGAGTCGAGCTGGCCGGCGGGCTGGCCGAGACGCTGCCCAAGGTAGCGAGCGGCCACGGCCTGGAACCCGACCGGCCCGCCGTGCAGCTTATCGAGGCGGGCCCCACCATCCTGGCCGGCTCCTCACCGCAACTGATCGACAAGGCCACCAGAATCCTTTCTGACCTCGGGGTCCAGGTCCGCACCAACGCGGTGATCGCCGCCGCGACTGAGCAGGGCTTCCGGCTGACGGACGGCCAGCTGGTGGAGGGCGGGGTCTTCGTCTGGGCGGGTGGGGTGAAAGCACCCGGGCTTGTAGCCGATTCGGCATTGCCCACCGGCCACAACGGCCGCGTCAAGGTCGACCGGTACCTGCGCGTCCTGGACCACCCGGAGATCTACGTCGCTGGCGACCTCGCCTCGGTGACCGATCCGCGCACCGGGCACGTACTGCCCCCGCTGGCGCAGGTGGCGCTGGAAGAGGGCGAGACGGTGGCCCGCAACATGGACGCGGAACTGAGCGGCAAGCCGCCGGAGGCGTTCACCTTCCACGACAAGGGATTCGTCGTCTCGGTCGGGACACGCCGCGGGGTCGCCGACATCGCCGGCATCACCACCGGCGGGCGGCTGGCCCACCTGCTCAAGGACGCCATCGAGTGGGAGTACCGCCAGTCCGTCAGGCACCTACGCGGCTGGGACCCAGTAGCCGCGTGACCGCTGCCCATCGGGCTCGCCGCCCGTAACCGGGAGAACAGGCCGTGACCGGCCCCACCGCTCACAGCCCGACCCTGAACCAAGAAGAACCGGACGGTGTGAGATGCCTGCCGCTACACAGATCACCGTGACCCAGCTGGACGCGGCCGCCAGGCGGATGCACTGCGTACGCCAGCTCGTCACCCAGGAGGCCTGCAGCGAAGCGGCTGGAGACAGGACATGAACCGGACCTGTGACCGTTGCGGGCCTGCGGTCCGGGCCGCTTACCACGTGTCCCGGGGCGGCCAGCTTTACCTGTGCGGACACTGCGCGAATCAGCTACGGCCAGCGCTGTCCGCTCAAGGCTGGGCCATCAGGTCGGTCGCCCACGACCCGCTCGGGATCTTCGGCACCATCATGCTCGGCATCGCGGGCTCCTTCGCCGGCGGATTCCTCCGGAACCTGTTCGAGCACCACTCGCTCAGCATTCACAGCATCCACCTCGTCGGCCTCATCGGGTCGATCATCGGCACCTTGGTACTACTGCTCGTCCTGCGCCTTACCGGCCTAGAGCGTGGCCACCGTGACTGACACCCCGGGGCTGCGCAAATTCTTGGCCTCATTGTCACCTCCACGATGTCTCATCCCCTGCGGGTGATGTGGCGGGGCACGCCGGGAACGATGCTTCCCACGGAGCGTGCAAGCAGAGCCCTGGACGGAGAAACCGGGTGAGTCCGTCATGAGTGATCTAGCCGAGCTGGCCGCCGAGGCTTACGTCTACGGCTTCCCGCTGATCTGCGACGTGCATGAGGTCAGCCGCTTCACGCGGGACGGCATGGGATCGGTGGCGCCGTCGCCGTTCAACACCTTCGGCCATGCGCCGGGGCTGGCCGGGCCGGAAGACCGGTTCGTGTCGATCAACAACGACACGGTCTACTCCATCGCACAAGTCGATCTGAGCGGCGGGCCGATGATGCTGCGCGTGCCGGATACGGCCGGGCGTTACTACGTGCTGCAGTTCATCGATGCGTGGACTGACAACTTCGCTTACGTGGGCCGCCGGGCCACCGGGACCGCCGCCGGGGCCTTCGTGCTCGTCCCGCCGGGCTGGCCGGGGGATGTGCCGAGCGGGGCCAGGACAATCGAGTTCCCCACGACGGTGGGCACCATTGTGGGCCGGTGGGCCTGCGCCGGCCCAGCCGACCTGCCCGCCGTCCAGGCTCTGCAGCACGGGCTGTCGCTGGAACCGTACGGCATCCCGGTGACAGCAGCCGGCATCCCGGTCCCGGCGGCCGTCCCGGCCGAGGTGGCATTCTTCGAGCAGCTGCGGACCTGGATGCAGGCGTTCCCGCCGTCCAGGGCGGACCGCGCCTACCAGCAGCGGTTTGCCCCGCTCGGGCTGCTCGATGCGGTTTCGCCCTACCAGGACTGCCCGGCTGACCTGGCCAAGGCGGTGACCGCAGGCGCCGACGCCGCAAGGCAGCAGATCGAAACGACGCTGCAGGCGGGCGGCCTGGCGCCCGTCGTCAACGGCTGGACGCTCACCTACCACATGTTCGACTACAACCTGGACCACCTTGGTCCCGGCACGATCGATGACCCGGCATGGAAGATCGCCGACCGTACTGCCAGCTACCTGGCCCGCGCACTGGCCGCCCGGGGTGGCCTCTGGGGCAACCACGGGTACGAGGCGGCCTACCCGATGACATACACCGACGCCGACGGCGACCAGCTCGACGGCCACCAGCGGTACACCATCACCTTCGCTCAGGACCCGCCGGTCGACGCGTTCTGGTCGATCACCATGTACGACCTGCCCGACTTCTACCTGGTGGCCAACCCGATCGGCCGGTACTCCATCGGCGACCGCACCCCCGGCCTCCGCCGCGACCGCGACGGGTCGCTGACCATCGCCATCCAGCACGAACAGCCCGCGGATACCAGCAACTGGCTGCCCGCCCCGGCGGCGCCGTTCCGCCCGATCATGCGCCTCTACCAGCCGCGGCCCGCTGTGCTTGACGGCAGCTACCAGATCCCGCCCATCACCAAGGCAGTGGCGTGACTGTCTAGTACCGGTACCGGAGCCAGATACCCAGGCAGCTAAGTCTGGCTGTTGACGCCTGCCTCTGCCGCGGCCGCGTGGCTCGTGCGGACCGCGGGCATGACCCACACCGATACCTGCGTGGGCTGGAATGCCTCGTAGACCGCGCCGGTCAGGTCGCGCCGCACGGCGTCGAGGCCGACAGTCTGGCGCAGCCGGGCGGTGAACGCGGCCACGATTCCCTCGGCGTCGTAGCGGGAGCGGTTGAAGCGGCGGTCCACCACCCGCTGGACCCGCCCCCGCAGGGGGTTGAACAGCGCCGCGACGACCAGCGTCGACGCGGCCACGGCCTCCGGTGTCCTGAACGATCGGCGCCACGCGATGCGATCCCACGGTGGTGCGCACCGGCCTGTCTCCTCAGCCGATCGGACCGGACGCGGCCAACTCTAGACACTAAATGTCCCGAGAACGTTACGGCGGCCGGCCCGCGTACGCTCCTCGTGGGGACATGGGGAGTGGAGAGCCGCAACCTTACGTTCGGAATGAAAGTCGAGGGACGATGGAGACACTGCTGCCCGGCATCAGCGCGGAGCGGGTGCGCACCAGCCGGCTGACCATGGCCGTGCTCTCGGTGACCGGGCGTACCGGCCAGCCGGTTCTGTTCGTGCACGGCAACGTGTCGTCGTCGCTGTTCTGGCAGCCGACCATGCTCGCCCTCCCGGAGGGCTACCGGCCGCTGGCGGTGGATCTGCGCGGGTTCGGCGAGACCGACCCGGAACCGGTGGACGCGACCCGCGGGCTCGGCGACTACGCCGACGACCTGGCCGCCGTCATCGAGGCGCGGGGGCTGGCGCCGGTGCACCTGGTCGGCTGGAGCATGGGCGGCGGCGTGGTGCTGCAGTACCTCAGCAGCCGGCCGGCCGCCCACCACGCCGCGTCCGTGACCCTGGTGGCGCCGGTCTCCCCGTTCGGATTCGGCGGCACCCGCGGGGCGGAAGGCACGCTCTGCGACCCGTCCGGCGTCGGCTCCGGGGGCGGGTCCGCTAATCCCGACTTCGTCGCGCGCCTGGCCAGCGGCGATCAGGGCGCCGACGGCCCCACCTCGCCGCGACAGGACGCTCGAGGAACGCCACAGCGCGCGGTTCAGCTGGGGAAGGTGCAGCAGCAGCTCGTGGAACAAGGCGGAGAGCACGGACAGGACGAAGACGATGATCACGTCCCGCGGATCGCGGAGAAGCAACGGGTTTGCCCTCGGCGGGGCCTGCGAGTCGTCCGGATTGGCGACCACCCCGAGGGGCAGCAGCTTGGCGGTGACGAGATAGCGGATCTGTTCGGCAGTCAGCGACCGGCCGAGATCTTCGCTGACCAGTTCCGCGATGGCGGCTGTGCTGCGGGAGTCGTCGATCCGGCTGGCCACCAGGTACAGCAGCCGGGACATCTGGATGACCTGCCCATCGGCACGCCGCACGAGGGATGGCGGCTGGCTGTCACCGGAGTTCCTGAACTCGCCGAGCAGTTCGACGCCTTCGGCGAGCCGCGGGACTGCCCCCGGGCCGGCGAAAAGAAGGAAGGGCCGCCCGGATGCGGCCGGGCGGCCCTCGCTGGCCGCTGTGGCGTCCCCGCAGTTCACGCTCACAGCAGGCCGGCAGTGCAGGTCAGGCGGGCTAGAGGAGGACCTCGAACTCCTCCATCGTCACCGCGGCCGGGGTCATGGCCCCCCCTCCTTCGAAGAGAACCACATTGTACTTTCTTCGATGCACAAACTGTACGGTCATAACCGTACACTAATATCCCGGGAGAGTCAACGTGAGGATCGCGACGGAGCGTTTCGCACCGTGCACGGATTAGGTTGGTACACATGGCGGCGCGCGCGGCGGATGACAGACCGGACCTTCCCGGGGCGGGGTCCGGGCATGCCGCCGCGGAGCCAGGGCAGGCGATCAACCCGCTGCAGCAGCTGATCCAGCGGCGGCTGCGTGACCGCGGCTGGTCCTACGGGGCGGTGGCGCGGCGCGGCGGGCTGCCCCGGTCGACGGTATACACGCTGGCGACGACGCGGAACCTGGTGCGGCCGCCGCGCCCGGCGACGATCGACGCGCTGGCGCGGGGACTTGACGTCCCGGTGTCGGTGGTGCGCGCGGCGGCGGCCGAGTCGACTGGGCTGCACTACTACGACGACCAGGCCCCGGCCGGGCAGCAGGTCCCCGGTGACCGGGAGCGGGACCTGCTGATCGCCAGCATCGACGAGCTGTCGCCGGAGGATCGCCGTCATGTGGCCGCGCTGGTCGAGTCGCTGCGGAACCGGGCTGCCCCGGGCCAGCAGGTCGGCTAGCGCGTGAATTAGTCCATCGGCCAGCTTGCGGGCACCCCCAGTTTGTTAGCCAGTTTTTCGTAGGGATCCTCGGTCAGCACCAGGCGCGCGACCCGCAGGATCGCCCGGGGATCCTCGCCCGGAGGACGCAGCACGTAGACCTTGTCGTCGGCCTTGCTGTGCATCACGACCAGCCGGTGGTAATCGGCCAGCACGATGCAGGCCTCTTCTCCGGATGGCGGTCCAGGGTCCGCCGCCTGGCTGATACAGGCGGTTCCGGGCGGGCCATCCCGGGTGACGGCCTGGCGGCGCCTGCGGGTGATCACCAGGATCAGTTCGGCGAGGAACGCGGCCCCGATGAGGACGCCCACCGCCACCAGCATGGTCAGCAGCCACTGTGGCATGCCGGCGCGCGCGTGCGCGGCGGCTGGTTCTGGCGCGGTCCTGTGCCGCTGGCCGGCGGACGCCCGCGGCGCCCTCGGGTGGGCGGGCCCGGCGGGTTTCGCGGGGTGTGGCGCCGGGGCCGGCGGCCGGGTGGCTGCCGGGGCCGGGGCTGGGATGGTGAGGACGGTCCCGGGGCCGATCAGGTCCGGGTCGGGGCCGATGGCGTGCCGGTTGGCGGCGTAGAGGGCGGGCCAGCCGCCGGGCACGGCCAGCGCCGCGGCGATGCCGGACAGGGTGTCGCCGGCGGTGACGGTATACCGGGCCGGGGTGGCCTGGCCGGGCAGTACCAGCACGGTGCCGGGCTGGATGAGGCCGGGGTCGGGGCCGATGGCGGCGCGGTTGGCCGCGTACAGGGCGGGCCAGCTGCCGCGCACGGCGAAGGCGGCGGCGATGCCGGACAGCGTGTCGCCGGGCCGCACGATGTACCCCATGGCGGGGGTAGCCGCCGCGGAGCTTTGTGCTGCCGCGGGGCTGGTGATGGCGGTCAGCGTGGCGGGCACGGTGACCTGGGTGATGCTTGCCGCGGTGCGGTGTTGTGCCTGGGCCGGGGACGGGCGTCCCCGCATGCCTGCGGCCGCGATCAGGGCGGTGAGCAGGATGACCCAGGCAACCACGACGCACGCGGACTTCGTCCACACGCGCACGGTGGGGTCACTTTCCTTCCTGAGGGATCAGCGCCGCGCGTTCGGCTCCGGCGCCGGGGGTCTACAACCGGTCGGGAAGGAAAGTGGTTACGCCGGCGGCACCTCCGGCAGGTACGACATCCACACTGGGCGGGCGCCCGCCCGCCGCGCCAGCCGCAGCAGCACCACCGCGGCCAGCGCGGCGAGCAGGCCGCCGAGCACCCCGGCGCCGCTGCCCGCGCCGCCGGGCCCGGTGCCGCCGGACACGCCCCCGGCAGCCCCGCCCGGCACGCCGCCGGGGACGCCGGCCGGGACGCCTGCGGGGGCGCCGCCGGGCGCACCGGGCAGCCGGGGCAGCGACGCGGCCGGGCCGGCGCCGCCCGCGCCCGCCGCGCGCGGCGACATCCCGCCGCCCAGCGCCGCCGGGCTGGTCCCCGATCCGCTCGCGGCTCGCAGGAACTGAGCAGGCGACGGCACGGCGGCGGCGGCCGCCGGCCCGGTGCCGGCCGTGACGACCGCGCCCGCCGACGGCGGCAGCGTCCCGCCGGAGCCGCCCAGCAGTGGAAGCACCGTGCCGGTCACCGGCGCCAGCGTCCCGGTGACCGACGACAGCAGCGGCGCCACCGCACCGGTTACCGGCGCCAGCGTCTGGGTGACGGCGGACAGCAGCGGCGCCACCGTGCCCGTGACCGGTGCGAGCGTCTGGGTGACCGTCGATAGGAGCGGCGCCACGGTGTTCGTGACGGGCGCGACCATGCCGGTGACGGTGGAAAGGACCGGGGCCACCGTGTTGGTAACAGGGGCGAGCGCCCCGTTTACGGCCGACAGGACCGGGGTCACCGTCTTCGTGACGGGTGCGACTGTGCCGGCGACGGCTGCGGCGACTGGAGTGGCTGTCTTAGTGACCGGTGCGAGCGCGCCAGCGGCGCCATGGACGACCTGAGTGCTCGCGTGCGTAACGGGCGCGAGCGTCTGGGGAGCGTTCTCGACAGCCGAGTCCACCGCACCCGCGACTGGTGCCAGCGCCCGTCCCGCGGTCTGCTGCGCTGACGACGTGCCCGCTGCCGTGCCGGGAAGGGCGGTCTGGGTGACGGCGGCCTTCGGGCCAGTAGCTGATCCGCTCGCGGACGACTGGCTCTGTGTCGCGGAGGGCTGGACGAGCGTCGCCCCTGCGTGCACGACACTCTTGACCGAGGGAATCGCACCCGCGACCGAGCCCGGGTTGCCGGTACCCGATTGGGCGGTGCCCGTGCCGGAGGAGACGGTGCCCGATGAGCTAGTGCCCGAGGAGCCGGTGCCAGGGGAGCCGCCGCTGGCGGAGTTGGTCGCGCTGGTCTTGGCGGGGGAACCCGCGCCATGCTGGCCCGCGGTGACCTGCGAGGCCGCGGAAGTCACCGGCGCCGCGGCGGACTGAAGGCCCGACGTGACCGACGACAGCGCCGACTTGACCGGCGCCGGGTTGTCCGTGGTCGCGGCGTGCGCCTGCCGTGAGAACACCAGCATGATGAAGAAAATCCCGGCAGCCACGATCGCGAGCTGCACCGCCCGAAGAGCGATGCGACGGACAATCGGCTGCGCCGTCATGACAGCTCCCAATGACCGGAAACCCGCACCTGGCAACGTGTGCCTCGACACTGCCCTTTTCCCGCGGGTCTACTCCACGCGCACAGGCTGAGTCGAGGTCCCGTCCCGACAAGCTGTTCGGTGACCACCGTACAAGTTACCCGCTGGTCAGGCAAGCCGCTCGGCGATCACCGCGGACGCGTCGATTGTCCGGAACGTACGGTGGATGGCTCGTCAGCCCTCCGTTACCCTGAGAACTGGCCGACGCAGGACGTGCGCGCATGGGAAGGTACCAGTGACCGGACGCGAGCAGGTGATCGCGGCGCTCCAGACCGCGTATGTCCAGGGCAGGCTGTCCAAGGAAGAGTTCGAGCTCAGAGTCGGCCAGGCCCTGGCGATCTACGCGGAACTCGACGCGCTCACCGCCGACATCCCGGCCGCGGCGCCCGCGGTCGCATCGCCATCCGAGGCCGCCCGCCAGGCGGCCAACAAGAAGATGATCCAGCAGGGCACGGCGGGGGTCGCAGGCCTGGTATTCCTCCTGGACATGGTGCTGGTGGTGCCGCGGAGCCCCCTCCTTGGCGCGGTCGCCGGGGTCCTGCTGACCTCCTTTGTGACCGTGCTCGTCGCCGGATTCCTCACGCTGCTTTCGTGGGCCTTGGACAGGCGGTCTCAGCCGGTCCAGAGCTCACCACCGGGCACGGGCGGCGACGCTGCGGAACGCCCGGCCGCCGGGGACCAGCACGGGCGGCTCCCCCGGCTCGGTCAGGACCCGCCGCACACGGCGCAAGCGGCGCGCAAGCGTCCGCATCGCCTGGCGACCACGCCCGCCTAGCCGATCGCCGAGCCGGCCTGGCGCGCTGACATCGTGACGAAGTCGCGTGCCCACCACGGCTCGAAGAAGGTCCATGGTCCTTGCTTGGTCGATGTCAGCAGCTTGCTGCCGTTGGACGGAGCCGCGAGGCCGCCCGGGGCGGCAGGGTCGTAGCTGGCGAAGACTGGCCAGGAAGGGTTGATGTCGAGTTGCATGCCGCGCACCACCCCGGCGCGTGCGAGCAACTGAGCGAGCTGGAGCGGATCGAGCGCCGGGCCGACCGCGTAGACAAGAGCGCCGTCGGCGGTGACGCCCAGCCCCGACCGCCACTGATGTTCGATGCCGGGGACCGAGGCGGCGCAGGATGAAGCGCCACAGGTAGAGCCCCATGCCTGCCAGTCGGCGCTCGCCGCGAGCGCCGTGGGACGGCCGCCCGCTATCAGCGGCACGAGGTTCTGCCGGACGGCCACCACGTCCGGCGTCATCCGCACGTCGCTGTCCCAGGCGCCGACGGTGGCAGTGCCGTTGGCGTAAATGACCAGCGAGGCCGCCCCCGGCACCAGCGGGTAGATCACGCGGCCCTCTGTGTAGTAGCCGCCGTGCGCGTCCGCCATCTTGAACCCGCCGTTGAACGCCGCCACCAGGGATACCGCCTGGGCCGGCTCGATGGGCGCGGTGTACCGGTAGGGTCCGCCGCCGGGACTCTTGGATCCCGAGTAGAGCCGGGCCGACAGCAGGGCGGTGTCCATCCAGGCGACCCCGGCCGGCTTCGTGCCGCCCGGGGGAACAAGCGTCGTCTCGTACACCGTCGGCACGCCGTCGACGGAGCGCCCGGCCGGCCGCCATGTGCCCTCTCCGGCGACGGACGGTGTGCCGAACGGCGCCAGCGCCGCCGGCACCGGCAACGGGGACCCGGCCCCGCCCGCGGCTCGGCCGCTGAGGCCCGAGTGCAACGCCGTCCCGGCGCGCTTCGCCGTGCTGGGCGAGATCACGCGGGGCGAAGCGGTGGCGGCCGGCTTGCCGGCGCTGCACGACGTCACAAGCGCGACCGCGGCCGCCAGCACGACCAGGCGCAACGCGAACCTGGCGGCGCGACGGGCAGGCGGGCCGGTCATGCCCCCAACGTACCGCCCGCGCCGCCAGCCGCCCGGGCCTTACCCGCAGGTCTGAGGGAGTTGAGAACCAGTCGCTAGCCGCCGAGTTCGGCGCGCAGGCGGACGGCGGCGGCGGACATCGCGGCGAGCTTGCCGAACGCCGTGTCGCGCGGAATGTACTTCATGCCGCAGTCCGGGGCGAGCACCAGCCGCGATGCCGGCACGAACGGCAGCGCGCGACGGACCCGCTCCACGACGACCTCTGGCGTCTCGACCGCGGGGTCGTTCAGGTCGATCACGCCGAGGATGATCGTCTTGCCGTCCAGCGAGCTCAGCACGGAACAGTCCAGCCCTGACTGTGCGGTTTCGATCGAGATCTGCTCGACGTCGCACGCAGCGAGCTCGGGCAGGAACGAGTAGCCCGCCGGCCGCTCGTGGATGACCGCGGCGTAGCCGAAGCAGATGTGCAGGGCGGTCGCGCCGAGCCCGGTCACGCCCTCGAGAGCCCGGTTGACGACCTTCACCCCGTACTGCGCGGCCTCGGCCGGACGGGCCTGCAGGTACGGCTCGTCGAGCTGGACGATGTCCGCCCCGGCCGCGAACAGGTCGCGGATCTCCTCGTTCACCGCCTCGGCGTACCCGAAGGCCAGCGCCTCGCGAGACCCGTAGTAGTCGTCCTGCGCCTGCTGCGCCATCGTGAACGGCCCGGGCACCGTGATCTTCACCGTCCGGGACGTGTGCGCCCGCAGGAACTGGAGGTCCGAGGCCTCGACCGGGTGCTTGCGCCGGATCGGGCCGACGACCCGGGGGACGGGGTTCGGGTGGCCGCTGCGGTCAAGCGCGGTTCCCGGGTTGTCGATGTCCACGCCGTCAAGCGCCGTGGCGAACCGGTTGGAGTAGCTCTCCCGGCAGATCTCACCGTCGGTGATGATGTCCAGGCCGGCGTCCTCCTGGTCGCGGATGGCCAGCAGGGTGGCATCCCGCTGCGCCTGCTCTAGGAACTCGGGCGCGACGCGCCATAGCTCGCGCGCGCGAACGCGCGGCGGGAACCGTCCGGCCAGCCGGCCACGGTCAATCAGCCAGTCGGGCTGCGGATAGCTTCCGACCAGCGACGTAGGCAGCAACATGAGATGCACGTTACGCGACAGGATCGGCGGTGTATACGCCAATCGGAAAGCCGCTCAGCAACTTCGGTCGAAGACCTCGGCCTTGACAGTCGCGCCCCATTCGTACGGGATCACGGTCAGCGCTCGCGCCCAGGACAGCGGCGCCGTGGCGCTGTAGATGTGGCCCGTGAAGCACCGCCCGAACCACAGCCTGGCGCGCCAGGCCTGGTCCCGCGTGGTGACCACGGCGATGGAGCGCCAGCCGTACTGCTTCGCCAGCCGGGCCGTGCCCTCCGCTTCTCCCTGGGTGGTGTCCGGGCTGGGCTGGAAGCAGAGAACCTTCGCGGACCCGACGCTCTCCGTGCAGATGCCCGGCGGTATCCAGCCGAGGCCCTTGGAGAACACCAGGTAGGAGGCCTTGTCCTCGCGCGCGAGCTGCATGCCGTAGTCGACCCGGTCGCCGAGCCCGCCGATCACGACGATCGCGTCGACCCGGACGGGCATGCCCGTCGACGGCCAGACGAAAAGCTGCGCGGAAAGCACGCAGAACGCGATGATGAGAACGGCTACCAATGCTGTGATCCAGCGCCAGCGCTTACCCACCAGGAATTTCAGGCGCTGAAGCACATTCCCCACCCTGCCATAGGCGCCCAGTATCTCAGCTTTGCCCGGCCTACTGGAGGATGTTCACCGCACGCGCCACGACGAGCGCGACCGTCACGATCGAGATGGCCGACTGCGCGGTCATCGCCATCTTCGCCCAGCGCGACAGCGGCATCACGTCGGTGGGGCTGAACGCGGCGGCGTTGGTGAACGCGAGGTAGAGGTAGTCGGCGAACGCCGGCTCCCAGTGCGGCGGGGCCATCTCCGGGCTGACCATCTGCGGGAACTGGAAGTCCGGATAGGGCTTGGTGGCCAGTGCCCGCTCGACCGGGCCGCCGCGGTCGAACTCCCAGTACCAGAGCGCGAAGACGACCACGTTCGTCAGCCAGATCGCGGCGCCGGTGATCAGCAGTTGCCCGGCGTCCCAGTGCTGGTGCCCGTTCACCAGGCCCGCGGCGAGCCTTTCCACCGTCCACGCGTTGGCGAAGCTGATCAGCGCCGCCAGCGTCAGGCTGAACACCCGCAGCGCCCGGGACTGACGGTTGATCCGGTGCGGGTTCGCCGCGATGAGCACGAGGAGCATCGCTCCCTGCAGCGCGGGCAGCGCCCACGAGGGGCTGAGCAGCACGAGCCGGCCGGGCACCATGACCTGCAGTCCGATGGCCACCGCGGTGCAGATCGCGACCTGCCAGCGGGCTTCGCCCATGGTGGGGCGGCACCAGGCGGGCAGCTGATGCGGGTGGTGCTCGGTCCTGGCGCGGGCGTGCAGCATCGTGTTCGCGTGCACGCCCTCCGCCTGCAGTCGCTCCGTCACTACGCGCTGGAGCTCATCGATCCGGTCGTGCAGCGACCGGATGCCGGTAAGGACGTGGTCGTTGTCCTCGTGCACGGTCTGGCCAGCAGCCCTTCCGGCAGGAGCGGTGGGGTGCGCGTCGTCGTCGCTGATCGGGGGCACAGCACCAGTGTGCCCGGCCCGTCAAGCTAGTGCGGGATCCCCGACACAACGTCGCCGACGCGGCCGAGCGCCTCGCCGACCAGGACCCGTGCCTGGCCGCCGCGCTCGGCCGCGGACGCCGATTCGAGCCGGTCGGCCAGCCGGTACAGCGCGTAAAGCCCGTGGACGCCCGCCCACCGGGCCGGCTCGGGCTCCCACGCCCGGCCGCGGTGGCCCACCCACGGCAGCGACGTCAGCGGCGACGGCTCCCCGGCCACCAGGTCGGCGAGCGTGCGGCCGGCCAGGTTGGCGGCGGCGACACCGTGTCCCGTGTACCCGCCCGCCCAGCCCAGGCCGGACGGCGGGTCGTAGCTGACCGACGCGCACCAGTCGCGCGGCACGCCGAGCACCCCGCACCAGGCATGCTCGAGCGGCGCGCCGGCCGCGGCGGGGAACATCCGCGCCAGCACCGCGCCGAGCGCCGCGACCGTTGACGGTTGCGTCACCCCCAGGTGGTCGACCGCGGAGCCGAACCGGTAGGGCACGCCTCGGCCGCCGATCGCGATCCGCCCGTCGGCGGTCCGCTGCGCGTACATGTAGGCGTGCGCTTCGTCGGAGACCGTCTCGCAGGAGTCCCAGCCGATCTCCTTCCACACAGCGGGAGGTAGCGGCTCCGTGACGACCATGGAGCTGTTCATCGGCAGCAGCGCGCGCCGCGAGCCGGGCAGCCTGGCGGTGAACCCCTCGGTGCAGCGCAGCACGGACCTGGCCCGCACGTCGCCGAACGCCGTCCGCGCCACCGCGCCGACACCGCCGGCTCCGCCGGCGCCGCCGGCGCCGACAGGGTGGATCTCGGTCACCGCCGTCGCCTCGTAGATCTCCGCGCCGCGCCGCTCCGCGGCAGCGGCGAGCCCGGCGACCAGCGCGGCCGGCTGCACCCGCGCGCTGGCCGGGGCGTACAGCCCGCCGAGCGCGCCCGCCACGTTGATCCGCTCCCTGGTCTCGTCGCGGGACAGGAACGCGTACACGTCGTCGCCGTCGCCCCGCTCACGGAGAGCCGCGAGCCCGGCCCGCAGCCTGGCCAGCTGCGCGGGTGATGTCGCCACCGACAGCCGTCCGCCGCGGGCGAAGTCGCAGTCGATCGATTCCGCCTGGCACACGCGCGCGACCTCGCCGACCGTCGACCGCAACTCCGCCTCCAGCGCCCGGACCCCCGCCTTGCCGGCCGGACCGCGTGCGTAGACGGCTCGCGATCCGGGAAGTTCCGCGGTGACCCAGCCGCCGTTGCGGCCGGAGGCGCCGTACCCGGCGAAGGCCGCCTCGAGGACCACGATCCGCGCCTGCGGGCGGAGCCCGGCCAGGTAGTACGCCGTCCACAGGCCGGTGTACCCGCCGCCCACGATGCAGACGTCCGCCTCGAGCGGCCCGGGCAGCGACGCGCGGCGGGGCGGGAACCCGCCGAGCGCCTGCCACCAGTAGGAGACTTCGCCGTTACGCATGCTGGCGACGGTACCTCATGGGAAAGAGCCGGGGACCGGCCAGCATGTGTGAACGGGACCAAGTAAGGTATGCCTAACCTAAGTGCGGCGATCCCAGGGAGGTAAGCGGGTGCGGAGAGCGTGGCGGATGATCGGCATGGCGGCCGTCACCGGGATGCTGGTGGCGTCAGCGGCGGCGTGCGGCGCCGGCGGCGACACCCCGGCCAACGGGCTGGTCCTGTACAACGGGCAGCACGAGCAGACGACCCAGGCGCTGGTCAGCGCGTTCGAGAAGCAGACCGGGATCAGCGTGACGGTCAGGAACGGTGACGAGGATCAGCTCGCCGAGCAGATCATGCAGGAAGGCTCCCGGTCGCCCGCCGATGTCTTCTACACGGAGAACTCGCCGGCGCTGATGAAGCTGGCCGGACAGCACCTGCTCGCCCCGGTGAGCAAGAGCACGCTCGCCGCGGTCCCGTCGGGCGACAGCTCGCCAGCCGGGAACTGGGCCGGCGTTAGCGCCCGGGTCTCCGCGCTCGTGTACAACACCTCGGCGCTCAAGCCGTCCCAGCTTCCCTCGTCGGTCATGGACCTGGCCAGTCCCGAGTGGGCCGGCAAGCTGGGCATCGCCCCGGGTGAGACGGACTTCCAGCCGATCATCACCTCGATCGCCGGCACGTATGGCTCCGCGGCGGCGCTAGCCTGGCTGAAGGCGGTCAAATCCAACGCGGGATCGCACGTGTACCCGGACAACGAGACGCTCACGTCGGAGGTGAATTCCGGCCAGGTGGAGATCGGGCTGATCAACCACTACTACTGGTACCGGCTCCGGGCGGAGGTCAGCGCCGGCGCGACGCATTCCGCGCTGCACTACTTCGCAGCCGGCGACCCTGGTTACGTGCTCGACGTGTCGGGCGCGGGGATCCTCGCCTCGAGCAAGCATCAGGCGGCCGCGCAGAAGTTCCTGGCGTTCCTGGTCAGCGCCGCCGGCCAGCGGATCATCGCGCAGACCGACAGTTTCGAGTACCCGCTGCGGCCCGGCGTCGCCGCCAATCCCGAGCTGCCCCCGCTGTCGTCGCTGCACCCGGACACGGCCGACACGATCGCCCGGCTCGGTGACGGCTCGGCGGCGCTGCAACTGCTGCAGCAGGCAGGCCTCGGCTAACCGGTGACCTCGGACCAGGCCTCACAAGCGCCCGCGCCGTCGGTTCCTACGGCCGGGGGCGCGGCTGGCGTCCGTGTCTGGCGCTATCCACGATGGCTTCTGCTGGCCGCGGTGGTCATCACGGTCGTGGTACTGCTTCCCGTGGTGTTCCTGCTCTGGCAGGCGGGGCACGCGGGCTGGGGGACTATCTGGCCGCTGATCTTCCGCAGCCTGACGTGGACGCTGCTGGTCAACACGATCGAACTCGGCGTCATCGTCACCGTGTGCTCGGCGGTGGTCGCCTGCGGCGCCGCATGGCTGATCGAGCGCACGAACCTGCCGCTGCGCCGGTTCTGGCGGGCGGTGGTGGTGCTCCCGCTGGCGATCCCCGACTTCGTCATCGGGTACACGTGGTCGTCGCTGACGCCGGCGGTACACGGGCTGTTCGGCGCCTCGCTGGTGATGACCCTCGGGCTGTACCCGCTTGTGTACCTGCCGGTCGCGGCGGCGCTGCGCCGCGCGGACAGCTCGCTGTACGAAGTGGCGAGGTCGCTGGGCCTCGGCCGGGTCCGCGCGCTGCTGCGGACGATGCTGCCGCAGATCAGGGCGGCGCTGTTCGGCGGCTGCCTGATGGTGCTGCTCGGGCTGCTCGCCGAGTACGGCGCGTTCGAGATCCTGCGGTTCCAGACGTTCACGACCGAGATCTTCACCGAGTTCAACCTGGGCATCAATACCGCGGCGGCGAGCGCGCTGTCCCTGGTGCTCGTCGTGCTCAGCCTGCTCGTGATCGGCGCGGAGCTGGCACTGACGCGCTCGGTCGCCGCGCGGGCCGGGCGTCCCGCCGGCGGCGTGCGACGGTACCGGCTCGGCTGGGGCGTCCTGCCGTCGCTGCTGCTGCTCGCCGCGCTCGTCGGTCTTGGCGTGGGCGTGCCGGCGAGCACGCTTGTCTACTGGCTCACCCAGCCGCAGGACCTGGTGGGGGTGACGCCGATCCCGCTGCTCGGCGCCGCCGGGTACACGCTGCTTTACAGCTTCCTGGCCGCGGTGGTGGCGACCGTCGCCGCGTTCCCGGTCGCGTACCTGGCGGTGCGGCACCCCGGGCGGCTGGCCCGCGTGCTCGAGCGGCTTGGGTATCTCGTGCAGGGGCTGCCCGGGCTGGTGATCGCGCTCTCGCTGATCTTCTTCGCCGTCCGGCTGGCCTACCCGCTGTACCAGTCCCCGGCGCTGCTCGTGGTCGCCTACTCGGTGATGTTCTTCCCGATGGCGCTGATCAGCCTGCGGGCGTCGCTCGTGCAGCTGCCGCGGCGGTTCTTCGACACGGCAAGGTCGCTGGGATGCTCACCCGCGTCGGCCCTGCTCCGGGTCACGATCCCGCTGGCCGCGCCCGGGATCGCGGCGAGCGTCGCGCTTGTCTTCCTGTCCGCGGTCACCGAACTGACGGCGACGCTGCTGCTCGTGCCGAACGGGGTGCAGACGCTCGCGACCGCGTTCTGGGCGTACCAAACGCAGGTCTCGTACGCGACGGCGAGCCGGTACGCGGCGCTTATCGTGGTTATCGCGGTCGTCCCGGGTATCTTTCTCTCTCGATGGCTGGACCCGAGCCGGTCGTCGAATGGAGGACGACGCCGATGATGGCGCTTTCCGTCTCCGGGCTGTGCAAGTCCTACGGCGATACGCCGGTGCTCCGCGGCGTGTCGCTGTCGGTCCCGGCAGGCTCGCTGACCGCTATCCTCGGCGCGTCCGGGGCGGGGAAGACCACGCTGCTGCGGGTCATCGCCGGGTTCGAGCCGGCCGGCGCGGGGACGATCGAGCTCGGCGGCCTGCTGGTCGACAGCGGGCGGCTGCGCGGGCGGGTGCCGCCGGAACGGCGTCATATCGGGTTCGTGCCGCAGGACGGCGCGCTGTTCCCGCACCTGACCGTGCACGGCAACGTCGCGTTCGGGCTGCCGCGGTCCGCGCGCCGCGGGCCCGCCGTCGGCGAGCTGCTCGAGCTCGTCGGGCTCTCCTTGTTCAGGGACAGGTACCCGCACGAGCTGTCCGGCGGTCAACAGCAGCGGGTCGCCATCGCCCGGGCGCTCGCGCCCCGGCCGCGGCTGGTGCTGCTCGACGAGCCGTTCGCGTCCCTGGACGCGAGCCTGCGCGCCACGGTGCGGGCCGAAGTGCTCGGCGCGCTGCGCGCCGTCGACACGACCGCTGTCCTCGTCACGCACGACCAGGACGAGGCGCTGTCGGTAGCCGACTACGTGGCGGTGCTGCGCGACGGCGTCATCACCCAGGCCGGCCCGCCGCGGGAGGTGTACTCCGCCCCGGCCGACCCCTGGACGGCTGGCTTCCTCGGCACCGCCAACCTGCTGACAGGGACGGTCGACGCGCGGGGCGTCAGGACCGCCCTCGGGTGGCATGAACTGCGCGACGCCGGGCAGCTACCGGATGCCGCCGGGGAGGTGACCGTACTGATCAGGCCCGAGCAGATCGCGCTGCATCAGGTCCGTGCCGCCACGCCCAGGCTGACCGGCAAGGTCACGGAGACCCGGTACCACGGTCATGACGCGCTCATCGTCGTCGATGTCGCCGAGGTCGGCCCGCTCCAGGTCCGTGCGCTCGGCGCGGACCCGCCCGGTCCCGGAGATGAGGTCGCGATCGAGGTCGGCGGGCCGGTCACGGCGTGGCCAGCAGAAGGTAACGTCTAAAGCGTGCGCCTTGGAGTGCTGGACGTAGGGTCGAACACCGTCCACATGCTGGTGGTTGACGCCTATCCCGGCGCCCGCCCGCTGCCGGCGTTCTCGCACAAGGTGGAACTGCGGCTCGCCGAGCACCTGGAACCGGACAACACGCTGTCTCCGGTCGGGGAGAAACGGCTTATCGCGGTGGTTTCCGAGGCGCTGCGGATCGCCGAGGACAAGGGTGTCGAGGACTTCCTCGGCTTCGCCACCTCCGCCGTCAGGGACGCGAGTAACGGCGACGACGTGATCGCCCGCGTCCAGGAGCGGACCGGGGTGCACATCAGGGTGCTGTCGGGGGAGAACGAGGCCCGGCTGACGTTCCTCGCCGCGCGCCGCTGGTTCGGCTGGTCATCGGGGCGGCTGCTGGTGATCGACATCGGCGGCGGCTCGCTGGAGATCGCCGCCGGACCGGACGAGGAGCCGGAGGCGGCCATGTCGCTGCCGCTCGGCGTGGGCCGCCTCACCAGGGACTGGCTGACCAGCGACCCGCCGCCGCCCGACGAGGTGCGGGCGATGCGGAGGTACGTCAGGGCGGAGATCGCCCGCCGGGCCGGGGAGCTACTGCGGGGCGGTGCCGTCGATCACGCGGTCGGCACCTCGAAGACGTTCCGGCAGCTGGCGAGGATCGCCGGCGCGGCGCCCTCGAGCGAGGGCTTCTACGCGAAGCGCTTCCTCAAGCACGCGGACGTCGGCGAGTGGGCCGAGCGGCTCGCGGCGATGGACGGTGCCGAGCGCTCCCGGCTGCCTGGCGTCTCCGAAGGCCGGGCGGCGCAGATGCCGGCGGGCGCTGTCGTGGCGGACGCCGTGATGGACCTGATGGGCGTCGCCCAGCTGGAGATCTGTCCGTGGGCCCTGCGCGAGGGCGTGATCCTCAAGCGCCTGGACATGCTCACGTTAGAGCGGCAACCGGAGAGTCACCCCGCGTACGTTCGGAATGTCCGGAGGCCGCGGCCTCGCTAACCCGCAGCACGGCGATGGCGCCACCGGAGCAGACCGGTGACGCCATCGCGTAACGCCTGTGGTGCCCGAGTTACTGGTTCACTACATCAAGCGGAGGCCTTCCGTTGGCTCGTCCGGGTCGATGAAGCCGGCCCGGCCGGAATCCCGCACGGTGGTGCGGTCGGCTGGCCGGCGCTCACCGGGCCCAGACGCGGGCGATCCCGGCACCCCGGGACCGGGACGGGGTGACCCGCTCGGCATCGGGATGGGCGGGCGCTGCCCGCCGTCCGGCGCCGGGGCGCCCGCGGCCCCCGGCCGGGGAGAGCCGGCTGGCATCGACGGGGGTTGCGGGCCTCCGCCGGGCCGGCCTCCGGGAACCGCGCGTCCGGCTGACGCGGGTGAACCGCCGGTGACCGGACCGGGTCCGCCGTCCGGGGGCTCGGAGCGGCCCCCGGGACCCATGGACCCGGGCCGCCCGGGCTGCGGGGGCTGGGGCGGCGGCGTCCGGCCGTCCTGAGCATCGCGCGGCGGGGCCGGGGCGCCGACCGAGACGCTCTCGGGCGCCGGAGGCGCCAGATGCGCGAGGTCCCGGTCATCCGAATCGCCGTCGTCCGCGGCGTCGGCCGCTTCCGCGAGGCTGACTGCCTTGGTGACGGTCTGGTTCACCTCTTCCTCGAGCGACATCCGGGCGGCCTCCGCGGCGACAAGACCCTGCACGCCATCCAGGATGTCGGTGAGCCGCCGGACCGTTTCTGTGTGCCGGGTGCTCAGCAGGTTGAGCCTGCGCTCGGCACCGTCGTGGATAGCCGTGGCGCGGGCCGTCGCCTCGTCGAGCACCTTCTTGGCCTGCGCCTTGGCGTTGGCGAGAGCGGCATCCGCCTTCTTGCGCGTATCACTGGTGAGCCGGTCCGCTTCGGTGCGCGCCGCCGTGCGGGTCTTGTCCGCCTCGTTCCTGGCGGCGGAGATGGTCCGTTCGGCCTGTTCCTGCGCCGCGGTCAGCATCCGTTCGGCCTGCTCCCGCGCGTCGGCGCGGGCTCGTTCCGATTCCTGCTGCGCCTCGGTGCGAAGCCTGCCGATGTCCTCGTCCGCCTTGTTCCGCTGGGCCTTCGCCTCGTCATCGGCGAGCTTGAGGATCTGGGCGATGCGCTCGCTGACCTCCTCGTGCGCCGGCCTGCCGGCCAGCGCCTGCTGCCGGACGGTGGAAAGTTCACGGCGCATGTGCTCGCTCTCGTCAAGTGCCCGGGCGAGACGCTGCTCAAGTTCGCGGATCTCGTTGTTGCGGCGTGCTACGAAGTCGTCAACCTGGCGGCGGCTGTAGCCGCGCATCTGCATCTCGAATTCTTCGTGCAGCAGGTTCGGCAAGAGATCACTATTTTCATTCATGGCATCACGAGAATCTATGTAGGGTTTCTGAGTTAGTTCTGCGGTCTGCGGAAACGGTCTGCGGGTCTTGCAAAGCCGGACTAGCGGCGGCCGACACGGAGCAGGCTGCCGTCGGCGATCGCGCCGCCGCCCGCCGCTGCGGACTGCCGGACGCGACCGTGCCGCGGCCCACCGGATCGTCGCGGGACGTAGGCATGAGTCATCGTGCTGGGACAGCTACCCCCGACTCTTCTCCGGTGCGACCGCTGCCCGCAACCGAAACGGACGAGTGTCCCGTAATATCCGAAGTTGCCGCGCGGCGGATGCCGGCTAAGAGGGGTTCCGGGTAGCTCAGTGGTTACTGAGAGCCAGCGCGGGGACGTTCCGTGACGTAACCTGTAGTCAGGTAGTTACCCTACGATAGTTAGACATATTGCCCTATAAAAGGCCAGTGATGCGACCGATGGCTGCGCGTCAGATGGCTAGCGGAGTTCACAGAGTGAACAGATGTCCGGATACAGGACCAAAGCGCATCCTGCCGCGTGTTCCCGGAATCGTTACGGGGAAGGCGGGTAAAACCACACACAAGGGGGGTTGCGAATGACTCCGATGGGTCATGCGGAGGAATGGTGCCACGACGTAACCTGAAGCACGCAGGAGCGAGTGCCCGGTCAACGGAGGTGAGCACGATTCCCAGGCAGGTCGATCTCCGTGTTCACGATGACGTGGCCATGGACGAGATCGAACTATACGCCGAGGTGCTCAGCGCCGTCGCCGCGAGTGACGGACCGCTATCGTCGAAAGAACTTGACGCCGTGCTCGGTGTCCGCCCGGACTACGGCTGCTCGAACTAGGCGCCGCGCCCGTGAGCGGCGCGGCAGGCGGCAGCGCGGGGGACCGTTCAGGGGCGGCGGTACATGACGTCGGTGTGCCACCGGCCGAAGCCCAGTGAGGTGTACATCCTGACGGCCGGGGTGTTCGATTCGTCGACGTAGAGCATCACCTGGCTGAGGCCGAGGCGCTGCAGGTGCGCCACGCCGGCCAGGGTCAGCGCCTTGCCGAGACCGCCGCCCTGCCCGGCCGGGTCGACGCCGACCACATAGACCTCGCCGATGGGCGCGCCGCCGTCGCCGCCCGCCGGGTGCACCTTCGTCCAGTGGAACCCGGCCATCCGCCCGTCTCGTTCGGCGATGAAGAATCCAGCCGGGTCGAACCAGGGCTCCGCCTCGCGGACGTCCAGATCCTTCCTCGTCCACGAGCCCTGCTCCGGATGGTGGGCGAACGCCCGGCGGTTGACCGCGAGCCACTCGTCTTCGTCCTCGCCCGGGCGGAACGTGCGCAGCGACACCCCCGCGGGGAAGGCCGGGCTTGGCAGTTCGCGGTCGTCGAGGGACATGCGCAGCTGCCACAGCGCGCGGACCCGGGTGAAGCCCGCCGACCTGGCCAGCGCGGCGGCCGCGGGCAGGTCGCCGTGCGCCCAGACGCGGACGCCGTGGCCGCCAGCACCCGCCGTGACGGCCGAGACCAGCGCGGACCCGTACCCACGTCGCCGGTGCGCCGGATGGACGACAAGTTCGCCGCTCACGTCACCAGCGCTCGGGTCCTCGGCGCCGGTGTCGCCGGCCTCGCCGGCCTCGGGGGCCTCGGGGGCGTCCAGGTGGGCGTATCCGGCCACTGAGTCCGCCGCGGTCAGCAGCAGGTCGCGCGCCAGCGCGCCGCTGCCGTGCCGGATCTGCAACAGCACGTTCTCCGATAGCGGCGCAACGCCGTCCGCTGCCTGCGCGGCGGCGGCCAGCGACAGAACCTGCCCGGCCTGGCCGGCCGAGAGCGGGCCTTCGGTAACGCGGATCGAGGCTGCCGGGGTTGTCGGGGCTCCCGGCCCTGTCACCGGTCCGCCGTGAGCGAGGGCGACGGGGCGCCCGGTTCCGTCGTGAGCAAGCCGCCGTCCCGGTCATCGGGAACGCCCTTCACCGGCACGAACCGGTAGCCCACGTTGCGGACGGTGCCGATGAGCGCCTCGTGCTCAGGCCCGAGCTTGGCGCGCAGCCGGCGGACATGCACGTCCACCGTCCGGGTGCCGCCGAAGTAGTCGTAGCCCCAGACCTCCTGGAGCAGGTGCGCCCGGGTGAACACGCGACCCGGGTGCTGAGCGAGGAATTTCAGGAGCTCGAACTCCTTGAACGTCAGGTCGAGCACGCGGCCGCGCAGCCGCGCCGAGTACGTCGCCTCGTCGATCGCGAGGTCGCCCGACCTGATCTCGTCCGGCGCGTCCGCCGCGACGCGCAGGGCGCGCCGGCCGGTGGCGAGCCGGAGCCTGGCCTCGACTTCCGCGGGGCCTGCCGTGTTCAAAATCACATCGTCAGCGTTCCACTCGGCGCTGACC
>Ga0187807_1000109_pt1 | contig 22242 bp, 13 predicted proteins | sample NC_wetland_sal_i_4_FD_132432 | JGI IMG/M metagenome (GOLD analysis project Ga0187807, IMG submission 132432) | Wetland sediment microbial communities from Neuse River Estuary, North Carolina, USA - ASW_2 | ecosystem: Environmental > Aquatic > Freshwater > Wetlands > Sediment | place: USA: North...
CTAGTCGTCCGAGGGGCGGCAGGCGGACCAGATCGCCTCGGCGTTGTGCAGCTTGACGCGCTCGCCCCGGCCAAGCGCCTTGGCCAGGTCGGCTTCCGCGGTCTCGATGCGCAGCCATTCGGCGTAGGAGACCGGCATGATCCCGCGCCCGGCGAGCACGCCGGCCAGCGGCCACTCCTCCGCGGCCGGGGCAGCATCGGCGGGCTGGACCACGGGATCCGCGGCCGGGGCGGGGCGGTCGGGATAGCGGAGCAGGCCGGCCCGCGGCAGCGGGACGTCGCCTGCGCCGGGGCCGCCGGCCAGGTCCTCGAACAGGCAGCGGACGGTCTCGGCGGCATCGGACTTGTTGGTGCCGATCACGCCGGTGGGGCCGCGCTTGAGCCAGCCGGCCACGTACTCGCCGGGCAACGGCGAGCCGTCCTCGCCGAGGACACGGCCGAGGGCGTTCGGGACCACCGAAGCACGCGGGTCGAACGGCACGCCCGGGAGCGGCACGCTCTGGTAGCCCACCGAACGCAGCACCATCTGCGCGCTGAGTGTCTCGAACTCGCCGGTGCCGCCGAAGGACCCGTCGGCGGCAATCGCGGTTCGCTCGAGCGTGATACCGCTGACCCGTTCGGTACCAAGGATTTCTACCGGCCTCAGCCAGAACCTGACGATCAGCCGTCGCGCGTGCCCAGAATCAGCGGGCTCGGCGGCCCCACCCTGCGCCCACTTCGAGATCGCCACCAAGTTGCCGCGCACCCGCCGGTCGGATTCGACGAGCCCGGCACCATGGCCGGCTAGGTCGAACGCGTTCAAGTCGGCCTCGTGGGCGTGCACTACCACCTCGACGCCTGGCAGTTCACCCAGCTCACGAAGCTCCTTGGTGGTGAACTTGGCGTGCGCGGGACCGCGCCGGCCGATCATGTGGACCTCGCGAACCTTGCTCGCGTACAGGGCGTCGAGGACGGGCTGCGGGACATCGGTGGCGTGCAGTTCGGCAGGGTCCCTGGCCAGGATCCTGGCCACGTCGACCGCGACGTTGCCCACGCCGATCACCGCGACCGACTCGGCGTCCAGGGTGAACGCGCTGGAATCCATGTCCGGATGGCCGCAGTACCAGTTCACGAAGTCGGTGGCGGCGTAACTTCCCGGCAGGTCCTCGCCCGGGATGCCGAGCCGCCGGTCCCGCATCGCCCCGGTCGCGTAGATCACCGCGTCGTACGCCGACAGCAGGTCGTCACGGGTGACGTCCTCGCCGAGGTGAACCCCGCCGACGAACCGGACGTCGGGGCTTTCCAGCACCTTGCGCAGATACTGCGCGATCGACTTGATGGACTTGTGGTCGGGCGCGACGCCGTACCGGACCAGGCCGTACGGCGTGGGCAGGCGGTCGATCACGTCCACCCGGAGCGGGACAGGCACCGGGAGCGCCGCCGCCTGCTTGACCAGCGCCTCAGCGGCGTAAAGCCCGGCAGGACCCGAGCCGACCACGGCAACATTCAGCATGAATGCTTACGCTACTCGACCGGCCGCCGTTCCGGCGCGGCCTCAGCGGTGTCGCGTACGTCACTAGATGACCGGCGCGCGACCGCCTCAGTGATCTGCCTGGCCACGTGCTGAGCCGTCAGGCTCGCCTCGTCGAGCACCTCGTCGCGGGTGCCGTGTGAGAGGAACTCCTGCGGCAGCCCGAACGTCTTGACCGGCATGTCCACATCGTGATCGCGCAGCAGCCTGGCCACCGCGTCGCCGAACCCGCCGACCCGCCCGTTGTCCTCGACCACGGTCACCATCCGGTGCTGCCGCGCGGCGCCCACCAGCGCCTCGTCCACCGGCTTGGTCCACCGCGGGTCCACCACGGTGACGCCGATCCCGTGCACGGCCAGCCGGTCCGCGACTTCCAGGCCGGTCAGCGCCATCGGCCCCGCGCCGACGAGCAGGACGTCGGCGGCCAGGCCAGCCGAAGGCGACCGCAGCACGTCCATGCCGCCCAGCTTCGAGGTGGCCTCGACCTCGCCGCCCACCTTGCCCTTGGGGAACCGGACCACGGTCGGCCCGTCGGCCACTTCGACCGCCTCGTTCAGCAGTTCGGCAACGCGCTTGGCGTCCCGCGGCGCCGCGATCTTCATGCCCGGGACCAGCTGCATGAGCGACCCATCCCACATGCCGTGATGGCTGGCGCCGTCCGGCCCGGTCACCCCGGCCCGGTCGAGCACGATCGTCACGGGGAGCTTGTGCAGCGCCACGTCCATCAGCGTCTGGTCGAAGGCCCGGTTCAGGAACGTCGAGTAAATGGCCACCACCGGGTGCATGCCGCCCATGGCCAGGCCCGCGGCGCTGGTCATCGCGTGCTGCTCGGCGATGCCCACGTCGTAGACCCGGTCCGGGTAGGCCGCCGCGAACTGCGCCAGGCCGGTCGGGTACAGCATGGCCGCGGTGATCGCGACGACATCGGGGCGCCGCGCGCCGATGCTCACCATCTCGTCGCCGAACACCCGGCTCCACGTCCCGGGCAGCGCGCCGGCCGCGGGTACCTGGTGCAGGCAGTCGACCGTGTTCTGCTCGGCCTCCGGATAGCCCAGCCCCTTCCTGGTGATCACGTGCAGCAGCACCGGCCCGCCGAAATCCCGGGCCCGCCGCAGCGCGTTCTCCACCAGACGCTCGTCATGTCCGTCGATGGGGCCGACGTATTTAAGGCCCAGGTCCTCGAACATCACCTGCGGCTGCAGGACGTCCTTGATCCCCTTCTTGATGCCGTGCAGCGTCCCGTACAGCGGCCCGCCGACCAGCGGCGCCCGGGACAGCGTGGTCTTGATGTACTCGAGCACGTTCTCGTACCGCTGGCTGACCCGGATCGCGGCCAAGTGCTCGGCCAGGCCGCCGATCGTCGGCTGATAAGACCAGCCGTTGTCGTTGACGATCATGACCAGCCGCGAGTCCTTGGCGGCGGCGATGTTGTTCAGCGCCTCCCAGGCCATCCCGCCGGTGAGCGCCCCGTCGCCGATGACGGCGACCACGGTCCGCTCCGGCTCGCCGCGCAGCTTGTATGCCTTGGCCAGCCCGTCAGCATAGGACAGGCTGGTAGAGGCGTGCGAGTTCTCCACCAGGTCATGCTCGGACTCGGCCCGGCTCGGGTAACCGGTCAGCCCGCCGCGCTGCCGCAGCGTGCCGAACTGCGCGACGCGTCCGGTCAGCAGCTTGTGCACGTAGGCCTGGTGCCCGGTATCGAAGACGATGCGGTCCTTCGGCGAGTCGAAGACCCGGTGGATCGCGATGGTGAGCTCGACCACGCCGAGGTTCGGGCCGAGGTGGCCACTGGTCCGGGTGGTCGTCTCGATCAGAAGATCACGGATCTCCCCGGCCAGGCGGGTGAGCTGATCCTGGCTGAGTCCCTTCAGGTCCTCGGGGCCGTTAATGCACTCCAGCAGGGTCACGGCGTGCTCCTCATGTGCTGTGCGGGCCTGATGGGGAACTTTGGTCGAGCAGAGGCTGAACGAGCTGAGTCTACGAGGTCGGGCTTCAGATAGCTCGTCGGGCCCGTCCGGTCCCCGACACGCGTGTCGGGCTCTGTTTTGCCCCCGGGGGGGCGACCCCCCCGGTGACCCCCCTGATCCTGGGGGGATTCCATCCCCCCAGACTCCCCTGGCCCCCCTGGCCCCCCTGGGGGCGGCCAGGCCGCCCGGTCCCGCCGCGCCTGCGTCGCCGCGGGCAAGACTAGCGGACGCCCGGCCAGGACGCCTACCACGAGCTCGGCGGCGGCCAGCACGAGCAGCAAGACGACCGGGATATCCCAGCTGCCGGTGGCCGTGTGCAGCAGCCCGACCATCAGCGGGCCGACGCTGGCGACCAGGTAGCCGACCGACTGCGCGAACGCGGACAACGAGGCGGCGACGCCTGCGTCGGGGGCCCGCGCCATCATGAAGAAGATGGCCAGGCCGAGGCAGGAGCCCTGGCTGACGCCGAGGACCAGGACCCAGAACGGCGCCGTGCCCAGCGGCCCCCACAGCGATCCGGCCAGGCCGACGGCGGTCCCGATCAGGCTGGGCACGACCAGGGCGCGCTGGCCGGGGCTGCGGTGAGCGATTACCGGCACGATGAGCGAGGTGGTGAGGTTGCCGACACCCATCAGCGCGAGCAGGTTGCCGGCCGTGACCGCGGAGTCGCCGCGGTCCTGGAAGATGGTCGGCAGCCAGGAAAGCGCCGCGTAGTACAGCAGGCTCTGCAGCCCCATGAACGCGGTGACCTGCCAGGCGAGGGCGTAACGGTACACCTTGACGCCCCCGGTCGCCGGGAGCGGGGCCGCGGAGGCAGACGTCGGGGGCTGGACACCGGCCGTCCGGTACCTGAGCTGGGGCAGCCACAGCAACGCGGCCAGCGCGGCGGGGACCGCCCACACGCCAAGCGCCAGCCGCACCGAACCACCCGAACTGCGGTAGAGCGGCACGCTGAGCAGCGAGGACAAGATCGCGCCCACGGAAAGCGCGGTCAGGTAGATGCCGATGAGCAGCCCGGCCCGTTCGGGCCAGCGCCGCTTGACCATGCTGGAGAGCAGCACGTTGAGGACGGCGATCGCGCTCGCGGCCAGCGCCGTCCCAGGAAACAGCATGATCCCGGGCGCCGCGCCCCGCAGCAGCAGGCCCGCGGTGAGCAGGACCAGCGCGACCAGCAGGATTGCTTCCTCGCCGTAAAGCCGGTTCAGCCAGGCGGCGAAGGCGGAGACCACGCCGAAGCAGATCACCGGCGTGGCCGCGAGCAGTGACAGCATGGCCGACGACAGGTGCAGCCGGGTCTGCAGGCCGGGGAAGAGCGGCGGCAGGCTGGTGATTGCGGCGCGCAGGTTGAGCCCGGCCGCCGCCACCGCAACGATGAGCAGCGCGATCTCATAAGGCCGGCGTGCGTTGGCGGCCTGGTATTTAGGCATCAGCAACTAAAGTTATATGAAAAGAAAAATTCTTTTCAGACCGAACGAACCGTGGTGCGTGCCCCGGACACGCGTGATCGCTGCGGCTACGGGCCGGGAGCCGCGGCTACAGACCGGGCAGGAGCAGCAGTTTGCCCGTGGTTCGCCGGCTAGCCAGGTCCTCCTGCGCGCGGGCGGCATCGGCCAGCGGGTAGGTGCCGCCGATCCGCACCTCGAGTTCGCCCTTAGCGATCCAGTCGAACACCTCGCTCGCGCGCCACCGCAGTTCCGTGGTATCGGCGATGTAATGCACCAGGGTGGGCCGGGTGAGGAAGAGCGACCCGCCGCTGTTCAGCCGCTGCGGGTCGAACGGAGGCACCTGGCCGCTTGAGGCCCCGTAGAGCACCATCATGCCCCGCGGGCGCAGGGCCGCCAGGCTGTCATCGAAGGTGTCCTTGCCCACGCCGTCGTACACCACGTGCGCGCCTGCGCTCTCGGTTACATCGTCGACGATGGCGCGGAAGCGGTCGTAGCCCACGACGTGATCGGCGCCGACGCCGAGCGCAAGCTCGGCCTTCTCGCCACCTGACGTGGTGGCGACGACGATGCCGCCGCGTCGCTTCACCATCTGGGTCAGCAGCAGCCCGACCCCGCCGGCCGCGGCGTGCACCACGGCGACGTCGCCTTCGCGCACCGAGTAGGTGCTGGTGACCAGGTAGTGGGCGGTCATGCCCTGCAAGATGGCGGCGGCGGCGACCTGCAGGCTCACCTCGTCCGGAACCGGGACGACCCGGTTCGCCGGCAGCACGACCTGCTCGGCGTAGCTGCTGCCCGGGCCGGCCCAGGCCACCCGGTCGCCAACGGCCAGGGCGGTCACGTCCTCTCCCACGGCGGCGAGCGTGCCCGCGCCTTCAGCGCCGGGGATGAAGGGCGGTTCCGTCCGGTAGTTGCCGACGCCCTCTCGCTGGTAGATGTCCATGTAATTCACGCCGGCCGCGGCGACATCCACGACTACCTGCCCCGGTCCCGGCCGCGGTGCCTCCTGCTCGGTGACGCTCAGCACGTCGGGTCCGCCCAGACGCTCGCCCACTACCACGCGCATGCTCACACTCTCCCTTTTCGCCTCCTGCCCTGGACCAGCCTTTCACAAGGCCCCGGCCGACCGGGACAACCCCGGCCAGACTTGACTGCGTGCTAGCGGTCCTCGACGAGGTCCTCCGCTAGCGCGGCCGGCGGCCGGGCTCCGGCTGCCGCGGTCTGCGTTTCGCCGGTCCTCGCGTTCAGGGCCAGCCAGCCGATCAGGCCGAGCGGGTAGATGAAGTATCCGAACCGGACGTCGGGCCCGAGCAGGAACATCAGCGCCAGCCCGACGGCCAGCCGCCTGGCCGCCGCGGGGACGTCGCGGGGCGGCCGGATCACCAGCGAGATCGCGATGCCCAGCCCGGCCGCTAGCAGCAGGCCAACCGAGACCACCTGCCCGGCCGCGCCCATCGCAGTGAGCAGGTGACCGGGCAGCAGGCTCCCGGCCGGGGTCTTGTACCGGGTGAGGCCGAGCGGGAACAGCACACTGTTCTGCAGCAGGGCGTCCGCACCCCGCAGCGAGGTCAGCGCAGCCGGCGCCAGCGCGGCGACGAGGACCACGGCGGTGACGGCCGACGCCGCGACGAAGCGACCCGCGGCCCGCGCGCCGTCGCGGGCGGCGAACATCGCGGCCAGGACCGGGACAGCGAGCCAGGCGGTGGACTTCAGGTCACAGGCGATGCCCAGTGCGACGCCCGAGCCGACCGCCGCCGAGGCGGCCCGCGAGGTTCCCGCGGCCCGCGCGGCCGCGTCGGGCCGGGCGGCCAGCGCCAGGGCCAGCAGGATCAGCGCGAGCACCGGCGGGTCGGTGGTGATCACGGCCAGATTGAGCCCTACCACCGGCGAGGCCACCGCGACGGCCGTGGCCAGCAACGCGTCACGGCGGCACGCGGCACAACCCCGATGCGGCATCGCGATCCAGAACGCCGCCGCGAGCGGGATCACCGTGCCGAGGGCGATCCACACTCCGGAGTTACCCGCCAGACCGCCGAGCCCGGCCGCGCTCGGCAGCCCGAACAAGGTCATAACCGGCAGGTAGGGGTTGTAGGACAGCCAGGAGGTGACCTGCGCGGCGGGCAGGTAGGGCGAGCCGTGGTGCAGGAGCAGCGTCGCGGACCGGTCGATGACGAACATTCCCGCTTCCAGCGGATAGGCGACCGACAGCCAGAGCAACGGAGCGAGCACGGCCAGTGCCACCGAGACCAGGACGGCGGCGATCCGGCCGCTCAATCGCCACAGCATGAACAGGGCCGCGGCGTAGCCGCACGCGGCCCAGATGGCCCAGACCTGATCCCGGCCGCCGGAGAAAACGGCGGCGGCGACCGCGTACGCTCCGAACGCGGCGTAGGCGGCCATGAGGTGCCGCCGGTCAAGCCAGGGACGATCCAGGTGGCGCGCCGCGGATCTGTCCGGCGCCAGCGATTGCGTCCCGCCGCTGATGGCCCCGCCGTTCGCCGCTGGGCCGCTGGTGGCCGGGCCATCCTTAGTACGGCCGCCGGTTCCCGGGCGGCCTGCATCGTCCACTTGCTGGGTCAGCTGGTCCCCCGTTGACCAGAGCCGGAGCTGCTTCGTGTAGGCAGCAAAACGCTACGAGCAGACGCCAGCCCGCGTCAAGTCGGCCGCGTGTCCGGTGATTGCCCGGCTGGCAACTGCCGGGAGACCAGTTCGGCTTGACTTCCTCAAGGATCGAGCGGAATTCGCCGCCTGTTCGGGCCGCCGCCGAGTTCGGTGGCGTCTGCTGGTCGTCAGCCGCGCTGGCCGCAGCCGCGTTCGGCGGCCAGCCGGCGCATGGCCCGGGTCATCTGGACCGTCGTGGGCGGATCCGGCAAGACCGGTGAGTCCTGGCGCCGGAACGCGTCGAGGGCCAGGGCCACGAACCGCCGCCAGGCGCCGGGCGCGTCGGCCCGGGTGACGTGCATGACCGCGGCGGTGGCGATCAGCAGCAGCACGAGGTCCTCGCCGGTGAAGTCCTCGCGCAGCGCGCGGTCGGCCTTGGCCCGCTCGATCAGCGTGACGACCCGTTCGTTGGCCGTCCGGCGGAGCTGTTCGACCTGCTCATCCGCGGACAAGGTCATGGACAGCAGGTCGGATAGGCCGCGGTCGCCGGCCTGAAGCTCGCAGATCCGCTGCACGAACCCGGCGAAGCCGACCCACGGATCGGCGACGGCCAGCGCCTGCTCGGCGGCCTCAGCGTACTCGGCGACCTTCTCGGTAAGCGCGGCGGCGACCAGCTTCTCCCGGGTGGGGAACCGCCGGTACAGCGTGGCGATGCCGACGCCGGCCCGGGCGGCGATCACCTCGAGCGGCGCCTCCAGGCCCTGCTCGGCGAACACGTCCCTGGCCACCGCCACGATCGCGTCCCGGTTGCGCACGGCGTCGGCCCGGAGCCGGCGGGGGGGCTGGTGACGGGCCGTCATGGGCTCAGGATAGACGATGTGGAGGGTACCCTCCGGACATGGTCGTAGCCAGGGGTAGGCTGCCCAGTGGATTTCCTCGAGATACGCCGGCGAGCAAACGGAGAGAACATGGAACCTAGCCCGGGCCCGTGGATCAGCGCGCTGCGGCACTCCCACGACCGCTTGCGAGCCAGCGTCGAACCCCTCGGCCTCGCCGAGCTGGAACGGCGCTCATACGCCAGCGAGTGGTCGATCGCCCAGGTACTCTCTCACCTGGGGTCGCAGGCCGAGATCTTCGGCTTGTTCCTCGATGCCGGGCTGACCGGGCAGGAGCCGCCGGGACGCGAGGAGTTCATGCCGATCTGGGAGAGCTGGAACGCCAAGGACCCGCAGGCCCAGGCATCGGACGCGCTGCGCGCCGACCGGGCAACCCTCGAGCGGTTCGAGTCCCTGGATGCGGACGACCACGCGCGGCTGCACCTGAAGATGTTCGGGATGGAGCTCGGCACCACCGGGCTGGCGCGGATGCGCGTCGGCGAGCACGCCATCCACACCTGGGACGTCGTGGTCGCGCTCGACCCGGCGGCCACGGTGGCCCCGGATGCCGTCGATCTCCTCCTCGACACGCTTGACCAGCTCGCGGCCAGGACCGGCAAGCCAGACGGGAAGCAGCGCAAGGTGCGCGTGTCCACCACCGACCCGGAGCGCCAGTTCATCCTGGAGACGGGCGAGGCGGTCACGCTCACGCCGGCGGATGGCGAGACCACGCCCGAGCTGGGCCTGTCCGAGCTGCGGATGCCCGCCGAGGCGTTCGTGCGGCTGGTCTACGGGCGGCTGGACGAGGCGCATACCCCGCCCGTCGAGAGCGCCGGGGTCGAGCTCGACGAGCTGCGGCCGATCTTCCCCGGTTTCTGAGGACGGAGGGCCTTCACGCCAGACCCTGCAGGTCGGACAGCAGCTCAGGAACGAGGCGCTCCTCCATAACCGCGCGTCCCGCGGACCGCATCCGCTCGGCTAGGCCCGGATCCCAGCTGGATCCGGCCTGCGGCCCCTTCAACGGTTCGGAGTCGCCGCCGGCCAGGCCGGCGGCGTAGTCGTCAGCGCTCATCCGCCAAGGTGTCGCGCCGTACCTGTCGATGGCCGCGGCCGTGGTGCGCAGCCCGGTCCAGTCAAAGTCACCCCGCCAGTGCACTGCCGCGCCGCTACCCTCCGGCCTGGCAGGCTGGCTGGCGGCGCTGGCGAGCAGGCGGTGGCATGCGGCCGACGGGATGCCCTCCGTGCAGATCAGCGGCGCGCACTTACCGCCAAGTTTCGCGGCCGCGGCACGCAGCACGGCCGGGTTCTCGCAGACATATATGGCTGGCGCGTCGAGCGTGATCGGCATCGACGAAAGCTGGTGCAAGGTCACCCGGAACGGCGCGCCCAGCGCAGCGGCCTCGGTCAGCCAGCGACCCAGTGGGCCGCCGCTGGCCGGCAGGCCGAGGACCAGGACCTGACTGGCCAGGTCATCCAGGATGACGCCATACGCATCCCATAGCTCACGCCGCCCTGCCTGGCTCTGCGGTACCTCTGTGCCCTGCCACCTGGCCAGCGCACGCAACACCAGTCCCGGCAGCGGCGGTCCTGACAGCGCCTTGGTGTCTCCGGTGGCACGCTCGGCCAGCACGGGCAACGGCAACTCGACGGCAGGCAGCAGATCGAGGACGGCCGCCGCCTGGGCCAGCACCATGTTCCGGCCGGCCCGCAGCAGCCTGGTCAGCGTGCCGTCCGCCGTCAGTTCGGCCAGCCAGGCCTCGTGCCACTGCTCGCGCGCGTAGCGACAGGCCAGCGCTGACCGGAGCGCGGCGTCGCGGCGCGCGTCGAAGCTAGCGCGCTCCGCGGCTACGTCGGGGACCACGCCGCCGAGCGCCTCGACCGCTTCACGGAGGCCGTCTGCGATACCAGCGGCATGCAGCGCGGCCTCCACCGCCGACAGCGGAACGGACAGCGATGAGCCACGTCCCGGCGGACGGCCGAGGAGCCGGGCGGCCGCCTGCCGCTGCTGCGGGGTCGCCTCGGTCAGCGTCACCACGCTGTCGAGCGATGCGCCCCGGGCGATCCGGCTGCGGATCCGGTCGACCAGCCAGCTCAGCTCGGGAGCACCGAGCACCCTGGTCAGCCTGGCGGAGGGCTGCCCCGCATGGCTAGCGGGGTCAGGTTCGCTCATGATGACCGGTGGCCGGAAGCCGACCGTCGAAGTTCCGTTCGACGCGATGGGGATTGCTCCCATCCCACTCCCAGGTGGTGACGTGCACCGCATCGATTCCCTCCCGGCGCACCAACTGGTGCGTGGCAATACCGGGAACGGTCGCGTAGAAGCCCCACTCGCGCTCGCTCGTCATCACCACGTCCAGGTCGAAGTTGGCCAGCAGCCCGAGGCTCTTGGCGCGCGAGTCGTCGTCGACGCCAGCGAAAGCCTCATCGAGCAGCACCAGGCGGGGCGCGTCCGGATGCGCCGATCTGTAGTGCGCCGAAGCCGCGGCGAACAGCGGCAGCGACACGGTCAGCACCCGCTCGCCGCCAGATGCGGGTCCGGTCGCCGGACGCCACTTTCCATCCTGAAAACGTTCGATGACGAACCGGTGCCAGCCCCGGTAATCAAGCGCCAGCCTCAGCTGCTCTTGCCAGGTGCTGTTCTCCGAGGCCGCCCGCTCCGCCTCGATTTGGTGCTGCAGGAACTCACCCACGGCGGCCCGGTCATCGGGCGACCAGAGCTCCGCATCCTGCCGCAGAAGCCGACGGCGGGCCTCGGGCAGCCCCGCGGGGGCGTCCGGCGAAGGTTCCCAGCGCAGTCGCAGGCGCATACCGGTGCTGGTCGGGCGCTCCGCCAGCTCGGCGTTCATCCGCTCGACCTGCGCCTCGGCATCGCTGATCAGTTCCTGCAGATGGCTGGCCACGTCATTGACCAGGTGCTCCTCGATCAACTCGCGCTCTTTGGCGGTGAGCATGCGGTCGCGGTAGGAGATCTCCTCGCTGAGTAGTCCGGTCAGCTCATCTGGTGACCGGTCCTTGCCCTGGAACTGGATGGTCACCACCACGCGCTCGTCCACCAGGCTGAGCGAGGCATGGTGGCCGTGCCGGGACATAGCCTCGGCCAGCTCAGCGTGGCGGCGGGCGATATCGTCCTGCACACGCCGCCAGGCATCATCGGTGTCCTCGACTGAGGTCAGCTCCTGCTCGACACGCCTTGCTAGCCGTACCGCGGGAGCCACGCTTTCGCCTGCGGGCGCCGCGTCAGCATCGGCCACCTCGACCGCCACGGCGAGCAGCCCGGTGCCCGCGAACCGCCAGAACGCGGCGACCGCGGCGTCCCGGCGGGACGTTTCCCCGGCCAGTTGCTCCTGGAGCTGTTCTTCTCGTCCCTGCAGCTTGGCTCGCCGCTCAGACTGTTCCTTATGGGTCACGTCGAGGGACTTGCGCGCTGCCGTCAGCTCTTTGATCTGCTGCTTAACTCGCTCGAGTCTGTGGCGCAGCTCATCAGCAGTCGCTCCGCTCGCGTTTCGCACCGCGGCCAGCCTGGCCGCAGCGTCGCGCGCTTCCCCGGCGGACTCGGCGGCAAGCTCGCTGGCGCCTGTCAGGTCCAGTTGGGCTTCCGCGAACTCGGCGGCGCAGGTCGCCACGTCGGTGAGCCTGGCGTGATGCTTCCATAGGGCAGTGACGAGCTTCTGCCCGAGGCTTGCGTACCGGCGGACCGCGGTCTCCGCAGCACGGAGCTGATCGAGCTGAACCGGAAGTCTCAAGTCAGCGGCGGCCGTGTCTCGCTCGGCCGAGGCCTCCGCCGCCGTCCGTCGCGCATCAGTCACCCGGAGCGCCTGATCGCCAGCTTTACGCGTCGCCCGCTCCAGGGTCAGCCGGGTCCCGGCCACCTTGCCATGGGCGTCACGGAGCCCTTGGTCACCAGGGAAGGCGGCGGCTTCGGCAACCAGGGCTGCCTGCCTGACCTCGACGCCGGCCACGGCCTGACGCGCCGCCGTGAGCGCATCCAGCGCGGCTTGGATCTGTTCGGCCAATACGGCCAGCCTGCGGCGCCTGGCTTGCTCTCGGGTGGCCGCCCCCACGTACTCCGCGGCGTCCTTGGCCCACGCGCCGCTCAGCGGCCCCACCCGCCACTGTCCGGACAGGGAGACCATGCACGACGCATCGGTCTCGGGTGCGCGGACGGTGACACCCGGCGGGACTAGGGCGATGGCGTCGAGTATGGCGCCGACCGCGGCCACGGATACCTGGCTGGCGGTCACCAGGCTCGGGTCAATGGCCGGAAGGAGCACGCTGCTCAGCGATCGGCCGGGTGCGGAGGACCTGGCGCGGGCCGATGGGCCGGGGACCGTACTGAGGAGCACGTCGTGGGTGGCAGGGTCGAGGAGGGTGCCTTCCGGGGTAACCCACGCATCTAGCAGCCCAGATGCCTCAAGAGCGGCCTCCAGGCCGGCCCGCTGGCCGTCATCAAGGCCGCCGGTGAACTCGGTTAGCCGCCACAGCGGCGCGCCGGGGCGGCCGACCCGGACCGCCTCGCCCCTGGTGTACGGGGTCGGCGGCATCGCCGTCTCTCCGGCGAGGAGGCGGCGGCGCTCATCCTCGAGCTCGTCAAGCGAGGCGGCGATTTCGCTGACACGGGCGGAATGGCGGGCGTGCGCGGCGGCTAGCGACTGGGTGGCGTGGGCGGCGGCCTCTCGGAGCGCCGCCTCTGCCGGGTTGGGGCCGTCCAGAGTGACCGTCCACTCGGACAGGCCCGTCTCGTCCGGATAGGGCACATCCAGCTCGGTCGTCCCGTCCACGAACTCGCGCCACTGGCCTACGAGGACTTCGCCCGCTACCTGGACCGCGTCTTCAGCCGCCTGGCACTCATCGGCGGCAGTGTCACGTTCGGCTTCCAGTTCTGTCAGCTTCGCCTGCTCGGTAGCGGCCTTACCCTCCGCCTCGGCCGCGGTGGCGGCGAGCCCGGTGACGTGGGCCACCGCGGCCTCGCGGCGCGTCGCGGCGACGGCGAACTCCTGCTCCGCCACGAGGGTCAGTTCGGCGGTGATCCCGTCGGGCAGAGCCAGGGGCGTGACGGCCATGCCGTGATCCTGAGCTAGGCCGACGTCGGCCGCGGCCTGCTCGGCTTCTGCCTCTGCAGCCGTGACGAGCTCACGGGTCAAGGCCGCCGCCGACCGCGACTGGTCGTGTTTGCGTGAGCGGGAAAGCACAGCCCGTTCGGCGGAAATCTTTTTGTCATTTTCCCTGGCCGCGGCCTTCGCGGTGGTGTCGGCGTAGCGCTCGGCATGCTCCAGGCTGGCCAGTTCCGGGCGCCCGGCCAGTTCTTCGCGCGCGGCATTCAGGTCGATCAGCTCGCCGTCAGCCGCGGCGAGCTGATCGGCCGCCTGGGACTCGGCCGTGCCCGCCGCTTCGATCTCGTCCTTGACGCCGCCGAGCTGACGCCCGGTCTCCTCGTAGGCGTACTGAGCGGTGCGCAGCTCACGGCTCTGCCGCCGGGCCGCTACTCGTGCGTACAGCTGGTAACGCTGGCTGAACCTGGCCACATGACCGCGGGTGTCCTTCAGCGCGGTCAACTCGTCGCGCTGCTGCTCAAGGTCGTGGAACGCAGCGGCGATGTCCGCGATCACCGACTGGTCAAGGGGGGCCAGAGCCTCGGACAGCGCGCGGGACAGCTTGGCCTCGTCGGGCTTCTTCGACAGCTGCGGCTGGCGCAGCTGCACCAGCAGGTCGACCAGCGAGCCGTACCGCTCCTGGCCCAGGTGCAGCAGGTGCTCATCTACCGCGCGACGGTAGGTCTCCGCCCCCTGGGTGACCATTCCGAATTCGCCGATGGCAGCGGTCAGCCGGTCCCTGGTCAGCACGGCGCCGCCGGAACCAATCAGGTGCATGTCCACGCCGATACGCTGCGACGTGGTGAAATACCAGTGGTCCGCGACGCCGCGCCCGGCGACCGCCTTCAGCCCGCAGCCGATCGTGAAGTAGGCATGCTCGCCGTCCTCGGTGCGCCGGCCGAACTCCAGCCATACGTAGCCGAGCCGCTCCTCGTACTTGCCGCCGAGGAGCAGGTTCCACTCCATTTTCTTGTCCCGGTCGCCGTCCGGCTCTACCCGTGTCGGCGACAGGTTCGCATCCAGCAGGAACGGCAACGTCAGCGCCAGCACTTTCGACTTGCCGGTGCCGTTGTTGCCGAGCAGCATCAGCCGCCCATCGCGGAACCAGAACTCTTGATAGTCGTAATAGAAGAGGTCGACGAGACCGGCACGGAGCGGCTGCCACCGCCCCCGCAGCGGGATAGGGAGCTCTTCGCCAGCACGCAGCGCCATTATTGCCTCCCGACGACGGTGGGCTCGGTATAACCGAACCTGGCCAAAGCAGGCAGCGGGAGCACGGTGCTGCCGGTCCTCTTCGCCAGGCCAAGCGCGATGAGGCGGCGCAGTCCGGTGTCGGTCAGCTCACGGACCACGCCCGGCTCGTCTGAGCCCTTGCGCCAGTGCGCCTTGTGCGCAGCAGCGAGCCTGGTCATGTGCTGGTGCAGCGCAGGCAGGTTTACGGTGGCATCCGGCCGCTCGCGCATGGCCCCGGCGAGATACTCGGCGAGCAGCAGCGTGAAGTGACCCTCGGTGCCCTCTTCCGGCATGCCCAGGTCAGAGGCCTCGGCGGCCGGGTCGGTAAGGGCAATGCCCTCGGCGCGTACCTCGGCCGCGAAACCAGTCCCTTCGGTAAGCCTGCGCAACAGCAGACCGCGCTGCCCGGCCAGATAGCCGCGCTCCTCCTCGGTCAGGTCGCTGTAGTACAGCACCGGATCGTCCAGCAGCCGACGGGCTAGCCGGTGCCTGATCTCGCGGTTCCTGGCTTCGTCGGTCTCCGGGCGAGGTTCGGCGGTCAGCTTCCTGAGCCGGTCTTCGAAGCCCGTCTCGGTAACAGTGGACGCGCCTACCCTGGTGATCAGGAGCGTGGCCAGCACCCGGCGGTTCACGTCGTAGAGCGCATCGCCGCTGCCCGCGATGAACGCCTGATCGTCACCGGCCACCCGCGCGAGCACTCCCGCGCTGAGCAGCAGCCGGGAGATCGCCACGAGGTCCCGGCGTTCTTCGCCGTTGTCCAGGGTGAAGACGACACCGGCCTCGACGAGAGCCGGGTCGGCGGCGAGCGCGACGATGCGCTCCGCCAGCCTGCCCAGGGTGACCTGGGCTTCGGCGCGCTCGAGTGCTGCGAGGGCCAGGCAGGTCAGCACGTACCGCCGGCGGCTGAAAAGGTTCTGGCTGCCCTTGCCGTTAGTGCCATTCCTGCGTTGATTTCCCCCGACGCTCGCGCCGCGGCTGGGGTCTTCGTTGTCGCCGGGCACCTTCTTCAGCCGGACCACGGCATGGTCGGCGTGCATCGTCCAGCCTGCCTGAGCTGCGAACCAGTCACTGAGCCAGGCCGCGTGGCGCCTCGCCAAGGCGAACGCCTGCTTGTCGGGGCCTTCGGGGGTGAGCAGCGGGTGACGCAGCAGGGCCCGGATGCTGCGGCGGCGTTCGTCTTCCTGCTGCTGGCTGAGGATATCGGGCAGGCTGTTCAACGCGGGGCTCCTTCCAGCTCGGGTGCTACCTGGCAGGACGTCCCGGTGGGCGGAAGCGAGAGTCGCGATGACGGGACAGGCGCCGTGAGGTCGGTGATGGTGATCTCGTGATCGGGACCGCGCAGCACGCCATCGGCCGTGGTGATCTCCGCGACGCCGCAGGGCAGGGGACGAAGGGTGATCTCCATCGTGCCGTCCCCGGTCCTAGTGACGATGATCCCATCCGGTCCGGGCGGGCCAGCCGAGAGCGCCTCGCGAAGGAGGCGCAGGAACAGGATGAACTCAGCCTGACCGAGCTCGCCGAACTCGCTGAGTTTCGTGGTGCGCCCGCTGGCGAGCCTACGGCGTGCCGCCTCGGCCTGATCCCGCTCGGCCGCGATCTGGCGGGCGAGTTCCTCGCGTTCGGCGGCCCGGTCCCTGACCCTGGGCGGGCCGCCGCGGCGTTCATATTTGCCGGTGGCACGCAGCCGCGGGGTGACCACCAGCGGCTCGGCATCGAGCCAGCTTTCCGCCCCGGCGGATTTCCTGGTCGCTCCGGGCGGCTCGCCAGTAAAATGCCGCGCAGAAGAAAGCCCGAATGCCGCCCGCCAGAGCCGGTGCGCGTCATCTTCGGACGGTGCCTGCGCGAACCACCGGGCCAGCGTCCGGAAGTCAGCGCTGCGATCGCTTCGGCCCGCTCGCCGTTCCTGCAACACGCTGATGGTAGCGAGCAGATCGGGTATCGCCTTACGCGCCCGCTGCCGTAGCAGCGTCGCCTGGCTGGGATGTACCCGGTCACCGCAGAACCATGACCAGACGCCGGACCACCGGTTGCGCCACACCATGAGCTTGGCCTGCTCACTGGCAGTAGCGGAACCAGCGTCACCAGCCTCCGTGCCCGGCGCGACATCAGCCGCCTCGCGCCGGGCCGCCATGGCCAGCAGCTGCCCGGCTCGCTCGTCGTCGATGGACCTCAGCAGCATCGCGATGGCGGCGGACTTGACGACCAGGTCTGAGACGAACCGCTCCAGGTACGCCAGCAGGCGGTCTTTATAGGCGAGGAACGCCTCCTCGTCGATGTCCTGCAGGTCGATCGTGCGCTGCAAGCTGCTCATGAACGCCGTCGCGTTGGCTGCCAGGCTGTCCAGCCGTCCGGATAGCTCAAGCAGCAGGCTGTGTACGACTGCGGGATCGGGATCGGCGGGGAGCGCCGCGAGGGCCCGCAGCCTGAGCCGGATGTCCTCAAGCGCCACGGCCTGCAATTCGCCGCGGCGGCCGATCTCCTGCTCGTACACCTCCAGGGCCCGTTCTGCCGCCTCGCCCTCGCGGGTGAGCTGGTACAGGTACCTGGTCCGGTAGAAGTCCTCCACGGTGGTGACCCGGCTGGTGTCCGGCGTGGCCCGGAGGTTGCCCCATTCCTCGAGTTTGCTGAGCGCCTCTGTGATCTCCTCCTGGCTGACGTGCGGCCCGGTGGTGTTCCGCTCGGCCCATAGCGCCTCGGCGACGTCCTCTGGGCGCAGGTGCACGACGAACCGCTGCTTGCTATCCCGGAAAACGGTCATGATCTCGCGGTACAGCGCGTGCAGCGGCGCGTTGAGATGCGCGAAGGGGCGAGCGGTCCCGGAGGCCTTCGGGCTGTCGGGTTGGGAGTCAACCGTCACAGCACAGGAGTATGCCGGTGCCCTCCGACATTTCCCGGCAATTCAAGCCATGAAGCACAAGCCGCGTCCCGTCAAGTCCGGACGTCTTCTCCAGGCCGGTTCCGGAGCCGTTCCGTCCAGATTCCGGCATTTAAAGTTCGCGGTCCGCAAGGAGCCGCCCGATCACCACGGTGGCATCCAGGTCGTCCGAGCAGGCCACCCGGGTAGTCAGGCCACTGGCGACGAAGGCCGCCTGGGCCGACGGCGCCTGGCGCTCGGTGGTCTCGATCAGCAGGCGGCCGCCGGGCTTCAGCCACTGCGGGGCTCCGGCGGCGACCCGGCGCAGCACGTCGAGCCCGTCCGGCCCGCCGTCCAGGGCCACCCGCGGCTCGTGCGCGCGGGCCTCGGGCGGGAGGAAGCCGATCTCGTCAGAAGGCACATAGGGCACGTTGGCGACAAGGATTCCGACCCGGCCCCGCAGCCCGACGGGCAGCGGTTCGTACAGATCGCCCTGATAGACGTGGCCCCAGGGACCGGGGATGTTCCGCCGGGCGCACCGCACGGCGGCCGGGTCGATGTCGGCCGCGTGCACCTCCGCCCGGTCCACGGCGGCGGCCAGTGCGGCGCCGATCGCGCCTGCGCCGCAGCACAGGTCGACGATCACATCCCCCGGCCCGGCCACCGCTGCGGCCTGCCGGACGAGGAACTCGGTGCGCCGCCGCGGGACGAACACCCCGGGAGCAACGGTGATCCGCAAGCCGCAGAACTCCGCCCAGCCGATTACCTGCTCGAGCGGCAGGCCGGCGACGCGCCGGTCTACCATCGCGTCGAGTTCGTCTGGTGTCCGGGCGGCGGATAGGAGCAAGCGGGCTTCGTCCTCGGCGAAAACGCAGCCCGCAGCCCGCAGCCTGCTAACGATGAGAGAGTCGGAGACAGACATATCGAGGCGGAACCCGGACTCTCTCCTCAGGCATGCGATCAGGCAGGAGCCAAGACTATCGCCGCTGGGCGACCTGCCGGCTCGCTGCCTTATAGGCGGACTTCCGCGCCGCTTTCGCGATCTTCTTGTCGGGGTGATACCTGCCGATCACCGTCAGGACGCTAGCCGCGTCCGGATGCGGTACCCGCGCCATCATCTCGAACGCAGCCGGTTCCCGCCCGGCGGGGATGGCTTCACCGAGTCGCTTCGCAAGCGCCGCGGGTTCGTACTCGACTTCGTCGTCGACGTCGTCCCAGCCGTCCGTCACGAGCGCGTCGGTGAGGACCCAGGCCAGGTCATCGTCGGCAAGGTCCAATCCGGAAGGCATGGCGGTGGCCGGGTCGCCGTCGCCCCTAGTCGCCAATGCGGCCAGGGTGGCCTTCGCGTACCCGCGCAACTCCATCTGGCCGAGCACGTCCCGCCATGCGGGTTCGGCGGGAGCGCCGAGTTCGGTGACGACGGCCACGGCCAGCACGCGGGACGCCGGATCCGATTCCGCGGCGACGGAAAGCAGTTCCCTGGCCGCGGATTCCGCAGTGCGGTGAGCTAGCCAGGAGGCGGTCTCGGCCTGGAATTCTTCCTCGGCCACGCCTTCTGCCATCGCGATCAAATCCGCCGCGGTCATCTCCTCCGCGGGCGGGAGCAGCGGGACTTCCACCCCGGAGTCGGCGAACTGCGTACGGATCGCGGCCAGGCCCAGGGGCGTCAGCCGCGCCAGGTCGCCATCCTCGCCATCCGATATCCGGACGGCCCCGACTGCGACCATCTGGTCGAGCAGCAGCCGGGCGGGATCACCGTGCGCGCGGACCCATGACTGCCATGTCTTCGCGGCCCGGGCTGGTGCCAGCTCATCGACCGCGGCGGACCTGATCACCTCACTGACCTCGGCGACCGGGAGCCCGTCCGGTCTGGCCAGGAAGAGCATCACCGCCAGGGCCGCCCCTTGCCCGAAGAAGTCAAGCTCGCTCGACCGGCGCGGGTCCAGCGACGCGACGATGTCCAGTGTGCCCATGACGAGCGCGAACAGCATCTCCCAGATGTCCAGCACCTCGTCATCGTCGCCGTCTGGCCACGCCTGTGCGGTCTCGCCAGGGACCGCGTGGGTTTCGTCCTCGTCCAGTTCGATGAATTCCGCGTCGAGGGCTAGCCGCCACAAGTAGTCCAGGCGCGGAACGCCGAGGCCGAGCGCCGCGGCGGCTTCGGCCGCGTCGCCGCTGGCCAGTTCTCCGTTCTCGGTCACCGCGCGGCCCGTGCCCAGCCACGCGGCGAGGGCCCGCAACTGGCCGACCAGGGGGGCACCGAGTGCCATTCCGGCCAGTTCCGCCTCAGCCGGCAGCCGCATCGGCGGCAGCCGGTCGGGCAGCCCGAAGGCCTCCTTGAAATCGATGTCCTCGTCGTCGTCCTCGTATTCTTCCCCCGGGTCGAAGACGTCGCCGGCCGGATCCACCCGGGCGTTGTACCCGGCGATCCAGCGGTCGACGGCCGACTGGTCACTCATATCGACGCCGTCGGCCGCCATCGCCTGGACGAAGGAACGGGCCGGCCCCCAGTTCGCCGGGTCCATCACCGCGTCGGCGAACCGGGGCGCGATCAGGTCAAGCTCCAGTTCCAGCGCGTGGGCGGCGGCTTCCGTCATTCCCCCGCTTTCGGCGAGGTAGGCGAGGAAGTCGCGCACGGCGGGGATCGTGTCCTCGGTGTCGGCGCGGTCAAACACGGTGACCTTGCGGGGGTATACGTGCAGCAGCAGTTCCTCGAGGTCGCCTGGGCTGAGCTCGACGGGACGCTCAATCCCGAGGTAGTCCCGCATCAAGTCGAGCAGGGTCTTCAGCTCATCGGCGTCCGCACCCGGATTACCGCTTAGCTTGCGGCTCGCCGTCTTCGTCCAGCGGCGGAAGCCCGTCAGCGCCGCGGTGAAGGGGTCTTTCTCCATGAGTGATAACCCTACCCACGCCCGCGCCATGCCGTTCTACGAACGTCACGAGCGTGCAGGAGCATGATGGGGTTGTTGTCGATGTAGACGATCCGCGCGTCTGGCGCGATCGCCTGGGCGACCTCGTGCGCGTTCTCCTGGGTAGGGATGCCGCTAAAGCAGCGACCGGAGCACGTATTGCATGATGCCGCCGTGCCGGTAGTAATCCGCCTCACCCGGGGTGTCGATCCGCACGACCGCGCGGAATTCCTTGTCATCGGCTGTCACGGTCACCTCGTTCGGCACATTTCCTGAATTTATTTGCTCGATGCCGCGGATATCGAAGGTCTCGTTGCCGGTGAGGCCCAGGGAGGCCGCCGACTCCCCCGGCCGGTACTGCAGCGGCAGGACGCCCATGCCGATCAGGTTGGACCGGTGGATGCGCTCGAAGGACTCCACGAGCACCGCGCGCACGCCGAGCAGCAGCGTGCCCTTGGCGGCCCAGTCGCGGGATGAGCCCGAGCCGTATTCCTTGCCGCCGAGCACGATCAGCGGGGTGCCCTCGTCGATGTACCGGCGCGATGCCTCGTAAATGGACATCTGCACGCCGTCCTTGACGGTCACGCCGCCTTCGGTGCCCGGCGCGAGCTGGTTGCGCAGCCTGATGTTGGCGAACGTGCCGCGGATCATCACCTCGTGGTTGCCGCGGCGGGAGCCGTAGGAGTTGAAGTCCTTCCGCCCGACGCCGTGCTCGGTCAGGTAGGTCCCGGCCGGGCTTTCTGTCTTGATCGCGCCGGCCGGCGAGATGTGGTCGGTGGTCACCGAGTCGCCGAGCTTGGCCAGCACCCGGGCGCCGGCGATGTCGGTGACCGGCTCGGGCTCGACGGGCATGCCGTCGAAGTACGGCGGGCGGCGCACGTAGGTCGACGCCTCATCCCAGGCGTAGGTATCGCCCGCCGGGATGTCGAGCCCGCGCCAGTTGTCGTCGCCCTTGAACACGTCGGCGTAGTCGCGGGTGAACATCTCCTTGGCCACAGCGGTCTGCACGACGTCGGCGACCTCCTCCGGGGAGGGCCAGATGTCCGCGAGGTAGACCGGCTTGCCCTCGGCGTCGGAGCCGAGCGGCTCGTTTTGCATGTCGATGTCCATCGTCCCGGCCAGCGCGTAGGCGACCACCAGCGGCGGCGAGGCCAGGTAGTTCATCTTCACGTCCGGGTTGATCCGGCCCTCGAAGTTCCTGTTGCCCGACAGCACGGCCGCCACGGCCAGATCGCTGGAGTTCACCGCCTCGCTGATCGCCGGCGGCAGCGGACCGGAGTTGCCGATGCAGGTCGTGCAGCCGTAGCCGACCAGGTTGAAGCCGAGCTTGTCCATGTAGGGCAGCAGGCCGGCCCGCTCGTAGTAGTCCATCACCACCTTGGAACCGGGCGCCAGCGTGGTCTTGACCCAGGGCTTGCGGGCCAGGCCCCGGTCGACCGCGTTCTTGGCCAGCAGCGCGGCGCCGACCATGACCGAGGGGTTGGACGTGTTCGTGCAGGAGGTGATCGCGGCGATCACCACGCTGCCGTGGTCGACGCTCGTTTCCGTGCCGTCTTCCAGGGTGACCCGGACCGGGTTGGACGGCCTGGTCCCGTTGCCCGGTGCCACCGGATCCGAGGCCGGGAACGTGCCGGCGATGCCGTTGTCCAGGCTGGCTTCCGGAACGTAGTTCGGCAGTGCGTCACGGAAGGCCGTCTTGGCATCAGCCAGGGCGATCCGGTCCTGCGGGCGCTTCGGGCCCGCGATCGACGGGACCACGGTA
>Ga0187807_1000110_pt1 | contig 22207 bp, 20 predicted proteins | sample NC_wetland_sal_i_4_FD_132432 | JGI IMG/M metagenome (GOLD analysis project Ga0187807, IMG submission 132432) | Wetland sediment microbial communities from Neuse River Estuary, North Carolina, USA - ASW_2 | ecosystem: Environmental > Aquatic > Freshwater > Wetlands > Sediment | place: USA: North...
CGGCGAGGTGCTCGGCCACGCTCCCGATGCTACGGCCGCCGACGCCGAGGCCGCCGTGGCGGCGGCCCGCCGCGCCTTCGACACCACGAGCTGGCCGACCGACGTCGAGCTGCGCGTCCGGTGTCTCAACCAGCTGCATGCGGCGCTGACCGAGCACAAGGAGGAACTGCGCGAGCTGACGATCGCCGAGGTCGGCGCACCCCTTACCCTCACCCTGGCCAACCAGCTTGACGTGCCCATCGAGATCGTCCGCTTCTACGCCGGCCTGCTCGAGAGCTATCCCATGACCGAGAAGCTCAGCGACGTCGAGGTCCGGGGGCAGGTTCACCGCCGCTGGGTGGAGAAGGAGGCCGCGGGGGTCGTGGCCGCGATCATCCCGTACAACTACCCCAACCAGATCGGGCTGGCCAAGCTGGCCCCCGCGCTCGCGGCCGGCTGCACGGTGGTGCTCAAGGGCGCTCCGGACACGCCCCTGATCACGCTGGCGCTGGGCGAGCTGATCGCCAACCACACCGACATCCCGCCCGGCGTGGTCAACGTGCTGTCCTCCTCCGAGGCGGCGGTCGGCGAAGTGCTCACCACCCATCCCGACGTGGACCTCATTACCTTCACCGGGTCCACCGCCACCGGCCGCCGCATTATGGAAGCGGCGAGCCGCACCGTGAAGCGGGTCTTCCTGGAACTCGGCGGCAAGTCGGCCATGGTCCTGCTCGACGACGCCGACATCGGCACGGCCGCCATGATGGCGGCCTTCATGATCTGCTCGCACGCCGGTCAGGGCTGTGCGATCACCACCCGGCTGGTAGTGCCAAGGGAGCAGCACGACGCGATCGTCGAGCAGGTCGCGGCCATGATGGGCCACGTGACGTACGGCGATCCCACCGACCCCAAGACCTACATGGGCCCGCTCATCAGCGAACGGCAGCGCGACAAGGTGGACGGCATGGTACAGCGCGCCATCGCGGCAGGCGCCACCCTGGTCACCGGCGGCAAGAAGGTGGATCCCGGCTTCTTCTACACCCCCACACTGCTCACCGGGGTCGATCCCGACAGCGAGATCGCGCAGGAAGAGGTCTTCGGTCCGGTGCTCGCGGTCATTCCCCACGACGGCGACGACGACGCGGTGCGCATCGCCAACAACTCCATCTTCGGCTTGTCCGGCGGGGTGTTCAGCCGTGACGAGGAGCGGGCCATCGCGGTGGCGCGCCGGATCCGCAGCGGCACCTTCAGCATCAACGGCGGCAACTACTTCGGCCCGGACGCGCCCTTCGGCGGCTACAAGCAGTCGGGCATCGGCCGGGAAATGGGAGTCGCCGGGCTGGAGGAGTTCCAGGAGCGCAAGACCTTCGCGACGGTGCCAGCAGCGGGAGACAGAGCATGAGCGCGGGGCCGATGGAGGGCATCCGCGTCCTCGAGGTCGCGATGTACGGGTTCGTTCCGTCGGCCGGAGCCGTGCTGGCTGACTGGGGAGCAGACGTCATCAAGGTGGAGCACGCCGTCACCGGCGACCCGCAGCGCGGGATGCGGCAGACCGGCTCCTACCGCATCGAGGGCGACCCGAACCCTAACATCGAGCACGCGAACCGGGGCAAGCGCAGCATCGGCCTGGACATCGCCCGGCCCGGGGGCAAGGAGGTCCTGTACCACCTAGCCCGCCGCTCGGACGTGTTCCTGACCAACTTCCTGCCCTCCTCCCGGCGCAAGCTGGGCATCGACGCCGACGACATCCGCGCGGTGAACCCGCAGATCATCTACGCGCGGGGCAGTGCGCTCGGCCCGCGCGGAGCGGAAGCGGACCGAGGCGGATACGACATGACGGCCTTCTGGTGCCGGGGCACCAGCGCCGCCAGCCTCACCCCGCCGAACGTGGAGGGGCTGATCCTCCCGCCGCCCGCCTACGGGGACACCATCTCCGGCACCAACCTGGCCGGCGGAATCGCGGTGGCGCTGCTCAAGCGCGAGCGGACGGGTGAGCCGTCCGTCGTGGACGTCTCCCTGCTCGGCAGCGGCCTGTGGGCCATGGGCCACGCGCTCGCGGTGTCCCTGCACCTGGACCGATCCTGGGTGGCGCCGCCCGCGGGCGCGCACGGCGCGCCGAACAACCCCCTGTCCGGGCTGTACCGCACCGCCGACGGCCGCTACCTGTCCTTCGTCATGCTGCAGCCCGGAAAGTTCTGGGCCGACGTCTGCCAGCACATCGACCGCCCCGAACTGGCTGACGATCCCCGTTTCGCCACCGCGGAGCAGCTCGCCGCCAACACCGGCGAGGCGGTCAAGCTGCTGCAGGAGGTGATCGCCACCCGTACCCTCGCGGAGTGGGCCGAACGCTTCGCCACCCTGGCCGGGCCGTGGGCTCCGGTGCAGGACACCCTGCAGGCGGGCCACGACGCGCAGGTCCGGGCGAACGAGTACATCCTGCCGGCCGGAGAGCTCGAGCTGGTCTCCAGCCCGGTCCAGTTCGACGTCAGCGCCCCGCAGTTGCGGGCGGCGCCGGAGTTCGCCGCCCAGAGCGAGGAGATCCTGCTCGAGCTCGGGCTGGACTGGGACCGCATCATCGCGCTCAAGGAGGCAGGCGCGGTCACCTGATCCACTGGCTGACTCCCGCGCCCATGCCAGCGGGAGGAGGCCAGCCACCCGCCCGCACGCAGGATTTCATGAGGCCGAACGATCCGGGTTCCCGCTCCCGCGCATCCCTTTTCCGAGTCCGAGAGGGTCGCCTCAGTCGGCACGTCACCCCGCTCCGGGGCCGTGAACCGCGAGATTTCCGAGATTGTCCGGCCCCTGCCGGCGTAGCGTCCGGTGGCGGCAATACGTCGTGTTCTGGTGGCCCTAAATATCGGGTAGACGGTGTCTTCCAGCGACGAGTGTCTGCTGATGCGGCGGCGGGCGTTCAGTCCAGTGTCCCGGCGAATATGTCTTCCACGTCGTGCATTCGATCAGCTTCAGCGGGCGGAATGCGGCCATGCAGGTTGCCGGGGTGTCCAGCCAATGCGCCGAGATCGGTGACTTCCTCCTCGCTGGTTTCGACGATGTGGACCGGGTCGGATGCGGTGTAGGCCGCAAGGGTCGACCCCACCCGCTCGCTGGTGCCGAGCATCAGCAGCGGAGGCAGCAGCACCTGGCCGCGCTCGCGGGCGGCCTAGCTCATCACTTGGAGGCGGGCGTCGATTTCAGCGAGCAGCCCGTCCCCCGGCCGTTCACCCGCTGACCGGAACATGGACGGCGGCCCTGGCATCGGCTGAGGGCTTCGGCCCGCGACCGCATCGCCCTGGCCCTGGCGGCTGGTCTGTGTGCTCATTGGTACTGACCTCCGTCGGGCTCGCGCGGCCCTGGTTGCGCTCACCGGTCATGCAGCTACGCTGTCTGGCGACTGCTTGACCCTGAACCGAACGTAAGTGGATGAGCTGCGGTTTTGGACTCACGGCGAGTACGAGTACCACCACGGCGGAGGGCAGGGATCCGCGGCGAGATCAGCAAGCGCCTGGAAGCCGCCCGCACCTCCGACCCGGTCACCGGCCCTGGTCGGGCCGCGAGTAGACCAATGTCAGGCTTGCCTGCACGCCGGCAGTGACCACCGCGATGCTTCCCTGCGCTGAGACGCCGACGGCTACCTGAACCTGGCTCAGATGGTAGCCGCCCTTCCGCTCGGCAGCCAGGGTCCCTAGTAGCTCATCGATCTCGCCCTCGACACGCTGAAGCTCCCCCTTTGCCTTGGCCAGGTCGATTTCCTGCTCCTTGGCGAGCCAGCGAAAGACCCTAAATCCTGCCTGCTCTCGAAGTTCGCCGGACTCTTCCGCAGTTATCTGGGACGCTTCCTGCTCCGGCACTAGGACTTTCATCCTGAGCGTGTTCGACAGCGTATTGTTCATCGATATACCCCCAAGTTGGACCATGTGCTCCAAATGATTACAGAGCGAGGGCTTACCGGCCCAACTCCTAAGCGGCCGCTGATTTGACCGGCAGGAACGCACCCAAGCATGTGCCAAGTGAACTGTAGCCGTCAACGACAAATAGCAATGAATGGCGCGAGAAGATTCATCGGCTACTGCCGCGCCACGCCAAGAACTCCTCCGCTCTCGGCAGCCACGTGAGAAAAACCCGGACCGAACCGATTCGGTCTGGAAACAGTTCGGCGTCGGCATCTAGCGGGACAAAGAAGTCAGCTCGGTCGCCGGGCTCGTCGATAGCCCAGGCCAGCAAGTTGCCGGTTGCTTGAAGTTCTTTTGCAACCCGAGTAACATGGTCACACTCTTCGGAGGTCATACCAGCGTCACCCCACCCGGAATACTATGCAGGATGTAGTTAATGTCCTGGACGAGTGAGTAAGCCGGGACAGCGCCAGCCACCACGTGACCTATAGTTATCCTGGAGTCATCATCGAGATAGACAGGAGCACCGGAGTCTCCAGGATAAGAGATCGCTCGATCGGTGATCAGAATCTCACCCCACCGCCCGCTATCTTGTCGGAGCGCAAAGGACCTTACCAAGCTTCGTACCCAGCCCTTCTGCGTCCCATGCGCCCCATCGGAAACTATGTTGTCGAGCTGCTTCCCGGTACCCCGTCCCGCTACTGGCCGGACGCTGGAGACGCTCACACCTGAGTCCAGCTGGACTAGTGCTACGTCAGCGACGAGGTCCGCTGGCTGATGACGCGCGAGGTAGTCGGTGTGAGCGACCTCACCCACCCTTGCGCCGCCAGCCTCTACGCATGTGTGACAGGCGCGCGCAAAGTGACCGGCTGTGAGAACGGTCTTCTGTTGTGACGCCGCGGCGACCTCCAATCCACACCGGCCCGCCCTCTCTCGCCACGATAGTTCTCCGCCAACGATCACGTTGGGCCCGTGACCGGGCCCAACGTGCTCCGTCGGCTTGGGCAGGCCAACTGCAACTAGACCCGGCAACTCCGTAAGCCAGCCCAGAAGCTGTGCCACCGGCGCGTCCCTGATAGCGACGGGAGCTAGCGGGTCACCAGCCAGACCGGGGATTACGAAGACAGCCGGACAGACTTCCCCTCCTGCGTCCACGGCCGTCGCCCCGACGCCATAGATCCCCGCTGGGGGTGTGTCATCCGCGACAATCTCCTTCATAACGTAGTCTGGAGCGTGGTAACGCTTGAGAAAGTCGCCACCCTGTACTGACCCGATCAAGTCCTCTACGAATTTCTCCAAGGTCTCGACCTGGTCAGCCACCTTTGGGTACGCATTGCGTACCGAGTCGAGGACACCCATGACTCCCCCCTTCAGCGCCCTCTCAGCCGGAGCGAGTGCTTCGCTACCTGCATACCCAGGGTGCCGGTAGCGGTAGCTTACCGTAAAGTAGCCAAACGGTCTGAGTTACGTAGCTACTCCTGGCCGAGCGTCGCGCCGTCGTTGGTGATCAGCTTCCTTCGCCGCCTCCCAACCCAGTAGGCACCCCGCCGTTGCCGATGGGGCAAGGAGCAGACGCGCCTACGCCGCAGGAACTCGTCACCGTCCCCCTCGCCACAAAGGTCGACGCGGGATCAGCCCCACAAGGGCCACGGCGATCATCACCGCGCTGCGCAGCCCGCAGCTGGGCCAGCCGTCGGCCATCACCGCCGCTTACGCCGTCACCGTCCGATCCTTGATCGCGGTGATCACCACCTTGAATGAGCAGGTCAAGACCCTGCAAGGGCAGGTGGAGGCGGATTTTGGCCGCCACCCGGACGCTGAGATCTACCTGTCCCAGCCTGGCCTGGGACCCGTCCTCGGCGCCCGGGTGCCCGGCGAGTTCGGCGACGACCCGGACCGTTACGCCAGCGGCAAGGCCGGCAAGAACTACGCCGGTACTTCCCCGATCACCCGCGCGTCGGGGAAGAAGAAGGTCGTCGCCGCCCGGTTCATCCGCAACGACCGGCTCATCGGCCTCGTACGGTCCGCACCGCCTCCGCATTGATCGTGTGCGAACCGTTCTCCCCGCCGCCGCCGCGCCGGTTCTCCCCGATGAAGGCGGCCATGGCCGGCAGAATCTCGGCGTGCAGGCTGGCCGCATCCGGCCGTACGCGCAGATCTACCGTGACGCCTGACCGGGCGGCGCGGGCGGCGAACGCCAGCGAGTCGTCCAGCAGGACATCGTTGCCCGCCGCGAGCAGCTGGACCGGGGCCAGCCCGTGCAGGTTGGCATGCAGCGGGCTCAGCAGCGGGTCGGTGAGTGCCGTGCCTGCCGCATAGCACGCGACCTGCCGCCGGAGTTCGCCAACCCGGAACGTGGCATCGGCAGCCCCGTTGAGCAGGAGGCTCGGCGCCCGCATGGTCAGGTCGAGCAGCGCCGAAACCAGAACCGCGCATCGGGGCAGGGCGGCTCCCGCGTCGCGCAACCGCACGAGGAGGCCGGCGGCGAGCCCGGCTCCCAGCCGCTCGCCCGCCACCACCACCGGACCAGCCGCCTGGCTGTAGCAGTATCCGGCATGGACGTCCTCGAGTGCGGCGGGGAAGGCACGCCGGTAGCGCGAGCAGACGACGACGGCCCCCGTCTGCAGAGCCAGGCGCCCGGCCAGGCCGAGCGCTGACTCCGGGGCGCCTGCGAGATACCGGTCGCCGTGCAGGTAGAGGATGACCAAGCCGGCGGGGTCCTTGGGTCCGGGCGGACGCACCACCGGACCCACCGGGCTCGCTTCGACTCGCACGTCACCTGTCACTCTGCCCCCCCGCTCGCCTCAGTCCTCATAAACGACCGTGACGTGTGGTGTCACCGGTTCGCTCTGGCAGGTCAGGACCCAGCCGTCGGCGATCTCGTCGTCGTCGAGCGCGTTATTCGCGCGCATCTTGGCCTCGCCCTCGGTGACCTGGGCGATGCAGGTGGCGCAGTTCCCGGCCTCGCAGGAGAAGGGCGGAGACAGCCCGGCCCGGCGTGCGCTCTCCAGGAGGGTCTCGCCGGAATGCTGCGCGATGGTGTGCCGCTGGCCGGCCAGGACGATGCTGATCGTGCCTTCCTTCTCCTGGCCCGCGGTTCCGTCGCCAGCCTGGTCGTCGCCAGCCTGGTCGTCGCCGGCATGCTCGAAGCGCTCGATGAAGATCTGACTGGCATCGACGCCGTGAGCGAGCAGGGCGCGCTCGGTCAGGTCCATGAGGGGCGCCGGGCCGCAGATGTAGAAGTCTGCGTCCCGGTCGCCGCCGGTGAAGTCCCGCACGACGCTATCCGTGACGAATCCGTGCTGGATGTCCAGGTGGTAGCGAACTTCGAAGCGGCCCGGATACCGCTCGGCCAGCTCGGTCAATGTGGCGGAGAAGATGATCGAATCAGCGTCCCGGTTGGCCGTCAGCACCCGGACCTGCCTGCTCGTGGTGGCCAGCGCGCTCTTGGCGAGCGACACGATCGGAGTGACGCCGCTGCCCCCGGCGAAGGCGACGAGCGGGGCGGGGTTTTCCCGCAGGCAGAAGACACCGGCGGGAAGCGTGGCCTCGATGAGGTCACCGGGTGCGAGATGATCGTGCACCCAGTTGGAGATCACGCCACCGGGTACCCGCTTGACCGTCATCATCAGCTCGTCTTCGGTATCCGGCGAACTGGACATCGAGTAGCTGCGCAGGGTCCCGCAGACCCGGAAGGTCAGGAACTGCCCGGCCCGGTAGGAGAAGGGGGCGTCGAGGACGTAGGTGCAGGTGTCAGCTGTCTCCTGGATGATCCGGGTGATCCGGACCTGATGGAAGCCGTGGTCTCGCACCATGTATGGAATGTAACTTCTCCTAATGAGAGAATGCAATTTCCGACCTTGAGGAACGGAGACTGCGCATGCGACCGATCCCCGCCGAGCTGGCCAAGCGGTACGAAGAGGAGGGGTGGTGGACCCGGGACACCTTCGGGGACCTGCTGGCGCGCAGACTGGCGGCCGTCCCGCAGGCCGCGTTCCGCGTGCACTCGGCCGTTCGGCCCTGGGCCGGGACGTTCCGCGACGTCGAGCTCGTCGCGCGCAGGCTGGCCGCCGGCCTGCGCGACCGCGGCGTCGGCCCGGGGGACGTGGTCGCGTTCCAGTTGCCCAACTGGATGGAGGCCGCCGCGGTCTTCTGGGCGTCTGCGTTCCTCGGCACGGTCGTGGTGCCGATCGTCCACTTCTACGGCCGCAAGGAGGTCGGATACATCCTGCAGGCGATCGCGCCCCGCGTTTTCGTCACCGCCGAGCGGTTCGGCCGGCTGGAGTACCAGCCCGACCTGTGTGCGGACGTGCCCGTGGTCGGCGTGGTCGGCCGCAACTTTGACGATCTCCTCGGGGCCGATCCGATGCCCGGCATCCTCGCCACGGACCCGGCCGGGCCCGCCCTGATCGCCTTCACCTCCGGCACCACCCGGGACCCGAAGGGCGTCATCCACAGTCACCAGACGCTCGGGTTCGAGACACGCCAGCTGGCCGAGCGCTACCCGCCCGACCGGGGCCAGCAGCTCACCGCGGCCCCTGTGGGGCACTTCATCGGCATGGTGAACGCCTTCCTGATCCCCGTGCTGGACGCGAGCCCGGTGCACCTGACCGACGTGTGGGATCCGGCCCGGGTGCTGGCGCTGATGGCGAGTGACGGGCTCACCGTGGGGGGTGGCGCGCCGTACTACCTGACGAGCCTGCTCGACCATCCCGACTTCGCCCCCGAGCATCTGCGGCAGATGAAGTACGCAGGCCTGGGCGGGGCGGCGGTTCCGGCGGCCGTCACCACCCGGCTGGCCGGCCTCGGCATCACGGTGTGGCGCTCCTACGGCAGCACCGAGCATCCCTCGATCACCGGCTGCCATTGGGCCGCGCCCGAGGGCAAGCGGCTGTACACCGACGGGAACGCCCTGCCCGGCGTGGAGATCCGGCTGGACGCCAACGGGGAGATCTTCAGCCGGGGGCCGGATCTGTGCCTGGGTTACACCGATCCGGCACTGACCGAGCGGGCCTTCGACGAGGAGGGCTGGTACCGCACGGGCGACATCGGCGTGCTCGACGAGGACGGCTACCTCACGATCACCGATCGGACGGCTGACCTCATCATCCGCGGCGGCGAGAACATCAGCGCGGTGGAGGTCGAGGAGGTCCTCCTGAGCATGCCTGACGTCGCAGAGGCTGCGGTGGTAGCAGCGCCCGACGCGCGGCTTGGCGAGCATGCCGCGGCCTTCGTGCGGCTGATGCCAGGAGCCCCCGTGCCCACGCTTGACGAGATGCGGGATCACTTCGAGCGAGTCGGCCTGGCCCGGCAGAAGTGGCCCGAGGAACTGCACGCCCTGGACGACTTCCCGCGCACCGCCACCGGCAAGGTCCAGAAGTACATCCTCCGTAGGGACATTGCAGCACGCCAAAAATGAGAATAATATTCTCTTACTGAGCAAAGGAGAATCTCAATGCCGTCGCGCGTGCTGCCCTACCCGCTGTTCGACGCGGACAACCACCTGTACGAGACCCAGGACGCATTCACCAGGTACCTCCCCAAGGAGTACGCGAGCGCGATCCAGTACGTGCAGATCAACGGCCGGACCAAGATCGCGGTCCGCGGCCACATCAGCGATTACATCCCCAACCCCACCTTCGAGGTGGTTGCTCGCCCGGGTGCGATGGAGGAGTACTTCGCGACGGGCAACCCCGAGGGCAAGTCGCGCCGGGAGATCTTCGGCGAGCCGATGCGGTCCATCCCCGCCTTCCGTGAGCCGGGGCCGCGCATGGAGCTCATGGACGAGCTGTCGATCCAGCGGACGCTGATGTTCCCGACCCTGGCCAGCCTCCTCGAGGAGCGCATGCGGGACGACCCGGAGCTCATCCACGTGGTCGTGCACGCGCTCAACCAGTGGCTGGACGAGGTGTGGTCGTTCAACTACAAGGACCGCATCTTCACCACCCCGGTGATCAGCCTGCCGATCGTCGAGAAGGCCATAGCGGAGCTTGACTGGGCTGTCGAGCGGGGAGCACGGGCGATCCTGGTCCGCCCGGCCCCGGTGCCCGGGTTCCGCGGCTCGCGCTCGTTCGCCCTGCCGGAGTTCGACCCGTTGTGGAAGCGGGTCGTGGAACACGGTGTGCTGGTCGCGATGCACTCCTCCGACAGCGGCTACGCCCGGTACGCCCAGGACTGGGAGGGCGCTAAGACGGAGATGCTGCCGTTCGTGGCGAACGCCTTCCGAATGGTGGGAGAGTGGCGGCCGGTCACCGACGCGGTGGCCTCCTGGGTGTGTCATGGCGCCCTGTTCCGGTTCCCCGAGCTGAAGGTCGCGGTCATCGAGAACGGCTCCGCCTGGCTGATGCCCCTGCTGGACCAGCTGGCCGACGTCTATAAGAAGATGCCGGAGGCGTTCCCCGCCGACCCGGTGGAGGAGATCAGGACCCGGATCCACATCAGCCCGTTCTGGGAGGACAACCTGGGCGAGCTGGCCGACATCGTCGGCGTGGACCGGGTGCTGTTCGGTTCCGACTACCCGCACCCGGAGGGCCTGGCCCAGCCGGCCAGGTACATCGACGTCCTCACCGAGCGGACGAAGCTGAGCGAGGAGGACAAGGCCAAGATCATGGGCGGCAACCTGGCCCGCCTGATCGCAGCGTGACCTGGCAGACCATCCCCCGGATGGTGCTGAGCGGGGCCGACCGCTTCGGCGATGCCGAAGCGGTCGTGGACGGGCCGCTCCGGCTCACCTTCGCCGAGCTGGCCGACCGGGTCCGGGTGGCCGCGGGCGCCTTCGCGTCGGCCGGCATCGGGAAGGGGGATCGGGCGGCGATCTGGGCGCCCAACTCCGCCGACTGGATCGTCGCGGCGTTCGGCCTGCTGACCGCGGGCGGAGTGCTGGTCCCGGTCAACACCCGTTTCAAGGCTGACGAGGCGGGTGACATCATCGGCCGCAGCGGGGCGAAGGTCGTCCTCGTGGAGAAGGGGTTTCTCGGCCTGGACTACGCGGCAGAGGAGGGGGCAGGGGAGGCGGGTGGGGTGCCGGTGATCGACCTGAAGTCGGACTTCCTGGCGAGCGGCTCGCCGTTCGAGGGCAAGGTCAGCGGCGATGACGTGAGTGACATCATCTTCACCTCGGGGACGACGGGGCGGCCCAAGGGCGTCATGATGACGCACGCCCAGAACCTGGCGTGGACCGCGAACTGGTGCGACACCGTCGGCCTGCGGGAAGGCGACCGCTACCTGATCGTCAACCCGTTCTTCCACATGTTCGGGTACAAGGCGGGCTGCATCACGTCCCTGATCCGTGGCGCCACCATGCTGCCGGTGCCGGTCTTTGATGTGGCGCAGGTGCTGGAGCTGGTGGAACGCGAGAACGTGACGGTGCTGCCGGGGCCGCCCACGCTCTATCACTCGCTGCTGTCGGCGCAGGCCCGGCGGGATCTGTCGTCGCTCCGCGTGGCCGTGACCGGCGCCGCCGACATCCCGGTCGAGCTGATCCGCAGGGTCATCAGCGAACTGCCCTTCTCCTCGATCTTCACCGGGTACGGCCTGACCGAGGCCGGGACGGTCAGCCTGTCCCGGTCCGGTGACTCGTTCGAGGACATCGCCACGACCGTCGGCACCCCGTGCGAGGGCTACGAGGTGCGCATCGCCGACGACGGTGAGGTGCTGGTCCGCGGGTTCTGCGTGATGAAGGGGTACCTCGACGACCCGGCTGCGACCGCCGAGGCGATCGACGAGGATGGCTGGCTGCACACCGGGGATCTGGGGAGCCTCGACGACCGGGGCCGCCTGCGCATCGCCGGGCGTAAGAAGGACATGTTCATCGTGGGCGGCTTCAACGCCTACCCGGCCGAGATCGAGGGCTTCCTGCTCAAGCATCCGGCCGTCGGGCAGGTCGCCGTGATCGGTGTCCCCGATGAGCGGCTCGGGCAGGTGGGGAAGGCCTTCGTGGTGCGCAGCGGCCCCGTCACCGCGGAGGACCTGATCGCCTGGAGCCGTGAGCGGATGGCCGGGTTCAAGGTGCCCCGGTTCGTGGAGTTCCTGGCCGAACTGCCGCTGAACGCCACCGGCAAGGTGATGAAGGACCAGCTGCGCTAAGGCACGCCCGGAAGGCCGTCGACGGCAGCCCAGTGGGCATCGGAGGTCCACAAGGTGGCGAAGGCGGTGGTGGCGGACCGTTCCTGCGCCGGGTGGTGGTGGGGGACGGCCTGGGCGATGACCGACTTGATGGGCCGGGCCGGGGAGGCGGCGATCCGGCCGGCCAGGGCGCGCCAGGATTCGTCGAACTCGGCGCGGGGGTAGACCCGGTCGATCAGGCCGATCCGGTGAGCTTCGGTGGTGTCCAGCCTGTCGCCGGTGGTGATGAGGAGCAGGGCCTGTGAGCGGCCCACCAGGGCGGCCAGCCGCTCGGCGCCGCCCCAGGCGGGCATGATCGCCAGGTTGGCCTGGTTGAAGCCGATCCTGATGTCGTCGGCGGCGACCCGGATGTCGGCGGCCACCGCGACCTCGGCGCCCCCGCCCAGGGCATGACCGTTGAGCGCGGCGATGACCGGAGCGGGAAAGGTGGCGATCCGGTCACAGAGGCGGCGCATGCGGACCGCCATCGCGACGGCTTCCTCATGAGTGCGGATCTTCGCAAGCTCCTTGAGGTCGCCACCGGAGACGAAGGCGCGGTCGCCGCTGCCGCGCAGCACCATGACATTGGCGTCGCCCGCGGCGTCCAGGGCTTCCTCCAGTGCGTCCATGGTCGCCGGGCTGATGGCGTTGCGGGCACCAGGGCGGTCGATGGTTACCACCGCGACGCCTTCATCCAGGTCGAGCAGTACCTCAGCCACCTCGTTCTCCTTCGTTCTCCATGACGGTATTGGCATTCTCATTTTCTGCAAGTAACGTATCCCATGATGACTGACCTCGTCCGGACCTCGTCTGGCCTCCCCCTTCAGCCGGTCTACGGCCCGGCCGACCGGCGTGCCGAGCCGCCCGACCCAGGCTGCTTTCCCTTCACGCGCGGCAACTACGCCTCCGGTTACCGGGGACGGCTGTGGACGCTGCGGCAGTACTCCGGATTCGGTACCGCGGAGGAGTCCAACCGCCGCTACCGGTACCTGCTCGCCCAAGGCGGCACCGGGCTATCGGTGGCGCTTGACCTGCCCACCCAGTGCGGCTACGACTCCGACGACCCGGAGGTGAGCGACGAGGTCGGCCGGGTCGGCGTCGCCGTCGACACCCTCGCCGACGCCGAGGTGCTGTTCGACGGCATCCCCCTCGACCGGATCAGCACGAGCTTCACCATCAACGGGACGGCCGCGATCCTGCTGGCCTTCTACGTGGCCGCCGCCGAGCGCACGGGCGTACCGAGGGCGAAGCTCACCGGGACGATCCAGAACGACATCCTCAAGGAGTACGCGTCCCGCGGCACCTGGATCTGGCCGCCCGAGCCGTCCCTGCGGCTGATCGCCGACACCATCGAGTTCTGCGCGGCCGAGGTGCCGAAGTTCAACGCGATCTCGGTGGCCGGCGCCCACTTCCGTGACGCCGGGGCCAACGCGGTGCAGGAGATGGCCTTCACCCTCGCCGACGGCGTCACCTACTGCGACACCGTGCTCGCACGCGGCCGGATGACGATCGAGCAGTTCGCACCGCAGATCTCTTTCTTCTTCTACACCCACGGCGACTTCTTCGAGGAGATCGCCAAGTACCGGGCGGGACGCCGGCGCTGGGCGACGATCGTCCGGGAACGGTACGGGGCGACCTCGGACAAGGCGTCGATGTTCCGCTTCGGCTGTGTCGCGGGCGGCGCTTCGCTGTATGCTCCGCAGGCGCAGAACAACATCGTCCGGGTGGCCTACGAGGCGATGGCCTCGGTGCTTGGCGGTGTCCAGTCGATGTTCACCGCGGCCTGGGACGAGCCGTTCGCGCTGCCCAGCGAGGAGTCGGCCACGCTCGCCCTGCGCACCCAGCAGATCCTCGCCTACGAGACCGGCGTCGCCCGGGTGGCGGATCCGCTCGGCGGCTCCTATTTCATCGAGGCGCTCACCGACGCCACCGAGGCCCGCATCGTCGAGATCATGGCGGACCTCGACAAGCACGGCGGCATGGTGCAGGCCATCGAGGACGGTTACCTGCAGGGCCTCATCGCGGACGAGGCCTACCGGCTCCACCTGGCGGTCGAGGCCGGGGAGCGGCCGGTCGTGGGGGTCAACCGCTTCGTCACCGACGAGCCTGCTCCCGACCTCGCCACCTACGAACTGGACGCCCAGGGCCGCGACCGGCAGCGCAACCGGCTCGCCACGGTGAAGGCGCAGCGCGATACCGCCGCCGTCGGTACCTGCCTGGCTGATCTCGCCCGTGCCGCGGAGGGCACCGGCAACCTCATGGGCCCCCTGATCGACTGCGCCAACGCCCATTGCACGGTGGGCGAGATGGTCGCCGCGCTCAAGGCGGTCTGGGGCGAGTTCCAGCAGCCAGCGGTGTTCTGATGCAGTACACCCTGGGGGGACGACCTCCCCTGTCCCCCCCGCCGACTCGTGTCCTGATCGCGAAGCCCGGCCTGGACGGCCATGACCGCGGCGCCAAGATCGTCGCCCGGGCGCTGCGCGACGCCGGCTTCGAGGTCATCTTCACCGGCATCCGCCAGCGCGTCGAGGCCATCGTGGCGATCGCCATTCAGGAGGACGTCGCCCTTGTCGGCCTCAGCATCTTGTCCGGTGCGCATCTCGCCCTGACCACGCGCACCGTCGAGGGCCTCCGGGCGGCCGGCGCCGGCGACATCACCGTCGTCGTGGGCGGCGCCATCCCGCCGGCCGACGTCCCCCGTCTGCGGACCGCGGGGGCCGCCGCCGTCTTCCCCACCGGCACTCCGCTCGACGTCCTCGTGGCGCAGGTCCGCGAGTTGACCAGCGTGCCTGCCCCGACCCTCGCGGGGGGGTCTGGGGGGGTCGTCCCCCCGGGCCAGCACTGAACAGCGGATTAGGAAACCTGGAGGGATAGTGCGGGTCGGCGTGATGATCGGACCGGAGCGGGGGGATCCCGCGCGGAAGGCCGCGCGGATGATCGACGACGTGGCGTGGGCCGAAAGCGCGGGACTGGACACCGCGTGGGTACCGCAGATCCCGGGGGATTTCGACGCCCTGACCGCCGTGGCGCTGATGGGGACGCGGACGGCGCGAATCGAACTCGGGACCGCGGTCGTGCCGCTGCAGGCGCAGCATCCGGTCGCGCTGGCCCGGCAGGCGCTGTCCGTGCAGGCCGCCACCGGCGGACGGCTGGCGCTGGGCATCGGGCCGTCGCACCACTGGATCGTGCAGGACATGCTCGGGCTGCCCTACCACCGGCCGGCCGGATTCACCCGCGACTACCTGGACGTCCTGGACGTCGCGCTGCGCGGTCCGGGCCCGGTCGACGTCGAGAACGCGACGTTCACGGTGCACAACCCGCTCGACCTCGGCCCGGTGGCCCCGCTGCCGGTCCTGGTCGCCGCGCTCGGCCCGGTGATGCTGGCGCTGGCGGGCGAGCGGACCGACGGGACCGTGCTGTGGATGGCTGACGAGCGCGCGATCGGCGAGCACGTCGTGCCGCGCATCAGAAAGTCAGCCGAGGCCGCGGGGCGCCCGGCGCCGCGGGTCGTCGCGGGCATCCCGGTCTGCCTGTGCCGTCCCGCGGAGGTCGAGGCCGCGCGGGCGCGCGCCAACCGGATCCTGGGGGAGGCGGAGATCTCCCCCAATTACCAGCGGATGCTGGAGTACGGCGACGCCAAGGACGTCGGCGACCTGTGCGCGGCCGGTGACGAGCGGGCCATCGCGGCCCGCTTTCGGCGGTTCGCCGACGCCGGCGTCACCGACCTGTCGGTCCGGCTGCTGCCGATCGGCAACGGACGGGACGAGCTTGTCGCGTCCAAGCACCGGACCCGGGACGTGCTCGCCGGGCTCGCCGCGGATTTCTCATGAACCCCGGTCCGCTGGCAGGCATCCGCATCCTCGAGGTCGGCCACATGCTGGCGGGTCCCTACGCCACGATGCTCCTCGCCGATCTCGGTGCTGAGGTCACCAAGATCGAGCCACCGGGCGGCGATATCTCGCGGCAGGTGGGTGAGACGTACTTCGCCAGCCTCAACCGGAGCAAGCGCAGCGTCTGCCTGGACCTGACCTCCGGGCCGGGCCGGACTCGCCTGGGTGAGCTGGTCGCCGGAGCGCACGCGCTGCTGGTCAACCTGAAACCGTCGGCGATTGTCCGGCTCGGGCTCACCTACGACGCCCTGCGGCAGTGGAACGAGCGGATCGTCTGCGTCGCGCTCACCGGCTTCGGCCTGGCGGCGGGCGACGAGCCGGCCTTCGACTACGTGATCCAGGCGGCCACCGGCGTGGCCGCGCTCACCGGTGACCCGGCGGGACCGCCGACCCTGCCCGGCTACTCCTCGGCCGACAACTCCGCCGGGCTGACCGCCGCGCTCGGCCTGCTCGCCCAGATCGTCTCCGGGCGCGGCGGCTAGGTCGAGGTCTCACTCCGGGATGTGATGCTGTCCCAGCTCAACTACCGGGCATCGGCCTACCTCAACGAGGGAACCGAGCCGAGGCGGCTGCCCTTCGGGGCGCATTCGTACTACGTCCCGGCCCAGCTCTTCCCGACCGCCGAGGGATACCTGGCCCTGTTCATCACGCATGACGGCTTCTGGAAGTCCTTCGCGGCCGAGGTGGGTATCGCCGGTTTCCTGACGATGGCCGAGCGCACGGCACGGCGCGAGGAGGTGCTGGCCGCGGTGACCCAGGCCCTAGCCGCCGATACCGCCCTGGCCTGGGAGTCCCGGCTGCGCCGGCTGGGTGTCCCGGCCGCGGTCGTGCGGACGCTGCCCGAGGCGCTGGCGGCCGCCCCGGACGTGATCGTGACGGCCGGCCGCTACCGCCTGGTCGCCAGCCCGGTCCGCGTCGCCGGATACGCCCCCGACTACCGCCCGCCGCCCCTCTTGGGCGAGCACGGCGACCCGCCGTAGGCCCGCTCACCCGCCGGCCCGCCCCGCCACCCGCCATAGGCCCGCTCACCCGCCGGCCCACTGGAAGATCTGGGCCGAACGGGCCCGGTTACCGCCTCCCGGGCCGCATGACGAGTCAGCTCGCCAGCGCCCAGTTGCCGGTCAGCCATTACCCCGAGGAAGTCCCTGCCGGCAACAGGTCGGCATCCACCGCCCCCGCGTGCCGCATGGCTCAGCAAGCCCGTGTCGGCTCACTTCCTCACCATATGTCTCATAAACCCCACACGCCCATCCCGCACCCCCGGTTCCGGCCCCCGCCCCGCCGGAAACAGCTACGATGCTCCATCGTTGCCGTCCCAGCAGCAACGATGCTCCATCGTTGCGGTAATAAACCGGGGCCAGGGCGCGGGCCGACGGCTGCGGGGGGCGCGCGTGTGACGCGCGACAGCAGAAGGGACACGCGATACCAGGACAGGCACGCGGCAGCCTGCCATCGCGCACCGGATCAACCGCACCACCCCGATCCGCCACGCAGCGCGGGCCGCTGCTCAGCGGCCAGGCAGACGTCCCGGACCTGGTACCGCTCGCTGTGCACGCTGGGCTTGGACCGGTCCTGCCGGGCCAGCATCGCCACGGCCAGGCCGGCCTCGGCTTCGGCAAAGACGGCCTCGGCTTCGGCAAAGACGGCCTCGGCCTCGGCAAAGACGGTCACTATCTGGTATGAAGGCTCTGTTAATGAGAGAATCATATTCTCTCAGTTCAGATGGGAGCCTCTCATGCTGTCGCCGCATCGGCCCACGCTCGCCTTCGAGGAGCAGGAGTACACCGCGGCGCGGCTGGCGGCGCTGGCCGGCGGGCTGGCCGGGACGCTGGCGCGGCGGGGGGTGCGGCCGGGCGACAGGGTCGCGCTGATGGCGTCGAACCGGCCGGAGTGGATCGTGGCCGTGCAGGCCATCTGGCGGCTGGGCGCAGCGGTCGTGCTGTTCAGCCCGGCGTGGAAGCAGGCCGAAGCCGAGCACGCGCTGGCGATCACGCAGCCGTCCCACGCCGTGGGCGACCATCCGGTGCTGGCCGGCCTGATGCCGATGCTGCACCTGGACGACCCCAACATGCCGATCACGCCCGAGGCATGCCGTTATACGGAGCCCGACCCGGCCGCAGACGCGGTCCAGGTGTTCAGTTCGGGCACGACCGGCTTGCCCAAGGCGGTCCGGCACACCCACGCATCCCTGCGCGCCGCCGTCCGGCACTGGCAGGACGCGCTGGGACTGACCGCCCAGGACAGGATCCAGGTCACCACGCCGCCCTCCCACATTCTCGGCCTGCTCAACATCGTCACGGCCCTGGAAACGGGTACCTGGCTGCGGCTGCACCGCCGGTTCGACCTGGACCGGATGCTGGAGCACATCGAGGCCGACCGGATCACCGTGGAGATGGCGGTCGCGCCGATCGCGCTGGCCCTGGCGTCGCACCCCAAGCTCGAGTCCTACGACCTCTCCTCGCTGCGCTACATCATGTGGGGCGCGACGCCGGTGACGCCGAGCGTCGCCGAGATCGTCACCCGGCGCACCGGGGTCGGCTGGCTGCCGGCCTACGGTGCCAGCGAACTGCCCGTCATCACCTGCAACCCGCTGGACCGGCCGCGGCTCGACAGCGCCGGACGCGCCGTGCCCGGGGTGAGCCTGCGCGTGGTGTCCCTGGAGACCGGGGCGCCGGTCGGCCCGGGCGAAACGGGCGAGATCCAGGCGCGATCGCCGTCGCTGATGGCCGGCTACCTCCCCGCCGAGGCGACGGCAGCGGCCTTCTGCGACGGCTGGTACCGGACCGGAGACGTCGGAAACATCGACGCGGACGGCTGGCTGCGGCTCACCGACCGGTCCAAGGAAATGATCAAGGTGCGCGGTTTCCAGGTCGCGCCCGCCGAAGTGGAAGCCGTCCTGCATGGTCATCCGGCCGTCGCCGACTGCGCCGTGTTCGGCATCCCCGACCCAGCTAACGGTGAGGCGGTCATCGCGGCCGTCACGCTCGACGCAGCAGTCGATCCCGCGGAGCTCATCGCGCTGGTCGGCGACAAGCTGGCCTCCTACAAGCGGCCGAGCCGGGTGGTGGTCGTCGACGAGATCCCCCGCCTGCCGTCGGGCAAGGTGCTGCGCCGAGTCCTGAAGGAGCACTATGGACGCCCGTCTCACAGCTGAGCAGCAGGAACTGCGCGACGCGGCGGCCCGGCTGGCCGGTGATCTCGGGCCCGGCTCCGTCCGCGACCTGGACGACGCCGACCGCGTCGCGCGGCTGGAGAAGGCGGTTGCCGCGGCCGGATGGCGAACGCTGCGGTCCGACGGGGCCACCGGGCTGGAAGTCGCCCTCGTCGCCGAGGAATTCGGGCGCAGGCTGGTCGACGTTCCCTTCCTCGGGCCCGTGCTCGCCGACGACCTGCGGCGCGGGGCTCCTGGCGACGGCGACCTGCGTCCCGGGGCCGCGGGCCGCGGGCATCCGTGGACGATCGCGGTGGACGGCGAGGCCGCGGACGCCCGCGGCGCTGAGCGGGTGCTCGCCCTGAGCGGAAACCGGCTGCTGGCCGGCCGGGTCGGGGCTGAGCTCCCCCGCGCCGACCTGACCAGGCACAGCGCCGGCGTGCTCGGCCCGCTCGAGCCGGCTGGCGAGCTGTCCGGCGCGCGTGCCGGGCGCTGGCTGGCGCTGGCCCTGGTCGTCACGTGCGCGGACCTGCTGGGGACGGCTCGCGGCGCGCACGCGCTGGCCTGCGACTACGCGAAGGTCCGCACGCAGTACGAGAAGACGATCGGGTCCTACCAGGCCGTGGCCCATCCGCTGGCCGAGGGCCTCGCCCTGATCGAGGGTTCGGTGAGCGTCCTGCGGTACGCGGCCTGGGCCGTCGACGAGCTGCGCCCCGCCGAGGCGATCCGGGCCGCCCAGATCGCCAAGGTGTACTGCGCGCGCGCCACCCGGGACATCTGCGAGACCGCCGTGCAGGTGCACGGCGGCATCGGCAACACCTGGGACTGCCTCGTCCACGTCTACCTGCGGCGTGCCCTGGCGTCCGCCGAACTGTTTCCCGTGCGCCTGGAGGAGATCGACTGTGGACTTTCGTGACTCGCCGGAGGAGGCGGCCTTCCGGGACCGGCTGCGGGCCTGGCTGACCGAACGGGCCGGGACGTTCCCGACCTCGGGAGACGAGTACTGGGCGCGGCAGGGCGAATGGCACCGGGCGCTGTATGCGGGCGGATTCTTCGGCTTGTCCTGGCCCCGGGAATACGGGGGGCAGCAGCTGCCGCCGGTCTACGACGTCATCCTGGACGAGGAGCTGGCGCGCGCGGGCGCGCCGCCCCGGCCCAGCCTCGGCTACCTGGTCCAGGGGCTCGGCCGGCACGGCCGCGAGGAGCTGCGGCGGCGGTTCCTCCCCGGGATGATCGACGGGACCGAGCGATGGTGCCAGGGGTTCAGCGAACCGGGCGCCGGGTCGGATCTCGCGTCCCTGACGACCACCGCCACCCGTGACGGGGACAGCTACGTCATCCACGGCCGCAAGATCTGGACGAGCTACTCCGATGTCGCCGACTGGTGCCTGCTGCTGGCCAGGACCGAACCCAGAAGCCCGGACGTGCCCCGCCACCGGGGCCTGTCGGCGTTCGTGGTGTCGATGCGGCAGCCGGGAATCGAGCAGCGCCCGCTGCGGATGATGAACGGCGTGAGCACCGAGTTCGGCCAGGTTCTCTTCGACGGGGCCAGGGCGCCCGCGGATCAGATGGTCGGCGCGCCGGGGGAGGGGTGGGCGCTGGCGATGACGGTCGTCGGCCACGAACGTGAACCCGCCGAGCTGGGCTACTCGGCCCGGTACGGCAAGCTGGTCCGCGACCTGGCCGCCCGGGTCCAGGGCACGGCGCCGGCCGAGCTGGCCTGGGCGGTGGTGCAGACCGAGATGCTCCGCCTGCACGTGCGGCGGCGGCTTTCCGAACGCCTGGACGGAGTCGCGCACGGACCCGAGGGGTCCCTCGACAAGCTGCTCATGACGTGGGTCGAGCAATCCGCCGGGCATGCGGCGCTGGCCGTGGGCGGAACCCGCGACCCCGAGCTGCTGAGCGCCTATCTCTACAGCCGCGCGCAGAGCGTCATGGGCGGGACCTCGCAGATCCAGAAGAACATCATCGCCTCGCGGATCTTGGAGTTGTGATGTACGACCTGCCGGAGGAGATCGACGTCCGCGAGGACGGCCCGCTGCGGATCATCACCCTGAACCGGCCCGAGGCGCTCAACGCCGTCAACGACGCCCTGCACACCGGGCTGGCCCGGCTGTGGCCGCGGCTGAGCGAGGACCGGGCGGCCCGCGCTGCGGTGCTGACCGGAAGCGGCAAGGCGTTCTCGGCGGGCGGTGACTTCGCCTACCTGGAGGAACTGGGGCGCGACCCCGAGTTGCGCGCCCGGACCATCGCGCACGGCCGGGACCTGGTCCTGGGCATGGCCCGCTGCCGTGTTCCCGTGGTGGCCGCCGTCAACGGCCCGGCCGTCGGGCTGGGCTGCAGCCTGGTCGCGCTGAGCGACATCGTCTACATCGCCGAGACCGCCTACCTCGCCGATCCGCACGTGCAGGTCGGCCTAGTCGCGGCGGACGGCGGCCCGCTCACCTGGCCCCTGCACACCAGCTTGCATGTCGCCAAGGAATACGCCCTCACCGGGGCCCGCATCCCGGCGGCCCGCGCCGTCCAGTTCGGGCTGGCCAATCATCTCGCCGCCGATCCGCTGGCCGAGGCCACCCAGTGCGCCAAGCGGATCGCCGGGCTGCCCCGGCAGGCCGTCGAGAGCACCAAACGGCTGCTCAACGTGCAACTCGAGCGCGCTGTCCTCGCCACTCTCGATTTCGCCACGACCGCGGAAGACCAGTCGTTCACCACTGACGACTTCCGTTCCACTATCGCGAAACTCACCGCAGGAAAAGCCTGAAAGGAGGGTCGCCGTGAGCCTTCATGCCATCGGCGAAGCCGACGCCGCGCCCGGATACCGGGTCGTCCAGTGGGCCACCGGGAACATCGGTTCCCGCGCGCTGCGATCCGTCATCGAGCACCCGGACATGACGCTGGCCGGAGTGTATGTCCATTCGCCCGCCAAGGCCGGAAAGGACGCCGGCGAACTGTGCGGGCGCCCCGCAACCGATGTCGCCGCGACGTGCGAGGAGGAGGAGATCCTGGCGCTCGGCGCCGACTGCGTGCTGTACATGCCGGCCGCCTGCGACTTCGACCAGGTGTGCCGGCTACTGGCATCCGGCGCGAACGTCGTCACCACCCGGGGCGAGTTCCATCGTCCGGACAGCATCGATCCCGCCGTCCGCAAGCAGGTCGAGGCCGCCTGCGACCAGGGCGGCAGCTCGATCCACAGC
>Ga0187807_1000111_pt1 | contig 22084 bp, 18 predicted proteins | sample NC_wetland_sal_i_4_FD_132432 | JGI IMG/M metagenome (GOLD analysis project Ga0187807, IMG submission 132432) | Wetland sediment microbial communities from Neuse River Estuary, North Carolina, USA - ASW_2 | ecosystem: Environmental > Aquatic > Freshwater > Wetlands > Sediment | place: USA: North...
CGGCTAACCCCGGGGTGATCGCGGCCGGTCAAGACCCGGTCAACCCGTTGCGCGACCCGCGAGACCGACGGATCCCGCGGGTCGCGGGTCCGTGTGTCATGGTGATGTTCGGTGTCACCGGTGACCTGGCGCGCAAGAAGCTGATGCCGGCCCTGTACGACCTGGCCAACCGCGGCCTGCTCCCCCCTGGCTTCTCGCTCGTCGGCTTCGCCCGCCGCGACTGGGAGCACGAGGACTTCGCCCAGATCACCTACGAGTCGGTCAAGGAGCACGCGCGCACGCCGTTCCGCGAGACCGTCTGGCAGCAGCTGGCGGAGGGCGTCCGGTTCGTGCCCGGCGAGTTCACCGACGACGCCGCCTTCGACACGCTGGCGGAGACCGTCAAGAAGCTGGACGCCGAGCGGGGCACCGGCGGGAACTACGCGTTCTACCTGTCCATCCCGCCGAAGTTCTTCCCGACGGTCGTGCAGCAGCTCAAGCGGTCCGGCCTGTCCGACCCGGGTCCGGCCGACGCCGCCGGCCGCAAGCCGTGGCGGCGGGTGGTGATCGAGAAGCCGTTCGGCCGCGACCTGGCGACGGCCAAGGAGCTGAACGACATCGTGGACGCGGTGTTCCCCGCGCACTCGGTGTTCCGGATCGACCACTACCTCGGCAAGGAGACGGTACAGAACATCCTGGCGCTGCGCTTCGCCAACTCGCTGTACGAGCCGATCTGGAACCGCAACTACGTCGACCACGTGCAGATCACGATGTCGGAGGACATCGGTATCGGCGGCCGGGCCGGCTACTACGACGGCATCGGCGCCGCGCGCGACGTCATCCAGAACCACCTGCTGCAGCTCCTCGCGCTGACCGCGATGGAGGAGCCCGTGTCGTTCGACGCGGACTCGCTGCGCCAGGAGAAGGAGAAGATCCTGTCCGCCGTCCGGCTGCCCGCCGACCTCGCCGCGGGCACCGCGCGCGGCCAGTACGCGGCCGGCTGGCAGGGCGGCCGCCAGGTGGTCGGCTACCTGGAAGAGGACGGCATCCCGCCGGACTCACGCACCGAGACCTACGCCGCTGTGCGACTGTCCGTGGACACCCGAAGGTGGGCGGGCGTCCCCTTCTACCTGCGCACCGGCAAGCGGCTGACCAGAAGGATGACGGAAATCGCTCTGCTCTTCCAGCGCGCGCCGCACCTGCCGTTCGCCGCCACGGACACCAAGGAACTCGGCAAGAACGCCCTGGTCATCCGGATCCAGCCGGACGAGGGGGTGACCGTGCGGTTCGGCTCCAAGGTGCCCGGGTCCGCCATGGAAGTACGGGACGTGAACATGGACTTCGCCTACGGCGAGTCGTTCACCGAGTCCTCCCCCGAAGCCTACGAGCGGCTCATCCTGGATGTCCTCATCGGCGACCCGCCGCTGTTCCCCCGCCAGGAGGAGGTCGAGCTCTCCTGGCGCATCCTCGACCCGATCGAGAAGTTCTGGGCCGAGAACACCAAGCCGGAACAGTACACCGCGGGCTCCCCCGGGCCGGCGTCCGCCGACGCGATGATGGCGCGTGATGGCCGTTCCTGGCGCCGTCTGTAGAGCGGAGTAACGCTGCGATGACAATCGACCTGACCGACACCACGACCGGGACCATCGACCACGCGCTGACCGAGGCGCGGCGGCGGCTCGGCGGCATGACGATGGGCATGGTGCTCACGCTCATCATCGTGACCGACGAGGAGGGGCAGTACGACGCGATCCGCGCGGCCAATCAAGCCGCCCGCGAGCACCCGATGCGTATCCTCGCCGTGATCACCCGCAAACCCAAGGCAGATTCCCGGCTCGACGCCGAGATCCGGGTCGGCGAAGCCAGTCCCGGCGAGACGATCGTGCTGCGGATGTACGGCATCCTCGGACAGCACGCGGACTCGGTGGCAGCGCCCCTGCTCGTTCCGGATGTGCCTGTTGTCACCTGGTGGCCGGAGAGCGCTCCTGCCGTGCCGTCCGCGCACCCGCTCGGCGTCCTCGCCCAGCGGCGGGTCACCGACTCGGCGGCCGCCGAGGTGCCCGACCTGGTGCTCGCCAGCCTGGCCAGGGCCTACCGGCCCGGCGACACCGACTTCGCGTGGACCCGCGCCAGCCCGTGGCGGTCGCTGCTCGCGGCCACCCTCGATCAGGCGCACCCCAGACTGGACAGCGGCGAGGTGCAGGCCGAGCAGGACAACCCGACCGCGGACCTGATCGCCGCCTGGCTGGGCCTGCGGCTGGCCATCCCGGTGACGCGCACGGTCTCCTCCGGCCCGGGCGTGACCGGCGTCACATTCGCCACCTCGGACGGCGACATCACGGTGAGCAGGCACGACGGCCGGACGGCCACGCTGTCCTGGCCAGGGCGGCCGGACCGGATGGTCGCGCTGCACCGCAGGGAGACGGCCGAACTGCTCGCCGAGGAACTGCGCAGGCTCGACCCCGACGATGTGTACGCCGAAACGCTTGCCTGCCTGGCCACACCCGATTGCGCGCCGGCCGGGACGGCAGAGGCGAGCGGCGCATGAGCACACCGGAAATCCTCGTTCACGCGGACGAGTCGCTGCTCGCGCGGGCGGTCGCCGCCCGGCTGGTGACCCGGCTCGTCGACGCGGTGTCCGCGGCCGGGCACGCGCACCTCGTGCTCACCGGCGGCGGCATCGGCACCGCGGTGCTCGCCGAGCTGGCCGCCGCCCCGGCCAGGGACGCGGTGGACTGGCGGCGGGTGGACTTCTGGTGGGGCGACGAGCGGTTCGCCCCCGCCGGGCACCCGGACCGCAACGAGACCGGTGCCCGGTCGGCACTGCTCGACAAGATCAACGTCGACCCGGCGCGGATACACCCGATGCCAGGCCCGGACGGCCCGGACGGCGACGACCCGGAGGCGGCCGCCGCGCGCTACGCGGCCGAACTCGCCGCCGCCACCAGGCCCGAGGACCATGGTCCGGTCCCGTCCTTCGACGTCCTGATGCTCGGCATCGGCCCCGAAGGGCACGTGGCCTCGCTGTTCCCCGGGATGCCCGCGGTGTACGACAACCGCCCGGTCGTCGCGGTGCGCGGCTCGCCCAAGCCGCCGCCGATCCGGATCTCACTGACCTTCCCGTCGATCCAGGCCGCCCGCGAGGTCTGGATCCTCGCCTCGGGCGAGGAGAAGGCCGGCGCGGTCGCGCTCGCCCTGTCCGACGCGGGCCCCGTCCAGGTCCCCGCGGCGGGCGCCCGCGGCAAGCAGCGCACGCTGTTCCTGCTCGACGCGGCCGCCGCCGCCAAGCTCCCGCCCGACATCGGCAGGCCGGGAGCGCACTGACCGTCCGCGCCGCCGCGCCTCTTGCTGTTATCCAAACGGTGACGTGGCTACTGCCGACGCTCCATGGCTCAGATGGCTCAAGACCAGCGCGACCGTGATCATCGCCACGGTCATGAAACTCCACATGGACACGAAACCCCAGGTCAGCACCGCAGGCGGCAGCCTTCTGCGCAGCCGCTGCAACGGTCGGCGCTTCGGCATCTCCTCCCCCGCGACCAGCCGGTTGAACACGTTCAAAAGCGATACGAGCACCGGAGCGGTCCGGTGCAGCTCTTCGGAGATGCGACCCAGGATCCGCATCTCCCGCTCATTGAGGCTCAGGACTGCCCCCTCATGATGACGTGCCCAGCCGCCGGGCACGAGCAGCGCAAACGACATTCATGCTTATCACAGCTTTGGGTGTCGAGAGTTTCGGCTCGGTTACGTCTGATCAATCTTTGGCCTGCTGAGCAGGCCGTGCTCACGGAGCCAGCCGATGAGGTTGCCGCGGCCGGCGAACGCCAGTCCCGCCGCCAGGCACACCGCGGGCACCGCGGACAGCACGTAGCGGTAGCTGAACCCGGCGGTCATCGGCGGCAGCACGATGAGCGCCACCCAACAGGCGGCTCGTACTGGGTCACGCTCCGCCGTTGCGGGGCTAGCGGACCTTTCCGGTCGATTCACGCTGCCTTGGCACTGCCGATCAGCGTGTTGCGGCATACTCTTAAGGTGCTGCTCGACCACCAAAGGGTGCTGCTTACCCGGCCTCAGTCCAGGCAGGCGCTCGCGGCGGCGGGGCTTGCGGGGGTGGCCCTGAGCGTCGTCGTCTTCGCGGCCCTCACCGCGTCCGGGGACCGGGCGATCGTGGCGAGCATCGGTTCCACTGGCCCGTTCCTGGACCTGCGCCACACGATGCCGGCGGGTCTGGTGCGGCTCGCCTGCTGGTTCGCCGCCGTGTCGGGCGGACTTGGCATGCTAGGCGGACTCGCGGCCATCCGGCTCGGCTGGCGGCCCCGTCCCGGCCTCGCGCTGGCTGCCTGCGCGGCGGCGGCCGTGGTGTTCGTGTTTGTCCCGCCCGCGGCCTCGATCGATGTGCAGAACTACGCCGAGTATGGCCGGATCGTCGTCCTCGGCCACAACCCGTATGTGATGACGCCCCAGGCCCTGTTCCGGCTGGGCGATCCGGTCGGGCTCCTGCGGCCCCCGGAGTGGGCCAACCAGCCAACCGTGTACGGGCCGGTGGCCACGGCGGTGGAAGCCGCCGCGGCGTGGCTCGGCGGCGCCTCCATGGCGTGGATCACCTTCTGGATCAAGGTCGTGAACGGCGCCTGCTATCTTGCCACGGCGGTGGTGCTCGGCCGCCTAGCCGGACCGGATCCCGCGCGCGCGGCGCGGGTGGCGGTGTTGTGGACGATCAACCCGCTGATGTTGTTCTGGCTGGTGGACGGGGCGCACGCGGACCTGCTGGCCGTGCTGCCCCTGGTGCTAGCGCTGTGGGTGCTGCGCGCGGCATGCCGATGGCAGGCGCAGCGGCGCCGGGCATGGGCGGGCGCGATCGCGGGTGCCCTGGCCGGCGCCGCGATCGCGGTGAAGGTGACCTTCGCCGCCCCGGCCGCGGGGCTGGCGGCAGGGCTGTGGCGCGGCCGAGCACGCCAGCGCCCGGCGATGCTGGCAGCGGGCATCGCCGGCTGCCTGCTCGTGCTCGCGGCGGGCTACCTCATCGTTGGCAAGGACGCCCTCAACTCGCTGACGCAGCGACTGTCTTCGTCGAACGACTCCTTCCTGCCGGTACCTGGGCCCGTCTTCCACAACGCGGCCCTGTACGCGGGCATCTCGGCGGCCGCACTGCTCCTCGTCGGCGGGCTGCTGGCGTGGCGGATGCCGCCGGACGGTGACCTGCCTGAGGTACGGCCGATCATGATCTGCGCGCTGGCCGTGGTCATGGGCGGTATCGTGCAGTATCCGTGGTACGACGCGATGATCTTCCCCTTCCTCGCGCTACTGCCGGCAACGCGTCTTGACGCCTGGCTGACGGGGCGGATCGTGCTGATCAGTTGCGTGGTCCTGCCCGGGATCGCCATCAAGGTCTATCAATACCGTGAGGCCCGGATCGTCGTGACCGTGTTCATGATCGCTTTCCTTGTCGCGCTCGCGGCAGGGAAGGTCTTCACCGCCTCGAAAGAGACCAAGTGAGCCAGGTACTGACCCGCGTGCGCGGGCACCGCCTGCTGGCCGCCGGGCTGGCCGCGTTCGTGCTGGCTCTCGGCCTGTGGGTGGCCTACGCGGAGATCGCCCCTGGCTCGGCGGTGAACTTCGTCGACCTGAACGTGTACACCGACGGGGGTCTCATCCTGCGGCATATGCTGCCCGGGTACCACCCGCAGGGCAGCACGCCGCTTTACAGCTGGGGCGGCCTCGGCTCGCTCAGGCTGAAGTTCACCTACACGCCGTTCGCGGCGGTCGCGTTCGTCGTCGTCACGTTCGTCCCGTGGCATATCGCGCGAAACCTGTCGGTCGCGGTGAACGTGATCGCGCTGGTGGCCGCGCTGTGGTTCACCTACGGCGGGCTCGGCTACCGGAACCGCCAGATCCGCGCCGGAGCTGCGCTGCTCACCGCCGCGGCGGTCTTCTGGACCGAGCCGGTGCAGCGGACCATCTATCTCGGGCAGATCAACCTGATACTGATGGCGCTGATCATCTGGGATCTCTGCCAGCCGAGCGAGGGCCGCTGGTGGAAGGGCGCCGCCACCGGCGTGGCGGCCGGGATCAAGCTGGTCCCGCTGATCTTCATCCCCTACCTGCTGATCACGCGCAGGTTCCGGGAGGCGGCGGCGGCCTGCGCCGGCTTTCTCGCCACAGTCCTCGTCGGCTTCACGCTCTTGCCCGGCGATTCGGTCAAATGGTGGTTCGACGGATTGTTCGCCCAAGGGAGCCGGGCCGGGTTCATCGGCTGGGCGGGCAACCAGTCGCTGCGGGGGCTGATCACCAGGCTGAGCGGGTCAGTCGCGGCGGGTGGGCCGCCCTGGCTGGTGATCGCCGCCCTGACGGCGGTGGCCGGCCTGGCGTGCGCCGCCATGCTGTACCGGGCGGGGCACCCACTGCCGGCCCTGCTGGCCGCGGAGCTGACCGGGGACCTGATCTCGCCGATCAGCTGGGATCACCACTGGGTGTGGATCGCGCCCGCCGTGGCCGTCGCGGCCCATTACGGGGTGCGCTACTGGCAGGTGGAACGCGCATGGGCGGTCGGCTTCCTCGCGCTGGCGGCTGGTATCGTCGCCGTCTTCGCCGCATGGCCGACCAGATGGTTCGGGGTGCCGCCGCACCTGGGCAAGGACTCCTACGGGCTGATCTGGGAACCGCCCAACACAAGCCCCGGAGCGTTCGTACTGCACGGGGACCTGCCGGCGAATGCGGAATACCACTGGCGTGGCCTGCAACTGCTCACCGGAAACGCTTACGTTCTGGCGGCGCTCGCGCTGCTAGCGATCCTCCTGTTCGTCTCGGTGCGGATCACGCGGCCGGGACTATCGGCGCCGGGCGAGCGACAGGAACACGATCACGACGATGAACACCAGAGCGGGGCCGAGGATCGCGTGACCGGACTGAGTAGCGAGCGCGAGCACTATCCACAGCGCGACGAGGGGGAAGAACGGAGCGCCCCGGCGCCGGTTGTGGCCCGGCGGCGGGACGACCTCGTTGACCCGCGGCGGGTGCGCCGGAAGGACAGGTGAGGGCAGTGGGCGCCCGGGCACGTCGGCGCCGAGGATGGGCTGCGCGGGCAGGTCTTCGGTCAGCTTCCGCAGCTCGCCCCACGTCTTGCTCTGGTAGGCGGCCGTGGTTCGCTCGTCGAACTCGTCCAAGGTCAGCCTGCCCGCCGTGTAGGCGTCCCTGAGCGTGGTCACGACGACGTCGCGATCCTGGTCTGACGCGCGGATCATGTGATCGCTGGCCATCGGCAGACCTTCCTTGTGGCTTCGAGCAGGCCCTTTAATATTACCGGTCCGTTTTCATTATGATCTGCCCATGCCCGCGCACCCCCCCGCCGGGAACCATTTCATCGTGTGCGGGGACAGCCCGCTTGCCTATCGCATCGCCCTCGAACTCACGTCGCGCTACCGCGAGGAAGTGGTCGTCGTGCTGCCCGAGCGGCTCAAGAACCACGGCCCGCAGATCAGCGAGCTGCCCGGCGTTTCCGTCCTCCAGCGCGCCGAGCTGAGCAGCGAGACTTTCGCCGAAGCTGGTGTGGCCTCCGCGCGCGCCCTGGCGCTGGTCTCGCAGGACGACCTCGGCAACTTCCACGCCGGGCTGCGCGCCCAGGAACTGAACCCGGCACTGCGGCTGGTGGTGGCCGTCTTCAACCGGCGGCTCGGCGACCACATCCGCGGCTTCTTCCCTGACTGCACGGTGCTGTCAGGCACAGCGATGGCCGCGCCGTCGTTCGTCGCCGCCGCGCTCGGCGAACTCGCCCCGAGTCACGTGCGGGTTTCCGGGCGCACGCTGTATGTGGCCAGGCGGGAAGACGTCAATCACGACCACGTGATGTGCCGCCTCGCCGTGCCCGATGACCCGGCGGGCGCCACCCGACTGCTCCCGCCGGACGCGCCGGAACAGGACGCGAACCTCGTCCTCGCGGTGGCCGACGGCACGCCGCGCGACCCGCTGTCCATGCGCCGGCACCCGGTGCGCACCGGCCTCGGGATGCTCTACCGGCTCATCTGGAACAAGTACGGCATCATTTTCTCGATCCTGCTCGTGGCCGCGGTCGTCGGGTATGTGCTGCTGCTGCACGAGAAGAACGGGGTGGCCAACTCGCTCTACCTCGCGGTCATGTCGATGACCGGGTCAGCGCTGACTCAGTCCTCGGAACCTGCGGCGGTCAAGTGGTCGCAGGTGATCCTCACCGTTGACGGCATGGCGCTGCTCCCGGTCGTGACCGCGCTGGTCGTCGGCGCACAGCTGACTGGAACCATCCGCGGCGAACCGCGGCCGCGCGGCGGGCACGTCATCGTCGTCGGACTCGGCAATGTCGGCACGCGGGTAGTCGGCGAGCTGCACGATCTCGGTTTCGACGTGGCCTGCGTTGACAAGGATCCGGGCGCCAGGGGCGTGGCGATGGCGCACCGCAATCGCCTGCCGCTAGTGATTGGGGAGGCCTACCTCGAGGACACGCTGCGCGCGGCTGGGCTGGAGAGCGCCATCGCGCTTGTCTCGGTGACCAGCAGCGACATCGTGAACCTCGAGACCGCGCTGCAGGCCCGGGCGATGCGCGAAGATCTGCGCATCGTATTGCGTCTCGGCGACGACGACCTCGCCCAGCGGGTGCAGAAGACCGTCGGCAACGTCGTGTCGCGAAGTGTCTCCTACATGGCGGCCCCGGCCTTCGCCACGGCACTGCTCGAGCACCAGGTGTTGCGCACGATACCCGTCGGCAGGCACGTGCTGCTGATCGCCGACGTCCGGGTAGAGCCAGGCGCGGACATCGTCGGGCAGGCGGTCACCGAGCTGGAGAGCGGGGGCCTTGCCCGGGTCCTCGCGCTGCAGCTGCGGGGTGCCCAGCGCATCGACTGGTCCCCGCATCGCGGTTACCTGCTCGCGGCGGGCGACCGGCTGATCGTCCTGGCCACCAGGGCCGGCCTCGGCAGGTTCCTCGCCGGGAACCGACCGGACACCTCGTCCTTATGACTGGCGCGTCATGTTAGGTCAAGAATTGGGGCTCGCGGGCCGGTTACGGGCGCGTTACGCTAATAGCGGAACTTTCAGCCTGGTTGTTATGTGCCAGGTGGGAAGTGAGAGATTAGGCGCGGACGGAGACCGCACCGTTGAAGTTCCGGCGGTGAGCTGGTCACCGCTCTACGCCTACGATCAAGATGCCCGGACGATGGCGGCGGGAGTCAGCGGCCACCGGCCGGGCTCGTCAAGCTCGGAGGCATTATGAGCGTCAGTGAGGACCGTACAGCACAGCCCTCCGTTCAGCCCGTCGCTCCCGCGTCGGGAATCGCCGACCCAGCCCCCCTCGGGCTGGCGGGGTTCGCTCTCACCACTTTCCTGCTGTCGGCCGCCAACGCGAACTGGATGACCGCCGCCTCAGGGAAAGCGTTCCTCGGCTACGCCCTCGCCTACGGCGGGCTGATCCAACTGCTCGCCGGCATGTGGGAATTCCGGAACAGGAACGTGTTCGGCGCGACCGCGTTCGGCACATATGGCGGGTTCTGGATCGGCCTCGGGCTGTGGGCGCTGCTCGTCGCGCCTGGGGCTACCGCGAACCAGGCTGGCCACGACCTCGGCTGGATCCTGCTCGCGTTCGCGATCTTCAACACCTACATGATGATCCTGTCGGCTCAGGTGAACATGGCCGTCTTCGGCGTGTTCCTGACCCTTGAGATCACCGAGATCGTCCTGTTCATCGGGAACTTCGCGCTGAACTCGACGATCGTGCACATCGGCGGCTACATCGGCGTACTCACCGCGCTGGTCGCCTGGTACACCTCGGCGGCAGGCGTGGCCAACGGCGTTGGCGGCCGGGTCAGGCTCCCGGTCGGCAAGCCGCTGCTGGTCTGACCGGCGGGCTTTCCGGGGACTTCCGATCGGTTCTCCCGCTCGTGCCGGGTACGGTAGGCGGTTAGCCATGCCATATCCGGCACGAAGGGAGGATCGGGATCATGCACCTGCAAGACGGGCCGCAGCTTGACCTGTCTGCCCAGGTCGCGAAGGTAAAAGCGAGAACGCGTCCGTGGAAGTCGATCATCGCGCTCGCGCTCGCTATCGCGGCGGCCGTCACATCGGAATGGAAGCGCCGCGAGTTCACGCAGTACTTCGGCACTACTGACGTGCCGAGCCAGATCATCGCCGGGGCCACTGCCGTGGCGTTCTGCGTGTTCGGGAGCATCGCCACTTACGGACTGTCCGGCAAGGTCCGTTCGGTGCTCGAGCCGCGGGTGGGCGCCTCGCACGCCGCGGTCGTCAGGTACGCGCTGCTCCTGCTCGGCGGGTTCACCACCCTGGTCATCACGCTGGTGCTGTTCGATGTCCCGGTCGGCCAGCTGGTCCTGGGCGGCGCGCTGACCAGCGTGTTCGTCGGGATAGCCGCGCAGCAGGCGCTGTCGAACGTGTTCGCGGGCATCGTGCTGCTGCTCGCCCACCCGTTCCGGGTCGGTGACACCATCCGGCTGCGGGCCGGCGCGCTCGGCGGCCAGCTCGACGGCACTGTCACTGAGATCGGGATCACCTACGTCCGCCTCGACGCCGGCGGCAGCATCATGTCGGTGCCCAACTCCCAGGTCCTCAACGCCGTCGTGGGCCCGGTCCCGCCGGACCAAAACGAGCAGCCCGCCGCGCCAAACCCGCCTGTCCCGGCAAGCCAGGCACACCAGCCGAACCCTGCATCCCGCGAGCCACTGACAGGCACTTAAACCCCGCCCGCCGCGACATACCGCCAATACCAGGCGTCAATCGCGTACTGACGGCTGCGGCTGAGGCAAGCGCAGTGCCTCCCAGCTCAGAGGAGTCGGTACATGGGTCTCACCACTCGCGGATCGCATAGTGCTTGCTTCCCCGCCAGCGAGCCCGGCCGAGTCCATAACACGAAAACATTTAGGAACGCGTAGAGAAATGGCAGCTATAGATGCTAAAAGCTTTCGGGATCACTGACGAGAAGGCGAGAGATTCCGGCATAACGCACGAAACGGGCACCCCGGGGTGCCCGTTTCGGGTTTGAAGCTGGGGCCGGTGCGGAGGTCGCCTCCTCGGCGAGAGGCGCGACGCGGTTCCAGCCGAACGGTATTCCGCGAAGGCGATATTAGGTGCGGCCCGGGGGACCCTAGCCGCACCGGCCACTGTCTCTAACGCCGCCGTGTGTATCCCTGTTCCCGGGGATCCCGCCCATCTTGCGGCGGACCATACGGCGAAGCACCCGCGCCTTGGGCCGGCCCCGCCTGGCCGATGGGGGTGAAGCTCGGGCCGGCCGGGTAGGCGGCCGTCCCGGAGCCGTCCGGATAGCCGCCCCCGTAGCCGTCGTCGGCGTAGGACTGCTCGGCCGGATAGGACTGCTCGCCGGCGTACTGCTGCTGAGCCCCGTTCGGGGTGAACGTGGGGGTGAAGGTGGGGCCGGCTGGCGGCTGCGGGGCGCTCGCGTAGCCCGATCCGTTCGGGTACGCGCCGGTGTAGGAGGATCCGTTCGGGTACGCGCCCTGGTTCGCGTACGCTGCCTCCCCGGCGCGGCTGTCGCTCGCCGGGTAGCCGCCCAGGCCGTTGCTGGGGTAGGTGCCGTTGCCGGGGTAGGCGCCGGTGACCGGACTGGGGTAGGAACCCGTTCCGGTGCCCTGGTTCGCGCCGCTGCCGGTGCCAGGATAGGAGCCGGTGCCATTGCCTGGGTACGCGCCAGAGCCGGCGCCCGCGTAGGCATCGGCGCCATTGCCGGGGTAAGAGCCATCGCTGGCGCCCGGGTAGGCGCTCGCGCCGGTACCCGTGTAAGCGCTGTTCCCTGTGCCCTGATAACCGTCGGCGGGCGCGGTGTAGGACGGCTGTTCGCGGTAGGCGAGCGGGAAGCGCTCGGCGGCAGCGGACGACTGCTGCGGGGCGTGCGGCCCGGCCGTGGTCATGCCGGGCGCTACCGGCGCGGAGAGTGACGAGGGCGCGGCGGACTGCTCGCGGACGCTGTACCCGCGGTTGCCGAAGCTACCCTCGGGGATCCCGAGCCCCGGGTATACCTGCTCGGCGTGGCCCGGCGCGGCGAACCCCTGGTCGTCGTAGCCGTGCGCCTCGTATGCCTGGTAGGCCTGGCTGTCGTAAGCCTGCGGCTGCGGGTACGACTGCGCGCCCTGGCCGGACTGCGGGTCCGGGTATGACTGCGGGTCCGGGTATGACTGCGCAGCCGGGTATGACTGCGTGCCATACCCGTATCGCTCGCCGTCCCCGTGATGCTGCTCCTGCGGGTATTGCTGGGGCTGCTGGTATTGCTGGGGTTCTTGGTACTGCTGAGCACTGCTGGGCTGCGCCTGCTGATACTGCGGTGCCTCGGCGTACTGCGGTGCCTCGGCGTACTGCGGTGCCTCGGCGTAGTGCGGCGCGGCCGCGTACTGCTGGGTTCCGGCCGCCTGCTGCCCCGCGTCCCCGTAGGGCTGCGCGTCCCCGTAGGGCTGTGCGTCCCCGTGCTGCTGAGCCTCGCCGTACTGGTGATCCTGCTGGTACGGCCTGCTCTCGCCAATCCGGGCGCGGTAGTCACTCAGGTAGGTCGGCTCGGCGCCGTACCCGGCCTGGGCCGCGGCGTACTCCTGCTGGGCGCCGTGATCCTGCTGGGCGCCATAGCTCCCCGCGTCGTACCCCGGCTGGGCACCATGGTCTCGCGCGCCGTATCCGGGCTGCGTGTCATAGCCGGGTTCCGCGCCATAGCCAGCCTCCGCGCCATATCCCGGCTGCGGGTCGTAACCGGGCTGGGCGCCGTAAGCGGGCTGCGGGTCGTAACCGGGCTGGGCGCCGTAAGCGGGCTGCGCGTCGTAACCGGGCTGGGCGCCGTAGCCAGGCTGGGCGCCGTATCCGTGCTGCGCGCCATACCCGGCGTACCCGGCCTGCGCGGGGTAATCCGCGCCGTAGCCGCGCTGCGAACCCTCACTGACCGCCGTCATCGCGCCGGTGTACGGTTCAGCCGGGGCGGGGCCGATCGCGAGCCGCGGCCGCTGGCCGCCAATCGGGGCGGGGCTAGCGCCAACGCCGGGGCCGCCCTGCATGCCCCGCTGCAGCGACTCCATCAGCCGTGGCAGGTCGTCCATGGGCAACCGGAAAGTACCGGTGCAGGTACCCCCCTGCCAGATGCTGAACACTGCTATGCCGGTATCGGCGTACCAGCTCAGACGCATGCTGCGCGAACTGCCGCGTACGTCGAAGAAGACTTCGCCTAGCCGGGGCAGTGGTGCTGCGTCCGACGCTGACATGCTGCCCATGGTGGTCCCCCAGCCGAGCGTTTGTCCAGTTCGTACAGAGTATTGCTGGCGGGCCCGTGGCGTGACCTAGTCGCGGCTGTCGGTCATGCCAGCAGCGTGCCTCACCGCGGTAAGGCCGGTAGCGCCGCGGGAAGCGCGGAAAATTTTTCGGCGCAAGGCACAAAAATGCCACCCCGCCCTGCGCGGACGGCAGGCCGGATGGCATCATAGTCCGCAGGCTTTCCTGCCCCCTCTGGGCAGGCGTCTCACGCATGTGCCAGCCCGCGGCTGCCTGCCTGCAAGCATTCGCTCAGAACCGTTGTGCGAGCGCGCGTTCCGGCGCGCGGGAACAGTATGACGGCATAGAGCGTTGCATGATCAACGGCAGTTACCGCGCAGGACTGGGCTCGCGTGCTAACGAGCCACTAGCAAGGGTAACGCAAGACTAAAGCAACTTTGTTTGAGGTGACTGGTCCATGTCTCAGGTGCGCAGGCAGACGGCGATGCTTCCCCGGCCTAACTGGGGGTGGCAGGACGATGCTGCGTGTCGTGGCGAGGATCTGATGCTCTTCTTCGGCCCAGACGGCGAGCGCCAGCCAGAACGGGACATCAGGGAGCGCAAGGCCAAGGCTGTCTGCGCGAGCTGCCCGGTTCGGATGGAGTGCCTGAACTACGCCGTTGCCCGTCCCGAGAAGTACGGCACTTGGGGCGGCCTGAACGAGGACGAGCGCTCCGCGGAGCGCCGTCGCAGGATGCGCCGCGCCAACGCGGCGTGACGTCCTAACCAGCGCTATCGCGGGGCGGCGAGCAGCGTCAGCACGTCGGCGTCGGCCAGCTGGCCGAACTCGGCGTACCACTCTCCCACGCTACGGAACCGGCGAGGTGTGACCAGGGTCACCACCTCGTCGGTTTCTGCTTTCAGCAGCGCGACCGCCTGCGGGGACGCGACGGGCACCGCCAGCGTGGTCCGGGCCGGCCCGCGGTCCCGCACGGCGCGCAGCGCCACCCTGGCGGTCACGCCGGTCGCGAGCCCGTCGTCGACCACGATCACCCACCGGCCCGCGAAGTCCGGCGGCGGCCGCCCGCCGCGGTAGACGAGGATGCGCCGGTCCAGTTCGGCCCGCTCCCTGTCCACGACGCCGGCCAGGTCAGCCGGGTGCAGCCCGACCCGGGCGAGCATCTCGTCGTCGTAGACCGGCTCGCCGCCTTCGGCGATCGCGCCGAGGCCAAGCTCGGGCTCCTCCGGATGCCCGATCTTCCTCGTCACGAGCACTTCGAGCGGGACGTCAAGGCACGCCGCCACTTCGCGCCCCACCGCGACGCCGCCGCGGGGCAGGGCAGCGACCACGGTCCGTTCGGGATAAATGAACAGGGCACCGGAGTACGCGCCTTTCAGCTCTTCGCCAAGGAGCAGCCCGGCGGTGGCGCGGTCCGGGAAAGGCAACGGGCCGGACGCGCGGCGCTCCGGGAACGCGGTGGCCATGACGGGGCGGTTATACCCGGCGAGCGCGCACAATAAAGACCATGATCTGCGTCTCATGCCGTCGGCGGCGCCACGAGGACTGCCCGGGCGGCACCTGGTGTGACTGCCAGCACCTGCCGGCCCAGGACGCCGGCCAGCCGGCGGCGTCCGAACCGTCGCTGAGCTGGGTCCGCCAAGGCTAGGGGGTATGCGTGGGCGTCCCCCCGGGCTAGCAGCGAGAAATTTACAACAGAAAACGCGCGGAACGCGGAATAGCGCCGCCACGGCGCCGGTTGCCGGTGACATGACTCACCCGCGCTGGACAGGCCCCGCGAAAATATGTGATCCTGGCCAGGTGAGTGGTACGGACCCGATGCTCGTCGTGCGCAGGCACGTCGACTTTCTGCGTGTCCGTAGCGCGATATGTCGCCCAGCATGCTGACCGCCGCCCGTCGTTAAACACATCGTTACAAGCTGGAGCCGAAGCGCTACCAGCGACGTTTAACCACAGGGCGCGCACCGCATGCAGCCGGGCGGCCTTTTCTTTTGTGCGCCGTAGCGGCCGTCGCGGGCGCGTGCCCGCGACACAATCGAACGCGCACGTAAGGAAACCGCCGCATGTCTCCCGTCACCGGAGCAGGAACGACCGCGACCCGCCACGCCCCGCCTCCGGCCCCGCACCCGGCGAAGGCAGCACCAGCCAAGGCAGAACCAGCCAAGGCGGCACCCCGTCGTAAGCGCGGCGAGGGACAGTGGGCGCTCGGATACCGTGAGCCGCTCAACAAGAACGAGGAAAACAAGAAGAACGACGACGGGCTGAACGTCCGCCAGCGGATCATCGAGATCTACTCAAAGCACGGCTTCGACTCGATCGACCCTTCCGACCTGCGCGGACGATTCCGCTGGTTCGGGTTGTACACGCAGCGCCGGCCCGGGATCGACGGCGGCAAGACCGCGGTGCTCGAGCCCGAGGAACTCGACGACCGGTACTTCATGCTGCGCGTCCGGATCGACGGCGGGCAGCTGACCAGCGAGCAGCTCCGCGTCATCGGCGACATATCCCGCAAGTACGCGCGCGGCACCGCCGACGTCACCGACCGGCAGAACATCCAGCTGCACTGGATCGAGATCGAGTCCGTCCCGGCGATCTGGGAAGCCCTGGAGAGCGTGGGCCTGGACACCACCGAGGCCTGCGGCGACACCCCGCGGGTGATCCTCGGCTGTCCGCTCGCCGGGATCGACGCCGACGAGATCATCGACGCGTCGGCGCAGATCGAGGCGATCGGCGCTCAGTACATCGGCGACTCGGCCTTCTCCAACCTGCCGCGCAAGTTCAAGAGCGCGATCAGCGGCTGCCCGGCGCAGTGCACGTTTCACGAGATCAACGACATCGCGTTCGTCGCCGTCAGGCACCCCGCGACCGAGGAGATCGGCTACGACCTGTGGGTCGGCGGCGGGCTTTCGACCAACCCGATGATCGGCAAGCGGCTCGGCACGTTCGTCAGGCCGGGCCAGGTCCCCGAGGTCTGGGCCGGGGTGACGGGGCTGTTCCGTGACTACGGGTACCGGCGGCTGCGGCACCGCGCGCGGATCAAGTTCCTGGTCGCCGACTGGGGCCCGGAGCGGTTCCGTGAGGTACTCGAGAAGGAGTACCTCGGCTACGCGCTCCCGGACGGGCCGGCGCCGGAGGCGCCGCCCGGCGGCGTCCGCGACCACGTCGGCGTGCACCGGCAGCGCGACGGGCTGAACTACGTCGGTTTCGCGCCGCGGGTCGGCCGGCTGAACGGCGACGCGCTGTACACCATCGCCGCGCTGGCCGACCGGTACGGCAGCGGGCGGGTGCGGACCACCACCGAGCAGAAGATGGTGATCCTGGACGTCGCTGCCGAGGACGTCGCGGCGCTGACCGCCGAGCTCGAGCAGGCTGACCTGAAGGCGGCGCCGAGCGTGTTCCGGCGGCACACGATGGCCTGCACCGGGATCGAGTTCTGCAAGCTGGCCATCGTCGAGACCAAGGCCCGGGCGATGGACCTCATCAGCGAGCTCGAGCGGCGGCTGCCGGACTTCACCGCGCCGGTGACGATCAACGTGAACGGCTGCCCGAACTCCTGCGCCCGCATCCAGACCGCCGACATCGGCCTGAAGGGCTCGCTGGTCACCGACGCGGCCGGGAACCAGGTGGAGGGCTTCCAGATCCACCTCGGCGGGTCGCTGAGCGGCGGCGACGCCGAGGGCTCGGGCTTCGGCCGCAAGGTGCGCGGGCTGAAGGCGACCGCCGAGGAACTACCCGACTATGTGGAGCGGGTGCTGCGCCGGTTCGAGGCGGCGCGGGTGCCCGGTGAGACGTTCGCGGCGTGGACGCTGCGGGCCACAGATGAGGAGCTGTCATGACGAGCCCATCGGGGCGCGCGGTGCCGTTCTACTGCCCTTACTGCGGCGAGGAAGACCTGGAACCGCAGGGCGCGGCGGACGGAGAGTGGCACTGCCGCAGTTGCACCAGGAGTTTCCAGCTACGATTTGCCGGGATAGGGGCCGCGCTATGAGCGGTCTAGGCCTTACCCTGGGCGGTCTGGGTAGTGTGTATGGCCCGGACGACGATGACGAGCTATACGTGGAGGACCCGCAGCACATGCGCAGCCTTGCCGAACAGGCAGCCGAGGAGCTGGAAGACGCCTGCGCCGAAGACGTTATTCGCTGGGCGACCGACACGTTCGGTGACCGCATCTGCGTCACCTCCTCGATGACGGACGCGGTGATCATCCACCTGGCGTCCGCGGTCCGGCCCGGCATCGACGTGGTGTTCCTCGACACCGGCTACCACTTCCCCGAGACGATCGGCACGCGCGACGCGGTTTCCGCCGTGTATCCGGTGAACCTGGTCAACGTCACCCCGTCCCGCACCGTCGAGGAGCAGGACGCCGAGCTCGGCCCGCGGCTGTACGGCCGCAACCCGGACCTGTGCTGCTACCTGCGCAAGGTCGAGCCGCTCGAGCGCACGCTGGCGGGCTACGACGCCTGGATCACGGGCGTGCGCCGCGACGAGACCACCTCCCGGCGCGCGGCGAAGGTCGTCGAGTGGGACGACAAGCGGGAAATGGTCAAGGTCAACCCGATCGTGTCGTGGACGGGCAAGCAGGTCGACGACTACATCGCGACGAACGGCGTGCTCGTCAACCCGCTGGTGTACGACGGGTACCCGTCGATCGGCTGCCGCACCTGCACGCTGCGGGTGGAGCCGGGCGCCGACCCGCGCAGCGGGCGGTGGGCAGGGACGGGTAAGACCGAATGCGGCATCCACGCCTGAGCGGGAGCGGCGTCGTTGATTTGTCCCTGTTTTCTGCTGCCATAGCGACAGAAACCGGGGACAAATACGATCGGCCATTGATCGCGGTCGCGCACGGATCACGAGATCCCAGGGCCGCGGCGACGATTGGCGATCTGCTCGCGCGGGTGCGGGCCCAGGCGAGCGCCCGGGTCCCGGCCGGGCTTGACGTGCGGGCGGCGTTTCTCGATCACTGCGCGCCTTCCCTGCCCCAGGTCCTCGGCTCGGTGACCGACGCGGCCGGATGTGTCGTCGTCCCGCTGCTGCTCACCCCCGCGTACCACAGCAAGACCGACATCCCGGCGCAGATAGCGTCGGCGCATCCCGCGCTCGATGTCCGCTACGCCGATACGCTCGGGCCGCACCCCCTGCTGCTCGCCGCGCTGTCGCGGCGTCTTGCTGAGGCGGGCCTGGCCGACGAGGCTCGCGTCCGCTCGACGACGAGCGTCGTGCTCGCGGCGGCCGGGTCGAGCGACCACGCCGCGAACGCCACGATCGCCGCTCTGGCGGCCCGGTGGCAGCGCGATGGCGGCTGGCGCGCCGTGGTCCCCGCGTACGCCTCCGCCGCCGGCCCGTCGCCCGCCGAGGCGGTGCGGGCGCTCCGCCAGGCCGGCGGTCCCGTCGTGGTGGCCACGTACCTGCTCGCTCCCGGGCATTTCGCCGACAAGATCCGCCGCGAGGCGACCGAGGCGGGCGCGCATGTCGTGTCGGACGCGCTCGGCGCCGCGCCCGAGGTCGCCGACGTGATCCTCGAGCGGTATGCCGCCGCCGCCCGCGCGGCTGCCGGGGTTGTGGCTAAGGCACAGTTATCCTGAACGGAGCGTGGTGACTGCCCAGTTAATGATCAGTTCAGCGGGGCAGACCATCCTCCGGGGCACGCCCACGCGCGCGGCACTTCCCCGCCGCGAATAGCCTGGCGCGGTAGGCTCGTGCGCTTAAGCGGTTGACCGCGTAGGGAGGCGAATGCACATCTGGCCAGGAGCCCCGTATCCGCTCGGGGCGACATGGGACGGGTGGGGAACGAACTTCGCCTTGTTTTCCGAGGCCGCCGAGCGTGTCGAACTGTGCCTGTTCGACGAGGCCGGGACGGAGACTCGCGTCGCCCTCACGGAGGTCGACGGCTTCGTCTGGCACGGCTACCTGCCAGCCATCAGCCCCGGCCAGCAGTACGGCTACCGCGTGCACGGCCCCTACGACCCGCGCCGCGGCCAGCGCTGCTGCGCCGCCAAGCTGCTGCTCGACCCGTACGGCAAGGCGGTCGAGGGCGACGTGGCCTGGGACGAGGCGCTCTTCGACTACCGGTGGTCCGACCCGCGCAAGCCGAACACCGCCAACAGCGCTCCGTACATGCCGAAAAATATCGTGATAAATCCGTTTTTCGACTGGGGCAACGACCGGCCGCCGCGAACCCCGTACCACGAGACGGTCATCTACGAGGCGCACGTGCGCGGGCTGACGCTGCGGCATCCCGACGTGCCGCTGCACCAGCGCGGCACGTACGCGGGCGTGGCCCACCCGGCGGTGATCGAGCACCTGCGGCGGATCGGCGTCACGGCCGTGGAACTGCTGCCGGTGCACCAGTTCGTCCCCGAGCAGGCGCTGGTGGCGCGCGGCCTGACCAACTACTGGGGCTACAACACGATCGGCTTCCTCGCGCCGCACAACCGGTACTGCAGCGCCGGGCAGCGCGGCGAGCAGGTCGGCGAGTTCAAGGCGATGGTCAAGGCCCTGCACGCGGCGGGGATCGAGATCATCCTCGACGTCGTCTACAACCACACGGCGGAAGGCGACCACCGGGGACCGACGCTGTGCTTTCGCGGCATCGACAACACGGCCTACTACCGGGTAGACGACCGGGACCCGTGGCGGTACATCGACTACACCGGGTGCGGCAACAGCCTGAACGTCCGCCACCCGCACTCGCTGCAGCTGATCATGGACTCGCTGCGGTACTGGATCCTGGAGATGCACGTCGACGGGTTCCGGTTCGACCTCGCGTCCGCGCTCGCCCGCGAACTGCACGACGTGGACCGGCTGTCCACGTTCTTCGACCTGGTGCAGCAGGACCCGGTGGTATCCCAGGTCAAGCTGATCGCCGAGCCATGGGACGTCGGCGAGGGCGGCTACCAGGTCGGGAACTTCCCGCCGCTGTGGACCGAGTGGAACGGCAAGTACCGCGACACAGTCCGCGACTTCTGGCGCGGCCAGCCGGACTCCCTGCCGGAGTTCGCCTCCCGGATCACCGGGTCGAGCGACCTGTACGCGACCAGCGGCCGCCGGCCGGTCGCGTCGATCAACTTCGTCACCTGTCACGACGGGTTCACCCTCGCCGACCTGGTCGGCTACAACGACAAGCACAACGAGGCCAACGGCGAGGACAACAGGGACGGCTCCGACGACAACCGGTCCTGGAACTGCGGCACCGAGGGCCCGGCCGAGGAGCCGTCGATCCTCGAACTGCGCGCCAGGCAGCAGCGGAACTTCCTGGCCACCCTGTTCCTCTCGCAGGGCACCCCGATGCTGCTCGCGGGCGACGAGATCGGCCGCACCCAGGCGGGCAACAACAACGCCTACTGCCAGGACAACGAGCTGTCCTGGGTGGACTGGAGCAAGGCCGCCGGGGAGCGCGAACTGCTCGCGTTCACCCAGAAGCTCGCCCGGCTGCGCCGCCACCACCCGGTGTTCCGCCGCAGGAGGTTCTTCAAGGGACCCTCCGATATCGCGTGGCTGACGCCGGCCGGCGAGGAGATGACCGAGGCGGACTGGGGCGCGAGCTACGCCAAGTCGGTCGCGGTCGTCCTGAATGGCTCGGCCATCACCGAGCCCGACCCGCGCGGCGACCCGGTCACCGACAGGAAGTTCCTGCTGATGTTCAACGCGGGCGCCGAGCCGATCACGTTCACGCTGCCCGAGGCGAAGCTCGGCTCGGACTGGGAGGTCGTGGTCGACACCATGGACCCGCTCGGCGCCGGCGAGGCCGAGGCATTCGCGCCCAAGACCAAGGTCGAGGTCGCGGGCCGGGCCGTCGTGGTGCTGCGGTCCCGGACGTGACCATGCGGCTGCTTGCCGCCGACGCGGCCGGCCTCGGCGACGACGAACTCGCCCGGCTGTACGACTACCCCCGTGAGCACTGGCTGCGCGCCAACATGGTCACAAGCGCCGACGGCGCGGGCTTTCTCGACGGCCGGTCCGGCGGCCTGTCCTCCCCCGCCGACCGGCGGCTGTTCGCCATGCTGCGCGCCTTGTGCGACGTGGTCCTGGTCGGCGCGGGCACCGCGCGCACCGAGAAATACAAGCCGGCCCGCCGCCGGGAGGAGCTGGCGGTGCTGCGGACGGGCCGCACCGCGACACCGCCGATCGCGCTGGTCAGCCGGTCACTCGACCTGGACCTCGGCGCGCCGCTGTTCGCGCAGGCGCCGCCCGACGCGCGCACGATCGTGATCACCTGCCACGCCTCCCCCGCCGATCGGCGCGACTCGGTCGCCCGGGTGGCTGACCTGATCGTCGCCGGCGATGCCGCGGTCGACCTAGCGGACGCGATGACGGCGCTGGATTACCGCGGCCTCGGCCGGGTCCTCTGCGAGGGCGGCCCGCACCTGCTCGCCGACCTGGCGTCGGCCGGCCTGCTGAACGAGCTGTGCCTGACGGTCAGCCCGCTGCTGGCCGGCCCCGGGCCGTCCCGCGTCATCGCGGGCGCGCCGTTCCCCGCGCGGCGGATGGCGCTCGTCCACGTGCTGCGCGACGACGGGTTCCTGTTCTGCCGCTACCTGACGTAAAGCCGTCCTCTTTTCCGCGCCCGCGGCGCAGCCGCCTCGACGGCCGCGGCGCAGCCGGCCCTGCGCGCGGAGTGCGGTCGCCTGCGTAACAGGCGCCCCCACTGTCTCCGCACACACGCCCCGTGCCCGTTCCTGCGTCCCGGCCCGCCTATGATTACGAAAACATTTTTTAGCATGTAAGAAAATGTCGCTATAGCCTATAAATACTTTCGCGATCATGACGTGACGGGCTAGAACCTCAATCCAAGGTTCTGGCATTTAACGCAAAACGGGCACAAGGGTGGCGTCTGACGGGCACGCCGGGTTACGCGGCACGGGTGAGGCCCAG
>Ga0187807_1000112_pt1 | contig 22055 bp, 10 predicted proteins | sample NC_wetland_sal_i_4_FD_132432 | JGI IMG/M metagenome (GOLD analysis project Ga0187807, IMG submission 132432) | Wetland sediment microbial communities from Neuse River Estuary, North Carolina, USA - ASW_2 | ecosystem: Environmental > Aquatic > Freshwater > Wetlands > Sediment | place: USA: North...
CCCCGCCAGGCAATAGTCAAGCGATCACTTGAGTACGGGGGCCTGTCGCGCCATTGCGTGAACGCGCCCGGGAGGCCGGGACGGACACCAAGGACGGCCACGCCTTCGCCACCCGCCACGCCCGCATCGAGATCATAAATGCGACCAGCTCAGGTACCTGTGCAAGGAGCGCCGGCACCCGGCGCGGATGCTGGCGTTACCGGCGTCGCGCATGTTGACTGCTGTCATGACCACGCCAGACATCCCGTTGCTCGACATATCCGCCTGGCGCGACGGAAGCGCGGACCAGCGAGAGCGCCTCGCTACCCGGATGGACGAGGCGCTCAAAGAGTCCGGGTTCCTGATGATCGAGAACCACGGCGTCGCCGTCAGCCTGCGCGAGCGGATACGCGAGGAAGCGAAGAAATTCTTCGTGCTGCCGTACGAGCGCAAGGCCAGGGTCGCGACCCCCGTCGGCGGCCGCGGCTGGATCCCGCAGGGCGGCGAGGCCAACGCGTACTACGGCAAGGTGGCCGACCCTAGCCTCGCCGACATGAAGGAAAGCCTCACGATCGGCCGGAACATCCGCACCGGAGACGAGGAGATCGACAAGGCGTGGTTCGCGCCGAACGTGTGGCCGCAAGAATGCCCGGCGCTCGAGGCGCTGTGCGAGGAGTTCACCGGTCAGGTGCGTGACCTGTACTACGACCTGCTGCGGATGTGCGCCGCGGCGCTGGCCATGCCGCAGGACTGGTTCGTGTCCAAGGCGCTCCGCGCGCCGCACACGTTCAACATCAACAGGTACCCGCCGCTGACGGTTACCGGCGCGCCGAAGGCAGGCCAGTTCCGGGTCGCCCCGCACACCGACTGGGGAATCCTGACGATCCTCGACCGGCAGCCGGGCTACGGCGGGCTGCAGATCAAGACGGTCGACGGGAGCTGGGCCGACGCGCCTTACGTGCCGGACGCGTTCACCGTGAACGTGGCGGACCTGCTGTCGCGCTGGACGGGGGAGCGCTGGCGGTCCACCAGGCACCGCGTGCTGCCGCCGCCGCACCAGGCACCCGACGAGGAACTGATCTCGCTGATCGTCTTCCTCGAGGCGGAGGTCGACACCGTGATCCGGCCGGTCGCCGGGGACAGGGAGTTCGAGCCCGTCGTGGCGGGCGAGTGGCTGCGCGCTCGCGAGGCCGCCGCCACGGTGCGCTGACGTGCCCCGCTGCCTGACGAAGGCGTGAAGCCGCATACGTGGAACTCACGGCGCTGATATCTTCGTGGCAGCCAAGGTCGACACGGTGAACCCGCTCGTCGCTATAGACGTCGCCGTCGATGAGGGCCGCGGAGTCCGTCAGCCGGGGCAGGGGCCTGGCGGTGACCTCAATGCCGAGGTCGCGCCTCGTGTTTACGTGCCGTCTCCGCCTCCGCTGACCGGGTTTTGTTGGCCAGTTGTCACGGCCGCCGCGTGTAGGAGAGCTGGGGTTGCGTGTGCAGACCGATAAGCCTGGCCTGACCGAGCCTGCGCCGCCGAACGCGGCGGAGCAGGACGGTCCGCAGCCGGACGCTTCGCTGCCCGGCGCTCCGCAGCCGGATGCCCCGCGGCAAGGCGCTCCGCGCCAGCCCGGCCCGGTGCTCGCCCCGGGCATCGCGCGCGGCGCGCTGCTCATCGCCGGGCTGTCGGCGCTGTCCCGGATGCTCGGCCTGGTCCGCACCCTCGTGTTCTCGCAGAGCGTCGGGGCGGGCTGCCTCGGCACCGCGTATGTCACCGCCAACCAGGTGCCCAACCTCATCTACGAGCTTGCCCTGGGCGGCGCGCTGACCAGCGCGATGGTCCCGATCCTGGCGCGCTCGGCGGGGCGGGCGGCGACCGACCCGCAAGAGAAGGCGCGGGTAGCGAATATCACCTCCGCGCTGCTGACCTGGGCCGTCGTGATCCTGGTGCCGCTGATGGGGATCATCGCGGCGCTGGCCGGGCCGATCGCCTCGCTGCTCATCCCGGCCAATCCGAACGCGGCCTGCGCTCGCGCCGACATGGTCGGCGTGACAAGCAACATGCTGGTGGTATTCGCGCCGCAGATCCTGCTGTACGGGCTGTCGGTCGTGCTGTTCGGGCTGCTGCAGGCGTACCGGCGGTTCACCGGCCCGACGCTGGCGCCAGTGATCGCCAACGTGGTGCTGATCAGCGCGTACATGGCCTTCGTGCCGCTGGACAAGGGGCTGCCGCTGGCCAGCACGCCGCTGGCGGCCGAACTGGTGCTGTCGATCGGCACCACGATGAACATCGGCACCCTGGTGATCGTGGCCCTGCCGCCTACGTGGCGGCTGCACTTGCGGCTGCGCCCGACCCTGCGGTTCCCGCCTGGGGTCATGCGGCTGGCCGGCGGGCTGGCGCTGGTCGGCGTCCTCGAGTTCCTGGCCAGCGACCTGTACCAGGTCGTCACCATCTCCCTCGCCAACGGGCACGGCAAGACAGGCGCGCTGGTGCTGGTCAACTACGTCTCGATGGTGTTCAACTCGGTGGCCGCCGTGCTCGCCCTGTCGATCGTGACCAGCGCGTTCCCGGTGCTCTCCGCGACCGACGGCGACGCGTTCGACAGGACCTGCGCGGGCTCGACGCGGGCGGTCATCCTCATGTCCTGGCTTGGCACGGCGGTGATCGCGGCCGTCTCCGTGTCGGCCGCGCACGTCCTCGCCAAGCAGCCGGACCAGGTGTCGCAGCTGATCCAGGGTTTCCTGCTGGTCGCACCCGGACTGGCGGGCTTCGCGGTGGTCACGAACGCGTCGCGGGTCATGTTCGCCCTCGGGCGGCTCAGGGTGGCGGCCGCCGGGCTGGTCGCGGGCCAGCTGCTGCAGATCGTGATAAGCGTGCCGCTCGTCGAGCTCCTGCCGCCGCAATGGACCGTGGGTGCGATCGCGCTGGGCAGCTCTATCGCCCAGCTCGCCGTCGCGGTCCCGATGGTGATCGCGACCCGGCGGATCCGGGGCGAGGCGGCGGTGCGAGGGGCCGGCCGTGCGACGCTCGTGAGCCTGGCCGCCGGCGTCACGGGGGGCACATTCGGCGCGGCCGTCACCCTCCTGATTCCGCCATCAGGGAAGCTGACCGACGCCGCGTCGGGCGCGCTCGCGGCGGCCGTCGCGATCGTGGCCTTCGGCGTGGTGGCCTATGCCTTCGACAAGGGCGACCTGAAGACAGCGGTCCAGCGGATCCCTGGCGTGCGCAGGCTGCGGGGCTGACGGCCCCGGCAGGCGGAGCCGCCGCGGCGGGGATAATGGTGCGGTGCGAGTGCGGGAGCTGGTGGTCCGGCCCGTCCAGGAAAGCGACAGGCCCACCGTCGAATGGCTGACGACTCAGCTGTGGGGTGCCGCTGAGGTAGTGGTCCACGACGGAGTCTTCTATCCGGCCGCCCTGCCAGGCTTTATCGCCGAACGCGCCGGCCGCATAGCCGGGCTGGTCACCTTCGATGTCCGGCCGGGCGTTCTTGAGATCGTCACGATCAATGCCCTGGACAAGCACACCGGAATCGGGACGCTGCTGATCGAGGCCATTCGCGCCGAGGCAAAACGTCGCGGCTGCCACGAGATCATGCTGACCACCACGAACGACAATATCGGCGCGCTTCGGTTCTACCAGCGCCGCGGATTCCGGCTGGCCGCGCTCCGGCCGGGGGCGGTGGACCGGTCAAGGCTGCTCAAGCCCGAGATCCCGCGCACCGGCGATTACGGCATCCCGCTACGCGACGAGATCGACCTCACCTGCCCGGTCTAGACCACGACGGTCACCTATTTCACGGATCGCTTCAGGTATTTCACCCACAGTGCCGGCTCGTGTGCTGTTGCGATCTCGCCCAATGCGCTATACAGGGACTTACGACTGTCCGAGGGAGCGCGATGCTGCCAAACGATAGGGTCCAGTCCACGGGTCGGGGAAAGCTCAACCTCGTCGAGCGTGTACAGCGCGCGACGGACCGGATTCCCATGCCGCAACGGATTGTCCCGATTATCGGGGCCGTGGTGTTCCTCTGCCCTGTGCTCGCTCCGATTGCGGTCGCCGGCCGGGTGCGCACCAAGATGGCTTCGGCCTACGTGGCCATGCTCGCGATCTGGATCATCTACGTGACGGCGCTTTACACCGCGGACCCGGTCGGGCAGAAGTCTCCGGCGGTGCGCTGGTCACTGTTCGCGCTGCCGGTCGTGATGGCGTTCATCGCGCACCTCGGGCCGATGCGCCGCTGGTACGTGCCGTGCCGCACGGTCGCGGCGACCCTGGTGTGGCCGGTGATTCTGGTCGCCGCGCTGCTCAACCAGCTTCCGCCGAAGAGCATCCCCTTCGGCGTGATCGCGGCGTGGGTGCTTGCGGCTCTCGCACTGGGCTGGCGGGCGGCCAAGGGCCTGCAGGACGCGCGGGTCTACCAGCCCCCGGCCGGGGCTGTACGTCCGGTGGGCGGCCCGGGCCGCCCGGCGCCCCGCCCGGGCGCGGTGCCGCGCGGCGGCGCCGGTTATGCGAACGGGCATTCCCCCCTGCAGTACGGTGCCAGGGCGCAAGGCGTGGCCCAGGTGTACGCCGACCACGCCGGCCGCGAGCAGCAGGCGGTGGCGGCGCCGCGGCGGCCGCAGATCACCATCGAGGACGCGATGGCCGAACTCGACGCGATGATCGGGCTTGAGCCTGTCAAGGAGCAGGTGCGCTCGATCGCCGCCTCGATCGAGGCGGCCCGCCGCCGGGCGGTCGCCGGGTTCAGCGCGGACAAGCCGATGCGGCACTTCGTGTTCCTCGGCCCGCCGGGCACCGGGAAGACGACGGTGGCGCGGGTGATCGGCAAGATCTTCTACGCCTTCGGGCTGCTCGACGTGCCCGACGTGGTGGAGGCGCAGCGGGCCGACCTGGTGGGCGAGTACCTGGGCGCGACCGCGATCAAGACCAACGAGCTCATCGACTCCGCGTTCGGCCGGGTGCTCTTCATCGACGAGGCCTACAGCCTGGTGAACGAGGGTGACGGGCAGAGCGACCGGTTCGGCGTCGAGGCCGTGCAGACGCTGCTCAAGCGAGCCGAGGACGACCGCGAGAACCTGATCATCATCCTGGCCGGGTACCAGAAGCAGACCGAGGCGTTCCTCGCGTCCAACCCGGGACTCGCGTCCCGGTTCGCCACCAGGATCCGGTTCCCCACCTACTCGCCAGAGGAACTGCTAGCACTCGCCGAATCGCAGCTCAGCGGCAGGCGCGAGGGGCTTGCCCCGGACGCGCGCCCGGTGCTGTGGCGGATGCTCGAGGACATGAGCCGCCGCAGGATCACCGACGAGCTAGGCAACGGGCGCTTTGTCCGCACCCTGCTCGAGAAGGCCGGCCAGGCCAGGGACGTGCGGGTGATGAGCGGCGGCGGTGACCCGGCGGCCGAGGACCTGATCACGATCGGCGGCGCGGACCTGGAAAAGGCGTTCGCCGAGCTCACCTCGCGGCTGCGCGGCTACGAGGACACGCCGACGCTGGAAAGCGCGATCGCCGAACTCGACGAACTCGTCGGCCTCGAGCCCGTCAAGCAGCAGGTGCGCTCGATCGCCGCGCAGCTTCGCGTGGCGAAGCTGCGCGACCGGCAGGGGCTGACCAGCCAGCCGCCGGCCATGCACTTCGTCTTCACCGGGCCGCCGGGCACCGGCAAGACCACGGTGGCGCGGATCCTCGGACGGATCTTCGCGGCGCTCGGGCTGCTGGTACGGCCAGAGGTCATCGAGGCGCACCGCGCGGACCTGGTCGGGGAGCACCTCGGCTCGACGGCCATCAAGACGAACAAGCTGGTCGACTCCGCGCTCGGCGGGGTGCTGTTCATCGACGAGGCGTATTCGCTGCACAACGACGGTTACTCGGGGGGCGACGCGTTCGGCTCCGAGGCCGTGCAGACGCTGCTCAAGCGGGCCGAGGACGACCGGGAGCGGCTGGTGATCGTGCTCGCCGGGTATACAGCCGACATGGACAGATTCCTGCGCAGCAACCCGGGTCTGGCGTCCCGGTTCAGCACCCGGGTGACGTTCCCGAGCTACACGGCGAATGACCTGTCGCGGATCGCGGTGCTGCACGCCGAGCAGGCGGGTGACGTGTTCGAGCCAGCGGCGGTGCGGGTGCTCGACGAGATCTTCGCCGCCGCGGCCGGCGCCGGGATGATCGACGAGCTTGGCAACGGCCGGTTCGCCCGCTCGCTGTTCGAGCGGGCCTGCGCCTGCCGCGACATGCGCGTCGTCCGGCTCGGTGAGGCGGCGACCGCGGCGGACCTGACCACGCTGACCGCCGACGACGTACGCGGTGCGTACGCAGAGCTTGTGCGTTGACGGACCGCTGGGACTTCTGGATCGACCGCGGCGGCACGTTCACCGATGTCGTCGCCCGGCGGCCCGACGGGACCCTGGTGGCGCACAAGCTCCTCTCGCAAAGTCCCGCCTACCGGGACGCGGCTGTCGCGGGCATCCGCGAACTGCTCAGCGTGCCGCCGGGCGAGCCGGTTCCCGCCGACCGGATCGGCACGGTCCGGCTGGGCACGACGGTGGCCACCAACGCGCTGCTCGAGCGCACGGGCGAGCGGTGCATCCTGGTCGTCACCGCGGGGTTCGGTGACGCGCTCAGGATCGCGTACCAGAACAGGCCCCGCATCTTCGACCGGCACATCGTGCTGCCCGGTCAGCTGTACGAGCGGGTCATCGAGGTTCCGGAGCGGGTCGGCGCCCACGGCGAGCTCATCCGCCCCCTCGACGAGGCACACGCCGAACGAGAGCTACGCGAGGCATACGCGGACGGCTTCCGCGCCGCCGCCGTGCTGTGCATGCACGGCTACCGGTACCCGGCACACGAGACGCGCATCGGCGCCATCGCCAGGCGGATCGGCTTCACCCAGGTCAGCGAGTCGCACCTGGCCAGCCCGCTGATGCGGCTGGTGTCCCGCGGCGACACGACGGTCGCGGACGCCTACCTGTCGCCGGTGCTGCGCCGCTACGTCGATGAGGTGGCGGCGCAACTGTCCGGGGCGCCGGGGACGCCAGGGGAGCGAGGGACGCCAGGGGCGCGCCTGCTGTTCATGCAGTCCAACGGCGGGCTCACCGACGCGGCGAGCTTCCGCGGCAAGGACTCCATCCTGTCCGGCCCGGCCGGCGGCATCGTGGGCATGGCGCGCACCGCCACCGCGGCTGGCTTCGACCGGGTGATCGGCTTCGACATGGGCGGCACCTCGACGGACGTGTCGCACTACGCGGGCGAGTTCGAGCGGCAGTACGAGACCGAAGTCGCCGGGGTCCGGATGCGGGCGCCGATGCTGTCGATCCACACGGTCGCGGCGGGCGGCGGGTCGATCCTGCACTTCGACGGCGGCCGGTACCGGGTCGGGCCGGACTCGGCGGGCGCCGACCCCGGCCCGGCCTGCTACGGCCACGGCGGCCCGCTGACGGTGACCGACGCCAACGTGCTGCTCGGCCGCATCCAGCCGGGGTACTTCCCGCACGTCTTCGGGAAAACCGGCGACCAGCCACTCGACGCGACGGCGACCCAAAGCCTGTTCACGGACCTGGCGCACCAGATCACAGCTCAGACGGGGGACACCCGCGGCCCCGAGGAGGTCGCCGCCGGTTTCCTGGAGATCGCCGTGCAGAACATGGCGAACGCGATCAAGAAGATCTCCGTGCAGCGCGGCTACGACGTCACCAGGTACGTGCTGGCCACCTTCGGCGGCGCCGGCGGTCAGCACGCGTGCGCGGTCGCGGACGCGCTCGGCATGACGAGGGTGCTCATCCACCCGCTTGCTGGCGTGCTCGCCGCCTACGGGATCGGCCTGGCCGACGTGATCGCGATGCGGGAGACCGCCGTCGAGGCGCCCCTCGGCGACCGCCTGGTGAGCCAGTTGACGGACAGCGGGTTCGGCCCGCTCGAGGACGCCGCACGCGAAGAACTTGCCGCCCAGGGTGTGCCCGGGGACGCCGTCACGGTGACCCGCCGCGCGCACCTGAGGTACGACGGCACCGACACCCCGATCGCGGTCGAGTTCGGCACTGCCGCGGAGATGGCAGCCGCCTTCGAGGCGGCCTACCGGCGCCGCTTCTCGTTCTTGATGCCGGACAAGCCCATTGTCGTGGAAGCCGTCTCCATCGAAGCGGCCAGCATGCCGAATGCGCATTCGACCCACTCTAGCCAGGCCAAAAGCGCATTCGGCTCGCCCGTCGGCTCGCCCGGCACGCGGCCAGCGGAGCCAGCCGAGCCCGCTGACGTGCCGCGAGTCGCCCCGCTCCGTTCGGGCAAAGCAGAAAAAGCCGAGCCCGCCGAATACCTGCGCGTGTTCACGGCCGGGCAGTGGGCGCGAGTCCCCCTGTTCACGCGCGCCACTCTCCACCCCGGCCAGGAGATAGCAGGCCCGGCGATCATCGCGGAAGACCTGGCGACGACCGTAGTCGAGCCCGGCTGGCTCGTGTCGGTGACCGTCGGCCTGGACCTGCTCCTCACCCGCGTCGCGCCGCGCCCTGGCGCGGCCGAGCTGGGCACCGAGGCGGACCCGGTACTGCTCGAGGTCTTCGGCAACCTGTTCATGTCGGTCGCCGAACAGATGGGCGTCCGGCTGCAGTCGACCGCGCACTCGGTGAACATCAAGGAACGGCTCGACTTCTCCTGCGCGATCTTCGACGCCGCGGGCGGCCTGATCGCGAACGCGCCGCACATCCCGGTGCACCTGGGGTCCATGGGCGAGTCGATCAAGATGGTGATCAGCCGCAACGAGGGCCGGATGAAGCCCGGCGACGTCTACGTCCTCAACGACCCCTACCACGGCGGCACACACCTCCCGGACATCACGGTGGTCACTCCCGTGTTCGCTCCCGACCCGGGCGCGGCGCCAGAGGTCTGGTTCTATGTCGCCTCGCGCGGGCACCACGCGGAGATCGGCGGGATGACCCCCGGGTCGATGCCCGCGGGCAGCACGCGGATCGAGGAAGAGGGCGTGCTGATCGACAACTGGCTGCTCGTCGAGAACGGCCGCCTGCGCGAGCAGGAAACCCTGAGCCTGCTGACCAGCGCCGAATACCCGTCCCGCGACCCGGCCACGAACCTGGCCGACCTGCGCGCGCAGGTCGCCGCGAACGAGAAGGGCGTCGCGGAGCTCTACCGGATGACGGACTACTTCGGGCGGGACGTGGTCACGGCGTACATGGACCACATCCAGGAGAACGCCGCGGAGGCCGTCCGCGAGGTCATCACCGCGCTTCGCGACGGCGAGTTCGAGTACGAGCTCGACAACGGCGCGGTGATCCGCGTGCGGGTGACCGTCGATCACGGCGCGCGGACCGCGACGATCGACTTCACCGGCACGTCAGCCCAGCTAGGCGACAACTTCAACGCCCCGTCGAGCGTGGCGATGGCGGCGGTGCTTTACGTGTTCCGCACCCTGGTGGACAAGGACATTCCGCTGAACGCCGGCTGCCTGAAGCCGCTGCGCGTGATCATCCCGCCGCAGACGATGCTGTCGCCCGGGTACCCGGCCGCCGTCGCCGCGGGCAACGTGGAGACGAGCCAGGCGGTCACCGGCGCGCTGTACGCCGCTCTCGGCGTGATGGCGGAGGGATCCGGGACGATGAACAACGTCACGTTCGGTAACAAGCAGTACCAGTATTACGAGACTGTCGCGAGTGGCTCCGGGGCAGGCGAGGGATTCGACGGCACCGACGTGGTGCAGACGAAGATGACCAACTCGCGCCTGACCGACCCCGAGGTGCTCGAGTGGCGCTACCCGGTCCGCGTTGACTCCTACGCGATCCGCCGCGGCAGCGGCGGGGCCGGCCGGTGGCGCGGCGGCGACGGCGGGGTCAGGCGGCTGCGGTTCCTCGAGCCGATGACAGTGACGACACTGGCCGGGCACCGGCGGGTGCCCGCGTTCGGCATGGCCGGGGGCGGCCCGGGCGCGCTCGGCCGGCACTGGGTGGAGCGCGCCGACGGCTCGGTGACCCCGATGCGGGGCTGTGATTCGGTGCGGCTTGGGGCTGGTGATGTCTTCGTGATCGAGACCCCCGGCGGCGGGGGATTTAGAGAATTTATCCCGAACGAGTCTTCGCTGGCTGTATTACCGTCCCGCTCGCCTCCGGGGCGCCTTGGCCCGCCCTCTTCCCTCGTCGCTCATCGCCAAAGGCTCCTCGCTCCTCGGTCATCCGGCGGGGCGCCCCTTTGGCTCGCGGGAGGGCTATGGCTCCGGATCGCCGCCCAGGTTGTTCAGGTCGTCGTCGGTCAGGCCGGTCGCGAGTTCGCGCAGCGCGGCCTCGAACGCGGCCTCGTCGTCGCCCGCCGCCTCCTGGACGTCCATCAGCGCGTGCATCACGAGGTGCCGGTCCTCGCCCGCGTCGAGCAGTCGCTGCGCGGCGTTCCAGAGCGCGGGCGGCGAGCCGCGCCACAGCCGGTCGGCTATCGCGAGGTGCCGGTCGATGTGCCGCCCGACACCGGCCGCGCTCGGGCTGCCGGTCCGGGTGTCGTGGTCGGCGGCGAGCAGCAGCCGCCGGTCGGCGGGGTTGGCCGGGTCGAGCCTGGACAGGTCGACGCCCCCGTGCTTGCCCTCGAGCACCGGGAAGATAAAGGCGCGCCGCGGCAGCGCCTCCAGGTCGGAGTCCGGCAGCAGCCTGGCCACCAGCTTCTCGTCCAGGCCGAACTCGGAAGGATCGCGGTAGATCCGGGAGAACGTGCTCATCGAGTCGAAGACGGTGTCCAGGGTCTGGCCGATGGCGCTTTCCGGCAGGCCGCGCTTGTGTCCCGCCCAGCGAACCCAGGCGGCAAGCGCGTGCGGCATCGCGTCCTGCTCGGCCGAGCACAGCATGACCTTGCGCGGCAGCCAGCTGAGCAGGAAGTTCTGCACCTTGAGCGGGCTCATCCGAAGCGGCCGGCCGCTGTCCTGGTCGCATCCGAAGTCGATGATGCGGTCGACGCAGCGGCTGGCCGACTGTCTGTCCGACAGGTCCTCGGCCTCGTCGGAGGCGAGGAACTCGGCTGCGAGCAGCGCCCTGCGCTCCCTGGACCAGGAGCGCTTGGCCCGCGTCCCGCGCCCGGTGGCGGGCGACAGCGCGCGCACGCGCGCCCTGATGAACGCGTGATAGGACGCGAACGAGTCGCTGACCGGCGGGTCTTCGGCCGCGTCCGTGGCGTCGAGCGCGGCCTGCAGCACCTTCCTCGCCTGCGACGGCTCGATCTGCCTGAAGCCGTCCTCGCCGCGTGCCGCGGACGCCTGCCTGCAGTGCTCGAGCAGCTTGTCGACCCGGGAGGTGACCCAGCCGTCCCTGATCATGCCGCCGGCGTTGTAGTCGACCATCGAGACGAGCGCGTGCGGTTCCTCGCCCGCGTAGCTGAACACGCAGATGATCTCGTCCTGGTCGCCCCACTCGTCGGGGTTCACGTAGCATTCGGCCGGCGTCACCGCGCCGAGGTGGTCCGCCCAGCCGGGCGCCTTCACCCCGCTGTCCATCAGCTCGATCGCGGCCTGCTCGGCCGCGATCGCCTGCCGGGCGGTGCCCAGGCAGGCGATGCCGGAAAGCAGCGCGAGCGCCGCGGGGGAGCGCTGCCCCGCGGCGTACTCGACAAGTCCCTCGCCGACGACCTGTTCGACGCCGGCTCCGCCGGCGCTGCGGTGCCGCTGCGCCCACCAGGTGCCGAGCAGTTCGCTGACCATGAGTTCAGCGTCCAGCGGGCTGCGCACCGCGAGCAGCTCGCGCGCCGCGACCAGAAGCTCGCGGAACAGTGCGCTGGGGGGCTGGCCACCCCCTGCCGTACCGCGACGTCGGCTCTGCGGGCTCACCCTGATAGCCTCTCAGATCGGGACATATGTACGCTACGTTACGCCCGCTGCTTCATCGTGGCGGCGGCCCGCGGGGAAGGCGCCTCATCCGCTCAAGGAGAACTTACCCATGCTGGCATCATTGTGCCGGGTGATGGCGGCGATCCCGTCCGTGTCGCGGTGCCGGTTCCCCGGTGCCGGGTGCCAGCGTCAATTGAACTGGCTTTGCTGCCGCTAGCTGGCAGCATAGGTACTCGGATTGTGGCACGCTTATTCTGGACGGTCGCCGTGCGGGCGGTGGCGAGCCGCGCTGCCGGCGGACTGCCGCCGAGCGCCGGGCGAGTGGTGCGCGTGCTGGCAGGTGGAGGCAGGAAGGAGCCGCCAGTGGCAGGCGCCTGCGCGGAAGGTGGGGTGCTCGGATGAGTGCTGACACCTCCGTGCCGAAGCAGCGGGAGGCCGGGTTGGACGACTTCGGGTCCTGGCTTCCGGATGCCGTGCTGCGTGACGCGCCCGCGGGGGTGGCTTTCCTCGGCACCGACATGCGATTCGTCTGGGTCAACCCGGCGCTGGCCAGGATGTACAACCGCGACGAGGCCGACTTCGCCGGGCAGGAGCTTGCCCAGGTGTGGCCCGCGGTCGATGCCGCCAGGGCCGAGGCCGCGCTGCAGCGGGTGCTCGGTGACGGGCGCCCGGCGACCGAGACTTTCGCGGCCGGCGCGGCCGCCGACGACATCGCGGCCCCGCGCAGCTTCCACTGGTTCCCGGTGCGCGGCCCGGACGGCGAGGTCAGCGGAGCGGGGCTCATCGTGGTCGCCGGAGCGTTCGGGCTGCCCACCGAGGAGGCGCTGCGGCGCAGCGAGGAACGGTATCGAGCGCTGGTGCAGGGCGGCGCACAGGTCATCTGGGTCGCCTCGCCCGATGGCGAGATGCTCGAGGACTCTCCGGAATGGCGGTGGATCACCGGGCAGACCGTCGAGGAGTTCCTCGGCAGCGGATGGCTCGACTGGATCCACCCCGAGGACCGGGAACGGGTGGAACGCGACTGGCGGGAGTGCCTGCGCACCGGACGGATCTTCGACGACCGGTTCCGGATGCGGACCAGGGGCGGCGCCTACCGGCACTATGACGTCCGCGCGGTGCCGATCGAGCGGGACGGCAAGATCGCCGAGTGGGTCGGTGCCTGCACGGACGTGACCAGCCAGCGTGAGGCCGAGGAGATGCGCGGCCGGCTGACCGAGCAGCTTTCCGCGGCGGCGCTGCGCACCGCCCGGCTGCAGCAGGCGACGTCGATGCTCGCCGAGGCGCTGACGGTGGAACAGGTGGTCGAGGTGATCACCGAGGTGGGCCGTACCGCGATCGGCGCGCTGCGCTCGGCGGTGGCCCTGCTCGATCCCGAATCGCTGCGGCTGCGGGTGGTCAACCCCGACGGGCTCGCGCCCGCCGGGCCGGACTCCGTCGGCATGCGGCTGACCCTGGACACGCCGAGCGTGATGACGCGGGCGATCGCCACCCGCCGCCCGGTGCTCATCCACGACGCGGAGGAACTGCGCAGGCAGTTCGAGGCAGACGCGGACGGCACTGACGCCGGGCGCAGGTTCGAGGACACCGGTGACGAGCGGTCCTGGGTGGGCCTGCCGCTGCTCGCGGCGGGCGCTCCGCTCGGCGCGCTGCGATTCTCGTTCAACAGGCCGCGGCGGATCACCGAGGAAGAGCGCGTCTTCCTTGAGGCGCTGGCCGGCCAGTGCGCGCTGGCCGTCGAGCGCGCCGCGATGTACGAACGAGAGCACGCTACCGCCGAGACGCTGCAGCGCAGCCTGCTGCCCGACAAGCTGCCGGTCGTGCCCGGGCTCGCGCTCGACGCCAGGTACCTCCCGGTGACCAGGAACATGGAGATCGGCGGCGACTGGTACGACGTGTTCCGGCTGCCGGACCGCCGGCTCGCGGTCACTGTCGGCGACGTCATGGGCAAGGGACTGCAGGCCGCGGCCGGCATGGGCCGGGTGCGGAACGCGCTGCGCGCGCTCGCGCTGACCGACCCGCGGCCCGCCGCGGTGCTGGCGGGCCTCGACAGGCTGTTCAGCGCCACGGAACTAGAAGAGCAGGTCACCACCGTTTCTTATCTTGTGATCGATCCTGAGACCGGCGAGGGCCAGGCCGGCAACGCCGGCCATCTGCCGACCCTGCTGCTCACACCGGGCGCGCTGCCCATGCTCGACCAGGCCGAGGCGGGCACGCCGCTCGGCTGGGCGAGCCCGCGCAGGCAGTACGCGTTCCGGCTGCCGCCAGGCAGCACCGCCGTGTTCTATTCCGACGGCCTGGTGGAGAACCGGGTGCGCGGTCTCGACTCCGGGCTCGACGAGCTTGTCCGGGTTGCCGCGAACGCGACGGATGACCTGCTCAGCGCCCCTGGGCGGTTGCTGCAGTACCTGCTTGACCATATGCTCGCCGGCCATGAGCAGGATGACGACGTGACCGTGCTCGTCATGCACGTGCCGGCCGGCCTGGGGTCGAACGGCCTGGGGTCGAACGACCCGGCGCCCGACGGTCCGCCTGGGCAGCAATGGGTACAGCGGTGAGCCCGGCGGTGACTGCGGCGGTGCGGCCGCGCCTCACGGCCCTGCTGTGCCGGCACTTCGCGCGAACAGATGTATCAAGCGCGCCTTACCAGGGTGATGTGTACAAGGCACTCTCACTTGCCACCTATGGTGGTGAGAAGGAGGAGGCGGGCGGGTTGCTGTCGAAGTCCGAAAGGCCAGCAGGAAGCCCGTTTCCGGGCACGGTCCAGGCGTCAAGACCCTCTCGGGAGGGCCCGATTATCGCTATGCGTACGCAGCTCAGCCAAGCTACCCAGCGAAGGAAGAGGTGACCGTGGTGGTGAGCGCTGCCAACTCCGCGGCGCGCAAGCGCTCCCGGTCGTCCGGCTCCGCGGGCCAGGACTCGCGGGTGTCCGAGCGGGAACCCGAAGGCACGACCGAGGGTGCGCAGGAGCAGGCTCCGGGCGCTTCCGGGTCGGGCAACGGCCGTGCAGGCGCGAGCGGCCGCGCGGCCAAGGCCCGCGATGAGCTCGCGGCTGTGCCAGCCCAGGACATCCCTGGTGACCTAGCGGTCGTCGATCTCGATGACGAGGACGCGGACGAACTCGACGAAGCGGTCGACCTTGAGGACTTCGACGACCTCGAGGACCTCGGCGACGCGCTCGGCGCGGACCTGGAGATCGCCGACCCGCCCGACGCAGACCTGGCGGACGCCGACCTGTCCGACGTGCTCGCCGACGACACGGACACGGACACGGACGCCGACAGCCCGGTGCCGCGAGCGGACGCCGACGGCGGCGTCCGGGCGGATGCCGATGGCGCCGTGAGCGTGGTCGGCGACGACGAGACCTTCGTCTTCGGTGATGATGACGACGACCTGCCGGCCGCCCAGGTGGCGGTCGCGGGCGCGACCGCGGACCCGGTCAAGGACTATCTCAAGCAGATCGGGAAGGTGCCGCTGCTCAACGCCGAGCAGGAGGTCGAACTCGCCAAGCGGATCGAGGCCGGCCTGTTCGCCGAGGAGAAGCTCGCCGAGGGCGCCGGCCTGACCCCGGACCAGCGGATCGACCTGGAGTGGATCGCCGAGGACGGCCGCCGGGCCAAGAACCACCTGCTCGAGGCGAACCTCAGGCTTGTGGTGAGCCTGGCCAAGCGGTACACGGGCCGCGGGATGCTCTTCCTCGACCTGATCCAGGAGGGCAACCTCGGCCTGATCAGGGCCGTGGAAAAGTTCGACTACACCAAGGGCTACAAGTTCTCCACCTACGCCACCTGGTGGATCCGGCAGGCGATCACCAGGGCGATGGCGGACCAGGCTCGCACGATCCGCATCCCGGTGCACATGGTGGAGGTCATCAACAAGCTCGCCCGGGTGCAGCGGCAGATGCTGCAGGATCTCGGCCGGGAGCCGACGCCGGAAGAGCTGGCCGTCGAGCTTGACATGACGCCGGAGAAGGTCGTCGAGGTGCAGAAGTACGGCCGTGAGCCGATCTCGCTGCACACACCGCTCGGCGAGGACGGCGACAGCGAGTTCGGCGACCTGATCGAGGACTCCGAGGCGATCCAGCCAGGCGAGGCGGTGTCGTTCACGCTGCTCCAGGAGCAGTTGCACTCGGTGCTCGACACGCTGTCCGAGCGGGAGGCCGGCGTGGTCTCCATGCGGTTCGGCCTTACCGACGGCCAGCCGAAGACCCTGGACGAGATCGGCAAGGTCTACGGCGTCACCAGGGAGCGGATCCGGCAGATCGAGTCGAAGACGATGTCGAAGCTGCGCCACCCGTCCCGGTCCCAGGTCCTCCGCGACTACCTGGACTAGGTTCCGCCGCGGACGCACGCGCTACGCAGATGAATGTCGCATTCATACGCCTATAGGCAGCTGAATGCGACATTCATCTGGTTTGGGCCCGCGGCCCGAGAAGGCGACATGTGATGGCTGTGACGAGGGTCGTAACCATGGACGACGCTGAGCCGCTCGCCGCCCTGCTGACCGCCAACCGCGAGTTCCTCGCCCCCTGGGTGCCTGCCAGGGACGACAGCTACTACACCGTCGAGGCCCAGCGGACGATTCTCGGCAGCGAGCTTGACGCGTACCAGCGGCAGACGATGGTTCCGCTGGCGATCCTCGACCCGGACGGCAGGCTAGCGGGCCGCATCCACATCAACGGGATCACCCGGGGCGCGTTCCAGTCCGCCAGCATCGGCTACTGGGTGAGCGAGTCGCACAATGGCCAGGGCCTCGCGTCGACAGCGGTGGCCGACGTTATCGATATAGCGTTCGGACAGCTGGCCCTGCACCGGCTGCAAGCGGAGACGCTGCTGCACAACGTGGCGTCGCAGCGGGTGCTGACCCGGAATGGCTTCCGTCCGTTCGCGGTGGCTCCGTCATATCTCAAGATCGCCGGACAGTGGCAGGATCACATCTTGTTTTGCCTGCTCAACGAGAACTTCGCGGGCGCCGCGACGCCATAGCGTCGCGGCGCCCGCGAATCACGCCGTCAGGTACGAGGTTAGTTTTCCGGATTGGTAAGGCGCTGGCTCTCATCCTGGATGTCCACGGCGACCTTGGCGAGCGCCGACGCGTGTTCCCTGCCATGGTGGGCGCAGAAGAGCAGCTCACCCGAGTTCGGGAGCAGGACGCGGACGTATGCCTGGGCGCCGCAGCGATCGCAAAGATCCAGGGCGGTCAGCGGCTTGGTGGGGGCTATTGCTCCGGTCACGTCGCCTTCCTCGTCTCGTGCCTCCGGCTTCTGCGTCCGGCTGGCTCTGGTGTGCTGCACGTGCCTTACAGCACAGCACAACACATACCCCGGCGTCAGGCTTCCCCTAGCCGAGTGGTGTACGCCACAAGCGAAAAACCGCACTTGATCGCGTGCCTAGCCCAGCATTTGCCGACCCCGCTAGCCAGGGCGCGATACCCGGTGACGACCCCACCGACCGGGTAGTCGCCGGTGAGATACCCGTGCGGTTCGCGGGGTAGATACCCCCCAAAGTGGGCCGTGACACCTTTGCCGGACCTATCCGTCAGTTCGCCGGCAAGGATCCGCCCGACCTAGCGGCGTGGCAGGGCACCCGCACCGGCCGCGGGACGCTACCCTTCGAGTGAGGCAGCCGTGTGCTCGCCAACGCTTTCGAGAGGAAACACCAGCCGTGCCCCCGCTCACCGACACCCTCCGGGCGACCGCGGAGCCCGCCCCGAGTGCCCCCGGCGCCCCGGCCGACTCCTACACCGCCAGGCACCTGTCGGTGCTCGAGGGCCTGGACGCGGTGCGCAAGCGGCCGGGCATGTACATCGGCTCGACCGACGGCCGCGGCTTGCAGCACTGCCTGTGGGAGATCATCGACAACGCGGTGGACGAGGCGCTCGGCGGGCACTGCACCAGGGTCGACGTCATCCTGTACGCCGACGGCTCCGCCGAGGTGCGGGACAACGGCCGTGGCATCCCGGTGGACAGTGAGCGCAAGACCAAGCTCAGCGGCGTGGAACTGGTCATGACCAGGCTGCACGCGGGCGGGAAGTTCGGCGGCGGCTCCTATACCGCGTCCGGCGGCCTGCACGGCGTGGGTGCCTCCGTGGTGAACGCGCTCGCCGCCCGGCTGGACATCGAGGTGGACCGGGAGGGGCACACCTGGACGACGAGCTTCCGCCGCGGCGTGACCGGCGAGTTCGCCGGCGAGGGGCCGGACGCGGAGTTCACCAGGCGTTCCGGGCTGCGCCAGGTGGGCCGGGTCAGCAAGACCAAGACCGGCACCCGGATCCGGTTCTGGCCGGACCGGCAGGTGTTCCTGCGCGACGCCACCTTCAGCTTCGACGGCCTCGCCGAGCGGGCCAGGCAGACCGCCTACCTGGTGCCGGGCCTGACGATCGCGATCCGCTCCGAGCACGACGGCGGCGAGCCGCGGCAGGCCGAATTCCGCTTCGTCGGCGGCATCAGCGAGTTCTGCGATCACCTGGCCACCAGCGAAAAAGTGACCGACGTCATCCGGCTGACCGGTGACGGCACGTTCACAGAGACGGTGCCGGTGCTCGACGACCGCGGGCACATGACGCCCACCGAGGTGGAGCGCACGCTGGACGTCGACGTGGCGATCCAGTGGGGGACCGGCTACGACACGATCACCCGCTCGTTCGTGAACGTGATCGCCACCCCGCACCACGGCACCCACGTCACCGGGTTCGACCGCGCCCTGGTACGCACGCTGAACGACCAGCTCAGAGCCGTGAAGCTGCTCAAGAACGGCGACGAGCCCGTCACCAAGGACGACGTGCTCGAAGGGCTGACCGCGGTCGTCTCGGTACGGCTGCCGGAGCCGCAGTTCGAGGGCCAGACCAAGGAGGTCCTCGGCACCCCGGCGGCCACCCGGATCGTCAGCCAGGTCGTCTCCACGCAGCTCAAACAGTACTTCGAAAACCCCCCGCGTGGCGCGAAGCAGCAGGCCAGAGCGGTGCTCGACAAGGTCGTCAGCGCGGCGAAGACGCGGATCGCGGCCCGCGAGCACCGCGATAACCAGCGCCGCAAGTCCGCCCTGGCGAGCTCGAGCCTGCCTGCCAAGCTGGTGGACTGCCGGTCCGCCGACGACCGTAGCGAACTGTTCATCGTCGAGGGCGATTCGGCGCTCGGCACCGCGAAGATGGCGCGCGACTCGGAGTTCCAGGCGCTGCTGCCGATCCGCGGCAAGATCCTCAACGTGCAGAAGTCCAGCCTGGCCGACATGCTCAAGAACGCCGAGTGCGCCGCGATCATCCAGGTGATCGGGGCGGGCTCAGGCTCCGGCTTCGACCTGGACTCGGCCCGCTACCAGCGGGTCATCCTGATGAGCGACGCGGACGTGGACGGCGCGCACATCAGGACCTTGCTGCTCACCCTCTTCCACCGCTACCTGCGGCCGATGCTCGAGGCCGGTCGGGTGTTCGCGGCCGTCCCGCCGCTGCACCGGGTCGAGCTGACCAGCCCGCGCAAGGGCCAGGACAAGTACATGTACACCTACACGGATTCCGAACTGAACCGCACGCTGCTCGAGCTCGAGCGCCGCGGGCAGCGCTGGAAGGAACCGGTGCAGCGGTACAAGGGCCTCGGCGAGATGGACGCCGCGCAGCTCGCCGAGACGACCATGGACCCGCGCCACCGTACGCTGCGCCGGATCCTCATCGAGGACGCCGCGGCTGCCGGGGACATGTTCAACCTGCTGATGGGCACCGACGTAGCCCCCCGCCGCGACTTCATCGTCAGCGCCGCCGCCGAACTAGACCCCTCCCGCATCGACGCCTGACCGGCGACCAAGCCGTATCACAGGCTGCTAACGGGCCGCCACTCCGCGCCGTGCACGGCATTTGACCCGAACACAGGGCAGAATTATCCGCATGGCAGCACGACGCGGCGGGAGCGGCACGGCGACGCCTCCTCCCGAGGACTTCGAAGAGAACATCATCGACATCGACGTATCCGAGGAGATGCGCGGCAGCTACCTCGAGTACGCCTACAGCACGATCTACCAGCGCGCGCTGCCCGACGCGCGGGACGGCCTGAAGCCTGTCCAGAGAAGAATCCTCTACCTGATGAACGAGATGGGCCTGCGCCCGGACCGCGCGCACGTCAAGTGCGCCCAGGTGGTGGGCGCGGTGATGGGCCGCCTGCACCCGCACGGGGACAGCGCGATCTATGACGCCCTGGTCCGGATGGCGCAGCCGTGGGCGATGCGGCTGCCGCTCATCGACGGCCACGGCAACTTCGGCTCGCTCGGCGGTGACGACTCCCCGGCCGCGTACCGGTACACCGAGTGCCGGCTCACGCAGGCCGCGATGGAGATGGTCGCCGACATCGACGAGGACACCGTCGACTTCGGCCCGAACTACGACGGCTCCGAGCAGCAGCCGGACGTGCTCCCGGCCGGCATCCCGAACCTGCTGGTCAACGGCACCTCGGGCATCGCCGTCGGGATGGCGACGAACATGGCGCCGCACAACCTGTCCGAGGTGATCACCGCGGCCAGGCACCTGCTGAAGCATCCCGACGCGACCCTCGACCAGCTCATGCGCTTCGTCCCCGGCCCCGACCTGCCGACAGGCGGCCACATCGTGGGCCTTGACGGCATCCGCGAGGCGTACGAGACCGGCCGCGGCATCTTCCGCACCCGCGCGACCGCGAAGGTCGAGCAGCTCAGCCCGCGAAAGACCGGCATCATCGTCACCGAGCTGCCGTACGGCATCGGGCCGGAAAAGGTCATCGCCCGCATCAAGGACCTGGTTCAGGCGAAGAAGATCTCCGGCATCTCCGACCTGAAGGACCTCACCGACCGCAGCCGCGGCCTGCGGCTGGAGATCGAGGTGCGCAGCGGCTTCAACCCGGAGGCCATCCTCAACGAGCTGTACCGGCTGACGCCGATGGAGGAGACGTTCGGCATCAACAACGTCGCCCTCGTCGACGGCCAGCCGCTCGTCCTCGGCCTCAGGGACCTGCTCACCATCTACGTCGACCACCGCCTCGAAGTCACGCGAAGGCGCAGCGAATACAGGAGGCGCAAGCGCGAGGAACGCCTGCACCTGGTCGACGGCATCCTCATCGCCCTGCTCAACATCGACGAGGTCATCCAGGTCATCCGGTCAAGCGACGACTCCGCCGAGGCCAAGCGCCGCCTGTGCGAGATCTTCGACCTGTCCGAGGTCCAGGCGCAGTACATCCTCGACACCCCGCTGCGCCGCCTGACCAGGTACGACCGGCTCGAGCTCGAGCGCGAGCAGGAGACGCTGCGCGCCGAGATCGCCGAGCTCACCGAGATCATCGAATCCGACGCCAGGCTCCGCGAGGTGGCCGGCGCCGAGATGGCCGAGCTTGCGAAGAAGTTCGGCACCCCGCGCCGGACGCTGCTGCTTGAGGGCGGCGCGGCGGTGACCGCCGCCGTCCCGCTGGAAGTGGCGGACGACCCGTGCGTCGTGGTGCTGTCCGCGACCGGTCTGCTGGCCCGCTTCCCTGCTCCCTCGATTGATCCGGAACGGAGCGTGCCGTCTGCCCAGCCGTCACCCGATCGCGCCGCCCACGACATCGTCGCCGCGGCTGTCTCCGCGACGGCGCGCGGCACCATCGGCGCGGTCACCTCGGCGGGGCGGATGATCCGGCTCAGCGTCCTGGAGATCCCGTCCCTCCCGCCGAACGACTCCGCCCCCTCCCTGGCCGGCGGCCACCCCGTCACCGAGTTCGTGACGCTGGAGCGCGGCGAGACCGTGCTCGCGCTGGCCAACCTGGACGTGCCCGACGCCGGGGTGGCGCTCGGCACCGCCACCGGCGTGGTGAAGCGCGTGGTTCCCGATTACCCGGCCAACAGGGACGAGTTCGAGCTGATCACCCTCAAGGACGACGACCGCGTGGTCGGCGCCGTCCAGCTGTCCGGCGACGCTGCCGAGCTCGTGTTCATCACCAGCGACGCGCAGCTGCTGCGGTTCGCGGCGGCGTCGGTCCGCCCGCAGGGCCGCCCGGCCGGCGGCATGGCCGGCATCAGGCTCGACGCCGGCACGTCGGTGATCTGGTTCGGCGCGCTCGGCCCGGACGCCCAGCCGGGCATCCGGGCCGACGAGGACAACGTCGTGGTCACCGTCGCCGGCCGGGCCGGCGCCCTGCCCGGCGCGTCCGCGGCGAGCGTCAAGGTCACCCCGTTCGCGGAGTACCCGCCCAAGGGCCGCGCCACCGGCGGCGTCCGCTGCCAGCGGTTCCTCAAGGGCGAAGACCGCCTGGTGACCGCCTGGGCGGGCCCAGGCCCCGCGCTCGGCGCCACCGAGGCGGGC
>Ga0187807_1000113_pt1 | contig 22046 bp, 10 predicted proteins | sample NC_wetland_sal_i_4_FD_132432 | JGI IMG/M metagenome (GOLD analysis project Ga0187807, IMG submission 132432) | Wetland sediment microbial communities from Neuse River Estuary, North Carolina, USA - ASW_2 | ecosystem: Environmental > Aquatic > Freshwater > Wetlands > Sediment | place: USA: North...
GTGCACGTAGGCCGACCCCCACAGCAGCAGCCCGGCCACGGCCAGGAGAACGACGCCGAGGCTGACCCCGGCCCAACCGAGAAGCTTGTCGAATGTCGTGCGGCGCATTTGGGACATCTCCCTGAAACTCTGCCGGGCCTTGTTAGCCTGGCCTTCCTGGATTTGCTTACGCGTCAAGCATCGGCGAGCCACCCCTAGCCCAGGCATGGCGTAATGGCACTCAGTGCCAGGACCAAGGTCACCGAGTCTGAAAGCCGACCGTCCCTGCCCAAACCCACGGCGATAACGCGAAATGGCCATAAGATGACAAATCGCAATAATCCGGGCTTTGGGCACGGGCCGGGGTTAGCCGTCAGGAACGCGGACGCGCTCGTGTTCGCCGCCGACATGTACGGCATCCAGCTCGACCAGCTGGCGATCTTGACCGGCGGCGAGCGGTCCGCCCGGGCGGCCGTGTCGCGGTGGCGTTCACTCGGATACGCCGAGACCGCCCGGCTCAGCCCGGGGCCGCCCTGGCTCTGGGTGACCAGGGCGGGCCTGGCCGCCTGCGGCCTGGCGTACCCGCCCGCGCAGCCGGCGCTGTCCCGGCTGGCGCACATGCGCGCTGTCACGGCGGCGCGCCTCGCGCTCGAGGCGACGGCCGCGTACCGGCAGGCCGCCCCGTTCTGGCGGTGCGAGCGGCGCATCAGGTCCAGGCACGGAATCGGCAAGACCGCGCACCTGCCGGACGCCGAGGTGCACTGGCCGGACGAGGCGCCGGTCGCGTGGGCCGGGGAATGCTGGGCCGTGGAGGCCGAACTGACCAGGAAGACCGTCGCCCGGACCGCCGCGATCATGCGGGAGATCCTGTCCCGGACCGGGGACTACGGCTGTCCCGCCGCCGACGCCGCGGTGCCCGGCCGGCCGCCTAGGCACGCGCGCGCCCTCTACCTGTGCTCGTCTGGCGCGCTGAGCACCGTGCTGCGGGCGCGCGCTCAGCTCGGCCCGCTGGGCGCCAGGATCGAGGTCAGGGACCTGCCGCCGGGCGCCCTGCTTTAGCCCGGTTTGCCGGAGTTGATCTTTTCCGCTGTGGTGTAGTTGGCGCGTGACGGACGCGGATCTCTTAGTCCGCCCCCCGGCGGAGGCGGCGTGAGGCGCGGGCCTGCCGGGTATGCCGTGCACCCCGTGCGCCGCGCCATTGCCCGCGGGCTGTGGTGGCTGGCGCGGGCGGCCCTGGTCGTCGCCGTCGCGGCCGCGGTCGCGCCGGTGACGCTGGCCGCCGCGGTTTCCGCCGCGTTCGGCTGGTGGCGCGGCTGGCCGCCGCGCCGGCTGTACGCGGCCGCCGCCTGGTGCCTGCCCATGGTCACGGTCTGGCTGGCCGCCGTCGCCGGGTGGCCGGTTCGCGCCGCCAGCCGCTTCGCCGCGCCGCCCGGTCAGTCCCTGCGGCCGCGCGGGCTGGTGGCGTCGCAGGCCCGCCTGCCAGGAGCAAGTCCGGTGCTGCCGCCGGGGGTCGGGCCCGGGCCTGTCTGGTTCCGGGTGGCCGCCGCCCCGTACCGTGCCTGGCTGGCGATGTGGCATCTCGCCTGGCACGGCCATCTGCTCGCCGCCGCCATCGCCGCCGCACCGCCCGCGGTCCCGCTGGGCATCGGCGCCGGCGGGCTGGCCTGGGCGTACCGGATCTTCCGCATGCAGACCGGCGCCGGCGGCCTGACCCCGGCCGCCCCCGCCGCATTCGACGAACGGCTCTGGCGGCGCCAGGTCCGCACCGCGAAGGCCCTGCTCGCCGCACCGGGCGCGCTCCCCCTTCTTTCGCCGAACGGGCACGTGGTGACCGGGGCCACCATCCGCTCCGTCCGGCACCGGGCCGGCCGGTCGGCGGCGATCCCGTACACCCGGCTGCGCTCGCACCAGGTGGTGATCGGCTCGACGGGAACGGGCAAGACCACGCTGCTGTTGCGGCTGTGGGCCGGGTTCATGGCGGCCGGCCTGCGCCGGTACGCGGACGGCACGGCGCCCCGGCCGCTGCTCGTCGTGCTCGACTGCAAGGGCGGCGCGAGCTCGCGCAAGGTCGCCGACCGCGCCCGCCGGGTGTTGCGCGACGCCGGCGCGAGGTCCACCGCGATCTGGCCGGACGAGGCATCCCTGTCGCTGTGGGCGCTGCCGCCCGACCGCCTGGTGACCACGCTGCTTGACCTGATCGAGCACGGCACCGGCGGCGCCGCCTATTACACGGACGTGATGGAAGCCCTCGTGTCGCTCGCGGTGTTCGCGCCGTGCGGGCCGCCGGCCAGCGCGGCGGACTTCCTGGCCCGGCTGGACGCCGACTGGCTGTCCGCCACGTACGCGGCGGCGGGAGACTTCGCCGGAGTCGCCACCGCTCGTTCGGGAAAAAGAGCCTTCGAAGACGTCTCGCTGCGGTTCCGAGCGCTGTGGCGGCGGCTCGGAGCGGGCCTGGACGGCGGCGGCAGCTTCGCGGACGCGGACGCGTGGTACTGCATCCTCGAGGGCACGGCCGAGGCGGCCGTGGCGGAGGCGCAGGCCAGGGCGCTGACTGACCTCCTCGCCAGCTACGCGACCGGCGGACATAGGGAGATCCTGCTCGCCGTCGACGAGTTCTCGTCTGTCAGCCGCAGGCTGCCGATCTGGCAGTTGTACGAGCGGGCGCGGGCGCTCGGGCTGGCCGTCCAGGTGTCCGCGCAGTCCTGGGAAGGGCTGGCGGCCTCTGACGACGAGCGGTACCGGATCGCCGCGACCGCCGAGGGCGGCATCTGGCTGTTGCGCACGCCACGGCCCGGCCCGGTTGCCGAACTCGCCGGGACGCGCTCGTACGTCGACACGTCGCGGCGCCTGGACGGCGCGGGCGGGTGGGACGGTTCGGGCTCGTCGCGAACACGGCTGGTGCCGGTGCTCGACGCCGACATCGTGCGCCAGCTTGACGTGGGGCAGGTCGCCTACGTGTACCGGGGCGGAGTCACGTACGTGCAGGTCAAACGGCTGACGGGGCGGCAGGCGGCGCTCGCGCAGGCGGCCGTGCGGGATCCCGCGGCCGGGGCGCCCGGCTGGGCGCCTGACGGGGACGCGCCAGCGGCTCGCACCTGGCCTCTTCCTGCGGTACGCGCGGCCGGTGTGCCTGACGCGAGCGAGGTGCTCGACGAGGCGTTCGGGGCCCGGCGTGACTGAGCGAAGGGTGCGGGTACGTGCCGCGTCATGACGATCCGTTTTCCGTGCTCGGCCTGCCGCGGGCGGCGGGCCTATCCGACGACGACGTGCGGGCGGCGTGGCGGCGCATCGCGGCGGCGACGCACCCGGACCGGGACGACGGCGGCGACCCGGCCCGGTTCGGCGCGGCGGCCGCGGCCTACGCGACGCTGCGCACGGCGTACGGCCGCGGCGAGGCCCTCGCGGACGTCGCCCGGGGAACGCGCGGCGTCATGGAGGGGCGCGGGCGGTTCGGCATGCTGGCGTTGCGGCTCGTCGCGGCGGCAGCGGTCAGCGCAGTCGTGGTTATCACCACGGGGTGGTCACCCGCGAGCGTCGGCGTGCTCGCCGGCGCGCTGTCCTGGCTGGCCGCTACGGGCCGACACGACATCCCGCGTCGCATGCGCGGCTGAGCGACTCCCGCGCGCTGGCCTGGCCGGGCGTCGGCAGCATGCACACTTACGGCGAACATGCATTCCGGACAGCGCTGCACGGCTTGATCTGGGTCAGCAGGTTCTTGTTCCACGTCATGATGGTCCAGACAGAGTAGTGATAGGTGTGGGCCGGCTTGCCGAACTCGCGGATGGCGAACGCCGGGTTGACGTAGAACGAGGGACCGTCCTGGCTGGTGCTGAGCACGAAGTTGGCGTAGTGCAGCCGCGGGTCGAAGTCGGAGGCCTTTTCCTCGAAGAGCTGGAGGCCGCGGACGGCAACGTCCCGGCCGAAGTTCGGCACGATTATCAGGATGGTGCCGTGGCTGCCCAGGTCATAACTGGCGCCTTCGGCGTAGGTGCCAAGGCCGGTGGTGAGGTGGTGGGAGCCGAGCCAGCGGATGAGTGCCGCATCATGCGTTGGCGCCTGCGGCACCCTCAGGCTGTAGCCGAGCGCCGCCAGGTAACAGCAGCCGACGGTCGCCAGTATCGGCACCAGCCTGGCCTGGATAAGGCGGTCCGCGAGCACCCGGCCGGCCAGGACCGCCCCGAACGGCAGCACGCTCACCACCTCCCGGTTGGCGTAGCTGGTGTCCGGCAGCATGCTGAGCGCGTAAACGGCCACGTTGAGCACGATCGCTACCGCGAGGATCTGCGCGATCATGTCGTCGCACGCGAAGAATCGCCGGATGACGCGGGCGACTGCCCATGCCGCGAGCGCCACGCCGACGAGGTGAACGGCCGCCAGAACCGTGCCGACGCGGGTTGAGCCAACGTAGAACGCGGCGCCGTACAGGCGGAGGATGCCGTCTGCTGTCAGCGCGACGTGCGCGAGCCAGGCCGCGCTCGGCGCGAACACCGTGTTCAAGGACGCCACCTGGTATCCGCCGAGGCTGCGGATGATCTTCACGGCGGCGCCGGCCACGCCGACCGAGACCAAGGCCGACACGCCAAGCGCGAGGTCGAACCAGTGCGCCGCAACGGGTTCGCGGCGCTGCACGATGTCTCGGTAGGCGCGCACCGCGCAGACCACGGCGATCGGCAGCGCGCCGATCGTCACCGCGATCCGGTCACCGATCTGCACCCAGGCCAGCAGCAGCCCGACGGCCGCCGGAACCCACCAACGGCGCGGCGCCCGGTCCAGCAGCAAGAAGATCAGCAGCAGCGGCACACCGGTCCCCGTGTGGTCCGGGGATAGCAGCAGCACGAACGCGCCGGGACCGATCTGCGGCGCGATGATGATCCCGGATGCGATCAGCACCCTTACCAGGCCCTCTTTGCCCGTCTTGCCGCCTTTGGCTAGCAGGCCCGCCAGCACGACGAGCAGCGTGTAGGTGATCGCCGCGCTGACGTGGACGTCGGCCGGGCCGAGCCCGCGGAAGATCTCGACGAGCGCGTACTCGGGCACCTCGGTGGTGTAGAACGACACGTCGCTCACCGACCAGCCCTTGAGCAGCCAGTTCCCGTGCAGCATGTCCCAGGCCTGCATGGCGATGGCCGCCCCGTCCGAGGTGACCGACACCGTTCCTGAGATCCGCAGGTAGCACAGGAAGAGCAGGACGCCCGCGGCGGCGTAGCCGGCCGGCCATATCCAGCGCGGGCGGCCCGATTGTCTCCCGCCGCCGTCCCGGCGTGCGCTGCCCTGGACCGGAGTCCGGGCCGCGTCGGCAGGCCCGCCGGCCTGCGCCAGCGCCTGATCGTCCGCGGCGGACATAAGACTCCCTGGATTTCGGCGTTCGCAGAAAGCTTCCGCACGCGGCTAGCGAGACGACCGAATAACCTATCCGCTATGTCGGTAAGGCTAATTTCGTACGGTTTCGCGCTACCAGACTTAGCCTCGGCACACTAAGGCATACCTGCTGGCACGCGCATTAAAACGGGTACAGGCAGGTGGGAGGCGCTCGGCACCCCTATTTCAGCAGCATGCGCCAGATCCGTGACTGCGGGAACGACAGCTTTCCGTCTTACGTCGCCGCCCGATGCTTTTTGCGTTAATTGCCGGAATTCTCCGTGCAGCCAATCATGATCGCGTACGAGTTTCGCACTATTAGGTGCCATTTCTCTACGCGAAGAATTATGTTTTCGGGATCATGGGCGGACCGCGTTGCCGGGCGTGCGTCGTCGGTGCCCCTGCGACGGCTGGGACGCTTGGTGCGCGAAGGGGCAACGACCCCCGAACATGAGAAGCATGAGCCGTTGCAGGGCGGCCTGGCGGCTAGCGGCGGCTGTTTCAGCCGAGATCCGGGCCGGTGGCTACGGGGCGGGAGGCGTCAGCGATCCACTCGGACCAGGAGCCGACGTAGAGCGCGGCCGGGATGCCCGCCAGCGTGAGGGCAAGGACCTCGTGCGCGGCGGTGACGCCGGATCCGCAGTACGCGCCGACGGCTACGCCGTCGGCGCCGAGGGAGGCGAAGCGGTCGGCAAGGTCTCGGGCGGGGCGGAAGGTGCCGTCGGGGTTCAGGTTCTCCGTGGTGGGGGCGCTGACCGCGCCGGGGATGTGGCCGGCCACCGGGTCGACGGGCTCGGTCTCGCCGCGGTAGCGCTCGCCCGCCCGCGCGTCGAGCAGCAGGCCGGTGCGGGCGAGGTCCGCGGCGCCCTTCGCGTCGAGCAGCGGGAGCTGGCCGGGGCGCGCGGTGAAGTCGCCCGCGGGCACGGGCGCCACGGGGGCCGCGGACGCTGACGCGTCCGCGGCCCCCGTGGCTGAGGGCTGGAGGGAGACCGCGGACGGCTGGCCGGCCTGGGTCCAGGCGCGGTAACCGCCGTCGAGAACCCGCACCTGGGAGTGGCCGAAGTAGCGCAGCAGCCACCAGGCGCGCGCCGCCGCCATGGAGTCGGCGTCGTCGTAGACGACGACCAGGCGGCCGTCGTTCACCCCGGCCCGCCGCATCGCCGCCTGGAAGGCGTCCGCGGCCGGCATGGGATGCCTGCCGCCCCGGCCGCCCGGGCCTGGCGGGGACGACAGGTCGCGGTCCAGGTCGACGAAGACCGCGCCGGGCAGGTGGCCGGCATGGTAGCTCTCGATGCCGGGCGGCCCGCCGAGCCGCCACCGCACGTCGAGCAGCGTCGGCGGCTCCTGCCCTGAAGCCAGCAGCCTGGCGAGTTCGCCGACCGCGATCAGCGGTGGCACCGGATCGGGGAACGTCATTGGGTCGGGAAGACCAGCATCGGGACGAGCTGCTCGGCCGTGGTCAGCGAGCCGTGCATGCCTTGCAGGGCGCTCTCGTTGGGCTCGGCGCGGGAGGCGATGATTCCCGTGCTCCCGGTGGCCGCGGCCACCACGTCGCCGATCCTGGCGGTCAGCCTCTCATCCGCCGGGCCGAACCAGCCGTCCTTGATCGCCTCATCCCGCGACAGCACCCAGGCGCGCTCGCCGAGCACCTCGCGCCAGGTGGCGAGCACGTCGGCCGCGGCGCCGGGCACCGCGTACACGTGCCGGGCGCGCGGCTCGCCGCCGAGCAGCGCGACACCCTCGCGCAGTTCCGGTGTCTCGTCCACGTCCACCCGGTCGTCCGGGCCGACGTTCACCATGCCGTGGTCGGCCGTCACGTAGAGCATGGTCCCCATGGGCAGCGAGCCGGCGATCTGCTCCGCCAGCCTGTCGACGTGCGCGAGCTGGAAGCCCCAGGCGGCGGAGTTCGTGCTGTAGAGGTGGCCCACTCCGTCGAGATCGCCGTGGTAGGCAACTACCAGCGTCCGTTCTGAATCATGAAGGGCAGCCACCGTCTCGGCGGCGAGCGCTCCGAGCGAGCCCGCCGGGCGGTAGGCAGCCCCGCGCAGCGCCGCCCTGGTCAGGCCGCTGTCCGCGAAGGCCCTGGCGCCGACGTGCACGGGCGTGACGCCCGCGGCGGCGGCCCGTTCGAACAGCGTGGGCTTGGGCTGCCAGGCGAGCGGGTTGACGTCCTTCGGCCAGTGCAGCCCGTTGAGCAGCCTGCCCTCGCCGGGAACGGCGACCTGATAGCCGAGCATGCCGTGCGCCCCCGGCGGCAGCGCGGTGCCGAGCGAGCCAAGGCTGGTCACCGTCGTGGCCGGGAAGCCGGCGGTGAGCTGCCGGGAGTTGAACGCGAGCTCTGACAGGAACGGCGCGGCGGCCTGGTGCGCGCGCAGCAACTCCCAGCCGAGTCCGTCGATGATCAGCAGGCAGACGCGCCCGGCTGCGGGCAGGCCGAGCACGTTTTTCGAGGGGTCAGCGGCCTCGCCAGTGACCGAGGCGAGGATGGAGGCGGACAGGTCCGCGAGGCTGCTGTCGCCGTACGAAGGCACGATGGGACTGGTTCTAGGCTCGCGCGTCATGAATCCTCGTCTGCTCGTCGGTGCCACATCGCTTGCTCCAGGCCCGTTCGGAACATCGTGCCATCGACGCGGTACCTCGTTCAACGCGGGTTGCGGCGTTAGCCGCCGGTTCGGGCGGTTGCGTCGGACAGTGCGCTGACGAACGAGAGCACGTGGCGGACGGCCTCCTCGCCGTCCGCGGCCTCGCTGACCCGCAATGTCAGATCGTCGGCGGTGATCGTGCCGAGGTAGCCGTGGTCCGCCTCGCACGTCTCGTCGCCGCAGTGCGCCGGCTCGAGTTCCACGTGCGACAGAACGTTCCAGCCAATGGTCAGGATGACTTCGGACGGCATGGTGACACCGGGCACGTACGACGCGGGGTCGGGCACCACGCGAGTCAGCGACACCGAAGACACCCGGGCGAACCGGATCGCCTCGGTGCTCGTCTCGGCCCGCGGCCGTCCTTCGGGCTCGTCGGCCGGGTGCTCGTCGGTGTGCGAGTAGACCAGCCTCGTCGGGGTGAGCGCGAGCACGGTCATGTGCCTGCGCACCTCCATGCCCGGGTCGAAGATCGCGTCATGATGGACGAAGAACGCGGTGACGGGCTCCGGCCCCAGAGCCGATGCCACTGCGTCGGTCACCAAGCCGGGGTAGTACCCGCTGCGCTCGATGGCGGCCCGCAGGTCTTCGGTCATGACTCGGGTTTCCCTCATCCCTCCATCCTGCACCGTCTGGGGGCATGGTTCACCCCCAGCCGCCGTTTGCGTTGATTGTCGGGGTTAAACGCGGGCGGCGGGCGCGCCGCGCACGTACCGCGTCGGCTCGCCGCGCTCCGGCTCGCCCAGCCGGCGCACGCCGAGCTCGGCTTCCATCGCGCGCAGGTCGATCCGCCGCTCCTCGATCGGCTCCTCGAGCTCGAGCGCGGCCGCGCTTGGCGCGGGCTTGGGCTTGCGCGGCTTGCGGGAGCCCGCGGCCCCGCCCCTGCCCCGGTAGACGAGCAGGCCGTTGACAGGATCCGGCACGGCGTCGAGCGCGCCGCGCACCGTCGGAAGGTCGCGGAACGCCTCCCACTGCTCGTCGGTGCCGAAGCAGACCTCGAAAATCACCCCGTAGGTGAACTCTTGCCACTCCCAGTACAACGCCCCGTGCGTGATCGCCGCCTCGGTCAGCACGTCCTCGTAGGCGTCCCGCCACCGGCTCGCCGGGAGCTTGTCGCCATGGAAGACCTCGATCGACCACCATTCAGCCATGTTTTCGCCGCCGCCTTGCTACATGGGTATCCGGTGTACGCGTTCGATTCGTCCCCTCGATCGAGATAGTACGCCTCTTGTGCGGAAGGGGGAAGGCTTGGGCGTTTGCGGTGGCTAGCAAACGCCGCTACGGTCGCGGCATGGCAGCAGACGGGCGGCGGCACGTGCTCGCGATCGGGGGCGGCATGCTAATGCCTCGCGACGCGGTCCCGCTGCATTTGACATATGCGATGGACCTAAGCGGTCAGTCAAAGCCGAACCTGTGTGTGCTGAACACCGCGATCGGCGACGACCCGAACGTCTACCTCCGGTTCTACGACCGGCTCGCGTCCACCTCGGCGCGGGTCCGGCACCTCGCGCTCTTCCCGATGCCGAACGTCCCCGACCCAGAAGACCTGCTGATGTCGCAGGACATCATCTTCGTGGGCGGCGGCAGCGTCGCCAACATGGTCGCGGTCTGGCGAGTGCACGGGATCGACGAGATCCTGCGCAAGGCCTGGCAGGCCGGGATCGTGCTCGCCGGGTCAAGCGCCGGAGGAATCTGCTGGTTCGAGGGCGGGACCACGGATTCGTTCGGGGTGAAGCTGCGGGCCTTTACCGACGGGCTGGGGATGCTGGCCGGCAGCTTCTGCCCGCACTACAACTCCGAGGAGGAGCGGCGGCCGCTCTTCCAGCGGCTGGTCGCCGACGGGACGCTGCCCGGCGGCATCGCCTGCGACGACGGCGTGGCCGGGCACTTCATCGACGAGTCGCTCGCCGAGATGGTCGGCGACCAGCCCGGGTCGTCGGGGTACCGGGTCACGCCGGACGGCGCGGGCGGGTCGGTGGAGACGCCTCTCGCCACCAGGTATCTAAGCGCCTGAGGATTCTCCCGCGAGCCAAAGGGCCGCCCCGCCGGATGACCGAGGAGCGATGGCGCGAAGCGCCAGAGCGACGAGGGAAGAGCGACGAGGGAAGAGGGCGGGCTAAGGCGGCCCGGAGGCGAGCGGGACAATACAGCGTCCGCCTTGCGACGTAGCAGGTGGCGTAGCTAAATCGACCTGTTGGCGGACGCCGGGCCGCCGGGCCGCGACGTACGCTGATCGGGTGCGCTCGTTCTACGCCTGGCTGCGCGGCCATCCGCTGGTGGTGGACAGCCTGCTCGCCGCCGCAGTGGCGCTGCTCGGGCTGATCGCGATCGGCGCGGGGCACGTCCGGCTGGTGGTAGAGCTGCCGTTCATCGTGGCGATGTCCGCCCCGGTGGCGCTGCGGCGGCGGTACCCGGTCGGCGCGTTCGCCGCCGTGGTGGTGGTCGGCGGCCTCGAGGTGCTGTGGCTGCCCCGGCCGTTCGGCTCTGACCTGGCAGTCATCGTGCTGCTTTATACAGTCGCCGCCTACCGGCCGCGCCGGATCTCGGTCCTTGCCCTGGTCGTCTGCCTGACCGGGTCGCTGGTGGCCATCCTGGTGTGGGGAGCGCACGTCGTTCATTCGGCGTGGGCGTTCGCCGGCGTCGCGGCGGTGTTCGCCGGCCCGGCGCTGCTGGCGTGGCTGCTCGGGGACTCGATGCAGTGGCGGCGCGGCTACTACCGGGGGCTCGAGGAACGGGCCGCGCGGGCCGAACGCGAGCGCGACGCGCGGGCTCAGATCGCGGTCGCCGCCGAGCGCGCCCGGATCGCCCGCGAACTGCACGACGTCGTCGCGCACCACGTGAGCGTGATGGTGGTACAGGCCGATGGGGCCGCGTTCGCGCTCGAGGCGTCGCCGGAGAAGGCGGGGCAGGCGCTGACCGCGATCTCCCGCACCGGACGGCAAGCGCTCGCGGAGATGCGCCGGCTGCTCGGCGTGCTGCGTTCGGCCGACGACGAGGGCGGCCAGCTCGAACCGCAGCCGGGCGTGGAGCAGCTCGCCGGCCTGCTCGAGCAGGCCGGCGAGCTGCTCCACGCCCGGCTGCGGTTCGAGCTGGCCGCCCTCGTCGTCGGCCGAACGCAGCACGCCGAGCAGCCGGCGCATCTCCGCGAGCGCTTGCCGTCCGGTGCGGGAGATCGCGGTCAGCGCCTGCCCCGCCTTCTCCGGCGACGCCTCGAGCGCGAACGCGGCCCCATCGGCCTGTACCACCATCACGCTCACGTGGTGCGCGACGACGTCGTGCAGTTCGCGGGCGATCCGGGCGCGCTCGGCGGCGACCGCGATCTGAGCCCGCGCGTCGCGCTCGCGTTCGGCCCGCGCGGCCCGTTCCTCGAGCCCCCGGTAGTAGCCGCGCCGCCACTGCATCGAGTCCCCGAGCAGCCACGCCAGCAGCGCCGGGCCGGCGAACACCGCCGCGACGCCGGCGAACGCCCACGCCGAATGAACGACGTGCGCTCCCCACACCAGGATGGCCACCAGCGACCCGGTCAGGCAGACGACCAGGGCAAGGACCGAGATCCGGCGCGGCCGGTAGGCGGCGACTGTATAAAGCAGCACGATGACTGCCAGGTCAGAGCCGAACGGCCGGGGCAGCCACAGCACCTCGAGGCCGCCGACCACCACCACGGCGGCGAACGCGCCGACCGGGTACCGCCGCCGCAGCGCCACCGGGGCGGACATCGCCACGATGAACGGCAGCTCTACCACCAGCCGGACGTGCCCCGCGCCGATCGCGATCAGCCCGAGCAGCGCCACTGCGGCGGCGAGCAGGCTGTCCACCACCAGCGGATGGCCGCGCAGCCAGGCGTAGAACGAGCGCACCCGATCAGCGTACGTCGCGGCCCGGCGGCCCGGCGTCCGCCAACAGGTCGATTTAGCTACGCCACCTGCTACGTCGCAAGGCGGACGCTGTATTGTCCCGCTCGCCTCCGGGCCGCCTTAGCCCGCCCTCTTCCCTCGTCGCTCTTCCCTCGTCGCTCTGGCGCTTCGCGCCATCGCTCCTCGGTCATCCGGCGGGGCGGCCCTTTGGCTCGCGGGAGAATCCTCAGGCGCTTAGATACCTGGTGGCGAGAGGCGTCTCCACCGACCCGCCCGCGCCGTCCGGCGTGACCCGGTACCCCGACGACCCGGGCTGGTCGCCGACCATCTCGGCGAGCGACTCGTCGATGAAGTGCCCGGCCACGCCGTCGTCGCAGGCGATGCCGCCGGGCAGCGTCCCGTCGGCGACCAGCCGCTGGAAGAGCGGCCGCCGCTCCTCCTCGGAGTTGTAGTGCGGGCAGAAGCTGCCGGCCAGCATCCCCAGCCCGTCGGTAAAGGCCCGCAGCTTCACCCCGAACGAATCCGTGGTCCCGCCCTCGAACCAGCAGATTCCTCCGGCGCTTGACCCGGCGAGCACGATCCCGGCCTGCCAGGCCTTGCGCAGGATCTCGTCGATCCCGTGCACTCGCCAGACCGCGACCATGTTGGCGACGCTGCCGCCGCCCACGAAGATGATGTCCTGCGACATCAGCAGGTCTTCTGGGTCGGGGACGTTCGGCATCGGGAAGAGCGCGAGGTGCCGGACCCGCGCCGAGGTGGACGCGAGCCGGTCGTAGAACCGGAGGTAGACGTTCGGGTCGTCGCCGATCGCGGTGTTCAGCACACACAGGTTCGGCTTTGACTGACCGCTTAGGTCCATCGCATATGTCAAATGCAGCGGGACCGCGTCGCGAGGCATTAGCATGCCGCCCCCGATCGCGAGCACGTGCCGCCGCCCGTCTGCTGCCATGCCGCGACCGTAGCGGCGTTTGCTAGCCACCGCAAACGCCCAAGCCTTCCCCCTTCCGCACAAGAGGCGTACTATCTCGATCGAGGGGACGAATCGAACGCGTACACCGGATACCCATGTAGCAAGGCGGCGGCGAAAACATGGCTGAATGGTGGTCGATCGAGGTCTTCCATGGCGACAAGCTCCCGGCGAGCCGGTGGCGGGACGCCTACGAGGACGTGCTGACCGAGGCGGCGATCACGCACGGGGCGTTGTACTGGGAGTGGCAAGAGTTCACCTACGGGGTGATTTTCGAGGTCTGCTTCGGCACCGACGAGCAGTGGGAGGCGTTCCGCGACCTTCCGACGGTGCGCGGCGCGCTCGACGCCGTGCCGGATCCTGTCAACGGCCTGCTCGTCTACCGGGGCAGGGGCGGGGCCGCGGGCTCCCGCAAGCCGCGCAAGCCCAAGCCCGCGCCAAGCGCGGCCGCGCTCGAGCTCGAGGAGCCGATCGAGGAGCGGCGGATCGACCTGCGCGCGATGGAAGCCGAGCTCGGCGTGCGCCGGCTGGGCGAGCCGGAGCGCGGCGAGCCGACGCGGTACGTGCGCGGCGCGCCCGCCGCCCGCGTTTAACCCCGACAATCAACGCAAACGGCGGCTGGGGGTGAACCATGCCCCCAGACGGTGCAGGATGGAGGGATGAGGGAAACCCGAGTCATGACCGAAGACCTGCGGGCCGCCATCGAGCGCAGCGGGTACTACCCCGGCTTGGTGACCGACGCAGTGGCATCGGCTCTGGGGCCGGAGCCCGTCACCGCGTTCTTCGTCCATCATGACGCGATCTTCGACCCGGGCATGGAGGTGCGCAGGCACATGACCGTGCTCGCGCTCACCCCGACGAGGCTGGTCTACTCGCACACCGACGAGCACCCGGCCGACGAGCCCGAAGGACGGCCGCGGGCCGAGACGAGCACCGAGGCGATCCGGTTCGCCCGGGTGTCTTCGGTGTCGCTGACTCGCGTGGTGCCCGACCCCGCGTCGTACGTGCCCGGTGTCACCATGCCGTCCGAAGTCATCCTGACCATTGGCTGGAACGTTCTGTCGCACGTGGAACTCGAGCCGGCGCACTGCGGCGACGAGACGTGCGAGGCGGACCACGGCTACCTCGGCACGATCACCGCCGACGATCTGACATTGCGGGTCAGCGAGGCCGCGGACGGCGAGGAGGCCGTCCGCCACGTGCTCTCGTTCGTCAGCGCACTGTCCGACGCAACCGCCCGAACCGGCGGCTAACGCCGCAACCCGCGTTGAACGAGGTACCGCGTCGATGGCACGATGTTCCGAACGGGCCTGGAGCAAGCGATGTGGCACCGACGAGCAGACGAGGATTCATGACGCGCGAGCCTAGAACCAGTCCCATCGTGCCTTCGTACGGCGACAGCAGCCTCGCGGACCTGTCCGCCTCCATCCTCGCCTCGGTCACTGGCGAGGCCGCTGACCCCTCGAAAAACGTGCTCGGCCTGCCCGCAGCCGGGCGCGTCTGCCTGCTGATCATCGACGGACTCGGCTGGGAGTTGCTGCGCGCGCACCAGGCCGCCGCGCCGTTCCTGTCAGAGCTCGCGTTCAACTCCCGGCAGCTCACCGCCGGCTTCCCGGCCACGACGGTGACCAGCCTTGGCTCGCTCGGCACCGCGCTGCCGCCGGGGGCGCACGGCATGCTCGGCTATCAGGTCGCCGTTCCCGGCGAGGGCAGGCTGCTCAACGGGCTGCACTGGCCGAAGGACGTCAACCCGCTCGCCTGGCAGCCCAAGCCCACGCTGTTCGAACGGGCCGCCGCCGCGGGCGTCACGCCCGTGCACGTCGGCGCCAGGGCCTTCGCGGACAGCGGCCTGACCAGGGCGGCGCTGCGCGGGGCTGCCTACCGCCCGGCGGGCTCGCTCGGAGCGCTCGCCGCCGAGACGGTGGCTGCCCTTCATGATTCAGAACGGACGCTGGTAGTTGCCTACCACGGCGATCTCGACGGAGTGGGCCACCTCTACAGCACGAACTCCGCCGCCTGGGGCTTCCAGCTCGCGCACGTCGACAGGCTGGCGGAGCAGATCGCCGGCTCGCTGCCCATGGGGACCATGCTCTACGTGACGGCCGACCACGGCATGGTGAACGTCGGCCCGGACGACCGGGTGGACGTGGACGAGACACCGGAACTGCGCGAGGGTGTCGCGCTGCTCGGCGGCGAGCCGCGCGCCCGGCACGTGTACGCGGTGCCCGGCGCCGCGGCCGACGTGCTCGCCACCTGGCGCGAGGTGCTCGGCGAGCGCGCCTGGGTGCTGTCGCGGGATGAGGCGATCAAGGACGGCTGGTTCGGCCCGGCGGATGAGAGGCTGACCGCCAGGATCGGCGACGTGGTGGCCGCGGCCACCGGGAGCACGGGAATCATCGCCTCCCGCGCCGAGCCCAACGAGAGCGCCCTGCAAGGCATGCACGGCTCGCTGACCACGGCCGAGCAGCTCGTCCCGATGCTGGTCTTCCCGACCCAATGACGTTCCCCGATCCGGTGCCACCGCTGATCGCGGTCGGCGAACTCGCCAGGCTGCTGGCTTCAGGGCAGGAGCCGCCGACGCTGCTCGACGTGCGGTGGCGGCTCGGCGGGCCGCCCGGCATCGAGAGCTACCATGCCGGCCACCTGCCCGGCGCGGTCTTCGTCGACCTGGACCGCGACCTGTCGTCCCCGCCAGGCCCGGGCGGCCGGGGCGGCAGGCATCCCATGCCGGCCGCGGACGCCTTCCAGGCGGCGATGCGGCGGGCCGGGGTGAACGACGGCCGCCTGGTCGTCGTCTACGACGACGCCGACTCCATGGCGGCGGCGCGCGCCTGGTGGCTGCTGCGCTACTTCGGCCACTCCCAGGTGCGGGTTCTCGACGGCGGTTACCGCGCCTGGACCCAGGCCGGCCAGCCGTCCGCGGTCTCCCTCCAGCCCTCAGCCACGGGGGCCGCGGACGCGTCAGCGTCCGCGGCCCCCGTGGCGCCCGTGCCCGCGGGCGACTTCACCGCGCGCCCCGGCCAGCTCCCGCTGCTCGACGCGAAGGGCGCCGCGGACCTCGCCCGCACCGGCCTGCTGCTCGACGCGCGGGCGGGCGAGCGCTACCGCGGCGAGACCGAGCCCGTCGACCCGGTGGCCGGCCACATCCCCGGCGCGGTCAGCGCCCCCACCACGGAGAACCTGAACCCCGACGGCACCTTCCGCCCCGCCCGAGACCTTGCCGACCGCTTCGCCTCCCTCGGCGCCGACGGCGTAGCCGTCGGCGCGTACTGCGGATCCGGCGTCACCGCCGCGCACGAGGTCCTTGCCCTCACGCTGGCGGGCATCCCGGCCGCGCTCTACGTCGGCTCCTGGTCCGAGTGGATCGCTGACGCCTCCCGCCCCGTAGCCACCGGCCCGGATCTCGGCTGAAACAGCCGCCGCTAGCCGCCAGGCCGCCCTGCAACGGCTCATGCTTCTCATGTTCGGGGGTCGTTGCCCCTTCGCGCACCAAGCGTCCCAGCCGTCGCAGGGGCACCGACGACGCACGCCCGGCAACGCGGTCCGCCCATGATCCCGAAAACATAATTCTTCGCGTAGAGAAATGGCACCTAATAGTGCGAAACTCGTACGCGATCATGATTGGCTGCACGGAGAATTCCGGCAATTAACGCAAAAAGCATCGGGCGGCGACGTAAGACGGAAAGCTGTCGTTCCCGCAGTCACGGATCTGGCGCATGCTGCTGAAATAGGGGTGCCGAGCGCCTCCCACCTGCCTGTACCCGTTTTAATGCGCGTGCCAGCAGGTATGCCTTAGTGTGCCGAGGCTAAGTCTGGTAGCGCGAAACCGTACGAAATTAGCCTTACCGACATAGCGGATAGGTTATTCGGTCGTCTCGCTAGCCGCGTGCGGAAGCTTTCTGCGAACGCCGAAATCCAGGGAGTCTTATGTCCGCCGCGGACGATCAGGCGCTGGCGCAGGCCGGCGGGCCTGCCGACGCGGCCCGGACTCCGGTCCAGGGCAGCGCACGCCGGGACGGCGGCGGGAGACAATCGGGCCGCCCGCGCTGGATATGGCCGGCCGGCTACGCCGCCGCGGGCGTCCTGCTCTTCCTGTGCTACCTGCGGATCTCAGGAACGGTGTCGGTCACCTCGGACGGGGCGGCCATCGCCATGCAGGCCTGGGACATGCTGCACGGGAACTGGCTGCTCAAGGGCTGGTCGGTGAGCGACGTGTCGTTCTACACCACCGAGGTGCCCGAGTACGCGCTCGTCGAGATCTTCCGCGGGCTCGGCCCGGCCGACGTCCACGTCAGCGCGGCGATCACCTACACGCTGCTCGTCGTGCTGGCGGGCCTGCTAGCCAAAGGCGGCAAGACGGGCAAAGAGGGCCTGGTAAGGGTGCTGATCGCATCCGGGATCATCATCGCGCCGCAGATCGGTCCCGGCGCGTTCGTGCTGCTGCTATCCCCGGACCACACGGGGACCGGTGTGCCGCTGCTGCTGATCTTCTTGCTGCTGGACCGGGCGCCGCGCCGTTGGTGGGTTCCGGCGGCCGTCGGGCTGCTGCTGGCCTGGGTGCAGATCGGTGACCGGATCGCGGTGACGATCGGCGCGCTGCCGATCGCCGTGGTCTGCGCGGTGCGCGCCTACCGAGACATCGTGCAGCGCCGCGAACCCGTTGCGGCGCACTGGTTCGACCTCGCGCTTGGCGTGTCGGCCTTGGTCTCGGTCGGCGTGGCCGGCGCCGCCGTGAAGATCATCCGCAGCCTCGGCGGATACCAGGTGGCGTCCTTGAACACGGTGTTCGCGCCGAGCGCGGCCTGGCTCGCGCACGTCGCGCTGACAGCAGACGGCATCCTCCGCCTGTACGGCGCCGCGTTCTACGTTGGCTCAACCCGCGTCGGCACGGTTCTGGCGGCCGTTCACCTCGTCGGCGTGGCGCTCGCGGCATGGGCAGTCGCCCGCGTCATCCGGCGATTCTTCGCGTGCGACGACATGATCGCGCAGATCCTCGCGGTAGCGATCGTGCTCAACGTGGCCGTTTACGCGCTCAGCATGCTGCCGGACACCAGCTACGCCAACCGGGAGGTGGTGAGCGTGCTGCCGTTCGGGGCGGTCCTGGCCGGCCGGGTGCTCGCGGACCGCCTTATCCAGGCCAGGCTGGTGCCGATACTGGCGACCGTCGGCTGCTGTTACCTGGCGGCGCTCGGCTACAGCCTGAGGGTGCCGCAGGCGCCAACGCATGATGCGGCACTCATCCGCTGGCTCGGCTCCCACCACCTCACCACCGGCCTTGGCACCTACGCCGAAGGCGCCAGTTATGACCTGGGCAGCCACGGCACCATCCTGATAATCGTGCCGAACTTCGGCCGGGACGTTGCCGTCCGCGGCCTCCAGCTCTTCGAGGAAAAGGCCTCCGACTTCGACCCGCGGCTGCACTACGCCAACTTCGTGCTCAGCACCAGCCAGGACGGTCCCTCGTTCTACGTCAACCCGGCGTTCGCCATCCGCGAGTTCGGCAAGCCGGCCCACACCTATCACTACTCTGTCTGGACCATCATGACGTGGAACAAGAACCTGCTGACCCAGATCAAGCCGTGCAGCGCTGTCCGGAATGCATGTTCGCCGTAAGTGTGCATGCTGCCGACGCCCGGCCAGGCCAGCGCGCGGGAGTCGCTCAGCCGCGCATGCGACGCGGGATGTCGTGTCGGCCCGTAGCGGCCAGCCAGGACAGCGCGCCGGCGAGCACGCCGACGCTCGCGGGTGACCACCCCGTGGTGATAACCACGACTGCGCTGACCGCTGCCGCCGCGACGAGCCGCAACGCCAGCATGCCGAACCGCCCGCGCCCCTCCATGACGCCGCGCGTTCCCCGGGCGACGTCCGCGAGGGCCTCGCCGCGGCCGTACGCCGTGCGCAGCGTCGCGTAGGCCGCGGCCGCCGCGCCGAACCGGGCCGGGTCGCCGCCGTCGTCCCGGTCCGGGTGCGTCGCCGCCGCGATGCGCCGCCACGCCGCCCGCACGTCGTCGTCGGATAGGCCCGCCGCCCGCGGCAGGCCGAGCACGGAAAACGGATCGTCATGACGCGGCACGTACCCGCACCCTTCGCTCAGTCACGCCGGGCCCCGAACGCCTCGTCGAGCACCTCGCTCGCGTCAGGCACACCGGCCGCGCGTACCGCAGGAAGAGGCCAGGTGCGAGCCGCTGGCGCGTCCCCGTCAGGCGCCCAGCCGGGCGCCCCGGCCGCGGGATCCCGCACGGCCGCCTGCGCGAGCGCCGCCTGCCGCCCCGTCAGCCGTTTGACCTGCACGTACGTGACTCCGCCCCGGTACACGTAGGCGACCTGCCCCACGTCAAGCTGGCGCACGATGTCGGCGTCGAGCACCGGCACCAGCCGTGTTCGCGACGAGCCCGAACCGTCCCACCCGCCCGCGCCGTCCAGGCGCCGCGACGTGTCGACGTACGAGCGCGTCCCGGCGAGTTCGGCAACCGGGCCGGGCCGTGGCGTGCGCAACAGCCAGATGCCGCCCTCGGCGGTCGCGGCGATCCGGTACCGCTCGTCGTCAGAGGCCGCCAGCCCTTCCCAGGACTGCGCGGACACCTGGACGGCCAGCCCGAGCGCCCGCGCCCGCTCGTACAACTGCCAGATCGGCAGCCTGCGGCTGACAGACGAGAACTCGTCGACGGCGAGCAGGATCTCCCTATGTCCGCCGGTCGCGTAGCTGGCGAGGAGGTCAGTCAGCGCCCTGGCCTGCGCCTCCGCCACGGCCGCCTCGGCCGTGCCCTCGAGGATGCAGTACCACGCGTCCGCGTCCGCGAAGCTGCCGCCGCCGTCCAGGCCCGCTCCGAGCCGCCGCCACAGCGCTCGGAACCGCAGCGAGACGTCTTCGAAGGCTCTTTTTCCCGAACGAGCGGTGGCGACTCCGGCGAAGTCTCCCGCCGCCGCGTACGTGGCGGACAGCCAGTCGGCGTCCAGCCGGGCCAGGAAGTCCGCCGCGCTGGCCGGCGGCCCGCACGGCGCGAACACCGCGAGCGACACGAGGGCTTCCATCACGTCCGTGTAATAGGCGGCGCCGCCGGTGCCGTGCTCGATCAGGTCAAGCAGCGTGGTCACCAGGCGGTCGGGCGGCAGCGCCCACAGCGACAGGGATGCCTCGTCCGGCCAGATCGCGGTGGACCTCGCGCCGGCGTCGCGCAACACCCGGCGGGCGCGGTCGGCGACCTTGCGCGAGCTCGCGCCGCCCTTGCAGTCGAGCACGACGAGCAGCGGCCGGGGCGCCGTGCCGTCCGCGTACCGGCGCAGGCCGGCCGCCATGAACCCGGCCCACAGCCGCAACAGCAGCGTGGTCTTGCCCGTTCCCGTCGAGCCGATCACCACCTGGTGCGAGCGCAGCCGGGTGTACGGGATCGCCGCCGACCGGCCGGCCCGGTGCCGGACGGAGCGGATGGTGGCCCCGGTCACCACGTGCCCGTTCGGCGAAAGAAGGGGGAGCGCGCCCGGTGCGGCGAGCAGGGCCTTCGCGGTGCGGACCTGGCGCCGCCAGAGCCGTTCGTCGAATGCGGCGGGGGCGGCCGGGGTCAGGCCGCCGGCGCCGGTCTGCATGCGGAAGATCCGGTACGCCCAGGCCAGCCCGCCGGCGCCGATGCCCAGCGGGACCGCGGGCGGTGCGGCGGCGATGGCGGCGGCGAGCAGATGGCCGTGCCAGGCGAGATGCCACATCGCCAGCCAGGCACGGTACGGGGCGGCGGCCACCCGGAACCAGACAGGCCCGGGCCCGACCCCCGGCGGCAGCACCGGACTTGCTCCTGGCAGGCGGGCCTGCGACGCCACCAGCCCGCGCGGCCGCAGGGACTGACCGGGCGGCGCGGCGAAGCGGCTGGCGGCGCGAACCGGCCACCCGGCGACGGCGGCCAGCCAGACCGTGACCATGGGCAGGCACCAGGCGGCGGCCGCGTACAGCCGGCGCGGCGGCCAGCCGCGCCACCAGCCGAACGCGGCGGAAACCGCGGCGGCCAGCGTCACCGGCGCGACCGCGGCCGCGACGGCGACGACCAGGGCCGCCCGCGCCAGCCACCACAGCCCGCGGGCAATGGCGCGGCGCACGGGGTGCACGGCATACCCGGCAGGCCCGCGCCTCACGCCGCCTCCGCCGGGGGGCGGACTAAGAGATCCGCGTCCGTCACGCGCCAACTACACCACAGCGGAAAAGATCAACTCCGGCAAACCGGGCTAAAGCAGGGCGCCCGGCGGCAGGTCCCTGACCTCGATCCTGGCGCCCAGCGGGCCGAGCTGAGCGCGCGCCCGCAGCACGGTGCTCAGCGCGCCAGACGAGCACAGGTAGAGGGCGCGCGCGTGCCTAGGCGGCCGGCCGGGCACCGCGGCGTCGGCGGCGGGACAGCCGTAGTCCCCGGTCCGGGACAGGATCTCCCGCATGATCGCGGCGGTCCGGGCGACGGTCTTCCTGGTCAGTTCGGCCTCCACGGCCCAGCATTCCCCGGCCCACGCGACCGGCGCCTCGTCCGGCCAGTGCACCTCGGCGTCCGGCAGGTGCGCGGTCTTGCCGATTCCGTGCCTGGACCTGATGCGCCGCTCGCACCGCCAGAACGGGGCGGCCTGCCGGTACGCGGCCGTCGCCTCGAGCGCGAGGCGCGCCGCCGTGACAGCGCGCATGTGCGCCAGCCGGGACAGCGCCGGCTGCGCGGGCGGGTACGCCAGGCCGCAGGCGGCCAGGCCCGCCCTGGTCACCCAGAGCCAGGGCGGCCCCGGGCTGAGCCGGGCGGTCTCGGCGTATCCGAGTGAACGCCACCGCGACACGGCCGCCCGGGCGGACCGCTCGCCGCCGGTCAAGATCGCCAGCTGGTCGAGCTGGATGCCGTACATGTCGGCGGCGAACACGAGCGCGTCCGCGTTCCTGACGGCTAACCCCGGCCCGTGCCCAAAGCCCGGATTATTGCGATTTGTCATCTTATGGCCATTTCGCGTTATCGCCGTGGGTTTGGGCAGGGACGGTCGGCTTTCAGACTCGGTGACCTTGGTCCTGGCACTGAGTGCCATTACGCCATGCCTGGGCTAGGGGTGGCTCGCCGATGCTTGACGCGTAAGCAAATCCAGGAAGGCCAGGCTAACAAGGCCCGGCAGAGTTTCAGGGAGATGTCCCAAATGCGCCGCACGACATTCGACAAGCTTCTCGGTTGGGCCGGGGTCAGCCTCGGCGTCGTTCTCCTGGCCGTGGCCGGGCTGCTGCTGTGGGGGTCGGCCTACGTGCAC
>Ga0187807_1000114_pt1 | contig 22022 bp, 28 predicted proteins | sample NC_wetland_sal_i_4_FD_132432 | JGI IMG/M metagenome (GOLD analysis project Ga0187807, IMG submission 132432) | Wetland sediment microbial communities from Neuse River Estuary, North Carolina, USA - ASW_2 | ecosystem: Environmental > Aquatic > Freshwater > Wetlands > Sediment | place: USA: North...
CGCACGCCCTGCCACGGCTGCGGCGGCTGCGGCGGGCGCAGCCTGAGTTCGCCAACCGGCGGCCGCGCGTACGGGATGCCGCGCCAAGCGCAGATGCCGTCGGCGATTTCCGTCCCGCGTACCCTGCCATAAGCGGTCTGCGCCACGGTCATGGTCGATCACCCTGCCCCATTGCCGGAGACATGGCCGGAGAGCCTGCCCCATCACTAGGCTCCATTCTCCGGGAAGTTACTCATCTGCCCCAAATGTCGCCGCGCTTATCCTGGATCACCTATGCGTCTGAAGGCCGCGATGCCGATGTCGGTCCTGATCGCAATCCTCGGCCTGTGGGCACCGCCTGCGGGCGGCGCGCGGGCCGACATCATCACCCAGCTTCCGATCACCAGCTTCGGCCACGGCACGGGGGGACAGGGCGCGATCGGCGAGTTCGATCTGGCGGCGGCCGAACTCGCACTATCAGCTTGGGAAGTGGTGAGCGATGCGCCAAAGACCGGGACATTGCAAGTCACTCAGCCTGAACCCCGGCACACCGCCAGACCACAAGGTGCGGAGCACGAGTACATTTGATCGTCGAGAAATAGGGGTCCCCGGCTGGCTCAGGGGCTGCCGCCCATCCGGCTGATTGCCTCGTCCATGGTCACGCCGTACTGTCCGGTCCGGTCCAGGCCTCGAGCTGATCCACGCTAACCTGGTCGGGCAATTCCGTCAGCGCTTTCTCCGCGAGCTCAGGAAACCCCAGACGACGCAGCCTGTCGGCCATGTACTTCCTGCTGTATGCGCAATTCCCGTTGTCTTCCATGTGCATCACCCAGTGATCTGGATCTCGTCCACGACGGCCATGACCCTGGGCCCCAGCCACGCGGCACCGACCACGGCGTCGCGCTCGGCCTGGGTCCGGACCTGGCCAACGAGCATGACCGTGTTGCCTCTGACGTCCACCGCCACGGCCGTGCGCGGCAGCCCGTGCGTTTCGAGGGCTTTCACGACGAGCTGCTTGACGTGCGGCTGTTCCACGTCGAAGACGACATCGATCTTGTCCTGGATGTTGCGGATGCCGGTCAGCCCGCTGACGGCCGATTCGGCGGCGGCGCGCTGGCTGGCGAAGCTCACGGTGCCCGTCAGCATCACGTTCCCGTCCCTCGCCATCGCCTCGACGCCCTCCGGCACCGAGGCGCTGACCGCGAGCTGGCTGTTCGCCTCGTCGGTCAGCGCCGCGTCGGCAACGCGGTCGTCTGGTGGCAGTACCACCTCCAGGTGGTTGTGCACATCGGTCACCCCCGCAACCCCTGCGGCGGCGCGGGCCGCTGCCAGGTACTGCGGGTAGCTCGGCACCGTGCCGGTGAGCGCCACATTCCCGTCTATGTTCCTGACGGCGACATCGGCCGCGTCGATGAGCGGGTCATGGCGCAGCTCTCGTTCCACCGCCTCGCGAATGTCCTTGGCCTTCCCCATCGCGCACCTCCTTTCAAAACCATCACCTGTTGTTCCTCGAGAAGATCCGCAGGAAGAAGTTGAACACGTTCAGCGCGTCCAGGAAGATCGACGCGGCGATCAGCGGCGCGGAGTCGAGGTCCGTCGAGCGGCGCACCCGCTGGAAATCGAACATGGTCAGTCCCGCGAAGATCGCCAACCCGAGAATGGAATAGACAAGTGAGCCCCCCGGAATGTTGACGAAAATCATCACGATGCCGAACATGATGAGCGCCAGCAGCGCCCAGAAGCAGGCCCGGCCGACCCCGGACAGGTCCCGCCGGGTGGCGTAGCCGGCCGTGCCGCATCCGGCGATGAACAGCGCAGTGGCGCCGCCGGCCTGCCACAGTGCCTGCGGGTTGACCCCGGCGTAGTACACCAGTGTCGGCGACATCGCGACCCCGAGCAGCAGGCCGACCCCAAACAGCAGGGTGGCGCTGGCGGACGGGGACTGCCTACTGAAGTTCATCGCGATCAGGCAGGCTAGAGCGGCGATGTAACCGGCGAAGGCCCATCCGTAGGGGAGATTACGTCCCAGGTAGGCGCCGAGCGCGAAAGAACCCGGCCGTGGCCGCGACATATCCCATCGTCTGCCCGAACAGGACGTGCGCCCGCTCTTCGCTCGACTGAGTTACGGTGTAGCCGGAAGAATCAATCACTTTGCTCCCTCCCCTCACCGCGTGTCTCACGGTACGCACGCTGTATCACGGAGTGACAGGGGCCGAACGTCCCGCCTGGTCATCGCCTGGTCATGGTCCGCCGCCGTCGCCGTAGCGCTTGCTCGAGATCGCTGACCATCACCAGGCCGGTCACTCGCTCGTGGTCAAGGACCACCCCGGCCACCTCGCCGCCTAGCGGGGCGCGGCCGGCCAGCGGGCCGGCCGGATCGTCGGGGGCGGCGCGGTAGAGGGGCGGGACGGCCAGGGCCACCTGCTCCAGCCGCAGGCGGGCCTGCTCGTGCGGCGGGATGCGGGCGAGCTGGCTGGTCAGCACGATCCCGGTGAGTTCTCCGCCGGAGCCGACGACCGGGAACGCATCCTGCCGGGACCGCGCCGCTACGCCGGCGAACTCGGCGACGCTCTGCCAGCCAACGGCCGATTCCGGGTGCGGGGTCATGACATCAGCGACCCGCACGCCTGCCAGCGCGGCGCGCGCTGCTGCCGCTCGGGTCTCCGCGGCTGCCGCGCTGATGAGAAACCAGCCGATCAGCATGAGCCACAGGCCGTCGACAGAGCCCCCGGCAGAGCGGGTCCCGAGCACCTCCGTGAGGCCGAGCGCGACGATGATAGCGCCGAGAACCTGCCCGCAGCGGCCCGCGGCCCGCTCGGCCCATTCCCGGTCCCCGTGGATCCGCCACAGCACGGCCCGCAGCACCCGGCCGCCATCCAGCGGCGCGCCGGGCAGCAGATTGAACACGGCCAGGAAGCCGTTCTCCACCGCCAGCCAGACTGCCGTGTCGACCGCAATGGCAGGGCCTCCGGCGGCGTGGATGGCCGCGGCCACGCCGTAGAAGATAGCCCCGCATGCCAGGCTCGTCGCCGGCCCGGCGAAGGCAATCTTGAAATCCGCAGCCGCGGTGGGCGGCTCTCCCGCCAGCTCGGTCACGCCGCCGAGCGCCCACAAGGTGATCGACCGGACCTTGACCCCGCAGCGGCGTGCCACCAGCGCATGTGCGAGCTCGTGGGCCAGCAGCGAAGCCAGGAACAGCACAGCCGCGATAACGGCCACCGTCCAGTACAGCGCGCCCCGCTCATGCGGGTACGCCGCGGGCAGCAGCGAGACGGCCAGCACCTGGGTGATGATCACCAGGATGACGGCGACCGACCAGTGCGCCACTACCGTAATGCCGTCGATGCGGCCCAGTCGCACGCTCTGCTTCACACGGCCTCACCCCCCTGCGCGGCCCATGTCCACGGGCTCATCCGGATCCGCGGGAGTCGCGCGCTTGGTCCACCCGGCCGTCGCGCAGCCAGATGATGCGGTCGGAGGCGCCGGCTACCCGGAGGTCGTGAGTGACGATGACCATCGTCATGCCCCGCCGCCCCGCCCGCAGCCGGGCGAACATGCCCAGCACCATATCCACGGAGCGCTCGTCAAGGCTGCCGGTCGGCTCGTCGGCTAGGAGCAGTTCGGGGTCGTTGGCCAGGGCACGAGCGATCGCGACCCGTTGCCGCTCCCCGCCTGACAGCTTGGTCGGCGGCCTGGCCTCCATGCCGGCGAGGTCGACGTCGGCGAGCAGCGATCGGGCTCGGTCGCGCCGCTGGCGGCGGTTCAGGCCGGTGCCGAACATCGCCACCTCGACGTTCTGGATGGCGGTGAGCTGCGGCAGCAGGTTATGCAGCTGGAAAACCAGGCCGAGATGGTAACGGCGGTAGGCCGGCAGGTCGCGCAGTTCGCCCAGGTCGACTCCGCCGACCCGGATGATGCCTGAGGTAGGGCGGTCAAGGGCGGCGATCAGGTGCAGCATGGTCGATTTGCCGCATCCCGACGGGCCGGTGACGGCGACCGACTCCCCGCGCTCGACGCGCAGGCTCAGCCCGTTCAGCGCCTTGATTATCCCGCCGTCGAAAACCTTGCGGACATTGTCCATCTCCAGGGCGGGCGCACCGTCTTGCTCGCCGAACGGCCGCTCCCGCCCAGCCGACCGCGGGGTAGGGGTCTTGACGTTACTCATGGCGCAGCGCCTCTAGCGGCTCGGTCAGGGCGGCGCGGATCGCAGGGACGAGGCCGCCGAAGAACACCATGGCAGCCGCCGTGATCAGCGCCCGGCCGACTATTCCCGGCGTGTATTCGGGGTGCAGTATCCCGGTCAGGCTCGGCAGGTGCTGCACCCCCAGGACGGCCAGCATCGACAGCGCCAGGCCCGCCGCTGTTCCGATAAGGCCGGTCAAGAGCGCCTCTGACATGATCATGGCGCCTACCCGCCGGCGGGTCCAGCCGATCGCGCTGAGCACCCCGAACTCCCGCGTCCGCTCGATGAAGCTCATGGTCATGGCACTCATCACGACGATCGCCCCGATGATGACGGCCAGCACGGTGGCGCCCTGGTCAGCGGCCGTGATGAGGGCAAGGCTGCGGTCGGCGCGGCCGAACTGCTCCAGCGTCCGGATTGTCACCAGCTCCGGGAAGTCACGGTCGATCCGGGCCTGCACGGCAGTGACCGACGCTCCCGGCGTGATCAGCACGAACAGCAGCGTGTACTGGGACGGCTGGCGCTGGTAGGTCTGGAACCACAGCAGCGGGAGCATGGCGCCGTCGTCACCGAGGGCCTGCCCGGTCGAGTAGATGCCGGTGATCCGGTAAACCCTGTCTGAGATACGGATGGTGTCTCCGGTGTGCAGTCCGAGGTCCTGCGCCGCACGCCATCCCAGCAGCAGCTCGTTGGTGGCATACGCGGTGAACGGGCGGCCGGCCACCACGGTCACCCCGAAGGCGGTCAGGTCGGCCGGGTCGATGCCGATCTCTAGGAACTGCGGGTTGGCGGCGTTCAGCCGCTCGGTGCCGACCAGCACCCCGGTCACGCGGGCGACGCCGGGTTCGGCCCGGATGCGGGCCACGGAGTTGGCGTCGATGGAGCTGCTCAGCAGGTCGGACACGCCCTTCTGCGCTATGGTGAAATCGGCTTGCCCAGTTTTCAGCAGCGCCAGGTCACTGGTTTCCAGGCTGTGGGTGACCACACCCAGCGATACCACCGCCAGGACGCCGATGGCGATCGCCAGGGCGGTCAGCGCCAGCCGGAGTCTCTTGACCGTGACGTTGTGCAGGATCAGCGCGGCGAATGACACATGTCCCCCCTTTACAACATGCCTACGCCTGATCCATCCGCTGCGGGCAGGGACAAACGGCCCGAGGCAATCTGTTGCCGGACGGGACCCGGCCGGGACATTCGGCCCTAGTGCCCGCTGACCCCTGCGGTGAGGCTGGCTTCGTGAAATTCCTGCTAGGCGGGGTGGCGGTCGCCGTGCTTACGGCCCTTGCCGCCGGATGCGGCGGTAGCGCGGCCCCGGTGGTTCAGACCCCGACCGCCCGCCCATCGCAGGCAACGACAGCGCCCGGTACCCCTGCTATCACGGCAACGCCATCGGCAACCGCGGTCGGCGGGCATCAGACGATCACCATAGCCCCCGCCACTGGGCTCACGTCCGGCCAGACGGTGCTGGTGCAGGCGTCAGGCTTCTCACCAGGAGAATCGCTGGTTGTCACCGAGTGCGCCAGCAAGGGCAGCGCTACCACAGCCGGCGACTGTAACCTGACGAGCATGCAGAGCGTGACCGCGGACGCTGGCGGCCGGGTGCAGGTCGAGTTCACCGTCAGCAAAGGCCCGTTCGGAGCGAACAAGATCGTGTGCGGCCCCGCCCAGACCTGCCTGATATCGGTCACCCAGGCAACCGAGTCGCCTACCCAGGAAGCCGACGCGCCGATTTCCTTCGGGTTACCAAGCTGACCTGACCATGGTCTGCCCGCGCGGCGAGAGCGGCTCGTTCACTCGAGCGGGGCACCGGAACCGGTCGGGCGGCGCTCGTCGGCACCCGCGGGGGGGGGGGCGTCGGCCCGGTGCGTCGTGAGGATGAGTTCGCCCTCGCGGGCGTGATAGGCGTACAGCTCGCCGTAGCGGCCCCAGTCGATGGCGATGGCGATCTGGGCCCGGGCTCTGTCCTTGGTGAAGTCGTGCTCGAGCAGGTCGAGGAAGAACTGTTTGCCGAGCTTGTGATCGGGCGCGTCCTGGAGGGCGCGCACGATGGTTCGCACCAGCGGGGCGCGGTCGCGGGCCTGTCCGGCGAAGATCTGTTTGGCGGCGGCGGGGCCGGCCTGTACCCATTGCCTGCCGGCCGGGCTGAGTTCGATGTCGGCGTTGTCGACTTCGGCGAAGCCGAGCATCCGGGCAGCGTCGGTGAGGGGCACCAGGTCGTCCACCTCGAGGCTGAGCCGGGTGGCCAGCTCCGGGAGGTCGGCGCGGTCGCTCCTGGCGCTGAGAATTCCCAGTAGTCCGGCCAGCCCGCTCACGCTGGCATCCGGCAGCTCGGCGGGCGATGCCGCTTGCGGGTTTGCCATGGCCCGTCCCGCGGATTCCGTCTCCGGGTGGCCAGTCATGATGCCGTACAGGAAGTCGACGAGTGCCTGGAACTGGGACGACCGCCGGTCGCGGGGCCGGGGCAGGTTGTTGACGATGGGATCGCTCGGCTTGCCGGCGTTGGGGCTGAGCATGATGATGCGGTCGGCCATCTGCACCGCTTCCTCGATGTTGTGGGTGACCATCAGGATCGCCTTGGTGGGGAAGTCGTCGCTGGCCCACAGCTCGAGCAGGTCGGCGCGCAGGTTCGCGCCGGTGAGCACGTCGAGCGCGCTGAACGCCTCGTCCATCAGCAGGGCGTCGGGTTCGACGACAAGGGCACGGGCGAAGTCGACGCGTTGGCACATGCCGCCGGACAGTTCCATGGGGTAGGCGGACTCGAAGCCCTTCAGGCCGATGCGGGCGATGGCCTGCTGGGACTTTTCCTGCCGCTTCGCGGGCGGCATTCCCCGGGCCTCGAGGCCGAGCTCGACGTTGGCGCGCACGGTCAGCCACGGCAGCAGGGCGAAGGTCTGGAACACCATGGTTACGCCGGGGTTGGTGCCGTTGAGCGGTGTTCCGCGGTAGCGGACGGTGCCGCCGCTGGGGGCGATCAGCCCGGCGACGCAGCGCAGCAGCGTGGACTTGCCGCAGCCGGACTGGCCGAGCAGTGCGACGATCTCGCCCTCGTGCACGGTGAGGTTGATGGCCTGCAGCACGGGCACGTGCTTGCCCTCCGGCGTGGTGAAGTGCTTGGACAGGTCGTCGACCTCGATGATCACTGCCTCCGCCGGGGCGGGCGGCGGGCCGTTGCGGGCCATGGCGGCTCCTCACAGGGAGTAGCGGGTCTCGGCGAGCCGGTACAGCGGCTGCCACACGAGCCTGTTGATGGCCACGACGTAGCAGCTCATGACCAGGACGCCGACGAGCACTTCGGGCAGGTCGCTGTGCACCGACGCTAGGGTGATGTAAGCGCCCAGCCCGTGCGCGATGAGCGGGGTGTGTCCGTAGGTGACGTATTCGGCCACGATCGAGGCGTTCCACGCGCCTCCCGCGGCGGTGATCCGCCGGTGACGTAGTAGGGGAAGATGGCGGGCAGGATCAGCTCCCGCCACTTCTGCCGCCGAGAGAAGCGGAACTGGGCGGCCATCTGCCGCAGGTCGGTGGGGATGGCGCTGGCCCCGGCGATGACGTTGAACAGGATGTACCACTGGGTGCCGAGAGCCATCAGCAGGATGCCGCCGTAATCGAGGGTGATGCCCAGGTGCTCGAAGACGATGATGGCCAGCGGGAACAAGAACAGCGCTGGGAAGCTGGCCAGCACCTGGACGACGGGCTGCAAGCGGCGTGACAGCACGGGGTTCATGCCGATCACCGCGCCGACCGGAACCCACACCAGGGAGCAGATCACGACGAGGATGACCACCCGCGTCAAGGTGAGGAACCCGAGCCAGAAGCAGTACGGGAACTGGCCCATCAGTCCCCGCCTGGTGAAGTAGGCCAGCGCCCGCCAGAACCCCCAGATGAGGAAGCCGCACCAGACGGCGGCGAAGGCGATGTCGCCGGCCCGCCGCCTCTTCTCGTTGACCCGCAGCGGGCGGTCGGCCAGGCCGAGCGGGCGGGTCGCGCGGTCCAGGGCGTGGCCGGCCGGCCGGAACATCCAGCCGGCCACGGCAGGGACGTTGGAGCGACGCAGCAGGTCCAGTGTCACGCTGTGCGGCGCCTCTTCCGCCGCCGCGCTTTCCATCCGGAACTTCTCGGCCCACGCGACCAGAGGCCGCCAGAAGAGCGCGTTGACCGTGACGATCATGACGATCATCACGCCGATGGCCGCGCCCATGGCGGGCAGGTCCTTGGCGGCCTCGGCGGTCTGCATGTACGAGCCGATGCCGGGCAGCGCCTTGGACCGGCCGCTGACGATGATGATCTCGGACGCGGCCAGGAAAAACCAGCCGCCGCCGAAGCTCATCATGCTGTTCCAGACCAGCCCGATCATCGAGCTGGGCACGTCGAGCCGCCAGAACCGCTCCCACTTGGTCAGCCGGAAGACGCGGGACGTCTCGTCCAGGTCGGCGGGCTGGGCCAGCAGCGAGTGGTAGAAGCTGAAGGTCATGTTCCACGCCTGGGACGTGAAGATGGCGAAGATCGCGGCGCACTCCAGCCCGAGGGTCGACCCGGGGAACAGGCCCACGAAGAAGGTCACCGTGATGGTCAGGAAGCCCAGCACCGGCACCGACTGCAAGATGTCAAGCAGCGGGATGAGCACCAGGCGCAACCGGCGGCTGCGCGGCGGCGGCGCCGTAGACGAACGTGAACAACAGCGACAGCGCGTAGGCGATGAACATGCGCAGTAGCGAACGCGCCGCGTAGTACGGCAGGTGGGACATCCCGAGCGACACCGACCCGGTCACCTGCGCCGACGGCGCGCCCATCGCCTGATCAAGCCGGATGATCCCCCACAGCAGGGCTACCATGCCAACCGCGGCCACCACGTCGACCAGCGAGAAACGTGGCCTCCGCAGCGCCTCCGGAGTGGGGAAAGAGCGTCCGGCGGTGGTCATGGCCACGGCGGGGTCGGGGTGCGCACCCGGCGGGTACCTGTGGTGCTCGACATCACATCCTCCCCGCGGACATCCGGACTTCGGGGGCCTAATTCGAGCGTTCCGGCTGCCCCCAGCCGATGGCGATGGCCGATGGTCCCGTAACGGGGGGCTGCATGTCCCGCTCGGCGTGGCGGACCATTCACGGTTGGTGACCATTGCGGAACTCATCCCTACCCTGCGCACGGCCGGGGTCCGGGCGGTGAGCCCTAACGGAGTGCTCGGCGATCCGTTGGCCCGCGCAGTGCCCGCCGCGGGGGCGCTGAGTCCGGTGCCCGAGCGCCGGCTGATCCGCCGCGCGCTCCGCGACGCGCTAGGCGCGGCCGGTCAGGCCAGGCGTATCGAGCCGCTGACTGTCAGGTACGCACCAAGGACAACCGCGACGGCGGCCATGAGCTGCAGCGCGTGGCCGAGCAGCCAGTCTTGGGTGCGCCTGAGCGTGACCCTGGTTCCCTCCGGCCGCAGCACGAGAAACGTGAACGGGATGATGATGAGCAGCAGTTCGATGAATACGAAGACGACGACGGCGATGACCAGGTACCCGGTGGAGTACTCGCCTTTGATCAGGTGGTGCAGCGCGTCAAGGTAACTGGCGCCCGGCAGCCCCACCAGTGCGCCGATAAGCACCGCCAGATGCAGCCGCGGCTCGCCCAGCGCCCGCGCCGCCCAGCTGTCCTTTTTCGCCGGCTGCCCGTCCAGGGTGCCGCCCGCCGCGGAGTCCGCCGCGGCCGGCTCGCGGCGGCGGCCGTGCAACCGGCCCGTGGCCAGCAGGCCGCCGGCGGCGAGCAGCAGCAGGCCGAGCGCGAGGTCCACCCCGGCGCTTGCTTTCTTCTGGGCCGAGATCGCGTCCGCGTGCACGCTCAGCACGTCGACCAGGCCGATGCTCAGGGCCACCGTCGCGGCGCCGAGCAGGACGCAGAAGAACATCGCCCGCGGTCGCCGGTTCTCGATCAGCAGCAGGTCCAGGGCGAGCAGCTTGGGGTTGAGCGCCGCGGCAAGGGCCAGCGCGAAGAAACTCGTGTCCATTAGCGTCTAGTGCGAAGCACTGCCCCAGCCTCGATTTCGAGATGCACCTTGTCACTCGCGAGCCCGACGACCGGAGGGTTCGTGCAGACACCGAAGTCGATGCGGTGGACCTCGCCGGTGGCGGAGAACGCTGCCCGCGTGACGCCGCCGGGATCGGTGGCGAACCCGTGCACCTCGAACTTGAGCGAAATAGTCCCGGTAACGCCGCGAACTGTGAGGTCCCCGTCGAGAAACAGGTCCTTGCCGACGCGCCGGATGCCGGTGGACCGGAATGTCATGACCGGGTAGGTGGCGGCGGCGAAGAAGTTGTCCGAGCGCAGGTCGTTGTCGCGGGTCTCGTTGCCGGTGTTGACCGAGTTCATGTCGACGGTCACGATGGCGGAGGACTTGACCGGGTCCCTGGCGGTGACGATCTGCGCCTCGAACCTGTCGAAGCGGCCGCGGACCTTGCTGAGCATCATGTGACGGGCAACGAACCCGACGTGTGAGTGGGCAGCGTCGAGATCCCAGGTACCTGCTATGTAGCCGGGGATTTCGATAGCCTGCGTGCTCACCATTTCAGCATCGCGGTGCGACGCTTCCAGTGCCTCACCCACCGTGGGTGGCCGTTCGGCGGCGCTGAATATGTTCCCGGGACGGCAGGCCCTGGGGTCTGGTGCCTGGCGTGGTGGCGCCTGAGCAGCGCTCGCCGGAGCTCGTCGGCGCCCCAGACGATGACCGGGAAGGGGGCGACTGTGGCGAGCTGACTGGGGGAAAGGGCGGCGGTGCCGAAGAAGCCGTGCAGGGCTGGCAGGTAGATCAGCGCGGCGGCGAAGGCGAGGGAGAAGGCGATGCCGCCGAGCAGGTACCGGTTGGAGAAGAACCCGATCGAGCGCAGGGAGGCGTGGTCGGTGCGTACCGCGAAGGCGGTGCCTATCTGGCAGGCGACGATGCCGAGCCAGGCCACGGTAGTGGCCTGCCGATAGGCGTGGTTCAGCGGGGTACCGGGCCCGGTGGCCGCGCCCGGGTGCCATCCGGCGTGCCGCAGGGTCAGAAAGAAGCCGGCCATGACCAGAGCCGCGGAAATCAGTCCGAGGAATCCCCAAGCGCGGGCGAGCATGCCGCGGCTGATGACGCCCTGGGTACGCGGCCTGGGCGGCCGGTCCATCAGCCCCGGCTCGGCGGGCTCGCGGCTGAGCGCCAGCGCGGGCAGGGTGTCGGTACCCAGGTCGATGGCCAGCAGCTCCATCACCGTCAACGGCAGCGGCATGGCCCCGCCGGCGAGGGCGAAGACCAGGAACGGGGCCACCTCGGGCACGGCGTGGTGAAGATGTAGCAGATGAACTTGCGGACGTTGTCATAGACGCGCCGACCGGACTCCACCGCCGCGATGATGGTGGCGAAGTTGTCGTCGGTGAGCACCATGGTGGCGGCCTCGCGGGCCACGTCGGTACCCGAGCGGCCCATCGCCACGCCGATGTCTGCCTGGCGCAGCGCGGGGGCGTCGTTGACCCCGTCGCCGGTCATGGCGACGACCTGGCCCATGGCGCGCAGCGAGTCGGCGATGCGGAGCTTGGCCTCGGGGGAGCTGCGGGCGAACACCACTTCGGATCCGGAGTTAAGCAGGTCGTCGAGGTCGTTCTCGGTCATCGCGTCTAGCTCGCTGCCAGTGACCACTTTCATCCCGGCGGTGCCGATACCGACCCCGCAGGCGATGGCGGCAGCGGTCAGCCCGTTGTCGCCGGTGACCACGTGGATGCGGATGCCGGCGCGGTAGGCCCTGTTCGATCGCGGCCGGGACCCCCTGGCGGGGCGGGTCCAGCATGGCGGCCAGCCCTGCCAGGCACAAGTTACGCTCCGCGTCCTCGCGCCGGTCCGGGACGGCCTTCGCGGGCAGTCTGCGGCAGGCGAAGGCGAGCACGCGCAGGCCGCGCCGCGCGTAGCCCGTCATCACGCGCGTGGCCTCGTTTCGGTCGGCGGCAGTGATCGGCTGTTCCCGGCCGTCGCGGCGGATCGCGGTGCACAGGGCCAGGACCTGTTCCAGTGCTCCCTTGGTGTGCACGGCGAAGCCGCCGTCCAGTTCGTCGACGGTGGTCATGAGCTTGAGCCGCGGGTCGAACCGGAACAACTGGCGGCGCCGGTTGTCCTGGCTGGCCGCGGAGACGTCCAGGCCATGGCCGGGGGCCAGCTCCAGCAGGGCCAGCTCGGTGGGATCGTCGGCTGGCTTGCCCGCGATGCGGTGCAGGTCCGCGTTGTTGCACGCGGCGGCGATCCGGGTCAGCGGGCTCCGGTCCGGCGACTGGCCGGCGGCTGCGGCACAGATGTTGTCCCCTTCCTCGATCAGGAGCACGTCGCCGGGCACCAGCAGCCGGACCGAAAGGCACGGGTACCGCGCGGATGATCCGCCACATTTCGGACGTTAGCGCGGGGTCGCCAGCTCGCGACGGTCAGCCGGTGACCTGGAGCTCGTCGCGTACGTCGGTGGCCCCGAGGGCCATCCACGCGGCGCCGACCACATCGTGTTCGGCCCAGGTGCGGACGTGGCCGGTCAGCGTGATGACGCTGTCCGTGGTGTCCGATTTCACGTCGCTGTCGTCAGGGACCAGCGCGGAGCGCTCCAGCGCCTGCTGGACGTGCAAGTCGACGTCGACAGGATCGATGACGTAGCTGACATCGATATAGCTCTTCACGTTGCGGACACCGGTCAGGCCGGCAACGGTCGCTTCGGCGGCAGTGCGCTCGGTTAGGTAGTGCACGGTCCCGGTCAGGGTGATGTTGCCGTCGTCCGCGATCGCCTCCACCTCGTCGGGGACGGTGACGTTGTGGGCGAGCGCGTTGTTCGCCGCGGTGGCCAGCCTCACGTCATCGCGGTAGTCGCTTTCCGGCAGCACCACCATCAAGTTGTTGTCGACGGTGGTCACCCCGGCGACCCGCCGCGCGGCGGCCGCCGCCTCCAGGTACTGCGGGTAGCTCGGTACGGTGCCGGTGAGCGATACATTCCCACCGATGTTCCTGACTGTGATGTCCGCGGAGTCGACCAGCGGGTCGAAGCCGAGTTCGGCTTCGACCGTCGCGCGGACGTCCTTGGTCTTGCCCATCTGCCGATTCCTTTCCGTGAATCGATGATTGCTGATCGTAGTCAGTCCACGCTATGATCTCGGCCTACCGGAATCGATAGCACCACCCGTCCCGCATTTTGCTGACCTTCGACCCTTGTGTTGGCCCCAAGATCGCCAGCGGCGCGGTATTGCCCCTGGCAGCCTCATTGCGCTTGGGCTGTGATCCGGCCGGTTCTGGCCAGGAGCCGTGCCACCAGAACGCCGAAGAGGAACCCGCCGACGTGGGCGAAGAACGCGACGCCGCCTGCGTTGGCCGAGGTGCTGAACAGCCCGAAGTTCGCCTCGATGAGCTGGTACAGGAACCGGAGCCCGAGGTAGACCCAGGCCGGGACCATGATCATGGCGAAGACCACCCAGGTGAGGATCCGGGAGCGGGGGTACAGGACGAAGTAGGCGCCCAGCACGGCGGCGATGGCGCCGCTGGCGCCCAGGTTTGGCACCTGCCCGTCGGCTGCTGTCCCGAACAGCAGGGTCATCGCGGTCTGCGTCATCATCGCGGCAAAGCCGCTGGCGAAGTAGAAGGCAAGGTAGCGCAGCGGCCCGAAGGCGTCCTCGACGTTCTTGCCGAAGATCGCCAGGAACAGCATGTTGCCCAGGATGTGGTCCCAGCCGCCGTGCAGGAACATGGCAGTGATCCAGCTGACGCCCCACGGTTCGGGCCTGCGGCAGGCGTTGTCGACGGTGCACGGGTAGAACGAAGCGTGGTAGATGGCGGAGTTAAGGTTCGGAAGCTCGTAACAGATCCATACCGCGAAGTTGGCGACGATCAGCGAGACGTTGACGATCGGAAATCGCCGTGCACAAGGCGCACGCGGCGGCCAGGGATGGATCAGTCGAGATAACGATCTTTAATTCATGATGTCGCTTCGTCTGGTTCGAGGCTGAACCCGGTTCCGGCGAGGCACCCTTCGATGAGGGCGGGCTGGTGCTGGATTTTGCGTAGCCCGGCCTTGGTGGCCTGGCTACGGTCGGCGACACGTGCCCGGTGTGCGGCGCGGATCTTCATTCAGGCTGCTTTCGGCGGCTCGCGTGGCTGCTGCGGGCTGAGGGCTTGCGGCTTGGCGCCTGCGGTCGGGTCGCGGCCGGACAGCAGCGTCACGGCCAGGCCGGCCGCGCAGTCCGCCTTGCTGGGGCAAATCCCGCGACGCTCGCGGCCCAGCGGCGGCTGGTTGAATCACTGGGCGGCACGTACCACCAGATAACCGGTGATGACGTGCCAGAGGCGCTGCTGGACTTCGCCCGGGGCGAGAACGCGACCCAGCTGGTGCTCGGCGCGAGCCGACGTTCGTGGCTGGCCACCGTTCTGACCGGTCCCGGCATCGGCGCCCGGACCATCCAGGCTCCGGTGACATCGACGTGCACATCGTCACCCACGCGCAGATGGGCCGCCGTCGGAGGCTGCCCCCCGCGCGCGGGGGGCTGACCCGGCGCCGCAGGATCTACGGCTTCGCTGTCACCCCGGTGCTCGCACCCGTGCTCACCGTCCTGCTCGCGATGGACCGCGGCAGGATCAACCTTCTCAGCGACGCGCTCACGTACCTGGTCCTGGTAGTGGCCGCGGCGCTGGCTGGCGGGATCTACCCGGCTGTCGCGGCGGCGGTCGCCACCTCTTTGCTGCTGAACTTCTACTTCATCCCGCCGTTGCACACGTTCACCATCTCCGGGACGAACAAGGTGCTCGCAGTGATCGCCTTCGTCGCGGTCGCCGTCGCGGTCAGCTCGGTGGTGGACTTTGGCTGCGCGGCGGACCCGGCAGGCCCTGCGGGCGAACGCGGAGGCGCAGACGCTAGCCACCTTGGCCAGCAGCGTCCTGCATGGCGAGGACGGCGTCGATGCGATGCTGGAGCAGGTACGGGAGATGTTCGGAATGACCTCGGTCAGCCTGCTCCAGCGGTCCGACGGTGCAGTTGGCAGCGTCCCCCGCGGACCGGCCTGCACGTGGACGGTTGCGGCGTCCTCGGGCGGGCCGCCAGCCCGCCCCGAGGACGCCGACGTGAACGTGGACGTCGGGGATGAGTTCTGCCTGGCGCTGCGCGGCCGCGACCTGTCAGCCGAGGACAGGCGGGTGCTCGGGGCTTTCGCGGCGCAGGCCACGGCCGTGCTCGAACACCACCGGCTCGCCCTAGCGGCTGAAGCGGGCAAACCAGCCGCCGAGGCCGGCCAGGCCAAGGGCGCGCTGTTTGCCACGATCAGCAATGACATGCGCGGCCCTCTCGCCGTGACCACCGCCGCGGCCAGCAGCCTGCGCGCCCCGGATGCCACCTGGACCGCGCCTGAAACAGCGGGGCTGCTCGCCAGCGCGGCGGAATCCCTCGGCCAGCTCACCCGGCTTGCCGGCAATCTGCTCGAGATGAGCGGCTGCAGGCGGGCACGCTGCCGCTTCGGCCGCGGCCGGCAGGCGTCGCCGGCACCATCGCTCACGCTGTCGCAAGCCTCGGACCGAGGGCGGCCGAGGTGACGGTGGCGACCCACGAAGCGCTGCCCCGCGTGATCGCCGATCCGGCCCTGCTGGAACGCGTCCTGGCCAGCCTGCTGTCCAACGCGATCCGCTATTCGCCAGCCGGCATGGCCCCGGCAGTGACCGCCAGCACGCTCGACGACCGCTTGGAGATGCGGGTCATCGACCGCGGCCCCGCCGGCACTTCCTCCTCAAGGAACGATGCCGAGCTAGGCCTGGCGCTGGCGCGGGGCCTGGTGGAGGCGATGCACGGCACGCTCACACCGGAGGAGACACCCGGCGGCGGGCTGACCGTCTCACTGCCGACGGCAACCGCCGCAGACAGCTGCCAGATGCGGATGCCCACATGACCCAGCGATGAGGCCGGTCGGACAGTGGGACGTTGCCAGCCGGTGGTCCGCCACATGGTGGTCTCCTGGACCTTCACCACGGCTGCCCGGGGCCCTAGGTCCCTACCTGTGTGGGTTGAGCGTGGCGAGCGTAGCAAGAGTAGTGCTGTGGCTACCGTGGCTCGCGGCGAGAACCACATGCGCTATGGCCGCTTCCCGAAGGGGGGTTTCGATGTCCAGTTCCGCTGCGGCCCGGCCACTGGGCGGCCCTCACCAGGAGCCAGCGTGCGCGCCGTCGGAAGACGTGAAGGCGCGCTCCATCGGCGTTACCTCGGCTACCGGGCTGGTTATCGGCAGCATCATCGGGATCGGGGTGTTCACGATGCCGGCCGTGCTGGCCGGTGCGGGCACCAGCTCGCTGGTCACGCTGGCGGTGATCGGGGTGGGCGTGGTGCTGCTGGCGGTCCTGTTCGGCCAGCTCACCCGCAGGGTCCCCAACGCCAACGGCGGCCTGTACGCCTACGCCCGGCATGAGTACGGTGACTTCGCTGGATATGTCACCGGCTGGTGCTACTGGATTTCGGCGTGGGCGGGCAACGCGGCCATCGTGGCTGCCTGGGTGCTCTACGTCGACTCGCTGTTCGGCATCACCAATCCGTCATCGTGGTCCAACTGGGGCATCGCCTTGCTCGGGCTATGGGTGCCGGCGGCGGTGAACCTGGCCGGGGTCAAGAACATGGCCTGGTTCCAGAACCTGACGGTGGTGCTGAAGTTCCTGCCGCTGCTGTTCGTGGCCATCGTGGGCTGGTTCTTCGTCAAGTCGGCGAACTTCGGCTCGTTCAACGCCTCCGGCGGCAGCCTGTACACCGCGATCGGCATCGCGGCGGGGGTCGCCCTGTTCTCGTTCATCGGTGTGGAGGTCGCGGCGATCACCGCCAAGCGGGTCCGGAACCCGCGCAAGAACGTCGGCCGCGCGTCGGTGTACGGCACCGTGGCCTGCGCGATCTTGTACGTGGCGGTCTCGGCCGCGGTGATGGGCCTGGTCGCCCACAAGGCGCTGGTCGGCAACACAGCGCCGTTCGTTCCCGCCGTCGAGGCGATCTTCGGTCACAGCGTCTGGGTCGGCAAGCTGGTCGCTGCGGTCGCGGTGGTCAGCGGCATCGGCGCGCTGAACGGATGGACACTGGTCACCACCGAGGTGTCGCGGGCAGTGGCCGACGACGGCCTGTTCCCGAAGTTCTTCTCCTGGACCGACCGGAACGACACGGCCTGGTTCGGCATTTTGCTCGCGGCCATCTTGCCGTCGCTGCTGATGCTGTGGTCCTACAACACCAAGACGGGCCTGACGGTCTTCACCTACCTGGTGGACCTGACCGTGGTCACCGTGGCGATCCCGTACCTGATGTCGGCCTGCGCGCAGCTCACCTACCTGGCGTCGCGCCGCCGCAGGGTGGAAGGCTGGCTGCTGGCCCGCGACCTGTCGATCGCCGGGATCGGCGCGCTGTTCTCGATGTGGGTCACCTTCGCCTCGGGCTGGGCGGCCGTCTACCAGGCCATGGTGCTGGTGCTCGCCGGGGTGATCATCTACGCATTCGTCGCGGCCTGGCGCGAGCGGACCGGCCAGGTTCCCGAGCCAGCGGAGGTCACGCCGACAGACGAAGGGGCCGCTGCGGCCATCACCGCACCCGCGGCGACCGGCGGCCGTCACCGTCACCTGCGCACCTTAGTAACGCCCGGCACACACACCGCGGCAGGACGGAGGCGGGCTCATGAGTCTCGGCGTTTACTCGGAGACCGGCGCCCTCCGCCAGGTCATCGTGCACCGGCCCGGCCTGGAGTTGGCCCGCCTCACCCCGCAGAACATCGGCGGGCTGCTGTTCGACGACGTGATGTGGGCCCGCAAGGCAAAAGAAGAACACTACGTGTTCGCGGAGACGCTCCGCGAACGGGGGGTGCGGGTGCACTACTTCGGCCAACTGCTGGCGGAGACGCTGGAGATTCCCGAGGGCCGGGCGTTCGTGCTTGACCGGGTGTGCACTCCGGAGACGCTCGGCCCGGCCCTAGCGGAGCCTGTCCGCTCGATGCTGGATAGCCTCGACGGCACAACGCTGGCCGGATACCTGGTCGGCGGAATGCTGAAGGGCGACCTGCCGCCGCTGCGGGCGGCCAGCCTGCGCTGGGACACGCTGCGGGCCGACGACTTCGTGCTGCCGCCGCTGCCCAACCACCTGTTCCCGCGCGACAACTCGTGCTGGGTCTACGGCGGTGTGTCGGTCAACCCGATGGCCAAGCCCGCCCGGCAGCGAGAAACCATCCACATCCGTGCCGTCTACCGCTACCACCCGATATTTGCCGGAGCCGGGTTCGTCACCTACTTCGGGGACGACGACGCCAGTCACCTGCCGGCCTCCATCGAGGGCGGCGACGTGCACGTGATCGGCAACTCGACGGTGCTGATCGGGATGGGCGAGCGGACCACCCCGATGGCGGTGGAAATCCTGTCCCGCGCGCTGTTCGCCAGCGGCCAGGCGCACACGGTGATCGCCGTGGAAATCCCCCGGTCGCATGCGATGATGCACCTGGACACGCTGATGACGATGCTGGACCGCGCCACCTTCGTGCTGTACCCCTACCTGGACCGCAACCTGCGGTCCTGGACGGTCACCGCGCACGAGGGCCGGGCAGCGGACGGCGGGCAGCCCCTGCTGCGGGTGCGGCACGACCCGAGCCTGTGGGAAGCGCTCGCCGAAGCGCTGGCTGTGCCCGAGGTCACCGTGCTGACGGCCGACGAGGACATCCGGGCCGCCGAGCGGGAGCAGTGGGACGACGGCAACAACTATCTCGCCGTCGCCCCTGGAATCATCGTCGGCTACCAGCGCAACGAGGGCACGAACACCATGCTGCGCAAGCACGGCATCGAGGTCATCACCGTGCCCGGCGAGGAACTCGGCCGGGGCCGCGGCGGGCCGCGGTGCATGACCTGCCCTATCGAGCGTGATCCGGCCTGACCGGAAAGCCGGGGGAGAACAGCCATGATGAACATGATGAACTTGAAAGGCCGTAGCCTGCTCAAGGAGACCGACCTGACCGCCGACGAGTTCCTCTACCTGGTTGGCCTGGGCGAGCAGGCCCGGCTGGAAAAACACAGGGGCATGCGGTACAGCAGGCTGGCCGGCCGCGAAATCGCACTGATCTTCGAGAAGGCGTCGACCCGGACCAGGTCCGCGTTCGAGGTCGGAGCTTATGACGAGGGCGCGCACGTGACCTACATCGGCCCGGGTGATTCGCACCTGGGCGTCAAGGAAACGGTCAAGGACGTGGCGCGGGTGCTCGGCCGCATGTTCGACGGCATCGAGTACCGTGGCTTTGCCCAGGAAACCGTCGAGACCCTCGCCCGTTACGCGGGGGTGCCGGTGTGGAACGGGCTGACCGATACCTGGCACCCCACCCAGATGCTGGCCGACATCCTCACCATCCGCGACCACACCGACAAGCCGCTCGGCGAGGTCAGCTACTGCTATCTGGGCGACGGCCGGAACAACACCGCCAACTCGCTGCTGGTGACGGGGGCGATGCTGGGCATGGACGTGCGTATCTGCGCCCCAGCGCAACTGCAGCCTTCCCCTCCGGTGCGGGATATCGCCCGCAGGCTTGCGGCGGGCTCGGGCGCCCGGCTCACCGTGTCCGCGGACATGGCCGCAGCGGTGGCTGGCGTGGACTTCCTGTACACCGACGTCTGGTTGTCTATGGGCGAGCCGGCCGCGGACTGGGGCGAACGTATTGACCTGCTGCTGCCGTACCAGGTCAATAAGGACGTGGTCGCCGCGACCGGGAATCCGGCGGTGAAGTTCATGCACTGCCTGCCCGCGCTGCACAACGCGGACACCGACGTGGGCCGGCAGATCCACGACAAGTTCGGGCTTACCGCTCTGGAGGTCACCGATGAGGTCTTCGAGTCTCCGGCTTCCATCGTGTTCGACGAAGCGGAGAACAGACTGCACACCATCAAGGCCCTGATGCTGGCCACCCTAGGGGACCAGCCATGAAAGTGGTCATCGCGCTGGGCGGCAACGCCCTGCTCGAGCGGGGCGAGCGGCCCGATTCCGGCATCCAGGAACAGCACGTCGCCAGCGCCGTGGCCGCGCTCGCCCCGGTGCTGCACCAGCATGACATGGTGATCACGCACGGGAACGGACCGCAGGTCGGGGTGCTGGCACTGGAGAGCGCGAGGGATCGGGCGCTGTCCCGCCCCTACCCGTTCGACGTGCTGGGCGCGCAGACCCAGGGCATGATCGGCTACTGGGTGGTGCAGGCGCTCAGCCGCGCGGCCGGCTCCATGGCCCAAGGTCAAAGCCGCATGCCGGTTCGCCGACGCCACCGGCGGCATGGCCGCGATCGGCCGGCTCGACGACGCCCGGGCCCTGCTGGCCGGGCAAACCGGCACCATCGTCACGCGAGGACCTTGCTGACCATCTGCGCCTTCCCGCCAGTCCAGGCCATCCTGCCTGCTGCTCAGGTGCACCGCGAAGCCGTCAGTCACGATGTGTAGTTAACTGGCCACATAGACCTTTCCCCTTGACAAGCGAGGAAGATCGCTGATCATGGCTGAATACAACAGACAGCATGTGGTCGAGGTGCTGCGGAGGTGCGGCCTTTACGAGATCGCTGACGAGGCGCAGCAAGTGCTGCCCGATCCGGTCGACCTGGAAACGCTGGACAGGTTCACGGCACCTTACGATCTCACGATTAACGAACTCGTCGACCGGATGGGTGGCAGCCCGTAGATCACCGCTGTTAGCTGCGCGGCGTTCAAGCTGCAGCAGTCGAGGCCCGGGCGGGTCAGGACTTGCTGATGGGTATCTTCTTGGGCTCTTCGCGCTTTGGTTCCGGGATGCGGATCTCCAGAATCCCGGCCTTGTAGGTGGCGGTGATGTCCGCCTCGGTCACGCCCTGCGGTAGCGCCAGCAACCGGGACAAGGACCCGTACCGCACCTCCTGACGCAGGTATCCCTTTTCCTCCCGCTTTTCCGCCTCGCGGCGTTCGGCCTGGATGTGCAACATCCCGTCGGAGACGGTCAGCTCGACATCCTTGTCCGGGTCGATGCCGGGCAGATATGCGTGTACTACCAGCGTCCCGTCCTCCTCCCATTCCTGGACGGGGATCACGTCGGCTTCCAGCCAGGACGGGAACGCCGTGGGCCGGAACGGCATCATCCGCGCCCACTCATCGAACAGCCGGTCGAATCGGCTGAAGACGTCGGTCATTTTCCCGCGGGGCTCGCGCTTTATCAGATCTGCCATGATCTTCACCTCTCAGTTACCAGGCAATGACGTGGCGCGGTGGGCTCAGTAGAGTCCTTGGTCCCTCACATTCATCCCCACCGGGCTGTGACCTTGGCCCGTGCCAGCGAAGAGCGCGAGCACCGAACATGGTGTGGATGGAGTGGGTGCATCTGGCAAGGGGCGCGGCTGTGGCCAGGCTTGTCGGCGTGGCTGGCGTTATTGCCGTTGCTGGGTGCGGCAGCTCTCCGGCTCCGGCGACACCGGGGGTAGTGAACGTGGTGGCGGGGGAGAACTTCTGGGGCAACATCGCCGCCCAGATCGGTGGCCGTCATGTGCGGGTCACCTCAATCCTGTCCAGTCCTGCCGCCGATCCGCGCCTGTATGACTCCGACGTCGCCGACGCGATCGCGGTGGCCGAGGCAGGGCTTGTCATCGAGAACGGTGCGGGCTATCACAGCTTCCTGGCACAGCTGCTGCGTGCCACCACGCACCCAGGGCGCGTCGTGATCTCCGTGCAGGACGTGCTAGGCGCTACTGGCCCGGACGTGAATCCCCACTTCTGGTATGACATTCCCCGGGTGCCTCGGGTGGCCGCCGCCATCAGGGCCGCGCTGGCGCGGGCCGACCCGCGCGATGCGGCGTCGTTCGCGGCGAACCTGGCCGCGTTCGACCGCTCGCTCGGCCCGGTTCAGGCGGTGCTGCGCGCAA
>Ga0187807_1000115_pt1 | contig 21808 bp, 25 predicted proteins | sample NC_wetland_sal_i_4_FD_132432 | JGI IMG/M metagenome (GOLD analysis project Ga0187807, IMG submission 132432) | Wetland sediment microbial communities from Neuse River Estuary, North Carolina, USA - ASW_2 | ecosystem: Environmental > Aquatic > Freshwater > Wetlands > Sediment | place: USA: North...
ACGTGGTGCCGAGGAAGCCGGCCTGCATGCCCCTCGCGAAATGGTAGACCGGGAAGATCTTGGCGATCCAGACGATCCAGGCGGGCGCGTTGCTGCCCAGCGGGATGAACACCCCGGACAGGAACAGCAGCGGCAGGATCGACGCGTTGACGATCGCCGGCGAGGCATCGGCGTTGGGGATGGCCGCGGTGATCGCGAACCCGAGCGCGCAGAAGGCGGCCGCCCCGACCAGCAGCATGACCAGGAACCGCAGCAGCGTCAGGCCGGCCGGGATGCTGGCGCTGTACGCGGTCCGGCCGAAGCCTGCGGTGATCGCCACCAGCAGGACGGCGACGAACAGTGCGTGCAGCATCCGCGCGCCGAGGAAGGCCGGGCTCGGCAGCGGCGTGCCGTTGATGCGCTTCAGGATGCCGGTGTCGCGCTGGAAGGACACAGTGATCGCGATGTTGGTATAGCAGGCCGAGATCACTCCGAACGAGGCCATGGCCGCCACGTAGTAGGTGGTGGTGTCCACCACCTTGGCAGGCGAGAGGCGTACCGTGCCGTGACCGAGCAGCGCGGTGAAGATCACCAGGAACATCAGCGGGAACGCGAATATGAAGAACGCCGAGGCCGGGTTGCGCCAGAACGCCTTGTTCGCGTACCGGACCTGCGACAGCGTCAGCGCCGCGGCGTTCATCACCTGCGCCGTCCTTTCCCGTGGCCCGGCGCCGCGGCGGCCGGTTCGGGGCTGGCCGCCCCGGCCTGCGCCGCCGGGCTGTCGGTCAGCTCCAGGTAGACATCCTCCAGGGTTGGCCGGATGACCTCCAGCCCGGTGAGCTCGACATGCTGGTCCAGGGCCCAGCCGGTGAGCCGGTGCAGCGCGGCGGTCAGGTCGTCGGGCGCCAGTTCGATCAGCCCGTCCGGGCCGGGCGGCGCGGTGAGGCCGGCGGGCGGCGTGGCCGCCCCGGCCAGCCGGTAACGGATCCTGGCCCTCGCCTGTTCGCGGTTCCCGATCGTGGCCGGCGGGCCTTCCGCGACGATCCTGCCGCTGCTGATCACCGCGACCTGGTCGGCCAGGTACTGCGCCTCGTCCATGTAGTGAGTGGTGAGCAGGACGGTCTTGCCCAGCACCGCCAGGTTCTTGATCACCTCCCAGGCCTCATGCCGGGCCGAGGGGTCGAATCCGGTCGTTGGCTCGTCCAGGAACAGCAGGCCCGGGTTGCCGGCCAGGGCGATCGCGACGTCCAGCCGCCGCTGCTGTCCGCCGGACAGCTTCAGCACCCGGGTATCACGTTTCCCCTCAAGGCCCACCAGCTCGATCACTTCGTCCACCGGGCGAGGCCGCGGGTAAAACCCCGCGTACATCGCGATGGTCTCCGACACGGTCAGGTAACGGTCCATCCCGCTGGACTGCAGGACGATCCCGATCTGGCTCTTCAGCTGCTGCCGCTGCCGCGCCGGATCATACCCGAGGACCTTGACCGTGCCGCCGTCACGCGACCGGTAGCCCTCCAGGATCTCGACAATGGTGGTTTTCCCGGCGCCGTTCGGGCCGAGCAGCGCAAAGATCTGCCCGCGCTGGACGGTGAGGTCGATCCCCTGGACGGCGTGCACCGCCCCGTAGGACTTGGTCAGGCCGCGTACCTCGATCGCCGCGCCGCCTGCCTGAACCAGGTCAGCCATGAACTCCATGCTGGCGCAGGAGACGGGCCCTTGCCTAGAGCCAGCCGCCCTCCCAGAAGCTCGAACGTCTCCTTGGGAATCGCCCACACAACGCCTTGCATCACGCCATGACGGTGGCCGCGGGCGGTGCCACCAGACACGAATAATCGCACCCTGGCTCCACCAGTGGCACAACGAACCAACAGACCTCGCCAGTCCTACGCCGACGCATACCTAACGCCGCGGAAGTGCTGCCAGTACAGGCCAAGGTCGGGAAAGATGCCGGCCAGGCCGGCTATCACGCGGGGTATCGGTGGGGTTCCTGGATGTAGACGCGTCCGGTGGGGGCTTCCCAGCGGTGCCATCCGGGCTTGGGTTGGGTGACGTTCCACCCGGGTGATTGCTTTACCTGGTGGCACTGCCTGCTGCGCGCGCCCGCGTTACAGCCGCACGTTTTCCCGCCCTTGTGGTAGGGGAGCGCGTGCTCGAAATCCGATTCCCTCGCGTTTCGTGAGCAGGGCGGGAAGGTGCATTCGTAATCGCGGATCTGGACCAGGTGACGAAGCTTGTCGCTGGGCTGATATCCGTGCGATTCGTGACGGTGGTCGCATGCGAACGTGGGCAGCGGTTCAAGGCGCACGGTGAGTTCCGCTCCGCCGGGCAGGGTGAGCGTCCACGGGCGGCACCATGGCGGGTCGCCCGGCGGGCCCGGTGCGCCGCGCGGGGCGAGAGCCCAGCCGGCCGGATCCGGCGTGCCAGGCGGACCGCATCCCGCTAGTTCCGCCAGGAGCGCGCGCCTGACCGTCAGGTTGACCCGGGACGCCAGCGCCATGAAGGATGCCTCCTTGTTCCGGTCCGGACGGCCACAGCCATGCCCGATCGCGATCCCGTCCGGGTCGACGACCGTCACGCACAGCGTGCTGTCTGGGCTGGCTGCGGCCATGGCTGCGAGGTCGCGGCACAGGCTAGGGTCGAGTACGCCAAGGCCATGTCCCTCGCCCGGCCGCTCACCCAGGCCAAGCAGGGTGGCCAGCGGAATCACCAGATCCGTCAGCCGCGGCGGAACATCCCGGGCGGCGCCGGCCGGAGAACCCGGAGAATCGTCGCTGCCTGGCCCGCTCTCGGGGCCTTCATCGTCGGGGCCTTCGTCATCGCCGTGATCGTCGTCTTCCGGGGGCATGCAGCCGCCGTCGCACTCGGCGCAGGAGCAGTCGCATCCGTCCGCATCGGGTCCGGGGCCCCGGGAACGGTCGGCGTCTGCCGGGTCGGTGTCCTTCCCGGTGCCGAGTTGGCCGGACGCGATGCGATCCGCGGCGCTGATCCCGTTGAGCAGGTCGAGGTAGGCGGCGGAGCGGAACTGGTCGATCCGGGTGCCGGGGAACACGCCGGAGTCCTTATATTCCTGGGCGCGGGCGCAGACCTTGGCGTGCGCGGCAAGCGTCTGGTCGGTGGGCAGGTCGCGGCCGGACAGGCCCGCGGCGCCGGACTGCTCGCGGAACATCGTCACCCGCGACCGGTGCTGCTCGGCGCCCTCGCGGCGCCGGGTGGCGGACTCCGGGTCGACGGTGACCGCGGCCGCGGCGGCCAGCCTCTGCACCTGGCCGTAGGTCTTGCCGGGAAGCCGGGGCAGGATCATCGCCTCAGCCGTCGCGGCATCCTCGTCCGACAGCAGTTCCAGGGCCTCATCGACAGCCTTCGCCTTGGCGTACGTCAGCTTGCCCTGCGCCAGCAGCGCGCCGATGCCGGGCAGCCGGGCCTGCAGGCTCCACGCCAGCGACATCAGCTTGTCCGCGGACGACACGGGCATCGACAGCGCCGCCGCCACCTCGCAGGTGAGGGACTTGCTCCACTCATCGGGCAGGTCACCGTGCCGCGGACTGCCCGGCAGCTCCAGGTCATCCTCGCGGATCAGAGCCCGCAGCACGCCAAGCTTCCCGGCCGCCGCCCAGGCCTCGATGGCCTGCCACTGGCGCAGCAGTCCGACCATCTCGTCACGCTCCGCGCCGGGGCATTGCCGTTCGGGGCCGGACACGCCTTCCAGGGCCATGGCCAGCGCTGCCGACGGCCCGCACGCGTCCCACGCGCCGCCCTGCGCGAACCCGGCAAGGCGCGGATCGCGCTCAGGTCCCGGGGTCTTGCGCCCGCCGGGCAGGCCGGGACCGGGCTCCCCGCCCGTCCCACCGTCCGCGCCCGGCTGCCACCCCATCTGGGCCTCCGTTCGAGTTATTGTGTAAGAAACTTGACATTCGAATACTAGCACTATTCAGTGACCTTTATCTGCTGATAAGTGCTTACCTGCAAGTCACTCTTTCCTACCTTAAAACCCACCATTCCGGAATGTGCGCCTGCCTCGCGGAGCACACCTGCCTGGTGGGCGCCGTTTCTCCAAGAACCTGGTAGGTCACGGCCGACCGTGAGCCCGCAGACAGTGGCCCGGGGGACGGATCGCAGCGGGCAGGACGAACGCGAGCGACCAGGTGCTACTCCGAGACCTCGTCGCGATCCCTGACGAGGTGCACGCCGGTGACCTCGTCCTCAGCCTCGCCCAGGGCGTCAAAGAGAAGTCCACGATCACCGCCGTGGTCCAGGTCGAAGTCGAGCGAGTGGCCGCCCTTGGTACGTGCCTGGTTGATGAAGTGCAGGTGGTACCGAGATTCCCTGCTCGTAGTCGGGCGTTCGGTACCCGGCCAGGGGCCCCCGTGACGTCGCGGAACTCGGTGATGGGCTCGTTGGCCGTGGCCTGGGTCGTCGGCGGATACGGCGGTAAACGAACGGGCTCGCGGACGTCGTGACCGCCCGGCGGCAGTGCGGCGAGGGTTCCTTACCGTAGGAGCTATGCGGGGTGTTCCGTGGTGGGGGGTAGTCTCCGCGGCCGCAGCTCCGGCCCGGCGGTTGGCGTCTGCTACATCGTCACCGGGGCCGCGCTGCGGCCAGCCGCCTGGGCTGGCCGGCTGGTGCTCATCGCCGACGCGGCCGCGGGCATGCTGGTTGCGGCGAACCCCGAGCCCGCCGCGGGCGGCGGCACCGTGTCGCATGCGACCTGGGCAGCGCTCGGATTCACCGGCCTGGCGTCCTGGCCGGCGGTGGCGTGGCGGCGAGGTTCACCAGTGCCCTGGGGCCTGCGGCCCGCGGTCTGCTTCGGCGCGATCGCGGTTGAGCTCCTCCTGCTGGCATGGTTTGTCGCGGAGTTGGTCGCCGGGGCCGGGCAGGTCGGCCTGGCGGAGCGGGCCGTCGGGCTGGAGCAGGCGCTCTGGCCGCTTGCGGTAGTGCTGTCCTGCCGGGCCCAGCACGGCCAGATACCAGCCGAAAGGGATTTTGCCGGCGGGCGGGTAACCCGCAGGCGGGCTGTCGGACACTAACGAGTGTGGCCTGAATCGCCGTCTGCTGCCTCCTGGAGGACCGCCGTGACGTTTGTCCGCATCGTCCTTGCTGATCCCAAGACCGGACGGGTGCCGGATGGCAGTGCCGTGAACGGCCGGGCGCTCATCGTGCTCGCCGATGACACCGGTCACCGGGCGGTGCCGCTGTGGCTGCGTGTTATCGGTGCCAAGTTGCTGTGGGGGGTGTTGGACCGGCGTGCCGGAAACGCCGGGATGGCCGGTGCCCCGGAGGAGACAGCGGTACGGCTGCTGCATGCGGCCGGGGTGGCCGTAACCGCCGTGGACATCGAGCCGGCCAGCGAGGATGTGCTGGAGCTGCGCTCGGACACGGCCGCGGCGCGGGTCGGGCTGGCCACGGCCGCCGGAACCCGGCATGTCCTGGTGAGCGCTGAGTACGGCCTGAAACTGGCGGCCGCGGCCGGGGCGCCGGTCCGGCTGGCCGATGCGGTGATGGACCGGCTCGCGGTCCCCGTGCAGGGCGAGGACGTGCTGGCGCCGTTCCTGCTCCCCGCGACCGCCCGGCCGCTGGGCAGTCCCGCACAGCGGACGCGTTTCGAACCGCGGAACATGGCGTTCACCGACGGCCTGGACCGGTGGGATCTGGCTGGCAGCTTTTACGATGCTGGCCGGCCGCATTGGCGGGACTATTCCTGCACCGCCGCGGACCGGGCCGTGGTCCTGGCCTCCGCGGTGCCGGAACCCTCCGGTTCCGCCGTCCTCGTCCAGACGATCTACGCCGAGGACTACCGCGGCCGCACGGTCACCTTCCGCGGGCAGCTCCGCACCACCGGACTGGCCGGCCGCGCCGGACTGCACCTGGCCGCGGGGCGGCCCGTCGACCCTCCCGGCGAGCACCTGCGCGACCGCGGCGGCAGCAGCCTGACCGGCCCCGGCAGCAGCGACTGGACCTGGCACGAGGTCACGATCCCCGTCCCCGGCGATGCCGGAGTCATCCGGTTCGGCATCTCCCTGGCCGGCCGCGGCCGCATTGAGCTGCGCAACGCGGAACTGACCCCGGCACGGCCGGAAACTGCGGAGTAAAGCAGACCATGGACATCCCGGACGGCGACCTGGTCCGGCTGGCCCGCGACGGCGATCCGGCGGCGTTCCGGCTCCTGGTCGAACGCCACCTGCCGATGGCGCGCACCCGCGCGGCCCGGCTGTGCCCGCAGCCGGACGACGTCGACGATGCCGTGCAGGACGCCTTCCTGCAGGCGTTCATCGCACTGGACCGGTTGCGCGACCCCGACCGGTTCGCCGGCTGGCTGGGCGGCATCCTGGTCAACGTCTGCCGCGCCCAGCGGCGCCGCGCTCCGCTCACCCTGCTCGGCGACTGGCCGGAGAACCTGCACCCGGCGTCGGCGAACGGCCTGCCGTCGGCGGAGGACCTGGACCGCGCCGACGCGCTGAGCCGCGCGGTCGCCGGCCTGCCCCCCGGGCAGCGCCAAGCCATCACCCGCTTCTATTACGCCGACCAGCCCGCCAGCCAGATCGCAAGCACTCCCGGCGCGGCCAAGGCCAGCCTGCACAAAGCCCGCCGCCGGCTGCGCGAGTACATCACCGCGCACCGCTCCGACCTCATCCCCGCCACCTCCCGGAGAACCGCCATGACCGCCGTCCGCATCGCGCACGCCGACCCCTGGCTCCGCCACGTGCTCGTGGTACTTGCCGACGACGCCGGGCACCGGGCGCTGCCGGTCCGGCTCCCCGGCCGCGACGGCGCGTTCTGGCGCCTGTTCGCCCGCCCCGGCGACCGCGACGAGAAACACCCGGAAGACCATCTCGAGGAGATGACCGGCCAGCTGCTGCGCGCTGCCGGGATCACCGTGACCGCCGTGACCATCACTGATCTGGGTCCCGGGGTCACCGCCGCGCGGATAGACATCGGCGCGCCCGGCGGAACCCGGCAGGTCACCACCAGCCTCGCCGATGGCCTGGCCGTCGCCGTCGTCACCGGCGCGCCGCTGGCCGTCGACGACCCGGTGATGGACCGGCTGGCCGAACCCGTCACCGGCTCCGACCTGCTCAGCCAGTTCCGCAGCGCCCAGGAGCTACCCCTCGGGCCGCCCCAGCAGCAGCGGTTCGAGCCGCGCAACATGACGTTCGCCGACGGCCTGAACCGATGGCAGCTCAACGGCACATTCCTGCGCCAGGGCACCGGGTTCGACTATTCCTGCACTACCGAGGACGGGCGGGTGATCCTGACCGCGGCCGTGCCCGAGCCCGCCGGATTCGCCGTCCTCAGCCAGGAAATCTTCGCGGACGACTACTGCGGCCGTGCCGTCACCTTCCGTGGCGACCTGCGCACCACGGGTGTGGTCGACAGCGCCGGACTGGTGCTCCGCGTCGTCCGCGAAGGACGGCTGGGGCAGCAGCGACCGGCCGGACAGGATCCCCGGGACGATCCCGCCAACCACTTCGCCTTCGTCACCGGAACCGCCGACTGGACCCGGCATGAGGTCACCGCCCAGGTCCCGGCCGACGCTAACTTCATCTTCTTCGGCGTCTTCCTGAACGGCCGCGGCCAGCTCGGACTTCGCAACCCAGAACTCGAACCACACCCGGCAGACCGCGCCCACTAGGCGCCCTTGCGCCTCTCGTGGGTACGATCGCCCCGTGGCCTATGACGACGTCCTGGCTGGTCGCATCAGGGACCTGATCGGCCCGGACCCTGAGCTGACCGAGAAGAAGATGTTCGGCGGCCTGGCCTTCCTTATCCGCGGGAACATGGCGATCAGCGCCAGCGGCCAGGGCGGCATCCTGGTCCACGTCGATCCGGAGCGGTCAGCCGGGCTGGTGGCCACGACCGCGGCCACCACCGCCGTGATGCAGGGCCGCGAGATGCCTGGCTGGCTGCGGGTCAGCCCGGAACACCTCGCCACCGACGACGACCTCTCTGAATGGATCGAAATCGCCATCGCCTATGCCCGGTCACAGCCGTCAAAGAACCGGAAGAAATAAGCAGCCGACACGATTGGCGAATACCTGGTCTGCACTCAGGCAGGCTCGGCACGCGGGGGCAGCCGGCGGCCTTCCGGAGTCCTGGCGTAGAGCTTGGCGAGGGCGGAAACCAGGGCCGCCTGCTCATCCTGGCTGAGAGGCTCGAGGAACCGGTCCGTGTAGAGGCCGACCTCCTCCCTCATGGCGGCGAATGTCGCCTCGCCCTCCGGGGTTATGGCGAGCAGGTACCGCCTGCGGTCGCGGGGGTCGCGGCCGCGCTCGGCGAACCCCAGGGCCTCCAGCGTGTCGACCAACTCGACCATGTTGCCGCTGTCGATGCCAAGGACCCGGCACAGGTCCTGCTGGGAGGCGCTGGCCGCGACGCTGAGGGCCGACAGGATGGCGAACTGCTGGGGCCGGATCCCCCACCTGCCGAGAACCTCCTTGAACCCCGCCTGCACCGCTGTGCCCACCCGGGACAGCAGGAACCCGGGATTGCCCGTCAGGGAACTGAGCGCCTCTTCCGTCTGCACGGAAAAATGCTATCGCTGTACATGACAGCTAATCTCCGGGACCCGATCGCCGGCTAGCCCGCTGTCCAGGGCCGGAGCTTCTCGGGGTTGCGTATTGCCCAGATGTGCTTGATCCTGTCGCCCGCGATGTCGAACGCGAACACCGTCACGGTGACGCCGTCTTGCTGAGCCACCAGTCCGGGCTGGCCGTTGACGATGCGCTCTAGGAGCGTCAGCGTGCTGAACAAGGGCACCCGGCTCAAGAGGTCGATGACATAGCGCGCGATCTCCTCGCTGCCTTCGATGGGGGCGAGCGCGGCGGCGACGAGGCCGCCGCCGTCGGCGACCACCGTGGCGTCGGGGTCGAGGAGGCCGAGGAGGGCACCGATGTCCTTGGCTTCCCATGCCCGCCTGAAGTCCCTGACGATATCGGCCTGCCTGGCTGGCGGACTCGCGGGGGCCTGTGCCGCGCTGATGCGGCGGCGGGCTGAGGAGGCAAGCTGCCGGCATGCGGCCTCCGTGCGGCCCACGATGTCGGCGACTTCGGAGAAGGAGTAGCGGAAGACGTCGTGGAGGATGAACGCGACGCGCTCGGCCGGGGTCATCGATTCGAGCACGACGAGGAAGGCCATGCTGACCGATTCGTCGAGGGTGACCCGGTCGGCCGGGTCGGCCGGGACGCCACCCGATCGCCCGCTGATCCACTCGCCAGGTTCGGGCAGCGGCTCGGGGATCCATTCGCCCACGTAGCGCTCCCGCCGCGCCCGGGCCGAGCCGAGCATGTCGAGGCAGATGCGGCTGGCGACGGTCGTCAGCCAGGCGCCGGGGGACTCGATGGCTTCCTGCTGCTCACCGGACATGGCGTACCAGCGAGCGTAGGTCTCCTGCACGGCATCCTCGGCATCGGCCAGCGAGCCGAGCAGCCGGTAGGCGAGGTTGATCAGCTGGCGCCGCTCGCTCATGACCGCGCTCAGGCCCGCATCGGCCGGCCCGTGTCCCGGCCCTGATTGAGTGCTCATGGTGCCGCCCTTCCCTGATCGCATCGTCTCTCACCAGTCCGACGAGACAGCGCACCGGACTGTGAGGCAGGCGCGCCGCCTCACGTTCCGGGCGGTTGCGTCGTCGTACCGCTGACAGGAACAACACGCGCTAAGGAGACGATCATGCAGGCACCGCAGACGAGCACGCCGGCGCTGCAGGCTCTGCTGCAGGACGGGGCCCTGGCCGGGGAATGGGTCCTGGATCCGCGCACGTCGAGCATCAGGCTGACGAGCAAGAGCATCGGTGGCCTTGTCCGGGTCAACGGTGTCTTCCGCGAGGTTAGCGGGGGCGGCACCGTCTTCCCGAACGGCGAGGTCAACGGCACCGTCACGGTGGCCGCGGCGTCCATCGACACCAGGAACGCCCGCCGCGACACCCACCTGCGCTCGGCTGACTTCTTCGACGTCGGCAACCACCCGGACATCGCTTTCGCCGCGGACGGCATCCGCCCGTCCGACCGGGGTGTCACCGTGACGGGCGCGCTGACCGTGCGCGGCCGTACCCGGCCCCTGGGCATCGATGCCGCGGTGTCCGTCCAGGGGGACGGGGAACTCTGGCTCGACGCCGAGGTCGTCATCAACCGGGCGGATTTCGGCCTCACCTGGAACCGGCTAGGCCTGGTTTCGATGACCAGCGCCATCACCGTCCACGCCGTGTTCACGAGAGGCAGGCAACGCTGATGGCCGATCTTCAGGCCATCGCCGACCGCGTCGAGATCGAGGCGCTGCGCGGCGAGTTCACCGATGCGGCCACGATGCGCGACCTCGACCGCCTCGTGTCGCTGTTCACACCCGACGGCGCGCTGCGGATGCCCAACGTCCCCGCCGAGCTCGCCACCGCAGGCGGAGAACCGCAGGCCCGGCTAGCGCACGGCTAGCGCTCGGCCGCCGGTTCCGGGTCTGCCGAGGTGTGGATGGTCGCCGCCAGCTGCGCAGGCGTCGGGCTGACGGAGCCGGGCGGCAGCAGCGGGTACCGGCTGCCGACATAGCCGGCCAGCAGCATCCCGCCGAACTCGCGGATGAACCCCTGCTGCTCCGGTACGGAGCAGCCGAAGTTCACCGCCTCGAGGAGCGCGTCGACGGAGCTCCAGCCCGTCACGGCCATCCGGTAGCACGCGATCGCCACGCCCGTGCGCCCCTTGCCTGCCTCGCAGTGCAGGTAGGTCAGCTCCGCGCCCGGTCCCGACAGCAGGTCGAGGATCTCGGTTACCTGCTCGACCGTCGGAGTCTCCATGTCGGTGATCGGGATGTGGTAGGTCTGCAGCACCCCGGTGAGTCCTGCCTCGGCTATCGCCAGGGCGTCGCCTTCGGTCATCTCGGCGCACAGGTTGATCGTGACACGGTACCGCTGCTCAGCGGCCAGCTCGGCCAGCTTCCCGGCGTCCGGCCGCTGCCCGCGCGACACCAGATCGGAGACCCGGTACGTGTACGGCGTGACTGGGTAGTGCGACAGGAAGCGCAGCAACGGCGCCTTCTCGAGGTTGCCGTAGGAGTCGAGGGCGACGGTCTCGAGCTCGTCCAGGATCCGCCGCCTGAGGCTGATGCCCGGCTGCGTCTGGGCGATCTCGGCCGCTTGGCGCCGCGCGTCCTCGGGGAGGTCCTCTAGCGCGTGCGGGAAGCGCTGCGCATCAGCGTCCATCGTTGCGGTCCTTGCTCGTGCCCACCGGTCACCCTGACCGTATAACTGCGGAGGCACTTCGGCGAGGGAATCAGGCCGGCGGCTAGGATCGTGGCGTGATTAACGGAATGCATGCGATCGTGTACTCTCCCGAAGCCGAGAAGGTCCGCGCGTTCTTCGCGGACGTCCTGCGCATGCCGTCGGTAGACGCGGGCGGTGGCTGGCTTATCTTCGCCCTGCCCCCGGCCGAGCTCGCCGTGCATCCAGCCATCGCCGAGCCCCGTCACGAGCTCTACCTGATGTGCGACGACATCGAGGCCACCCTCGCCGAGCTGAGGGACAGGGGAGTGGAAGTGGCGAGGGATGTCTCCGACCAGGGCTGGGGGCTTCTCGCGGCGATCCGGCTACCGGACGGCTCGGATTTTCCCATCTACGAACCGCGGCATCCGTCGCCGATTCAGGGGTCGGCGTAGCCGTGGGTGTAGGCGTAGCGGATGGCCTGGGCGCGGTCCCGCGACGCGGTCTTGGCGAAGATCCGGTTGACGTGGGTCTTGACGGTCGCCTCGCTGACGAACAGGGTCCTGGCTATCTCCCTGTTGGACTGGCCGGCCGCGATGAGGCGCAGCACCTCGGCCTCGCGCGGGGTCAGCTCGTCGTCTAGGCCGGAAGGAGCCGGGCCCGCGGGACCTGGCGCGGATTCGGGCCCCCGGGCGGCGGCCAGCAGCAGCCGCTGCTGCACGCCGGGGTCGAGCACCGCCTGGCCGGCCGCGGCCGCCTGCACGGCCCGCCCGATCTCGGCCCTGGTCGCGTCCTTCGTCAGGTAGCCGAGCGCGCCAGCCTGGAGCGCGCCGATGATCGACTCGTCGTCCGCGTACGTGGTGAGCACGACGACGCGGGTGCCGGGATGCTCGGCGGTGATCCGCGCGGTCGCGGTCACCCCATCACCGGCGGGCATGTTCAGGTCCATGAGCACGACCTGCGGTTTCACCGTCGCGACGAGTTCGACGGCCGCCTCGCCGTCCGCCGCCTCGCCCGCGACCGTGATGCCGGGCAGCGTCCCGAGCAGCAGCACGAGGCCCTCACGGACCGCCGACTGGTCGTCGGCGACGACGACGGTGATCGGCTCGTCGGGGGTCATGAAGGCATTTTCAGGGATACCCGCCAGTGGCCGCCACTCGGGCCGGCGATCAGCGAGCCGCCGCCGAGCGCGGCGCGCTCCTGGAGGCCGATGAGCCCGTAGCCGGTGCCCGCGCCGGCGAGCGGCCGCGGCGCGTCCGCGGGCGGCAGCGGGTTGAGGATGTCGACCGCCACCTGCGACGGGGTGAACTCCAGGGCGACGGTGACCGGCTGGCCGGGGGCGTGCTTGCGCGCGTTGGTCAGCGCCTCTTGCGCGGTCCGGTACACGGTCAGGGCCGGCTCCGCGGCGACCGGGCGCGAGTCGCCGGTGACGGTGAACTCGGCCGGCGTGTCGCCGTCGGCGCGGTAGTCGTCCGCGAGCGACCTGAGCTGCTCGGCCAGCGGCCTGGGGGCGGCCGACGCGCCGCCGCCGTCGCGCAGCGCCAGGATCGCGCGGCGCGCGTCCGCCAGGCCCTCCCGGGTGAACGCGCCGGCCCGCTCGACGCACTCGAGCGCCTTGGCGAGTTCGGGGCTGTCGGGCAGCTCGCCGAGCAGCCCCTCCGCGGCTTGCAGGTTCACCGACACGGCCGCCAGCGAGTGGGCGAGCACGTCGTGGATCTCGCGCGCGATCCGCGCCCGCTCGGCCAGCGCGCTCGCCTGCATCACGGCGGCGTGGGCGCGGCGGGTCTGTTCCAGGGCTTGTTCGGCTTGTTCGGCGCGGAGCAAGTAGGCACGGCGGGTCAGGCCGAACGCCCAGAGTCCGATGAAGGCGCCCGAGTAACCGGCCAGGGTTCCGGCTGGCGCCCCGGCGATCAGCCCGGCGATAAGGAACGCCGCGATCGTTTCCCCGGTGATCGCCAGCGACGCCCTGCTGCTCAGCCGGGCGCCCGCCGCGGACGTGACCATGCAGCCGACCGCGACGGCCGGGCTTTCCGGCGACACCCCGGCCAGCGCGCCGCCGGCCGCCGCCAGCACGATCAGCGACCCGGTCATGAGCCGGCACCGCTGCCTGGCGCGCACCAGGAAGACCCAGGCGACGAGGCAGATGCCGAGCGTCACCGCGACCGCGATGCCTTGCGCTCCGACTCCCGGGTGCGGGTTCGCGAGCGGAACCGTGACGAGCACCATCACCATGACGCACGTCCTGACGGCCTCGATCACCGGCGTGATGGAGCCCGGATCGCCGAGCAGGGTGCCGTTCCAGGCTCCCAGCGCCCGGCCTGGCGTCGCCGTGTTCGGCTGCGCGAGCCCGGCTGGTGCAGCGTCTGCGGCCAGCTGACCAGGAGAACCGGGCGCCCGGCGCGCGGGAACGGAACTGAACACACCCCCAACGTAACCGGCCAGCCTCGCGGCCCGCGTCGGCGCACGGGTGGACGCCCGGTGGACGTCCGCGTCTCCACCCCGCCTCCACCGTGACCGCACGATCTGCCTCCAGCCGGGCCCCGAAGTATCCACCCGGCATCGAGCCACAGGCCGACGCGCCGGCCGGGGTCCGCTACCTAGCGTGGCACACGTAAACGGCAAACGCCCCGGCTAGCAACCCAGGGAGTCCCGATGGACGCCAGCGTTCTGATCCCCAACATCGTGATCCTCGCCACCGTGCTGATGTCCGACCTGGGCCGGCGTCCCGTGCGGTTGCGCCGGCTGCTGCGCCCGTTCATCGCGGCGGCGGTCATCGTCCCGTTCTTCTTCAAGGGCGTCGCCACGTCCGGCAACGGCCTGCTGCTCGAGATCGCCGCGACCGCGGCAGGCATGGTCCTCGGCGTGCTTGCCGCCGCGCTGATGCGGGTCTTCGCCGACGAGCGGCCGGGCTCCGGGCGGGTCGTCACCCACGCCGGGCTGTCGTACGCGCTGTTCTGGACCGCTATCGTCGGCGCCCGCATCTGGTTCGCCTACGGCTCGCAGCACGTGTTCAGCGCGCAGATCGGGCACTGGATGATCGCCAACTCGATCACCGTCAACGCGCTGACCGACGGCCTGATCTTCCTGTCGGTTGCCATGACGCTGGCCCGCACCGCCAGCCTGGCCGTCCGGTCCCGCCGGGTCCGCGCGCTGGGCGCGAGCCAGCCAGCGCACGCCGGCCTGGTGGCCAGCGGCCGGTAACACGTTTGCCCCTAGTCGTGCCCTAGGCGGCGCAGCGTTTCGGCCGTGTGCTCGTCGGCGTCCCCGCCGGCCGATCCCGAGCCGGCCGAGACGGAGTGCGCGTAGTCGGAGTCCATGTACTCGCGCAGGTGCCGCACCGTGTCGCCGTCCACCTCGATGATGAACACGTACTGGTTCTCGTAGTGGTTCCCGTTCCGCAGGCTTCCCCGGGCGGTCGTCTCGGCCGCCACCCGGGAGCCTTCGGAAATCATGGACCGGATCTCGATCTTCGGGTCGCCGGGCTCGAACAGCCCCTCCCTGATCGGCTGGAGGAAGTCGTCGATGATCGCCTTGCGGCCGCGCTGCGCCGGGAGGCCGCGCGCCACGTCGTTGACCTGCCAGACCGACTCGTCGTCGAAGAACTCGCCGATGGCGGCGAAGTCCCCGGTGCCGAGGGTCGCGAAGAACCGCCGCACCACGTCTTTGGGATCACTGGGAACGTCGGGCATCCTGACCTCCTTGGCAGGCGGACCTGTGACGAACGCCCTGATGGTCTCACGCGCCCGCGGCGCTGGGAATTGGGCCGCGGCCTAACAGGATCGCCACCGCGTTGGCGGGCGAGCCAACTCCGCCGGTGAGGTTGAGCGGCACCGACACGAACAGGAACTCAAACCGCCCCGACCGCGCGCAGGACGCCGCCAGCGGCCCGAAGTCGAACAGCTCCCCGATCGCGAAACCGAGCCCGTTGATCAGCCGCCCGTGCAGGAACCCGACCGAACGGTCGCCCGGCACGACCTCGACCGCGGGATTGTCGCAGGCCACCGCCGCCACGCCGGAGTCCCAGAGGAACCGCGCCATCGACTCGCCGCCCGACAGCCCGGCGGCCGTGTAGCCGGTCACGTCCACCATTCCCTCGGCGAGCTCGACACGCTCAGCCGCGGACAGGGCCAGGTACTTGTCCATCCACCCGGTCCGCACGCACAGGATGTCGCCGTACCGCAGCGAGCCGCCGGCACCGGCCAGCGCCGACGACAGCTCCTCCGGCGAGAACTCCACCGAAGAGAACGGGTCGTACCCGGTGCCGTCCCGCGCCGCGACCAGGTCGACAAGCACGCCGCGCCCGATGATTCCCCGCGCCGCCCAGTGATGGATGCCGAGCGATCCGGGATCGCCCTCCGGGGAACCCTGCCAGCCGCCGTACCAGCCGTCCGGGCTGCCGATGTGCCGCAGCCCGTCCCACTGCGACGAACACTGCAGGTAGAAGCCATCCACATAGTCGTCAAACGCGAACGGCGCCATCGGGAACACGGTGTGCTTGAACGCCTGCCGGCCGAAGAACGGCGGGTCGGGCAGCCCCAGCGGCAGCGACACCCCGATCCGCTCGCCGGTCCGCACCGAGGCGACAGCGGCCGCGACGACCGGCCCGGTCAGCCGGTTCAGCGTGCCGAGCTGATCCCCGGGCCCGTGCAAGTCCCAGGAGTGCCGCAGCCCAGACCCGGGCAGCGTCGGCAATTCATCGAACGGAACGACCACACTGTCCTCCACTTTTCCGACGTTACCGGACAAGCCGCGCGTGACAAGAGGGCAAGAGGGCAAGAGCGACCGGAAATCGGTTGGCAGCGCCACGGGGCGGTCTGGCACTGTGGTCGGCATGGCGTCAGCGGCGCGACCGTCCCCGTCCGGGCGGGTATGGCGGCAACTCGAAGCCGCCCCCCGCGCGGCGCTCGAACACGGCCTCAGCCAGGCCGACCTCCGCACGCTGCTGATGGACGTGACGAGGCGCCGGGCCGCGACGGTGAACCCCGCCACCCTCACGCGCCGGTGGCGGGAGGACCGGTATGTGACGCCGGGGGCCAGCGATCCGCGCCTGGTCTGGCGAACCGAGGCCAGGCTCTGGGACCTGCTGCCGGCCGAGTTCACCGGCATCGACCTGTCGCCCGTCGCCCCGCTTGGCACCTGTTCCGCGGTCGGCACCGTCAGCCAGGACCGGGTGATCTCGACGACCCGCGGCAGCGAGGTGGTGAGCGATCAGACGAACGTGCTGGCGCTCGAGGCCGCCCGGCGGCGACAGGAACAGTCAGCGGCGCGGCCGGTGCACCTGGCGAGCTGCCACCGGGTGCTGCGCGCCCAGCCCTTCGACGGGCCGGGGCTCCTCCAGCACTTCCGCCTGTTCGCCCTGGTCAGCAGCGACCGGGACAGGGGATCGGCGACAACCGAGGCGGCACTGCTCACGACCCACCTGCGGTTCTGGACCGCGGCGCTCGCCGATCTCGTGCCCGGCCGCCACACCGAGGTCAGCTACACCGTGTTCGGCTTCCCGCCGCTGGCCGACCGCGTGCGCGACACGGTGCTGCCTGCGCTCCAGCCGCTGCCCGGCACCGTCGCCCTCAGCGAGGACCCAGACCGCCAGCACGCCCGCGGCTATTACGAGCGCGGCGCGATCAAGATTCACGTGGCAGCGGACGGCGAATTGCGGGAGATCGGCGACGGCGGCTTCACCGACTGGACCGCCCAGTTCAACAACGACGCCAAGGAGCGCTGCTTCACCTCCTGCGTCAGCACGGAGCGCCTCACCGGATTCGCCGTCGCGGCGGGGTAGAGACAAAAATCCCTACTCGGAGGTAACATCCCGGAACATGACCGCTGTGACCGCCGTCACCGACCTCGACCTGCCCGAGATCGACTACAACCAGCCGGGCTTCGGCCCGCAGACGTACCACGAGCAGCTCGCCAAGGCGCGCGAGCAGGGCTGGCTGGCCCATTCGCCGCTCGCCTACGTGGTGCTCGACCAGGAGTCCGGCGACTTCTTCCTGCGGGCGCGGCAGACGGCGTTCCCCGGCCGCCAGATCGCCGAGCTGTTCGGCATCACCAGCGGCCCGCTCTATGAGCACATCGACAACAACATCCTCAACCTCACCGGCGCCAAGCACCGCCGCCTGCGCTCCCTCGTCGGCCACGCCTTCACGCCGCGCGCCGCCGATCGCTGGCGCCCGGTGATGCGCGACTTCCTCGACCAGCTCTGGGCCGGACTCGACGGCACCACGCACACCGAGTTCGTCGCCGCCATCGCCCAGCCCTACCCGTCCCGCACGATCGCCGCCGTCCTCGGCGCTCCCATCGAAGACGCCCCGAAGCTGTACTACTGGTCGAACATGGTGCAGCGCCAGTTCGACATCCAGGCGCTGTCCACCCAGATCCCCGACATCGAGCGGGCCGCCGTCGAGGCGCACGAGTACGTGGCAAACCTGCTCGAAAGCCGCAAGGAAACGCCAAGCACGGACCTGATCAGCACCCTGCTCGCGGCCGAGGAACAAGGCGACAAGCTCACCCACGACGAGTGCGTGGACCTGGTGCTCAACGTGCTCGCCGGGGGAGTGGACACGACGCAGAGCCAGCTCGCGCACGCGATGCGGCTGTTCGCCGATCACCCGGACCAGTGGCGGCTCCTCGGCGAGAAGCCGGACCAGTACGCGAAGCAGGCCGTCACCGAGGTGCTCCGCGTCGAGCCGATCGCCCCGTTCACCGCCCGCATCGTCCTCGAGGACGTCGACCACCGCGGTGTCCGCTTCCCGGCGGGCACGATCGTGGCCGTCTGCGCCGAGCGCGCCAACCGCGAGACCGACGGCGACGCCTTCGACATCGCCGCCGTCCGCGACGGCAAGCTGTTCACCTTCGGCGCCGGCCCGCACTTCTGCCTGGGCTCCAACCTCGCCCGCGCCGAGCTCGAGGAGGCCCTTGCGTTCCTCGCTCCGCGCATGCCCGGCCTCGCCCTGGACGGCGAGCCGGCCCTCGGCGGCGTGGAGGGAATCTACAACGTCGACTCGCTGCCTATCCGGTGGGATTAAGAACAGAATTATCCCGAACGTACGCGGCTGACTCCGCAGCCACCCCATGACTCCCGGCGTGTTGCCGGCCCGCGGCCGGCTAGCCTGCCCCGTCCGCCGGCTGACTCGCCGCACTGTCGAGCAGCCCCGCGATTCTGGTCAGCTTGCCAGGGTCGCGGATGACGTCGATCGCGGTGATCCGCCCGCCGTCGACGGTCAGCGCCAGCACCGACAACACCCCGTCCGCGTCGCGCCCGACAAGCCCCGGCGCGCCGTTGACCAGCGCCGCCCGGAACACCGGCGGCGGCCGCCGCGCGTAGCCGGTGAGCAGCCGCGCGATCGCGGCCGCGCCGCGCGCGAGCTGCGGAACCGCGCGGACCCGCCCGCCGCCGTCGGCGCGCCACACCGCGTCCGGGTCGAGCAGCGTCACCAGCCGTTCCAGGTCGCCGTCTGTGCAGGCCCGGGTGAACGCGTCGAGCAGTTCGCGCTGCTGCGCGCGGGTGGGCGGGAACCGCGGCCGCTCGCCCTGGACGTGCCGCCGGGCGCGCTCACCGTGGTGGTGAGCCAGCCGCCCAGGTCCCTGATCGGCTCCCGTCCCGCGGCCCGGTGCAGCCGCAGCCAGGCCTCCTGCACGCAGTCCCCGGCCTCGGCCAGCGAGCCGGTGGTCGCGTACGCCAGCCGCGGCAGCCGTGGCCGCTGCGCCTCGAACTCGCGCGCCAGCCCCGCTTCGCCGGTCATCCCCGCGCCGCTTCCGCCCAGGCCGCGAACGTCTGCTCCCCCCTGGTGTCGGGGCGGTCGGTCGTCAGCGCCCCGTCCCGCAGCGCGCGTCCCACCTTGCCCGGCACCGGAACCGGGACGAGCAGCGCCCGCTGGCCAGTGGCCCGCCGCCAGGTCATGGCCAGGTCCCGGATACCGGCGACCTCGGGACCGGCGATCTCGACCCGGCCCCGCCGGGGCCCGCCCACGGCCGCGTCGGCGACCGCGCGCGCGACCTCCGTGACCGCGACCGGCTGGAGCACCCCGCGCGGCACCGGCACCACCCGGTACCGCGCGGCCGCGCCCAGCATGGCCGCCACGAACTCGTGGAACTGGGTGGCGCGAACGATGGTCCACGGCACCGGGCCGCGCGCCACGACGTCCTCCTGCTCGGTCTTCACCCGGTAGTACCCCAGGGGCACCCGGTCGCAGCCGACGATGGACACGCAGACATGGTACGTCACGCCAGCCTGGTGGCCGGCGGCGAGCAGCCGCCGGGTTCCCTCGACCAGTGTCCCCGCCGCGGTCCGCGACGAGTTGTTGCTGGCGTCGACCACGACCTCGCAACCGCTGAGCGCCGCGTCAAGCCCGGCCCCCGTGGTGAGGTCCGCCCGGTAGTCCGGCGCGTGCCGGCTCAGCGCCCGCACCTCGTGCCCGCGGTCGCGGAGTTCTGCCGTCACGTGGCGGCCCAGTGTCCCGGTGCCGCCCACTATCGCGATCTTCATGGTCCCTAGACGACATACCCCGCCGGGATGTGACATCCTCATCCCCATGTGCATTGTACGCAGCTGTACCTCGACGTACAATTCTTCCATGGCAGTCATGACAGTAAGCGAGGCCCGGGCGGCACTGCCCGAGGTCCTCAACCGGGTCGCCGAGGGCGAGGAGGTCACGATCACCCGGCACGGCCGGCCGGTCGCGGTGATCGTGCGGCCCGACATCCTGTGGAGCCGCTCCCGCGCCCAGGATGTCCTGGCAGAAGCGGAAGAGTTGCAGCGCACGCTGCGGGCGGCCGGGGAGATGCCGCTGTCGGTTGGCGGCATCAGCGCGGAATACGCGGAGGAACTGGTCGCCGCGATCCGCGCGGACCGGGACGCCGAGTAGCCCGTGGACGCTTTCGACGCCGATGTGCTCATCTACGCGGGCATCGAGGATCATCCGGTGGGCCGCCGCGTGGCGGCGTTGTTCCCCGCTGAACTCCCCGAGGGCGGTAGGGGCGCCGGTGTCGGGTCCGTCCTTCTCCTGCTCGAGCTGCTCAGTAAGCCCTTGAAGCAGGGCGACGCGGCCGCTGTGACGACGCTCAGCGGCTTCCTCGCACGGCTGGACCTGCGGCCGGTCGATCAGGCCACGGCCGCGACGGCGACCGTGCTCGCCGCGAAGTACAACCTGCGTCTGGCCGACGCCATCCACCTAGCCACGGCGATCGGCATGGGGGCGCACAGGTTCATCACCAACAACAGCAAGGACTTCGGCCAGCCCATCAAGGAGATCGAAGTCACCTTCCCCGCTGACCTGTGACCCTGGCCGGGGTGCCGGGAACGGGAGAACCTGGCCAGCGTGCAGTCCAGTGCCGGGCCACAGCGGCCCGCCAAGATCGCCTTCCCCGCGGACAAAGCGGACTGGCACCCGTCCGTGCTTCCCGGTCCGATCGTGCTCGTATCGACCGTGGACGAGCACGGCGAGCCCAACATCGCGCCCAAGAGCTGGATCTCCATGATGGCTTTTCGCGGGCCGGTGCTCGGTTTTGGCTGCCACCGCTCGCATGCGACGGCGCGTAACGCCGAGCAAGCCGGGGAGTTCGTGGTGAACATCCCGCCCGAGGCGCTCGTCGAGCGTATCTGGGCGATGCCGGCCAGCCACGGGCCCGAGCGGATCGCCCGCTCAGGCCTGACGCTGCTGCCCGCCCGCCAGGTGGCGCCGCCGCTAATCGCCGAGTGCAAGGCCCACCTGGAGTGCAAGCTGGAGGCCGTCACCCGGCTGGGATCCGAGGTCGTGGTCTTCGGCAGGATCGTGGCCGCCTCCATCGACGAGGACTGCGCCGGCTCCTCTTCCCTCGCCGATCAGTACTTCCGCCTCCGCCCAGTCTTCTTCCTCGAGGAAGGCGTGTACGGATCGATCGACGTCGCCAAGCGGATCGGGGCCACGCGGCCGGCGGACCAGCCGCTCACGGTCGTGGAACTGCACGGCTGTCCCGGCGGTCAGGATCTGGAAGCGCATATGGCCTTCCTGCGGTCGCTCCGCGACTCGGGGGTCCTGCTGATGGCCGGGCCATGCGACGGCACCGAAATGGTCGTCCTGGCCGTGCCAGAAGACAAGGCACGGGAGATCGCGGCGGCGGACCCGCTGGTCCGGGCCGGAGCACGATACGCCGTCAGGCGCTGGACCAGGACGTTCTGACCCGGCGGTCCGCTGGACGGCCCGCGACCGGGGCTAGGCCCGGCAGGTCCTGTCGTCGGGGCTGCGCAGCACTCCGGTATCGCCGCTGTCCGGCGGCGGGAAGTGCTCCCGCAGCGTGAACGCGTAGGGCGCGGGACCGTGGGCGCGCAGGTGCCGCACCCGGTCCTCCGCCTCGTGGACGGTGGGGATGTGGCCGCGCGGAATCCACCACAGCGCGGTGTACGGCTCTTTCATCCGCTCGAACCACTCGCGCCGCCGCCGCAGCACCGCGAGATGCGCGGCTCCGTAGACGTAGGCGCCGAGCGCCTCCACCGAGTCCCAGACGGACATGTTGATCAGGATGCCGCCGTCGGCGCCCTCCGCGTCCCGCTCGAACGCGCGGATCGCCGTGGCGTTCCCGTCCTCGGTCTGCAGCCGCCACACGAATCCCGGCGCGGCCTCCGCGACCGCGTTCACCGTGTCGAGCGCCGCCACGAAATCCGCGATCCGCGGGCTGTCC
>Ga0187807_1000117_pt1 | contig 21694 bp, 21 predicted proteins | sample NC_wetland_sal_i_4_FD_132432 | JGI IMG/M metagenome (GOLD analysis project Ga0187807, IMG submission 132432) | Wetland sediment microbial communities from Neuse River Estuary, North Carolina, USA - ASW_2 | ecosystem: Environmental > Aquatic > Freshwater > Wetlands > Sediment | place: USA: North...
CCCATCTGCTCGATGGCGTCCGGGTCCGGGCCGATCCAGGTCAGCCCCGCCGCCTGCACGGCCGTGGCGAAACCCGGGCTCTCGGCGAGAAACCCGTAGCCAGGGTGCACGGCCGCGGCGCCGGTCTTGCGGGCCGCCGCGAGCAGGATCGCGCTGTCCAGGTAACTCTGCGCGGGCGCGGACGCGCCGATGTAGACGGCCTCGTCGGCCTCGTGCACATACGGCAAGGACTCGTCCGCGCCAGAGTAGACGGCGATGGCCTTGACGCCCATCCGGCGGGCGGTCCGGATGACGCGCCGCGCGATCTCGCCCCGGTTGGCGATCAGTACGGAATCGAACACCCCAGCAGCCTACGAGACGCCGCCACCGGGCCACGCTGCCGGGACGGTACTACGGCCCTAGCACCGAGCGCCTGCTGACCAGCCTGCTCAGCGCCTCGACCACCTGCGGGTCGTACTCGGAGGCGGTGTCAAGCCGCAGCCGCTGCACCGCGGCCGACGCCCGGCTGGACTCTACCGAACTGCCCACCAGGTCGTCGAACGCGTTGGCGGCGCGGATGATACGGCTGCTCAGCGGGGGCTCCTCGTGCCGGTCCGCCGGCCGGCACGGATCGCTCTGCCGCCGGACGATGTCGGCCACGGAGTCGAGGACCCGCGCCTGCTGAATGACCTCGGCGCCGTATTCGGCGATCCGGCGCTGCTCTTCCCTGACGACGAGGACGGTCGCGCCACCGGGAATGGGATCGCGCAGCGACAGCTGGCCGATGTCATGCATGAGCGCGGCATACTCGAGCTCGAGCAGCGCGGGCTCGGGCATGCCGAGTTCGCGCCCGATGGATACCGCGAGCTTGGCGACCCGGGCCGAGTGCCCGGCCTCCACGTACCCGCCGATCTCGGTCACCCGCGCGAGCGCACGGACGGTCTGCAGGTAGGTCGCCCGGATCCCGGTGTACCGGCGCAGCGCCACCTGGGTCACCAGCAGCGGCGCGGTGAAGACCGCGACTGCCGCCAGCCCCATTACCTCGGCGGCGAATGCGATCAGCAGCGCAGAGGCGCCGACCGCGGCGCCGAGCGGCAGCTGCACGTGCATTTCATCGAGCAGCGTCACCCCGAACCTGCCGCGCAGCTGGTCAGTCCGGATGAGCGCCGCGATGACGGCCTCCACCAGCCAGGCAAGAATCACCAGCGAGAGCATCACCGGCAGCTCGTACCACCAGTGGCCGCCGATCAGCGAGCGGTTCTCCAGCACGCGGAACACGGCGGCCGCGCAGGCCACCGCGACCAGCCGGGCCGCCATCGCCGACAGCCTCGCGGGCCTGCCGACCGCCAGGTGCGGCAGCGCGCCGACGAGCATTCCGATGGCGACCACCGCGACGACCTGCTGGGGACCCTGCCTGGCAGAGGTGTCGCCGACCCGGATGAGCAGCGCGTACGCCAGCGCGCCAGCGGTGGCGATGGGCGCTGCCTCGCGATCACCGGGCAGGCTGAGCCTGAGCAGTTCGCCGAACGCGATCAGCCCGCCGAACGCCAGGGCGGCGCGAACGTTACTGACGCCAAGCGCGGCGGTTTGCGCGACTCCGGCGATGAGCAGCACGCCGGCGAAGATGATGAGCAGCGACTGGCCCGAATCCAGGACCTGTCGCGGGAAACCTCGTGGCTCATGCCGTCGCGCAGCCACGGATATCAGATGCTCTCGATGGCGCGCAGCGGCCCGGTAGGGTCGTCTAGCTCGCCAGCCAGCTCCCCGACCATGCCCGGCACGCCGTTGCCAGACGCGCCGTGACCGGACGCGCCATTGCCTGACACTGACACGCCGTTGCCCGACGCGCCGTTGCCCGACGCGCCGTTGGCGGACAGCACGTCACCGGACAGGCCGCTACCGGAAAGGGCGTCACCAACGGCCGTCTGGTCCGCGCCTGGCGGCGCGCCCTCCGGCGCCTTCCAGCCGTCCCGCGCGATGGCGGCGACGAAGGCGTCGACGAAAGCGGGGTCGAACTGCGTGCCGGCCCATTTGCGCAGCTCGGCCACTGCCTCGGGCACCGGCCGCGCGCCGCGGTAGGACCGGTTCGACGTCATCGCGTCGAACGCGTCCGCCACCGCGAGCACCCGGGCGAATTCGGGGATCTCGTCGCCGGCCAGGCCCATCGGATAGCCGCGGCCGTCGATGCGCTCGTGGTGGTGCATGATCCCGGCGAGCGCCTCGTCGAGAAAGCCGATCTCCCGCACAATGTCCAGCCCGCGCATAGGGTGCAGCTGGATGGCGGCGTACTCGTCGTCGGTCAGCGCGCCGTTCTTCTGCAGTACCGACGTCGGGACGCCGAGCTTGCCGACGTCGTGCAGCATGCCGGCGTAGCGGATCGCCTCGACCCGTTCCGCGCGCATCCCGATCTCGCGGGCGATCATCACCGACCCGCGCGATACCCGCTCGCTATGCCCGCGGGTGTAGAAGTCCTTGGTTTCGACGGCCTGGCACAGCGCGCTGACCGTGGCCTCGTATGCTCGCTGCTGCGCGGCGAACTGTGCCACCGCCCAGCGGGCCACGAGGAGCGGGATGAGCACGAGCACGGGCGTGAATGGCCCGAGCACGCTCCATAGCGCGGCGATCAGCACGCCGAACGCCGCATAGCCGATGTCGGTCAGCACCAGCTTGAAGTCGAGCCCCACCCGGCCGAGTGTGGTGCCGGGTTCCCTGGTGACCCAGAGCACGCCGCGCAAGAGCGAGAAGTTCACGATCACGTGCACGAGGACGGCGCAGGCGAACGGCCAGATAATGCCGGGGAACGAGCTTGGCCCGGGCATGCCCACATGGCCGCCGAACAGCAAATACGCCCGGCCCCCGAGGTAGGCGCTGAGCGCGAACATGCCGGTGTTGAACAGACGGTGGGCGAGCGAGGGGGTGCGGCGGATACCGAACAGCGTGCAGCACCCGACCAGCGCGGCGCCGACAGGCCCGACCAGGATGACAGAAGCCAGGCTCGCGGTGCTGTTGGCCGACCAGGCAAGGCTGCGGGAGTTGAGCAGCGTGGCGGTGGACTCACAGGCGATAAGCAGCAGGCCAAGCGCCGCGACCTGGTCCCAGCGGATTCCGGTGAACGGACCCCAGGCAACCGCTATCGCGGCTGCGGCGATCACCGCGCCGATGTAAAGCCAGGCGATTCGCGAGAGCTTGCCCACGCTCCCCCCTCGTAGCCAGCGGCAGTTGACCCGAACCGCACCTATCGCCGTCGCTACCCCCAGGAGACTCCGAAGGCAACCACGATGGCCACGCACCGTGTCCTTGACCAGCACGGGATCGTGTCCGGCTTACCGGGTGCCTGCATTGGGATAGTCCTCCCTCACGCAAATGCTGACGGCACCTCACAGCGTGCCGTCAGAGACAGGATAACGTGGCTGCGCTAATTCTCGCAGACCCAAAGCCGATCGCGAACGGAACGCAAACGGCCGATTACGCTATGCGACAAACGGCACCCCCGGCCACCACCCGTGTAATTCACTAGCAGGCGCCTAAGCAGGCCCTAATCAACTCGCGATACCGCGCCAGCGCCGGCACTGGGCGAGCCGCGACTACGCGCAGCTACTCGATGACTTCAATCTCCGCCTGAACCTGCCTGATCCGCACCAGCACTTTGCTGCGCAGTTCATCCGGCACCGGATCGCAGCCGCAATGCTTTGCGACCAAACGTTTGACGGCCTCCTCCAGGCCGAACTCCTTCAGGCACGGTCCGCACTCATCGAGATGCTGCCGGATGTGTTCGCAGTCGTCCTGGGACATCTCCCCGTCGAGGTACCAGTAGATCCGGTCCAGTACCTCGGTACACGGTGTTTCGTGCGGGTTCCCGCAGCTCATGACCTGCCCTCCTCGGCCCCAGCGGCCTCGGCCTGAGCGCCCCCAACCTGAGCACCGGCAGCCTCCGCCCGAACCAGACCACGCTCTTCGGCGTAGTCCTGGAGCAGCTCCCGCAGCTGGCGACGGCCGCGGTGTAGCCGTGACATCACGGTACCTATCGGCGTCCCCATGATGTCGGCGATTTCCTTATATGCGAACCCCTCCACGTCGGCGAGGTAGACCGCGATCCGGAACTCCTCGGGCAGGCTCTGCAGCGCCGTCTTGATATCGGAGTCCGGCAGCCTTTCCAGCGCCTCCGCCTCCGCCGACTTCAGCCCGCCAGAGGTATGCGAGGCAGCGCGGGCGAGCTGCCAGTCCTCAACCTCGTCCGAACCAGAGCGCTGCGGCTCGCGCTGGCGCTTGCGGTAGGTGTTGATGAACGTGTTGGTCAGGATCCGGAACAGCCAGGCCTTGAGGTTTGTCCCCTGCTGGAACTGGTGGAAGGACGCGTATGCCTTGGCGAACGTCTCCTGCACCAGGTCCTCGGCGTCCGCCGGGTTCCGCGTCATCCGGAGAGCGGCGGAGTAGAGCTGGTCCAGGTACGGCAGGACATCTGCTTCGAAACGCTCGCCGCGCTCCTGTAGCGTCTCTGGGACGGGACTCACCCCCTCACGATTCTCCTCCGCGCCTCGCGGCTCGCTGTGCCGTGGCGCGAGAGGACCGTAAGAGGATACCTGCCCGGTCCGGACGGGGTGCGGCCGGCTTGACCAAGGGCGGCGCACCGAAAGTATGCCGCCTGGCCTGCGCGGCAGTGAGGCAACAGCCATGCCGCCTGTAACACTGCCGGGCGTCAGGCAATTCCGGGGCCTGCTGGCGCATTGGCCGTGCGTTCACCGGCTGGCCAGGGATGGAACGCGCGGAGAAGGGAAGGGTAACTGCCAAGGGCGTCCGGCGAGGAGGCGCCCGGCCAGGAGTAACCCCGTGCAGGCAAGCGCCAGTGCCGTGCAGGACACCGGTCCTGCCGCGGAGCGCTACTCGCGTTTCTACACCGCGGTATCACGCGCGCAGCTCACCTCTTGGCTGGCGGAGCTGGCTGGTCCCCCCGGGCAGACAGCGCTCCTTGTGGACATCTCGGGGCCGGCGAGGAACGCCGCCGAGGTCGCCGCCTGCGCCGGCCACACGGTGCTGCGCGTGGTGGAACCCGGGATGCCGCCGGCCGTCATCGACGCGGCTGCCGGGCGGCGGCTCCGCGCGGTCGCCGCCGAGGCGGGCGGGCTTGAGTTCCTCGCCGACGGCTGTGCCGATGGCGTGATAGCCGAGGACCGCACGCTGTCCAGGCACCTGGCCGCGGAGGCGCTCGCCGGCGAGATCGCGCGAGTGCTCCGGCCCGGCGGCAGCGTGCTCGCGTGCGTGGACTCGCTCACCCTGGGCATGGCGGTGCTCGCGGAACAGCACCACTGGCCGCACCTGGTCGACGTGCCGAACGCGGACGTGGTGCTCGTCCCGTGGCCGGATGGCACCATTACCCGGTGCTACGGCGCCGAGCAGCTGCGCGAGCTGTTCACCGGCAGCGGCCTAGAGGTGAGCTGGATACGGCCGCGCACGGTGTTCTCGCCGCGGACGGTCAGCTACTTGCTATCCCGCGACCCCGGAAGCTTCGGCAGGCTCGTGACGGCGGAACTCAGCGCCCGCTGCGACGATTCGGTCGGCGGGCAGCTCATCGTCTGCGCGAGGAAGTTGTTATCTCCCGGGCCGACCCGCCCCCGGACAGGGGACTATCCGAATTAGCGGCGCCGCCGGTCCCGCTTGGACTGACAGGGCACGCACCGCGAGGTGGCCGGCCGCGCCTCAAGCCGCGGCTCTGGCACCGGATTCCCGCAGTCCACGCACTGCCCATAACTCCCTTGGTCGACGCGGCCAAGCGCGGCAAGAACCTCGGCGCGATGCGCCATCGCCGCCTGCACAGAAGCCAGGTTCCGGTCCGCCTCGGTCAGATTCGCGCCAGCGTCACCCGCCTCCGCGGACCCGCCCCGGGCCAGCGGATGTTCACCCTGAAGTACCGCGACCGTCCGGTCGAGTTCGTCTCGCATTTCCTCTAGGCGCTTGCGGGCAACGCTGATTTCCATAAGAGGTCCTCGCCTCCCGTCCGCGGCGCCCGAGGGCAGGGCAGAAACCCCGCCGCCAGGCGCCGCGGGCTTCAGAACAGGGGGGGCCGCTCGCCTTCGCCGGAACCGGACCCCCGGGCCTGCGAACTATCGTCGACTAGCGGCTCGACGAGGTCCGGCCCGTTGTTCCGTACGGAGTTGACGGCCGTGGAAACAGGGTGCGACGTCAGCCCGCCCGCCCCCGAGGCTGTGGCGGGCCGCATTGTCGCGAGTAGCAGTTCTCTCTCGTTATTGGCCGGGTCAAGCCAGTCCGCCCAGCTTTCCGGCGCTACCACCATCGGCGTCCGGTCGTGAATCTTGCCGATGTCGTCTGCCGCGTCGGTGGTGATAATCGACGCCGACCAGTACCAGGCGTGCTCGTGGTCAGCTGGCACCGACTCGTCCCGCCACAGCTCGTAAATGCCGGCGAAGGCGAGGATCCCACCGTCCGTTCGGTATATGTAAAAAGGCTGCTTAGCCTTTCCGGCGGTCTGCCACTCGTAGTAGCCGTCGGCCGGGATGATGCAGCGGCGGCGGGCGAACGCGCTGCGGAACGCGGGCTTTACCGCGACCGTCTCGGCACGCGCGTTGATCATCCTGGCGCCACCGGAGGTGTCTTTCGCCCAGGACGGCACCAGCCCCCAGCGGACCAGCCGGAGCTCCCGTTTCGGCTGCTCGTCCTCGTCGTCCCTGCGGTCAAGCACGGTGTAGATCCGCTTCGTCGGGGCCACGTTGTAGTCGGGATTGCGGTCTTCGGCCACGCGGTCACGCTCGACGGCGAACTCCTCAAGGAGTTCGAGCCGCTTTCGAGCGGAAACGAAGCGACCGCACATACGACCTTCCCTTATGGCACGGTAGAAGCCGGATTGGCACTTCATAACCAGAAAACGCGCCCGTCAAACCCGCCGCGCACCGCGGAACAGTCCACGTCAGCCGATACCCTCGACCTTATGGACTCCGGACGCTGGCGCTCGCCTGCTGCCCAGGGACCGGTGCGAGCCCGGCTGCGGCTCCCCGGTTCCAAGTCGATCACTAATCGCGCGCTGGTGCTCGCCGCTCTCAGTAACTCACCGAGCGTGATCCGCGGGCCGCTCAAGGCCCGCGACACCAGGCTCGCCGTAGCCGCGCTGCGGGTCCTGGGGTGTTCGGTCACTGAGTCATCATCCGGAACGGACCTTGCCGTCTCTCCCCGGTCACCGATCTCCGGCACGGTGTCGGTCGACGTCGGAAACGCGGGCACCGTCATGCGGTTCCTGCCCGCGGTCGCGGCGCTGACCACGGCGTCGGCCGAATTCGACGGCGATCCCCGGGCACGGGAGCGGCCGGTCGGCGCGCTGCTCACCGCGCTGCGCGCGCTCGGCGCCGACATCGACGACGGCGGCCGCGGCGCGCTGCCGTTCACCGTCCGCGGTTCCGGCGCGGTCCGCGGCGGCACGGTCACGCTGGACGCCTCAGGGTCGTCCCAGCTCGTATCGGGCCTGCTGCTCGCCGCCCCGCGTTTCGAGCAGGGCGCGCAGGTACGGCATGAGGGCCCTCCGGTACCGTCGCTGCCGCACATCGACATGACCGTCCGCATGCTCCGCGCCTGCGGCGCTGAGGTAGAAGCCGGCGGCGGGTCGCGGCCGAGCACCTGGCGGGTGCTGCCCGCGCGCCCAGGGCGGCTCGACCTCGGCGACTTCACCGTCGAGCCCGACCTGTCCAACGCCGGGCCGTTCCTCGCGGCCGCGCTTGTCACCGGCGGCTCGGTCACCGTGCAGGACTGGCCGCACGACAGCCTCCAGGCCGCGGACGCGATCCTCGACGTGCTCACCCGGATGGGCGCACGGTGCTCGCTCGGTCCTGAGGGGCTGACGGTCACGGGGACCGGCACGATCGATGGCATCGAGGCGGACCTTCGGGACATCCCGGAACTCTGCCTGCCGCTGACCTCGGTGGCCGCGCTGGCCGCTGGCCCTTCGGTCTTCACGGGCGTCGGGCACACCCGGGCACAGGAGACCGACCGGCTGGCCGCGATCGCCAAGGAGATCAACGCGCTCGGCGGCGACGTCACGGAGCGGCCGGACGGCCTGGAGATCCGGCCGCGCCCGCTGCGCGCCGCCGGGCACGCGTTCGAGAGCTACGACGACCACCGCATGGTGATGGCCGCCGCCGTCCTCGGGCTGGCCGTGCCCGGCATCGAGGTGCTGAACGCGGCCACGGTTGGCAAGACCTTCCCCGATTTCACGGCCCTTTGGGGTGAGATGCTCGGCGACCCCTTCCGTGGGGACGACCCCCCTGGACTCCCCGGCATGAGGGGGCTCACCGCCCCCCCATCCCCCCCTGGGGAGACGAAGTCCTGAGGGCACGTCAGGACCTAGACGAGGATGACATCCGGGTCCGCGCGGGCCGCGGGTCCCGGCCGCGCACCCGGCGCCGTCCCGCGCACGAGAGCGCGACCGAGGCGTTCGTCGTCAACGTCGACCGTGGCAGGTACGGCTGCCTGATCAGCGACCAGCCACCGGGCGGTGCTGGCTGCGGGGGGGACGACCTCCTTGGACGACACAGCGCAAGAATGGTGACCGCGATGAAGGCCCGCGAACTCGGCCGTAACTCCGTCGTGGTCGGGGACCGGGTAGCGCTGGCCGGCGACACCTCGGGCGCGGCGGGCACGCTGGCGCGGATCGTCCGGGTAGCCGAGCGCACCAGCGTGCTGCGGCGCTCGCCGGACGACACTGATCCGCTGGAGCGGATCGTGGTGGCGAACGCGGAGCAGATGGTGATCGTGTGCGCGCTCGCCGACCCGGCGCCACGGCTCCGGTTCGTCGACCGCTGCCTGGTCGCCGCCTACGACGCCGGCCTCGACCCGCTGCTGGTACTGACCAAAGCGGACCTGGCGTCGCCTCGCCAGATCCGGGCGTTCTACCGGCCCCTTTGCCTGCCGATGCTCACCACCCGCCAGCCGCTGCCGGCGCAGACCCTATCCCGGCTGCGGCGCGCGCTCGACGGCAAGCTGAGCGTGCTGATCGGCCAATCGGGTGTCGGCAAGTCGACGCTGGTCAACGAGCTAGTGCCGGACGCCGGCCGGGCGGTCGGCACGGTCAACCCGGTAACCGGCCGGGGCAGGCACACCTCGTCTTCGGCGATCGCCCTGCCGCTGCCCCCGCTGCCAGTCGCCAGAGGCCGCCGCGGCTCCGCCGCGGCGGCCGGACCCGGCTCGTCCGCGGCCGAGCCCGGCTGGCTGATCGACACCCCAGGCGTGCGCGGCTTCGGGCTCGGCCACATCTCGGTCGACCGTGTTGTGGAGGCCTTCGGGGACCTGGCAGAGGGAACCGCGGCCTGTCCGCCCGGCTGCGATCATCTCTCCGAGGGCTGCGCCCTGGACGAATGGGCGCGCATCCATCACGCCGAGGCCCGCCTGGACTCGCTGCGCCGTCTGCTCCGCAGCCGCGACTCCGCCGACTAGCCAGCCGGCGAAGATCTTGAAGGATCCAGCCAACTGGAGCTGGCCTGCTCTTTCGTGCTAACGGCGTCAGCGGAAGGTGACCGTTCCGCCGGAGCGCCAGTAAGTGCCGTCGGGGGTTCTTGACATCAGGTCCTCGTCGACGAGGTAGCGGCGCAGCGCGGCGTGGTCGTCGCACAGGCTCTTGAGCACCTCGTTGACGACGGACTCCTCGTAGCGGCGGCCTGGCTCGAAGGCCTGCGCCACCTGGTTGAGAAGCAGCAGGCGAGCGGCACGCCGCGCGGGCATGACCGTGATCCGGCCGTCCCTGACGAACGGGCGCAATCGATCAGGAAGGTCGCCCAACACGGAACGACGGGTGGCGTCCATCACCACAATTATGTCCGAATGGCGCCGCACGCCATGCACGGAAGCCGTTGCGTGCTGGTCAGCGTGATGCCGCAGACGGTACCGTTTCGCGGGTGGGAGGCTACGATGACGACCTGCGCTTCGCGCATGTCCTGGCTGACGCCGCCGATGACATCACGACCCGTCGTTTCCGTGCGCTTGACCTGCGGGTCGAGACGAAGCCGGACCTGACGCCCGTGTCCGACGCCGACCGTGCCACCGAGGATTCGCTGCGCAACGTACTGCGCAGGGCGCGCCCGAGAGACGCGGTGCTCGGCGAGGAGTCGGGGCGGACCGGCAGCGGACCGCGGTGCTGGGTCATCGACCCGATCGACGCCACCAAGAACTACGTGCGCGGCGTCCCGGTCTGGGCGACGCTCATCGGACTGCTCGACCGCGACGAGGTAGTGGTGGGCGTGGTGTCGGCTCCGGCGCTCGGCAGGCGCTGGTGGGCGGCGGCGGGCGGCGGGGCATGGACCGGCCGCAGCCTGACCAAGGCCAGCAGGTGCCAGGTGTCCGGGGTGACCAAGCTCAGCGACGCGTCGTTCTCGTACTCGGGCATTGGCGGCTGGGCGGAGAAGGGCAGGCTCGGCGGGTTCCTTTCGCTGACCCAGTCGGTCTGGCGGACCCGCGCGTTCGGCGATTTCTGGTCGCACATGCTGGTCGCCGAGGGCGCGGTGGACGTGTCCGCGGAACCGGCAGTCTCGCTGTGGGACCTGGCCGCGCTTCAGGTGATCGTGCAGGAGGCCGGCGGCCGCTTCACCGACCTGTCCGGGGTGGCGACCCCCGACGGCGGCAGCGTTGTCTGCACCAACGGCCACCTGCACGACGAGGTCCTCGATCTGCTGGCCGAGACAGGCTGACATTCCGGGCCAAATATGTGTTACGGGCGCGTTTCCTGGACCGAGAGTGGGTATATCACAAGTTCACAAGCTCAGCGTGCGCGGCAACTAGCTGGGAAAACGTACCGTCGCGGCGTGGGAGCGGCGCCCTGCCAACGCCGGGCGGACGCCCCGTCGCGACCGGGCGAGCGACTCGCCGTGCTCGCGGCGCGAGAACCTGGTACACGCCCTTGGGGGTGGTGCGACGTGAAGGTGGCAGAAGGTATGTCGCGGCGGGTGCTGGCGATCGGCCCCGCCCACACCCTGCGCGAGGCCGCGCGCATGATGGCGGCCAGACGGGTTGGCGCGGCGGTGGTGGTGAACCCCGAACATTCGGGCGTCGGCATCCTCACCGAACGCGACATCCTCAACTCGGTGGCAGCCGGGGAGAGCCCCGACACCGAGATCGCCGCCCAGCACTGCACGCAGGACCTCGTGTACGCGGCCGGCGACTGGACCCTCGAGGACGCGGCGGCCGCGATGGTCCGCGGCGGGTTCCGGCACCTCGTGGTGGTAGAAGGCCATGAGGTCGTCGGCTTGCTGTCGATGCGGGATATCGTCCGCGTCTGGTCCGCCACCCGCGTCCCCACACAGGCCGCTTCGAGCGATAGTCTAGTAATTAGCTGATTCGGCGAATGACCTGATAACTCTAAGGTTACGTTCAGTAACTCTTCACAGGGCCTGCAGGAACCCGGAGCAGTATTACATTACATACAGCGGGGGTTCGGATACCCCGCCACAGGACGCCAGGCGGTGAGTTCCCGCTCCAGCCGCCCGGCCCGCGCCCGGCCGGTTTCCCCGGCTGTCCGGGCGCCGCGGCGCCTGGCCCGGACAATTCCCCCGTCCACCGGGCCGGGCGCCGCCCTTTACGGTTAGAGCGTGCACAGTGAGAGCGTGCATGGTGAGCCTGCGCCCAGCGCGGGCGGACACAGCACCGACGGGCACCAGGCGGGCCGGTACGGCGAACGCGCCGAGATGTACCTGCGGCTGCTCGCCGAGACTGTGCTGCGCACGGCGGGCGGTCACGCCGATCGGCTGTACCGCGCCGCCGACATCCTGGTAGCCGCGGGCGCGCTCGCCGACCAGGTCGCCGCGCAGATCGTCGCCGACCTTCAACTGGCGCTACGTGTCAGGCGCAGGCCGCTTGCGCGCCCGACAGCGATCGGCGCCGCCGGGACCGCGCCCTGGATCAGGCGCCTGACCGGATTCCGGCCGGGCGAGTCGCCGCCCTGGCGGGTCCTTCCGGCCGGCCCGGCCACCCCGGCATCCCGCCTGATGGCGCTGATCCTCACGACCAACCGGGCGCTCGCCCCCGCGACCCTGTTCTTCCCCGCAGCCGTCGGCCCGCAGGAGTCCTACAGCACGCCACTGACGCGGCTCACCGGGACGGACGACCTGGGTAACTCTTACGGCCTCGGGTTCAGCGGCGGCAGCTGGGCAGGCAGCGCCTGGACGGGGACGGTCATGTTCCACCCCGCGCCGCCCGACACCGCCCGCTGGCTGGCCATTTCAGGCCCCAGCGGACTGTTGCTCCGCGCGGACCTCACCGCCGTTCCCGACGGCAGCATGGCACCCGGCGTGGTGCCCGAGGCGGTGCCACACAGCCCAGGCGAACGGCTCCTCACCAGGCACGCCGAGGCGATGCTCGCCGCGCTCGCGATCGGCGTCCCGCCCGGGTATAACCGCGCCAGCCTGGCCGACGCGGTGGCCACGCTCGAGGGCGCGGGCGTGCTGTCCCCGCTCAGCGCGGCTCCGGCACGACTGGCGGCACTCGGACAACTGCTCGGCCTCGCCATGGAGGGCCCGGCGGACGAGGTCCCGGCTCGGTGGACGGAAGTGATGGCTTACTACGGGCGCAGGAGACAGCTGAACCCGGTGACCGGGACCGCGGCGATCGGCGTGGCACTGCCCGAAGTCGATGGCGCGCGGTTCGCGATTGCCGGGCTGCGCAGCGGTGGCGCGGGCAGCTTCCTGCACGCGGTCGTTCAGGGACTGCACGGCATTCCGCGGCGGCGAGCGCCCGGGCCGCCAGTTGACACCGGATTCTCCATGTGGCTGAGGGACGACGCGGGCGGCTGGCACCTGGCCACGGTAGAGGACGTCAGCCCGGTCGGCGGCCCTGAGGGAATGCTCAGGCTCGTCCTGCTGCCGCCGCTGGGCCACGCCACGACCATGCTGACCGTTCAGCTCACCGGATCGGCGCAGCAGGTGACCGCGACCCTCCCGGTTCGCTGGTAGCGCCGGCCTCGGGACGGGAGGACCCTAGACCTCATGAGCTGGTTCGACTCGCTGCCGGCCGCGGAAGCGGCGGTGCCGTGCGGCACCGGAACGCACGCCGTGCGCTGGGAGGCCGGGCGGCTGACGCTGCCCGCGCACCCGGACGCCGAGGCCGAGATGGTGCTCGGCGCGCTCGGCGGCGACAAGCCCGCGTGCGTCACGGTCGCCGAGACGTGGGCACGGCACGCCGACGACCTGGCCGTGCTGACCGCGGGGCCGCGGTGCGCGGCGGACCGGGTCGACGTCGACTGGGCGGAGATCTCGGAACTGCGCGCCCACCTGCCCGCGGGCCAGGCGATCTCGGCGCCGCGGCCGGGCGCGAGGGTGGCCAGGGCGATCCAGTACCAGCTGGGGACGTCTGGGGGCGGCCAGATCCGGCCCGCCGGCTCGCAGGCGGGACCGCCCTTCGTCCGGCCGGGCAGGCCCGCGCAACCACGTCCGGCCGCTCCGCCGGCCGGGCCCGGGATGCAGGACGTGCTCCGCCGCCAGCTGCGGCAGATCGAGCTGCTCGAACTGCTGGCGCTCGGGGCGGAGTTCCAGTTCCGGCTGGCCGGAATGGTGACAGCGGCCTGGGCGGGACCGGGCCGGGCCGGCGACAGGGCCAGCCGGCGGCCCGAGCTGTCCGGCGTGCTCACTGGCCGGTTCGCGCCGGCCGCCCAGGAATGGCTCGGCGTCGATCCGGACACGGTGACCGTGACCCCGCACGAAGGCCCGGGATGGGGCACCCTGGAGCTGAGCGGCGCCGGCCGGAGCCGGCGGCTGCGCGCGTCGCTGCCGGTCGGCTGGCTGGCCGACGTCTGGGCCTGCGGCCTGGCGGTGGTGGGCGGGCACCTGGTCGTGGCGGTCGAGGAGCCCGGTTACCCACGGGCGCGGGTGCTCGCGCTCGCCGCACCGGACGCCGAACCCGTCTCGCTGCGGGTGCGCGCCACGGGCAGCTCCGCTGGCGGCCTGGTGGCATGGACCTTGTGACCGTGCTCCGCCAGGCCGGCGTCCAACGCGGCGACCTGGCGGGGCTCGCCGTGGCGCCTGACGGGACGGCCGCCGTCGCGCTCGCCGACGCGGGATGGACCGGCCCGGCCGGCGCGCTGCCGCAAGCGGACGAGGCGCTGCGGCCGAGATGGGTCACCTGGTCGCAAGAGACCGCGCAGCGGCTGGTGCCGTCGGGAGTGCGGCTGGCGACGTGCTGGGACGTCGCGGCAGCGCACCGGCTGCTGTTCGGCGGCTGGCGGGCCGATCCCGGATGGGCATGGGCGCACCTGCGCGGGCTGCCCGTCGACGAGGTTCCCGCGCCCGGGCCGCACTCCGCAGGTGAGGCAGACCTGTTCGACGCGGCGAAGGAGCACGCGGCCGCGGCCCGTGGCCCGGCCGCGGCGGCCGACCTGGCCGGGGCAGCCGGGGTCGCTGACGCCGCAGGCGACGACCCGGTGGGACCGGACGGTCACCTGAGCCCGGAGTGGACTCGCGGCGGGTGGGCGGACAGTCCCGCCAGGCTGCAGGCGTGGGCCCGGCTTGCCCGGAAGGCAGCGGAACTGCAGGGCGCCGCCCTCGCGAGCAGCGGCGGTGGCGGGATGGCAGTCGCCACCGCTCGTTCCGAATCAACCGCAGAATTGCTCTGCGCCGAACTTTCCGCTGACGGGCTGCCGATGGACCGCACCGTCGCGGAACAGGTTCTCACCGGGATCATCGGGCCGCGGCCACGCGGCGAGGCCGAGGCGGCGGCGATGCGCGCGGCGCGGGACGGCGAGGTGCTGCGGCACGCTCCCGCCGGTGTAACCGCCGACCTGCGCAGCCCAGTCCAGGTGCGGTCGCTGCTCGCGGCGGCCGGCGTCGAGGTGCCCGACACCCGGGCGTGGCGGCTGGAGGAGTTCCGCGACTCGCACCCGATGGTGGCCGCGCTGCTCGAATGGCGCAAGGCGGAACGGATCGTCACCACCTATGGCTACGCCTGGCTGGACGAGCACCTGGGACCCGACGGCCGGCTGCGCGGGGAGTGGACAGGCGCCGATGGCGCCGCCGGGCGGATGACGGCGTCGAACGGGCTGCACAACATGCCCGCCGCGATGCGCAGGGCGGTCATCGCGGCACCAGGTCATGCCCTCGTCCGTGCCGATCTCGGGCAGATCGAGCCGAGGGTGCTCGCAGCCGTCTCGGGCGACCAGGCGCTTGCCGCCGCGACCTCGGCCGATGATCTGTATCTCCCGGTGGCGGGCCAGTTGGGCGTGGACCGGCCGACGGCCAAGGTCGCGATGATCGCCGCGATGTACGGCCAGACCACAGGGCACGGGGGCCAGGCAGGGCGGCGGATGCGCGCCGCGTACCCGGTCGCGATGGCCTACCTCGACTCCGCGGACAGGTCCGCCCGCGCCGGGCGCGACCTGCGCACCTACGGCGGGCGGCTGGTCCGCATGTCCGGCGGGTCCGCGGACGCGGCACGGGTCGCGGCGCGGGGGCGGTACGGGCGCAACGCGCTCATCCAGGGCGCGGCGGCGGAACTGTTCAAGATGTGGGCGGTCACCGTGCGGGCCCGCGGTTTGCCGCTCGGCGCGCGGATCGTGCTCTGCCTGCACGACGAGTTGCTCGTGCATGTCCCGTTCGACCAGGCAGAGCCGGCGGCGCGGCTGGTCGGCGACTGCCTCGATGAGGCCGCTGGCCGCTGGGCGCCAGGCGCCCGGGGCGCTGGAGTCCGGTTCATCGCCGATATCAGCGTCGTCCGCAGCTGGGCTGACGCGAAGTAACCAGCGGGGCGCGGTCATGTGACGCCGCGGGTTTGGTAGCGTTGCGGGCAGACAACTCGGGCAGGGAGGGGGCTTGACATTGCCGCGGTATCACAGGGTGGTAGTCAAGCTCAGCGGGGAGGCCCTTGCCGGGTCCGCCGGGACGGGCGCTGACCCCGCGAGTCTGGCCCGCGTGGCGAACGAGGTGCTGTCCCTGCACCAGCTTGGCGTCCAGGTCGCTGTCGTCGTGGGCGGCGGCAACTACTTCCGCGGCCGGATGGCGGAAGGCTGGGGGATCAGCCGGGCCGAGGCGGACAACATCGGCATGCTCGGCACGGTGATGAACGCGCTGATGCTGCGAGGGGCGCTCACCGCGAGGACAGACACCGACGTGCGCGTGATGACCGCGGTCCCGATCCACAGCGTGGCGGAGCCGTTCATCCGGCTGCGGGCCGTGCACCACCTGGACCGGGGCATGATCGTGCTGCTCGCGGGCGGCATCGGGCAGCCGTACGTGACCACGGACTACCCGGCGGTGCAGCGCGCGCTCGAACTCGACGCCGACGCGCTGCTCGTCGCCAAGCAGGGCGTGGACGGGGTGTACGACTCTGACCCCAAGCACAATCCGCACGCCGTGAAGTACTCCACGCTGACGTACGACGAGGCCATCGCGGCCGGCGTGCGAGTCATGGACACCAGCGCGTTCGTGCTGGCCAACGAGCAGGGGCTCACCATGCACGTGTTCGACGTCGCCGCCCTCGGGGTGATGCGGAGCATCTGCGAGGGCGCCGAACTCGGCACGCGGATCTACGCCAAGGACTGACGAGCGCCCAGCAGGCGGCACACTGAGAACATGAGCGTGCAGGACGGGAACCACGCGGCGGAGGCTCTCGGGGTCGCTGTCGCGGCCCGGGTGCCGGTCCTCCTCTGGGGCGCGCCCGGAACTGGCAAGACGTCCGCCATCCGCGCGATGGCAATCGAGATGGGGCTGCCCTGCGAGACCGTCATCGCGTCGATCAGGGAACCATCCGACTTCGCGGGCCTGCCGGTGGTCACCGGCGACTCGGTCCGCTTCGCGCCGCCGCTGTGGGCGAGCAGGCTCGCCGAGGCGGGCACCGGCGTGCTGTTCCTCGACGAACTGTCCACCGCGCCGCCCGCGGTCCAGGCCGCGCTGTTGCGGGTGGTCCTGGAACGGACCGTCGGAGACCTCACGCTGCCGCCCGACGTGGCCGTCGTCGCGGCCGCGAACCCGCCGGAGCAGGCCGCCGACGGCTGGGACCTGTCCGCGCCGCTGGCCAACCGGCTGTGCCACCTGACCTGGGAGACGACGCCGCGCTCGATCTCCGACGGCCTGGCGGGCGGCTGGTCCGCGCCGCGGGTGCCGCCGCTGCCGGCCGGGTGGCTGGCCGCCGAGCAGCTGCACAAGGCGCTGGTCGCGGCGTTCTTGCAGGTCCGTCCCGCGCTAGCGATCGCGCCCCCGTCGAGCGCGGCGGAGGCGGGGCGCGGCTGGCCGAGCCCCCGCACCTGGGAGATGGCGGCGCGGCTGATGACCGCCACCGACGCCGCCGGAGCCAGTGACCAGGCCAGGTCCGCCCTGGTCCGGGGGGCCGTCGGCGACGGGGCCGGTGTCGAGTTCCTGGCCTGGCTGGTGGAGATGGACCTGCCGGACCCGGAGGAGGTGCTCGCCAACCCGGCGTCGTTCCGGCTGCCCGAGCGCGGCGACCGGGCCTACGCGGCGCTCGCCTCAATCGCCGCCGCGATCGCGGCGGAGCCGACCCCCGAGCGCTGGACCGCGGGCTGGCAGGTGCTCGGCGGCTGCGCGGCGGAGGTGCCCGACGTGGCCGCGACCGCCGCGCGCGTGCTGGCCAGATGCCGTCCGGACGGCACCGCGCTGCCCGCCGAGATCAAGCTGTTCGCCCCGGTGCTCCGCGACGCGGGACTGCTGTCCTCATGACGCACCAGGCCGCCGGCAAGCCCGGCCTGCCCAGCCTGCCCGCCGCCCGGCTGTGGGCCGCGGCTCGCTTCCCGTACCTAGCCAGCGGGCTGTTCGGCACCCAGGTGACGGAGGTACCCGGCCTGGACGGCGCCGCCATCGACCCGCGCTGGCGGCTCTACATCGACCCGGCGGTCGCGGCGGACTGGACGCCGGCTGAGCTCGGCAGTCAGATGGTGCACCACGTCTGCCATCTGCTGAGGAATCATTCCGAACGGGCGGTGGCGTCTGACGTCACCAAGGCCGATGCCGGCCAGTGGACACGCGCCGCCGACGCGGAGATCAACGACGACCTGATCCCGGCCGGGCTCGAACTGCCTGGCGACCCTGTGCACCCGCGCGACTTCGGCGCCGCACCGGGGAAGCTGGCCGAAGAGTACTATGCGCTGCTCAAGCGGCGGCCTGCCCAGGCAGACGCCACCGCTCGTGCCGGGCAAGGGCTGAATTGCGGAAGCGGCGCGGACGGGCTGCCCCGGGAGCACGAGGGCCACGAGGATCCTGGCGGGCTGGACCCGTGGCTGGCGGACCTGCTGCTGCGGCAGGTCGCACAGGACATCATCAAGCACGGCAAGATCGCCGGCACGGTCCCGGCGGGGCTGCTGCGCTGGGCGCGGGAAATACTCGCGCCCGTGGTGGACTGGCGCCGGCTGCTCCGCGCCGAACTGCGGCGGGCCGTCGCGGACGTGGCGGGCGCGGCCGACTACTCCTACCGGCGGCCGTCGCGGCGCGCCGCCGCGGTCAGCGGGGTGGTGCTGCCCGCGCTTCGCCGGCCGGTGCCCGAGCTCGCGGTGGTCTGCGACACCTCTGGCAGCATGAGCGATGACCTGCTCGAGATGGCCCTGGCCGAGGTGGAGGGCCTGCTGCGCGCGCTGGGGCTGGCCCGCCGGCTGCGGGTGCTCGCCTGCGACGTCGCGGCCGGGCCGGCGCAGCGGGTTAGCTCCGCGCGACAGGTGCAGCTGACCGGGGGCGGCGGCACGGACATGGGCGCGGGGATCGCCGCCGCGTACGCGCTGCGGCCGCGGCCGGCGCTGACCGTGGTGCTGACCGACGGGTACACGCCATGGCCCGCCGCCGCGCCGAAGGGGATGCGGGTGGTGGCCGGGCTGCTCGGCGACGACGCGCGGGACGCGCCCGGCTGGGCGCGATCGGTCCGCGTGACGAGGTCCGCGTAACCTGGGCCTGGTGAGCGCGGCACAGACCACAGACGCGGCGGGCGTGCCGCCCCGCCTGCCCGGGCCGCCGCCTGCCCGGGTGATGACCGTCATCGCGATTCTCCTCACGTTCGCCTCCGGGGCCTCGGACGTGACGAGCTTCACCCGGCTGGGGAACGTCTTCACGAGCGTGATGACGGGGAACATGACCGTATTCGGACTGTCGCTCGCGCGCGGCTCGGTGTCGCTGGCCGCGCACACCGCGGTGGCCTTCGCCGGATACGTGGCCGGCGTGGCGGCCGGAACACGGCTCGCCTGGCACCACACGGAGCGGCGCAAGCCCGCCCCGGCCGCGACAGCGCCTGGCGGCGACTGGCCGCCGCACATCACGCTGACGCTGCTCGCGGAGGTGACGCTGTTCGCCGGAGTAGTCGTCGGCTGGGAGCTCACCGGGTCAAAACCGGCGGGCACGGCCCAGTACGTCATCCTGGGCGTCGCCGCCTGCGCGATGGGCATCCAGTCGGCGGCGGTCGTCCACATGGGCCTTGGCAACGTGTCCACAACGTATCTCACCGGCACCCTGACCGGGCTGGTGAGCGCGATCGCCCGGCCAGACGGCAAGCGCGCCGGGTTCCGGCGGCCGGGCGTGCTGGTCGGCCTCGTGGCCGGCGCGGTCCTAGCCGGCGTGCTGCTGGCCAACGCACCCGCCGTGGTTCCCCTGCTTCCGCTCGCCGCGGTCGTGGCGGTCGTGCTGCTGGGCTCCCGAAAGATTCGCCTCCGCTGGTTGCAGAAGGGGAGCTAACACAGCGACGATGCGGTAGCCGATGCCGCGGACGGTTTCGATGCGGGCGCCTGAGCCGGACAGCTTGGCCCGCAGCCTGGCAAGGTGGACGTCGATCGTGTTGGAGCTCAAGGTGTCGGTCTCGTCGCTCCAGACGTGCTGCGCGATCTGCCTGCGGCCCGCCACGGCGGGCGAAAACCGCATCAGCATCTCGAGTATGCCCAATTCGGTCGACGTCAGGGCCGGACGGCGGTCGCCGAACCGGACCTCACGCGAGGCTGGGTCGCACTCCAGGTCGCCGATCACCAGCCGGGGCGGCAGCAGGTCAGGCGGGCGTCTTTGCAGTGCGCGGAGCCTGGCCAGCAGTTCGGCGAAGTCAAACGGCTTGACCAGGTAATCGTCGGCACCCGCGTCCAGGCCGGCCACCCGGTCCTCGGGCGTGTCCTTGCCGCTGACCATCAGCACCGGCATCCGGGCGCCGCGGCGGCGTAGCCGGCGTACGACGTCGATACCGGACAGGCCCGGCATGATCCAGTCGAGCACCGCGACCGCATACTCGTAGCAGCGGGTGTAGCACAAGGCGGTCTCGCCGTCGCCGACTAGGTCGACCACGTAGCCGCGATTGCGCAGCCCTTCGGCAAGCACTTCGCCGAGGGTGTCGTCATCTTCAGCTACTAGGACTCGCACAACACCGGAATGTACCCGCGCGGTCTCGCCGTAGACGTGCACGAATACCACTTCAGAGGGAATACAGCGGCTCCAGAACGAACTCTGCCGCGTGCGTTAGCTAGCTGAAAGAACCCTCTCAGCGCTCGATCTTGCGCCAGACCGGCCGGGGTAGCAGCCGCATCGCGGTCGCGAGCCCGGCCAGCGACGCGGGCACCCACACCGTGGACTTCTTCCCGCGCAGCGCCGCCGCCACCGCGGCGCCAACCGCGTCGGGCGTGGTCGCCATGGGGGCTTGCGCCATGCCCGCGGTCATCCGGCCGGTCACGAAGCCAGGCCGGACCAGCAGCAGCCGGACGCCGGTGCCGTGCAGTTCGTCGGCGAACCCCCGGGCGAACGCGTCAAGCCCGGCCTTCGCGGCACCGTACACCGCGTTGAACTTGCGCGGCCGGACCGCGGCGACAGAGGAAAGGACGACGATCGTGCCGCTGCGCCGTCGGCGCATGTGCGCGCCGAACGCGAGCAGCGCCGTAACGTGCCCGGTGAAGTTGGTCTCGATCATGCTGGCCGCGAGGCGCACGTCCTCTTCGGCCCGCTCTTGCGGGATCAGGATCCCGGTTGCCGCTATCACCAGGTCGGGGACGCCCCCAGCGCAGATCTCGTCGGCGAACGCCTGATGGCTCGCGGTGTCCAGCGCGTCGTAGCGGGCGACGGTCACCTGGCGGTTCAGCGCCTTGCCGGCGGCCTCGAGCCGCTGCGCGTCACGGCCGGCCAGGATCACCTCCACGTCTGGCGCGAGGTTGAGCGCGGACACGATCGCGAGCCCGATCTCGCTCGTGCCGCCGAGCAGCAGGACCCGGGAAGGCCGTGCGGTACCGCCGTGAACGTTCGTCATTTCAGCCACCTACGCTGCGTAGAGTCCGGCGCAGAACAGTGCGAGCCATGCCGCCTCACAGCACAGCATGAACGCGTCCCTGGTAATCAGGTCTTCGACCGGGCGGATGCTGCGGCGCGCGGTCAGCACGCCGAACCTGGCGAGCGCGACCGCGAGCGGCAGCGCGCTGGCCAGGTGCCAGCCCCTTGCGGCAGTGTGCTCGTTTGCCGCCCACATCAGGTAGGTGGCGAGCATGCCCGCCCCGATCAGGAACTGCCCGACGCGGAGCACGCCGCTCCGGTACCAGCGCATCACGGGGCGGTGCCTGACGGCGTTCTCCCCCAGGCTGGTGAGCTCGGTGTACCGCTTCGCGACCGCGACGCCAAGCGCGCCGAGGCTGCACACGAGCAGGAACCAGATCGACAGCCGCACGTGCGTGGCCGCCGCGCCGCCGAGGACGCGCAGCAGGAACCCGGACGCGACGAGCAGCATCTCTACGAACGGAACGTGCTTGAGCCGCGCGGAATACAGGAATGACGTGCAGAGATAAGCCGATGCCGCC
>Ga0187807_1000118_pt1 | contig 21625 bp, 18 predicted proteins | sample NC_wetland_sal_i_4_FD_132432 | JGI IMG/M metagenome (GOLD analysis project Ga0187807, IMG submission 132432) | Wetland sediment microbial communities from Neuse River Estuary, North Carolina, USA - ASW_2 | ecosystem: Environmental > Aquatic > Freshwater > Wetlands > Sediment | place: USA: North...
GCCCGTGCCGACGCCGAAAACCCCGAGGGTTCCGACCAGGATCAGCGCGCAGATCAGCAGGCACGTGATGACGATCTGGCCGATCGCGTGGCCCGCCCTGGGTCCCCACCCGGCCCCCGGGGCACCCGAGCCCGTCCATCCGGTGCCCGGCCCGGCCCACGGACCCCCGGCCCGTCCGGTCCCTGGCCCGGTCCAGCCCGATCCCGGGCCGGTCCAGCCGGATCCGGTGGCCTGCGGCCCGCCGAGGCCGGCCATGCCGGGCCGCGCGGATGGCAGGTCGCGCATCAGCGCGTCCAGGTCACCGCGGGTCTTGGCGGCGAAGGCCTTGTCGACCCGTTCGTCGAGCTCGTCGAGCGTCAGTCGCCCGCTAGCGTAGTGCTCGCGCAGTTCGGCCGCGGTAGCTTCCCGCTCGGCGTCCCCCACCCGCATCTCATATCCCGAAGCCATCGCGCGCCCTCCGTGCCGAAGCGATAGTGCAATCCACGATATATCGCGTATCGAGAGCGAGGCAAGCCTGATCGTGCAGGAACTACGGCCGGAGCCTGCGGGTCGCCGGCCCGGACGGCAGGCCCGTCCAGGTGAACTTCTGCGACACCTCGCTCATCGTGTAGAGACGGATCCCGAACTTGCGGGCTGCCGCTGCGCGCCGGGCACACCGCTGTCGCCGGCGGCCAGCACCGTCCGGGACAGCGGCACGGCGGCGAATGCCGCGCACGCGGCCGCCAACGCGACCCAGCCCAGGGTGACCGCGAGGGCGTGACCGGAGACCTGGTCCGCGGGCGGCGGCGCGCTCCGGTCGCTAAGGGTCAGGAACACGCTGCCGAACGCGGCGACCCCGATCGCCTGGCCGAGCTGGATCGCCGTGGTGAGCAGCCCGCTCGCGTCAGCCGCCTGGCGCGCCTGCACCCGCACCAGCGCATGGGTGACCAGCGGGCTGAACGCCAGCGCCAGCGAGGCGCCAACCGCGACCAGGCCCACCTGGAGCAGCGCGCCGCCCGAGCCGCCCGCGCGCTGGTTGATGGCGACCGCGGCGTAGCCGGCCGCCCCAGCCAGGCAGCCGAGCGGCGTCAGGAACGGGTGCGCCCGCGGCGGCAGCCCCCGCCAGAAGTACCCGCACAGCCCGAACGCCACCGCGCACGGCGCGAACGTCAGCCCGGCACGCAGCGCGCTGTCCCCGAGTCCCGACTGCAGGTGGATCGCGAAGCTGAACAGGAACCCGCCGTAGGTCATCATCAGCACCGACACGGCGGCCAGCCCGGGTACCAGCCCAGGCGACCGGAGCACCGACAGTGTCAGCAGCGGGTCGCCGCCGCGCGCCGCGACGGATCGTTCGACGAGTATGAAGACACCAGCCAGGACGCAGCCCGCCGCGATGCAGCCGAGCAGCCACCCGGGCCAGTTCTCCTGGTGCCCCAGCATCATCGGCGCCACGATCAGGCAGACGGCGGGCACCGCCACCGCTAGCCCAGGCAGGTCGAGCCGTCGCGCCCCGGACGGAACGTCGGCGGTCACCACCTTGGGCACCAGGGCAAGGACCACAAGCCCGATGGGCACGTTGACCAGGAACACGGGGCGCCACGAGGTGCCGAACAGGTTCGCCGTCACCAGCACGCCGCCGATCACCTGCCCGGCGACGAACCCCGAGGACAGCACCGCGGTGTACGCGCTGAGCGCGCGCGCCCGCGCCGCCCCGCTGAACCGCAGCTGGATAATGCTCATGATCTGCGGAATCATCGCCGCGGCCCCCGCCCCCTGGACGAACCTGGCGGCGATGAGCGCGCCGATGTCCGGAGCCAGCCCGCAGGTCAGCGACGCGACCGTGAACAGCGCCGTGCCGAGCAGGAACATCCGCCGCCGCCCGGCGAGGTCACCCAGACGCGCCCCGGTGATCAGCAGCATCGCGTAGCTGATGATGTATCCGGCGACGACCAGCTGCAGTTCGGTGCCCGACGCGTGCAGGGACTGCCCGATCGTCGGCATCGCGACATTGACGATCGTCACGTCGAGCAGGGCCATGAACTGCCCGCACAGCAGCGCGACCAGCATCAGCCAGCGCGCCCCCGCGTCTCGCTCCGCGGCGTCCGCCGGCGTCGCGCTTGAGGTGGAAGTCATGCTCCAAGGCTCTGCCCGCTGCCTTCCGGTTGGAGAGAGCCTGCCAGTCATGGTGCTGCGAGTACCATGCTCGTGCTGGCCGGCCTGCCGCCGGCCAGCACGAGCATGGTAGCCAGGGAGCAGCCGCGCTACGCTTTACCCGGATTGCGCGAGCGAGGGAGTGCCGGTGACGCCAGAACCGCAAGACCCGGCGGCGGGCCGTGACCGGCTCAGGGCGGGCCACGCCGACCGCGAGCACGTGATCGACACGCTGAAGACCGCGTTCGTGCACGGCCGCCTGACCAAGGACGAACTCGACGCGCGGACGGGCCAGGCGCTCGCCGCGCGGACCTACGCCGACCTGGCCGCGCTCATCGCCGACATCCCGCCCGCCCCCGCCGTCCCGGCCGTGGCCGGGTCGGCGCGCCCGCCAGCCCTGGCACGCCGCCGGCCGCTGGCCAGGGCGGCTGCTAAGTCGGGCATCTGCCTGACCATCGCGGCCGCTGCCGTGTGGGCCGCCTTCATCCTCGATCCGGGCCCCCCCGGCCCCACTCCCTATCATTCCTGGGCTCCCGTGATGCTTTTCCTGGCCAATGTCGCCGTAGTCACGGCACTGTGCATCTTGGGGTACGGGGTAGCCAGGTCATTGGAGCAGAGACGCTCTCACAGGCGGCTGCCGCCCCGGCCGGGGCCGGGCGGCCACGCCCCGGAAGCCGAACGGCGCGGCGGCACCGGCCATGGCCCGGTTCCCCCCGGCCCCCGCACGGACGAGACCCGCGCCGACCTGCGCGCTCACCCGGCACGGGTGCACAATCCCGCCCGGGCGGCCCGGGCACTCCGTGGCGGTAGGCCGGCGCCAGGCGCGGTCTGATGCCGGTGACACAAGCAACGGGCCCGCTGCGTCCCCCGCAGCGGTGAGCGGCACCCCGGAATGTCAGTGGTGCGGGTTAGCCTGGCTCCTGCAGGCGAACGAGGGGAAGATTCGTGGCTAGCCACCAGTCCAGGCAGCACGCGGAGGTTACCGAGCGGCGCCGGGAGGAGCTGGGCAGTTTCCTCAAGGCGCGCCGGGCGCTGCTGTCGCCGGAGGATTTCGGCATGCCGCGCGGCGCGCGGCGGCGCACGCCGGGACTGCGCCGCGAGGAGGTGGCGCTGCTCGCCGGGGTGGGCGTCAGCTGGTACACGTGGCTGGAACAGGGCCGCGAGATCAACGTGAGTACGCAGGTGCTCGACGCGGTGGCCAGGACGCTTCGCCTGGACCGTGCCGAGCGGGAGCACCTGTACCGGCTGGCGGAGGCGACGCCCACGCTGGTCGGCGGCGCTCGCGGCCCGGTGCCGGAGGCGGTCTGCGAGATCGTGCGGTCGCTCGACCCGCTGCCGGCCAGCCTGACCAACGGCCGGTTCGACGTCCTGGCGGCCAACGACGCGTACACGGACTTGTTCTGGGACTGGCACTCGATGCCGTGCGTCCACCGGAACGCCGTCTGGTGCTGCGTCACCGAACCGTCAGCGCGCGCCAAATTCCCGCAGTACGAGCAGGAGGTCCGCTACCTCGTCGCGCGGATGCGGGCGGCGTACGCCAGGCACGTCGGGGATCCGGAGTGGGAGGAGGACATCCGGCGGCTGTCCGGCCTCAGCCCCGAGTTCGCCGACCTGTGGGCCAAGCACGAGGTTGCCGACGCCGAGCCGCGGACCCGCACGTTCATCCACGCGGACGCGGGCCAGCTCACCTTTACGGCCACCGAGCTTCAGGTCCCGGCGATGGCCGACGCGCGCCTGATGGTGTACACGCCGGCGGACAAGGTAACTCAGGCCAGGCTCCCGCTCACCCGGCGCCAGGTCGGCGTCACCGACGACACGCTCGTCACCTGACGACCCCGCGCTACGTCAGGTTCCGCGTCGGCCCGAGGGCCTGCAAGCGCACTGCGGGCGGCCGGTTCGTCAGCCACTCGGACATCCTCCCCAACGTGGCGGCGTCGACGACGGTATACAAATAGCGCCCGGCCGCCGCGCCGGCGCACGGCGGCATGGTCGCATGCGCACCAGTGAAGTCGCCCTTCATCACCAGCAGGTACACGACTTGGCTGGCGTTGTCCGGTACCGGGCCTCCGCCCATCTCGGCCGTCGCCCTGCCGAGCGTCGTTCGTACCGCCATGATCCAGGCGGGCCTGGGATCGTTGCAGCCGTCGGCCTCCTGCAGCACCGCAGCGCGGAGCCGGCCCACCGCCGCGGCCGAGAACGCGGGCCCGGGCGGCGCCACGAACTGAGCGAGGATTCGCTCGGCGCCCGCGCCTGGTTCCGGCCCCGACAGCAGGTACTCAACGGCGAGCTGTCGGCTGGCCCCTGGCCCGAACTGGGCGGGGACGCTCCAGTGCAGCACGAACCGGTGCCGGCCTGGACGCAGCGGCGCGTGAGTGCTGGTGGCCAGGATCGGGTTCATGTCGGCGGGCCCGTCAAGACGGGGCGCCAGTACCCCATCCGTGATGCCCAGCCACAGCGCGGTCGTCAGCGGTCGCGCTGGCGCGGTCACGTTGACGGTGATCGTGAGCTTCTCGTTCGGGGTGACGTAGTACTCGGTGGGCCCTCCCGGTCCTATCGCGGGAACCACCGAACTCTGCCCGTTCACCGTTACGGTGTACGAAGGACCGGGCGGAACGACCTCGGGCGAGCTGATACCAGCAGGCTCCCCGCTCCCGCCGCCCAGGAGCGGGATGGCGATCGCCGCTACCACAGCCGGCACTAGGACCCCGGCGCCGATCAGGGCGCGGCTGCGCCGCCTGCGCCGGATCCGCCGCACCCGCGCGGCCAGGTCGTCGGCGGTGAAGCGGGGCGCCTCGGCTTGCGCCGCCGTCTCTTCCAGGCGCGAGCGCAGCTCGCGCTCGTCGATCGTCATCGCGTTGCGCTCCTTCCCGCTAGGCGCTTTCCGCGCTGGACAGCCGCACGGCCAGTCCCGCCGCGGCCTCGCTGAGGTACCGCTTGACCGCGCCTTCGCTGACGCCGAGCGCGGCGGCGACCTCGGCAACAGGCAGGTCCTCGTAGTAGCGCAGCACCACGCAGGCGCGCTGCCGGGGCGAAAGGCTCCGCAGCGCGGTCAGCATGGCGTCGCGGGCCGACACCTCTTCGGCCGGGTCGGGCGCCGCCTCGGCGGGCCGCAGCAGCGGCGCCACCCGGCGCCACCGGGATTGCCTGCGAGCTCCGTCGATGAACAGGTTCACCATGATCACCCGGACGTATGCCTCGGCGCCGCCGGGCCGCGGCACCCGCAGCGGCCTGGCGAACGCGCGGACCAGCGCCTCCTGGACCAGGTCGTCGGCCTGGGAGTTGTCACCGCACAACAGGAACGCGTGCCGCTTGAGTGCCGCGCCGCGTGATCTGGCCAGCTCGGCCAGCGTCTGCTCCCAGTTCTGCACCGCACCCCAACCGAGCGCTGACAAGGAACTCTCGTCTTCTACAACGACCAGGTCGGCCGTGGCGTTGGGGGAGCCGCGCAAACCAGCCCTGTGCGGCGTGGCCAGCTGGCGAATCAGAAGTAGTAGCCGCCGCCGGTCTCTGGGTTGGTGACTAGCGCGAGGATGGTGATCGTGCCGGCGTGCGCGAAGGTCAGCCGCAGCGTGATGTCCTTGCCGTCGTACATCGGGCCGCCCCCGGTGATCAGCAGGTGATAGCTGTCCGGGATCAGCTGGACGGTCGAATCCGCGGGAATCGGGATGGCCGGCACCGTGTGCATGATCACCGGCGCCACCCCGGGCCGCACCGGGGCCCGGAACACGACCGTCCCGCCCACGCTCGTGCTCACGGCGAGCAGTCGGTCGGCGCTGCCGTTGTTGCGGATGTCCAGATACCCGACGGTCGTCTTCCCCGTCGGCTGCTGGATGTACGCGGCGGTCGCCGCGATGGAGGAACCCGTCGCCCCCCGGGCGACCGAACAGCCAGCCATCGCGAGGGCCGCCAGCGTGGCGGCGCTCGCGATGCGGATCGCCCGGTTTACCGCTCGCACGCCCCTAGGGTACAGCGGCCGGCCGGCCACCCTTTCAGCTCATCGCTCAAGTCACCTTTGACAGCCGCATACGCCATATGTAAGTTTGAGCTGACAGGTGAAAGAGAGTGGATGAGACCCTGACTAGCGAGGAACTGCTCGCCATGCTGACCGCCATCGCGCATCCGCTGCGGCTGCGCGTCATCGCGGAGCTCGCTCACGGCCGCGTGCACGTCAGTGAGCTGGCCCGCAGGCTCGGCATGTCCAGGCCGCTGCTGTACATGCACCTGGACAAGCTGGAGAAGGCCGGCCTTGTGACCGGCAGCCTGGAGCTGTCGGATGACGGCAAGGCGATGAAGTACTTCGAACTGGTCCCCTTCGAGCTGCGCGTCACGCCTGAGACGGTCCTCAGCGCGCTCGCCGCGGAAGTCGGCACGGACGACGGCCGGCTAGAGGCTCTCGACACGGAGGAGAGCGACACATGACTGGAATGAATCTGGCAACGACTTTGGCGTCCAGCGGCACGAATCTCACCCCGATCGGGGTGTGCCTGGCGATCTTCGTGCCGGTCTGCGCCGCGATCGCCGTGGCGGTCTGGAGTTACTTCCGGCTGCAGCGGCACCGCGCGGACGCGGTCGCGATGGCGTCCTACCGCAAGCTCGCCGAGGAAGCGGTCGCGAACATGACCGAGTTGCGTGCGGAGATGACCAAGCTCGCCGAGCACGTCAATGCGGTCGAGCAGCTCATGCGGGACGTCGGATGAACAGGCTCACGCTGCGTGCCAATCCGGTCGGCATGCTGGTGTCGCCAGCTCCGTGGGCAGCCGCCTGGTACCTGTTTGCCTACTTGTTCACCGCAACGGTGCTGTTCGCGGTCGTGCTGACCGCGACCACGACGGCCGCCGTGCTCTGCGTCACGCTCGCCGGGCTGCCGCTGCTCGTCGCCGCCGCCGCGGTGACCAAGGGGTGCGCCGCCACCGAACGCGCCAGGCTGGGCGTCGTGTACCGCGAGAGGATTCCCGGCCGGTACCGGCCGGTCACCCGCCCCGGCCTGATGGCGCAGCTCACCACACAGTGGACGGACCCGGCGCTGTGGCGAGACCTCGCGTACCTGCTGGCGCTCTACGCCCCGCTGCTGGCGCTGGACGCGACGGTCCTCAGCATCTGGCTCATCTTCCTGGCCGGGATCACGCTGCCGCTCTGGTACCGGTACCCGCATCAGACCTTCGGCGTCGGCGTCAACAGCGGTTCCGCCGGATCGGCGCACGGCGTGCAGCTCGGCTACTTCCCGAACGGCCCGCACGGCCACCCCGCATGGGGCCTGTACGTGGACACGCTGCCCAAGGCGCTGCTGGCGGCGGCGGTCTGCCTGATCCTGTTCCTGCTCTTCAACTATGTCCTGGTCGCGACCGCCCGGCTGCACGCGGCCATCGCACGCGCGCTGCTGCGCGCGCCTGAAGACCCGCTGAGGGAGGCGAAAGAGGTACTGCGCCGCCCAGGCCCTCTCCAGATATCCATCCCGAACGATCCCTGCTGACTGTCCCCGCCCGCGAGGGTTCAGCTCACGGGCGGGGACCAGGGACGGCCAACTCGCACCAGCAACGCCTACTCCGCCACAGAGAGGAACTCCGATGCGCCAGCCGCAGAGTTCAGTATTCCCCATTTCACCGTTGGAATCGCCACCCGGCCCGGCGCCTCGCCGCGCGCGGCCGGGCCTGACCGAATCGGTGGCCGGCTGGAGCGCCAGGCACCGCAAGACCGTCGTCTTCGGCTGGCTGCTGCTGGTCGCCGCGATCTTCATGGCCGGCCAGGCGCTCGGCACCAGGAACCTGCCGCAGTACGACTCGGGTCAGTCAGGCACGGCGGAACGGGTCCTGGACAAGGTCGCGCCGGCCCAGTACAGCGCCTACGCGGAAACGGTGCTCATCCAGGCCCGCGCGCCCGGCGCCACGTTCGGCACCGATCCGGCGATGCACCAGGCGGCCGGCCAGGTCGCGGCGTCGCTCGCCGCCCTGCCGAAGTACGCGACGGCCATCAGGACGCCGCTGGCCGCGGGCGGACAGGCGCTGGTGTCGAAAGACGGTCGCAGTGCCCTGGTCACCTTCGACGTGCCCGGCAACGTGCAGGACCTCGGCAAGGCGGTATCGGCCCTCCAGGGCGCGGTCGCCCGCGTGCAGGCCAGCCACCCGGACCTGCGCGTCGCCGAGACCGGTGACGCGAGCATCGGCCAGGCGATCAACAGTTCGCTGAACTTCAGCAAGGCCGAGGCGACCTCAGTACCGATCACGCTGGTCCTGCTGCTTGTCGTGTTCGGCGCGCTGGTCGCGGCCGGCATCCCGGTGCTGCTCGCGCTGACGGCGCTGACGGCGGCCATCGGCGTGCTCACGATGGTCAGCCACTGGCTGCCGGTCAACGGTTCCACGTTCGAGGTCGTCGTGATCATCGGCATGGCGGTCGGCGTCGACTACTCGCTGTTCTACTTGCGCCGCGAGCGCGAGGAGCGGTCGAAGGGACTATCGCCTGCCGACGCGCTCCGCGTAGCGGCGCGCACCTCAGGCCGCACGATCCTGGTGTCCGGCCTGACCGTGATGGCCGCCATGTCCGGCCTGTTCTTCGTCGGCGGCGGCCCGTTCACCGGCATGGCGCTCGGCACGATCGCCGTGGTCGGCATCGCGGTGCTCGGCTCGCTGACCGTGCTGCCCGCGCTGCTCGCCTGGCTCGGGCCGAAGGCGGACGCCGGCCGGATCCCGTTCCTCGGCCGTAGGCGGGCCGCCGCGCGCCCGTCCCGGCTGTGGGCGGCGCTGGCCCGCCGGGTGGTGGCCAAGCCGGTAATCTGGGGCGGCGTGGCGACGGTGGCGCTGCTCGCGCTGGCCGCGCCGGCGCTGGGCCTGCGGCTCGGCGAACCCGCCGTCGACGCGCCGAAGGGTTCGGCCGTGATCGCCACGGTGGATGCCGTCCAGCGGGCGTTCCCGCAGGCTCCCGCCCCGGCCGAGGTCGTGGTGAGCGGCCAGGACGTCACCGGTCCCCGGGTGCTCGCCGCCGTGGACGCGATCCGCGCCCGCGCGGCGGCCGGCGCAGTGATCCACGAGCCGGTGACCGTCACCGCGCTCGGCGGCGGGCGCGCGCTGCTTGTAGGCGTGCCGCTGGCCGGCAACGGAACCGATTCGGCGTCCGACAACGCGCTGCTGACGCTGCGCGACCAGGTCCTCCCCGCTACGTTGGGCAAGGTGCCTGGGGTCAGTTACGCGGTGACCGGCGATACCGCGGGGCTGTACGACGACGTTCACGAACTGCACGCGAGCCTGCCCGCCGTGTTCGGCTTCGTCGCCGTGCTCGCCTTCGTGCTGCTGCTGGTCGCGTTCCGGTCGGTCGCCATCCCGCTGGTGTCGATCGTCTTGAACCTGCTGTCCGTGGGAGCGGCCTACGGCCTGATCACGTTGATCTTCCAGGACGGCCGGCTGCAGGGACTGCTCGGCTACACGTCGTTCGGCGGGATCATCTTCTGGGTGCCGCTGATGATGTTCGTGTTCCTGTTCGGGATCAGCATGGACTACCACGTGTTCATCCTGAGCCGGATCCGCGAGCTGTGGCGGCGCGGCTCCTCCCCGCAGGAGGCCGTCGTCGGCGGCATCGCCTCTAGTGCCGGGGTCGTGACCAGCGCGGCGCTGATCATGGTGGCGGTCTTCTCGATCTTCGTCACCATGCCGCTCGTCGACTTGAAGATCCTCGGCGTCGGCACGGCCGCCGCGGTCCTCATCGACGCGACGATCGTGCGCGGCATCCTGGTCCCGGCCGCCCTGGCACTGCTAGGCGACCGCGCCTGGCGCCTGCGCTCCTGACCGCACCAGAGAGGGTAAGGACGTTGGGCGCGCCGTTCGGGCGCTTAGCCTATTGCGGGCGGCATCGCCGTGCCTAGCGTGAAGTTAGCAGCATTGCCGTGCGAGTGCGGTAATGCCGCCGCTCGTGGCGGGCGGATGCGATCGGGGAGCCCGCGGGCCCGCAGGGGGCATTGAGTTCCGGGGCCGGCCGCGGGATCGCTGTCCGCCGGGAGCCCTCTGCCGGTCCCGGGTGCACGGAAATGAGGTGTTTCCGATGCGCATGCGAATTACCCGGGTTCTCGGGGCGCTGGCCGCGTCGGCGGCGCTGGTCACGGGGCTGGCCGCGTCCGCGGCAGCGACCGCGGCGACCTCGCCGCCGAAACCGGCCGCGCCAGCGGCGCAAGCCGGACCGGCCTGCCGGCACCATCACCAAGTCATGGCGTACGTCGCCACGAGTGATGACATGGGTCAGGGCAAGAGCGGGGTGACCCCGCTCGATCCGGTCACCGGTGCCACCCTCAAGCCGATCCCGGTCAGCGGCTATCCCGCGGGTGTAGTGGTCTCGCCGGACGGCAGGACGGCGTACGTGCTCGCCCAGGGGCAGCCGGCCTTGGTGACCGTGATCCGCACCCGTACGGGCACCGTCGTCAAGACGATCCCGGTGCCGGGACCGTTCGGCATGACGACCATGATCGCGATCACGCCGAACGGGAAGACGGTGTACGCCACTCTCGGCACGACTATCGTGCCGATCCGGACCGCTGACTACAAGGTCCTCAAGCCGATCGTCACCGGGGTCGCAGTGACCGGGCTGGTCTTCACCCCGGATGGCAGGAAGCTGTACGTGAATTCCTGGGACGGCAAGGTGGTGCCGATCAGCACCGCGACCAACACCGCGGGCAAGGCGATCGTGCTCCCGTCCTACGAAATCGGCATAGCGAGCGGCCTGGCGATGGCCCCGAACGGCAGGACGGTGTACGCGGCCAGCGGCGACACGCTCACGCCGATCAGCACAGCCACCGACAAGGCCGGCCGGCCGATCCGCTTCGCCGAGCAGGTCGCCGACATCGTGATCAGCAAGGACGGGCGGACCGGCTACGTCTCGAACCTGGGCACTTACGGCGGCCCCGGCAAACTGTTCCCGGTCAGCCTAGCCACCGGCAAGATCCTGGCACCGATCAACCTGCCCGGAGTGGCCAGCTCGATGCTGCTCACCCCGGACGGGAAGACGCTGTACATCATGGAGCAGCTCGCCTACACGGTGACCGCGATCCGTACCGCCACCGGGACCGTGCTCGGCGAGATCAAGATCGGGAGCACCATGTCGTACGGGCTTGCTGTCACCCCTGACGGCAGGACCGTCTATGTCATCAACGGCACGATGTCCCTGACCCCGATCAGCACCGCCACCAACAGGGCCGGCGCGCTGATCCCGCTGATCGGCTTCCCAGTCGGCATCGCCTTCTTCCGGCGATGACACCCAGCCTGCCGGGGCCGCCGCCCGGCGGCCCCGGCAGGCATGCATAGCACCGAGCGCTGGCAACGACAGCAGCAACACGGTGGCGGCGAAGATGACGTACGAGCTGCCGATGATCTGCTGCCACACGGCCCAGTGCAGCTCGCGGTTCCCGCCGTTCGGAAACCACCACTGCGGTGCCGCGGCGAAGACAGCGAGCCCCACGGCCGCGGTCGCCAGCCCGGCGAGGTGCCGGCGCCGCCAGCTGATCACCGCCAGGACAAGCAGCCCGGGCTCGGCCCATACCCAGTGATGCGACCAGGAGATCGGCGATATCAGCAACGCGGCGAAGGCGTTCAGGGTCAGCGCCCAGCCAGCCGCTGACCTGGCGAAGGCGTCTCGCATGGCGGCGCAGGCCAGGATAAGGACGACGGCAGAGAGCGCCAGCCACGCGGCCGTCCCCGCCGGTGTGCGCGGATCAAGCCCGGCGCGGCCGAGAACCGCCTGGATGGACTGGTTGGCGGCATAGACCAGGCTGCCGGGCCTGCCGGTCTGGAAGACGATGGACGTCCAGTACCGCACGGAGTCGTGCCAGGCCAGCAGGAAGCCGGCCGCGCTGGCCGCCGCGAAGGAGACGGCGGCCGTGCCGGCGGCCCGCCGGTCGCCGCGGCACAGGAAGAACAGCACGAACGCCGCGGGCGTCAGCTTCACCGCGGCGGCCAGGCCCACTGCCGCGCCCCGCGGCCAGCGCACCGTGGGGGCCAGGCAGTCCACCGACACCAGCGCCATCAGCGCGATGTTGACCTGGCCGTAGTCCAGCGTGTTCCGCGTCGGCTCCAGGAAGAGCGCCACCGGCAGCAGCCAGCCGAGCGTCCACCACGATCCCGCCCGCGGCCCGGCGGCGGAACGCAGGAACACCCGCAGGGCCAGCGCGGTCAGGGCGATGCTGGACAGCGTGAGCACCGTGCCGGCGACGGTCATTGGCATCAGCGAGAACGGCGACAGCAACACCGCGGCGATCGGGGGATAACTGAACGGGAGCCGCGCACCGCTGCTGGTCGCGGGCAAGACCCCGTACAGATCCCCGTGGCGCAGCCACATCCAGCCGCCGATCCGGTAGACATCCAGGTCGATCCGGTAAAGACCGAAGCTAACCCGGTGCCGCTTGAACGACAGCAGGAAGAACGCCACGGCCGCCAGGTTCACCGCCACGAGCAGGCAGCGCGCCATGGGCGAGGCGGGCCGCGACGGCAGCCAGCCGGGAACGGCGACTCGAGGGGTGACTCCGGAGGCGGAGTCGGGTGCGCGCGGCGGGGCCGTCGTGGCCATGGGCACCAGCATCCCGGTGCCGGGCCGCGCGGGTCGATGGGCCTGAACCCCGGATTCGAGGTGGACTCAGCTCCCCTATCGAACTGCAGCCAGCCTCAGCACGCGAGCCGTGACCGCTCGCGTTGGCTATCCCGCGCTACCGCCCGCAGTCAGCCGCGCTCGATCGCGGCGCCGATCAGGCCTAGCGGCGGCGAGCCGAGTTCCATCAAGGCGGCGTGAAAGCGCTTGAGCGTGAACCCGCTGCCCCAGGCGGTCCGCGCCCGCTCCCGCAGCCGCATGATCTCCAGCTTGCCCCAGGTGTAGCGGCCGTAGGTCGGGTCAAACGTCGCCCGCCGCGCCTCGGACAGCGCGGCGGACCCGGTCAGGTGGGTGTCCGCCTCGAACCGCCGCGCCGCTTCCTCGACCGTCCACCCGGCGGTGTGCACGCCGAGCGCGCTGGCCAGCCGGGTCACCCGGACCAGCGCCTCGAGCCAGACGCCGACGGCGAACCGCGGGTCGTCGGCGAGGAACCCCTGCTCCACGCACAGTTCCTCGGCGTAATGCGCCCAGCCCTCGACGAACGCGCTCGAGAACAGCGTCCGCCGCACCGGCCCGGGCGCCCGGCGCAGCGCCTGGTGATGCGAGAAGTGCCCGGGAGCCACCTCGTGCACGGTGATGACCGGCAGCGTGGTGGCGCTGAACACCTCGAGCCACTCCTCGATCTCGTCCTCCGGCCAGGACGGGTCGGGCGGGGTGATGAAGTACCACGACGGCGCGTCCGGCTCGGCCGGGGCGTTCGTGGAGATCATCGCCATCGCCCAGCGGCGCGACTCGGGCGCCTCGCCGACCAGGCACACCCCGTCGTGGACCGGCACCAGGTCGCGCTCCCGGGTGAAGGCGATCGCCCGCTCCGTCCAGTACCTGGCCGCCTCGAGCACCCCCGCCCGGTCCGGGTGGTCGCGCACGAGTTCGCGGGCGACGTCCAGCGCCGGCCGGCCGGCGTCCACCTTGGCGGCCGATTCGGCGAGCCGCTCGCTCAGCCGGTCCCGCTCGGCGTCCGCCGCGGCGGCGAGCGCGCCCAGGTCGACGGCCATCGCCTCGGCGGTGCCGAGCAGCGCGGCCAGCACGGCCGGCCCGAGCGCCGCGTCCGGCTCGCCCTTCTCCGCCGCCTGCGATACGTGCGTGACCAGTCGCGCGTGCGCGGCGGCCGCCGCCTCCCGGGCCCCGGTCTCCGCGTCGGCAGGAATGCCGCCCGCCAGCCCTCGGATGCCGCTGAGCAGCGACTTCGCCACCGGTGCTGGCACCTGGTCGAGGGTGGAGACCGCGGCGTCGATCACCCGCGGCCAGGCCGCCAGGTGCTCGGCCCGGGCGGCGTCACGCGCCGCGGCCGGCGCGTACTCCTTGTCGTAGCAGGCCAGGTCGAGCTCGGCGAGGTGGAGCAGCGGGTTGCGCCGGTGCAGTTCCAGGTCGCCGTAGACCACCTGCTGCAGGTCCTCGAACGCGCGCAGGTGCGCCTCGTCGTGCGGATCCGCCCGCACCTCACCGGTCTGCCTGGCGGCCGCCAGCCGGGCGAGCCCGGCCGTCACGCCGGCCGCCGACAGGTCTTGCGGCTTGCCGTCGTACTCGTGCCGGCCGCCGTACTCGCGCACTTCGGCCACGTTCAGGTCGCAGATCGCGCGCAGCCGGGGGTCCAGGTCATCCATGCGACAGAACGCTACAGTGTGCGGGGACGCTCGATACGGATGGAGCAGCGTAATGGCCGATATCCCGGAGTTCACCACTAGGCCGGAGCTCGCGGGCACGTTCGGGATGGTGGCGTCCACGCACTGGCTCGCCTCCGCGGCCGGCATGGCGGTCCTTGAGAAGGGCGGCAACGCCTTCGACGCGGCCGTCGCGGCCGGCTTCGTGCTGCAGGTCGTCGAGCCGCACCTGTGCGGCCCGGGCGGCGAGGTGCCGGTGATCGGCTACGACGCGCACCGCGGCGAGACGTTCGTGGTCTGCGGGCAGGGCACCGCCCCGGCGAAAGCCACCGTGGCGGCGTACACCGGGCTCGGACTGGACCTGGTGCCGGGCAGCGGGCTGCTCGCCGCGTGCGTGCCGGGCGCGTTCGGCGCGTGGCTGCTGCTGCTGCGCGAGTACGGGCGGCTGCGGCTGCGCGACGTGCTCGGCTACGCGATCGGCTACGCCGAGTCCGGGTATCCGCTGGTGCCCGCGATCAGCTGGGGCATCGCCAGCGTGGCAGACCTGTTCCGCGAGCACTGGACGACCTCGGCGCAGGTGTACCTGCCGGGCGGCGGCGTGCCAGCGCCGGGCAGCCTGTTCGCCAACCCCGTGCTCGCCGCCACCTACAAGCGCATCCTCGCCGAGGCCGAAGCGGCGAGCGCCGACCGGGACGAGCAGATCGAGGCGGCCAGGCGCGCCTGGTACGACGGGTTCGTCGCCGCGGCGATCGGCCGGTTCGCCGCCACCGACGTCATGGACGTGACGGGAGAGCGGCACCGCGGCTTCCTCACCGCGCAGGACCTCGCGACATGGCACGCGCGCCTGGAGGCGCCGGCCACATACGGCTACCAAGGACTGACCGTGTGCAAGACCCAGCCGTGGGGTCAGGGGCCGGTGTTCTTGCAGCAGCTCGCCCTGCTGTCCGGGTTCGACCTCGCGGCGCTCGAGCCCGGCGGTGCGGAGTACATCCACACGGTGACCGAATGCGCCAAGCTCGCCTTCGCCGACCGCGAGGCCTGGTACGGCGATCCCGAATCGACCGACGTGCCCCTCGACGACCTGCTGTCCGCCGACTACAACGACGAGCGCCGCAAGCTCGTCGGCGAGACCGCGTCCGCGGAACTGCTGCCCGGCCGGCCCGGCGGCAGAGAACCGGTGCTGCCGGCATTCGCCACGGCATCGTTCGGAATAACTGAAAAGACCGGCACCGGCGCAGGCGTGCGGGGCAGCGGTGACCCCGGCCTGGACCCTGCCACCGGAGAGCCCCTCGGGAGGCAAACTCGGCGCGGCGACACCTGCCATCTCGACGTGGCCGACCGGTGGGGGAACGTCGTCACCGCGACGCCAAGCGGCGGCTGGCTGCAGTCCTCGCCGGTGATTCCCGACCTGGGCTTCTGCCTCGGCACCCGGGCGCAGATGTTCACTCTCACCCCGGGCCTGCCCGCCACGCTCGCGCCCGGCAAGCGGCCGCGGACGACGCTGACGCCGACGCTGGCGCTGCGCGACGGCGAGCCGTACCTGGCGTTCGGCACGCCGGGCGGGGACCAGCAGGACCAGTGGACGCTCGGCTTCTTCCTCAATCACGTGCACTTCGGGATGAACCTGCAGCAGGCGATCGACTTCCCGGCGTTCCACTCGCGGCACATGCCGTCCTCGTTCTACCCGCGCGAGGCGTACCCGCGGGGGCTGGAAGTCGAGGAACGCGTCGGCGAGGCAGTGATGGCCGAGCTGACCGAGCGCGGGCACATCGTCCTCGCGCAGCCGCCCTGGTCGCTCGGCAGGATCAGCGCGGTGGCCCGGCGCGGTGGCATGCTGTACGCCGCCGCCAACCCGCGCGGCATGCAGGGTTACGCGGTCGGCCGGTAAAACTGGCTAGACCGCCGGGCCGGCCGGTGATGACACTTGTCATGCATGAGATCTGAGGGAGCGCACTACCGGCCGGGTCCCGAAGATGGTGGTATGTGGGGGGAACGCACGACGCAAGCAGAGCAAATGTCACAGCCGCCCACATGAGGGGATCATTGATGAGTCACAGCGGAACGGGACCGGTCGTCTCGTTCGACGACGTAAGCAAGCACTATGGCAGCCTGAAGGCGGTCGACGGGCTCAGCCTCGACTTGCATCCCGGCGAGACCGTCGCCCTGCTCGGCCCGAACGGCGCCGGCAAGTCCACGTCGCTCGACATGCTGCTAGCGCTGCGTAAGCCTACTTCCGGGAAGATCCGGATGTTCGGCAGCGACCCGGCGCACGCGGTGAAGTCCGGGCGGGTGGGCGCGATGCTGCAGTCCGGCGGGCTGATGCCCGAGGTGACGGTGCGCGAGCTTGTGACATTGGTGACCGACCTGCACCCGCGGCCGGTGCCCGTGGCGACCACGCTGCGGCGGGCGGGCATCGAGTCCGTCGCGGACCAGCGGGTGGACCGGCTGTCCGGCGGGCAGACGCAGCGGGTCAGGTTCTCGCTGGCGATCGTCGGCGAGTGCGACCTGATCGTGCTCGACGAGCCGACGACGGCGATGGACGTGGAAACCCGCCAGCTGTTCTGGAACAGCATGAAGGCCGAGGTCGCGCAGGGCCGCACCCTGCTGTTTGCCACGCACTACCTGGAGGAGGCGGACCACGCCGCGGACCGGATCCTGGTTATCAACCGGGGCCGGCTGCTCGCGGACGGCACGCCCGCCGAGATCAAGGCGCGGGCCGGGGCCAAGCGGCTGGCGTTCCGGCTGGACAAGGTGGACGAGCCGTTCCTGCTCGGCCTGCCCGGGCTGGTCAGCCTCGACGTGCGGGGCGACGTGGTCCAGATGCAGTCCTCCGACTCCGACGCCACGCTGTACGCGCTGCTCGACGCCGGCTACCGGCCGCGCGAGATCGAGATCGGCAGCCTGGGCCTCGAGCAGGCGTTCCTCGCCATCACCGCGGAAGACGACAGAGCCAATGGCCACGAACTGGTGAAGGAGACGACCTGACATGGGCGGGACGCTCGCGCTGGCCAAGATCGAGATAATGCGGCTGCGGCGCAACCGGCGCTACATGATGCTCACGCTGGCCCTGCCGGTCGTGCTCTACCTGCTCGTCGCCAAGCAGGTGCAGCACGTGACCGCGTACGGCGTGCCCTACAAGGCGTACTACATGGTGGCGATGGCCTCGCTCGGCGCGTTCGCCGGCGCGCTCACGTCCAACGCGCAGCGGATCTCGCAGGAGCGCAAGGACGGCTGGATCCGGCAGTTGCGGCTGACCCCGATTCCGCCGCAGTCCTACGTGGTCGCCAAGATCATCGCGTCGCTCGCCACGTCGATCCCGTCCATCCTGCTCGTGCTGCTGCTGGGGCGGTTCTACGGCGATGTGCAGCTTGCCGGGTGGAAGTGGGTCGTCATCGGCGTGGCGGTGTGGGCCGGGACGCTGATCTTCGCCGCGCTCGCGGTGGCCATCGGCTACCGGTACATGCCGGACACGGTGCAGCCGATGACGATGTTCGTGTACCTGATCATGACGTTCCTCGGCGGCGTCTGGTTCGCCCTCGGCGGCACGCTGCAGAAGATCGGTGAGGCGCTGCCCACCTATCAGATCATCCGCGTCGGCACCGATGTCATATTCAACGGAACGGTGTCCGTCACCTCCATCGTGGTGATCGCGGCCTGGCTGGTGGGCTTCATCGTGCTGGCCTGGCTCTCGGTGCGGGCCACGGCGGAAACGGTCTGAGCCTCATGGCGGAGGAACGCGGCTGGCTCTGAGTCAGAGTTGAGCCCTCAGGTAACCCTCATAGGATGTTCCGCGTGACATCTCCTGGTTACCTGCGTTTCCCGCACATTCACGGTGATCTCCTGACCTTCGTCGCCGAAGACGACGTATGGCTCGCCCCGGCCGCGGGCGGCCGCGCGTGGCGGCTGACCTCCGACGGCGGCCAGGTGAGCCACCCGCGGTTCTCCAGGGACGGCGCCATGATCGCCTGGACCGGTTCGCGGGATGGCGGGCCCGAGATTTACACGGCCGCGGCCGACGGCGGCCCGGCGACGCGCCGCACCTACTGGGGTGACCCGCGCACCAGGACAGCGGGCTGGACCAGGCACGGCGAGGTGCTCGCCATCTCGGCCGCGGGCCAGCCGGGGGGCCAGCACAGCTGGGCCTACGCCGTGCCGCTCGACGCGCCGCCGCGCAGGCTCCCGTTCGGCCAGGTCAACGACCTCGCCCTGGAGGAAGACGGCACCGCGCTGCTGACTGGGCGGATGGCGGGCGAGCCCGCCTACTGGAAGCGGTACCGCGGCGGTACCGCCGGCCGCCTGTGGGTCGCCAGCGCCGAAGACCCGCTCTTCTCGCGGGTCCTGAGCCACCTGAACGGCCAGTTCGCCGCCCCGATGCTGATCGGCGGCCGGCTGGTGTTCCTCGCCGACCACGAGGGCACCGCCAACATCTACTCCTGCGCGCTGGACGGCACCGGCCTGCGCAGGCACACCGACCACGACGGCTTCTACGCGCGCAACCCCGCCACCGACGGGACGCGGGTCGTCTACCACGTGGCCGGCGACATCTGGATCCTGGACAGCCTGGACGCCGAGCAGCCGCGGCAGCTGGACATCGAGCTCAGCTCGCCGCCCGCGGCCCGCGCGCCGAAGCTGATCACCGCCAGCGACCACCTGGGCGACCTGGACTGCGACGAGACCGGCCAGGCGAGCGTGATCACCGTGCGCGGCACCGTGCACTGGCTGACGCACACCGACGGCCCGGCCCGCGCGCTGTCCGTCGATCCCAAAGCCCATGCCCGGCTGCCCCGCGTCCTCGGCACGACCGGCCAGGTGATCTGGGTGACCGACGCTGACGGCGCCGACGCGCTTGAGATAGCCAGTGCCACGGGGGAGACGGCGGGGACCGCCGCGCGGATCGCCGGGGGTGAACTGGGGAACGTGCTCAGCCTGGCACCTTCTCCGGACGGCACCACGGTCGCGGCCGCGGCGCACGATGGCCGGCTGCTGCTCGTCGATGTCGAGTCCGCCCAGGTCACCGAACTGGCCGCGAACGACGACGGCGACGTCGAGGACCTGGCCTGGTCCCCGGACTCGGCGTGGCTGGCGTGGTCGCAGCCCGGACCGCGGCCGCTGAGCCGGATCCGGATGGCTCGGGTGGCGGACCGCTTCACCGTGGATGTCACCGACGGCCGGTTCGCCGACAGCGACCCGGTGTTCACCGCCGACGGGCTCTACCTGGCGTTCCTGTCCCGGCGCACCTTCGACCCGGTCTACGACGCGCACTCGTTCGACCTGTCGTTCCCGTTCGGCAGCCGCCCGTACCTGGTCCCGCTGGCCGCTGGCACGCTGTCCCCGTTCGGTCCGCAGCCAGGCGGGCGGCCGGTGGGTGGCGGGGACAATTCAAAAGATTCTTCTCCCGAACGGTTGCTCGTTACTGTCGACACCGACGGCATCTCCTCCCGGGTGACCGGCGTCCCGGTGGACGAGGCCCGCTACTACAGCCTGGCGGCCGTGAAGGGCGGCCTGGTGTGGCTGCGGTCCCGGCTGTACGGCGTCCTCGGCGAGGGCGCGGCCGACCTGGACGAGGACCGGCCGCGGCCCACGCTCGAGCGGTTCGACATGCGCAAGCGCGAGGTCAGCGTGCTGGCGGGCGAGGTCAACTGGTTCGCGGTCAGCGGTGACGGTTCGCGGCTCGTGATCAGGGACGGCGGCGAGCTGCGGGTGGTGCCCGCGGACCGCAAGGCCGACAACGGCTCGTCGGACGACGTGGTGTCCGTGGACCTGGCCCGTGCCCGGTTCCTCGCCGACCCCGCGGCGCTGTGGGCGCACGCGTACGAGGAGGCCGGGCGGCTGCTGCGGCGTGACTTCTGGACGCCGGGGATGTCGGACGTGGACTGGGACGCCGTCCTCGACGAATACCGCTTCCTGCTGTCCCGGATCGGCTCGTCGGCCGAGTTCGGGGACCTGCTCTGGGAGGTGGCTGCGGAACTGGGCACCTCGCACGCCTACGTCTCGCCGGCTGGGACGTTCGCGGCGCGGTCGCCGTCGGCGCGTGACGGTGCGGCGGCGCTGCTCGGCGCCGACGTGGTGCGCTCGCCGGACGGCAGGTGGCTGGTGGACCGCGTGCTGCCGGGCGAATCGTCCGACCCAAGGGCCCGGTCGCCGCTCGCGGCGCCCGGCGTGGCGGTCCGCCCCGGCGACGAGATCCTCGAGGTAGACGGCCGCCCCGTCGACCCGGTACACGGCCCCTGGCCGCTCCTCGCCGGCACCGCGGGCAAGCCGGTAGAACTAACCGTCCTGCCCGCCGACCCAGACTCCGTCCCCGTCGACCCGAAGACCCGGACCGGCATGTTTGCCTCCGCCGACCCGATAACCCCCGACGACCCCGCCGAGGCGCCCGCCCCCGCCCTTGCGTCCGCAGATACCCAAGAACCCGAAACCCCCTCAGAGTCCGAGGACCCCCAGGAACCCGAAGGCCCCGCCGAACCTCAAGCACCCCAGGGGAGACGCGTGGTGGTCGTGCCGCTGCGCGACGAGCGGCGGCTGCGCTACCAGGACTGGGTGGCGGGCCGCCGCCAGTTCGTCCGGGCCCGGTCCGACGGACGGATCGGCTACCTGCACGTCCCCGACATGATGGGGGAGGGCTGGGCGCACCTGCACCGCGACCTGCGCGCGGAGATGGGCCGCGACGCGCTGATCGTGGACGTCCGCGGCAACCGCGGCGGGCACACCTCCCAGCTCATCGTGGAAAAGCTGGCCAGGCGGATCATCGGCTGGGGTTCGGGGCGCTGGCTGCGCCCGGAAAGCTACCCGGAGGAGGCGCCGCGCGGCCCGCTCGTCGCCCTGACCGACGAGTTCGCCGGGTCCGACGGCGACATCGTCACCGCGGCGATCCGCTCGCTACAGCTCGGCCCGGTGGTGGGCGCCCGCACCTGGGGCGGCGTGGTCGGCATCGACGGGTCCGGCCACGGCCTGGTCGACGGGACGCGGATCACCGTCCCGCGGTACGCGTTCTGGTTCAATGACTACGGCTGGGGCGTGGAGAACTACGGCGTCGACCCAGAAGTCGAGGTCCTGATCACCCCCGACGACTGGGCCGCCGACCGCGACCCTCAGCTGGAGGTGGCCATCGACCGGGCACTCGCCCTCCTCGCCGAGCGTCCCCCGGTGCCGCCGCCCGACGTAGCGACGGGCCCCGTCAAGCGCCGCCCCCCCCCCCCCCCCCCCCCCCGAAACCCCCCCCCCCCCCCCCCCCCCCCCCCCCGCCCCCCCCCCCCCCGCCGCCCCCCCCCCCCCCCCCC
>Ga0187807_1000119_pt1 | contig 21614 bp, 18 predicted proteins | sample NC_wetland_sal_i_4_FD_132432 | JGI IMG/M metagenome (GOLD analysis project Ga0187807, IMG submission 132432) | Wetland sediment microbial communities from Neuse River Estuary, North Carolina, USA - ASW_2 | ecosystem: Environmental > Aquatic > Freshwater > Wetlands > Sediment | place: USA: North...
AACGGTTCTAGCGGCCGCAGCGGCTCCACCGAGACCAAATGGCCGGGCTACATCCTGCCCGCCAGCTACGACTCCGGCTTCAGCATGCGGTTCATGGTCAAGGACATGAACATAGCGCTACGGCTGGCCGAGGCTGCCGGGACGCCCGCTCCGCTCAGCCGGGCCGCGGTCGAGGCGTGGACCGCCGCCACCGACGCGATGCCGCCAGGCGCCGATCACACCGAGATCGCCCGCTGGCTCGCCGGCCCCGGCGACTAGCCGAGCCCGAGAGCGCTGGGACAACAGGAGGCACCGCGTCCATGGCGTTGACACCCCGCCAGCAGCAGGTCAAGGACGAGTTCATCGCGGTGCGCGGCACCTGGAGCAAGGCCTGGGAACGCATACTCGAGCTGGATGCCGAGTTCCTGCACGCCTACCTCGAGTGGTCTGCCGTGCCGCTCCGGAAGCGGCACCTAGAGCCGAAGGTCCGGGAGTTCATCTCCATCGCAGCCGACGGCGCCGCGACCCACCTCTACGAGCCCGGCATCCGGCAGCACGTCCGGGCCGCACTCGATCTGGGCGCCTCGGCGGCCGAGGTGATGGAGGTGCTGGAACTCACCAGCACGCTCGGCATCCACGCCTGCAACATCGGCGTGCCGCTGCTGATCGAGGTGCTCACCGAAGAGGGCCAGCGGGACGGTCCGGCGCCGCTGTCGCCCCGGCAGCAGCAGCTAAAGGCCGAGTTCACCGCCAACCGCGGCTACTGGCACGAGTTCTGGGACGGCCTGCTCGAGCTGGATCCGGAGCTCTTCGCCGCGTATGTGCGCTTCTCCTCGGTGCCCTGGCAGACCGGCGTGCTCGAGCCGAAGGTGAAAGAGCTCGTCTACATCGCCTTCGACGCCGCCGCGACGCACCTGTACGCGCCCGGCCTGAAGCTGCACATGCGCAACGCGATCCGACTCGGCGCCACGACCGCCGAGATCCTCGAGGTACTCGAGATCGTCAGCGTTATCGGCATTCACGCCGCCACTGTCGGGGTTCCGATCCTGGCCGAGGAACTGGCTCGTGCCTGACCCAGGGCCGGATTCGCGCTGGCCGGCGGCAGCTGAGGTTCGGCCCGCCGCGCTGCCGCCCGGCTACGGAGCGCTGCTGCAGGGAGCCTTCGACGCGCACGTGCACGGCCAGCCGGACATACTGGCCGCGCTGCAGCTGCGGGGCAGCGACCTGGACACGATCCGGCTGGCCCACGCCTACGGGATCGCGGGCTGGGTGCTGAAGTCACACCTGTGGATCACCACCGACCGCGCCCGGCTGCTGCAGGAGCAGGCGGCCGAGCTGCACTTCACCGTGCTCGGCAGCATCACGCTCAACCCGGTCATGGGGGGCCTGTCCGGAACGCTCGTCGAGTTCGCCGCGGCGCACGGCGCGCGGGTGGTGTTCCTGCCCACCTGGGGATCAGCCGCTGACGTGGCCCGTGACGGGTACATCGCCCGGCTGCTGCGATCGGCCATCCCGTCGTTCGACCGCTACGCCGAAGCGAACGCCATCTCGCTGCTCGCGCCGGACGGCCGTCTGTCCGGCCCGGCGACCGAGGTGATCGACGCCTGCCGCGAGCGCGGGCTGGCCCTGGCGACCGGCCACGCGTCGCTCGCCGAGAGCCGGGCCGTCGCGGCGTACTGCGCTGAGACCGGCCAGCGGGTCCTGGTGACGCACCCGCTGCACTACGTTTCCAGCACGACCGAGCTCCGCGTCTTCGCTGAGCTCGGCGCCTACGTCGAATTCTGCAACGGGCCCCTGCTGCATCCCGACGGCCACCTGTCCGTCCGCGACATTCACGAGGCCATCGCGGCCGTCGGTACCGATCGCGCGGTGCTGACCACCGACGCGTTCTCCCGCTGGGCACCGCCGCAGCCAGAGTGCCTGCGGATGTTTGCCGAGCAACTGGCCTACCTCGGCTGGCCGGCTACCGACCTGCACCGGATGCTGGCCACCAACCCGCGCGCCTTCCTCGGCATCACGCCAGTGCCGCCGGACGACGCCAGCAACTCACCGGAGGAAGATTGAGCGCACGCGTGCCCAGGCTTGAGCTCGCCGATATGACGGCCGAGCAGCGCGAGTTCTATGACCGCTACGCCACCGGCGTCCGGTCCGGTCCGGGCACCACGTTTGCCCTCGTCGACACCGACGGCCAGCTGCTTGGCCCGCCGGCAGTGTGGGTGCTGAGCCAGCCGCTCGGCCTGGCGCTGGAGCGGTTCGGCTACGCCATCCGCTACCAGCTGAACCTGTCGCGGCGCGCCCAGGAGATCGCGATATTGATGGTCGCCCAGCACCGGCAGAGCGAGTTCGAGCGGTTCGCGCACGCGCAGGCTGGCGCGAAGGCGGGCCTGTCCGATGCGGACCTAGCGGCACTCGCGGCCGGTAGCGCGCCGACCCTGCGCACCGACGAGGAGCGGGCTGTGTACGAGGTCACCAGGCGGGTACTCGACGCTGGCTCGCTGGATCCGGACGAGTACGAGCGCTACGCCGATACGCTCTCGGTGCCCAGGCTCTTCGAACTGGTCACGCTCATCGGCTATTACCTCATGCTCGCCACGCAGCTGAGCGTGTTCGACATCCAGCCGCCGGCGCAGGCGGGGTGACCGCGAAATGGCCGACTACTCAATCTGGGTGCTGGAGTACGGCTACGTCGATCAGTTCCCGGCAAGCAGCCTGCTGGCGGCGCAGCCCCACCAGGGTCACCGGCGGATGCCCTACTGCTTCGCGCTGCTGCGGTCAGCGCAGCGCTGCATCCTGGTCGATACCGGATTCGCCAACCCGGCAGTGCATCAGCGGCTCACCGACAAGTACGGCACCACGTACTGGAGCTCGCCCGTAGACGTACTCGACCGCGTCGGAGTGCGGGCCGCCGACGTGGACGCCATCGTGCTGACCCACAATCACCTCGACCACTCCGGATGCGTGGGCGCCTTCCCGAACGCGCACGTCTACGTGCAACGGCGCGAACTGGCCAGATACGCCGACGCGCTGGCACTTCCTAGCAGGTTTGAGTTCCTGCTGCGGGCCACCGATCCAGCGCTGCCGGACCTGCTGGCTGCGCGCGATCAGGTACTGCGCGTCACCTACGCCAACGGCTACCTGCCAGTGACTGACGGGATCGAGGTCAGGCCGGCCTTCGACACGCACACCGCGGGGTCACAGTTCGCACTGGTGGACAACGCCGCAGACGGCCGGTGGCTGTTCGCGGGCGACAACGTGTACGTGTATCAGAACATCGAGGGCATCGGCGGTGACGGCGTCCTCGAGCCTATCGGCACGTCCACCGGCAGCCAGTCGGTCTGGCTTAGCTGCATCGACCAGGCGCTGTCCTGGGTCGGCCGCGACACCGGCCGCGTCCTGCCATTCCACGACAGCGAGGTGTTCCGTCGCTTCCCGTCGTGCTGCCACGTCGACGGCCTGCACGTCGCGGAGGTCAGCCTGGCGGCCGGGCACCAGTCCGTACTCACCAGACCAGCTACCTGAGCTGGGGAAGGCGTCGCAGCATGGCTGAATCGGGTCCGGACCGGGTAGCCCTGGTCACCGGGGCAGCGGGCGGCATCGGGCAGGCAGTGGTCAGCCTGCTGCGTGCCCGCGGTTACGGGATCATCGCCGAAGACATCTCGCCCGCCGTCGGCGAGCTCGGCTCGGATGACATGATCGTCCCGCTCCAGGCGGACGTGTCGCTGACCGAGTCCGCGCAGCGCGCCGTCAGCCTGGCGCTGGATCGGTTCGGCCGCCTGGATCTGCTGGTGAACAACGCCGGGCTGTTCCTGCGCAAGCCCACCGAGCTGTGCACGGACGACGACTTTGACGTCCTGATGGCCACCAACGTCCGGGGCGCTTTCATTCACGCGCGCGAGTCGCTCGGGCCGCTGGCGCAGACCAGGGGGTCGATAGTGAACCTGGCCTCGATCTCCGGCCTGGTCGGCATGCCGGGCCAGACCGTCTACGCGATGACCAAGGGCGCGATAGTGCAGCTGACCCGGCAGCTCGCCGTCGAGCACGCGCACCGCGGCATCCGGGTCAACGCGGTGGCGCCCGGGGCGGTCGACACCGAGTTCGTCGCTCACGCGCGCGACGCCGCGGCCGACCCCGACCCTGCCGGGAGCCGGGCTAGCGCCATTAGCCAGCATCCGATCGGCCGGATACTGACACCGGCCGAGGTCGCGGAGGCGATCGTGTTCCTGGCATCGGACGCGGCGAGCGGCATAACCGGCTCGATACTCAGCGTCGACGGCGGCTACGTCGCGCGCTGACCAGCGCCGAGCTCACAGCACAGGCAGGAGGTGTCCGGTTTGCTGAGGCGGCAGGCCCACCGCCCGGTCCGGGTCGCGATCATCGGCGCGGGCTTCGGCGGCATCGCGGCGGCGGTCAGGCTGCGGACCCGAACCCGCGCGCAATTCGTGATCTTCGAGACCGCCGCCGGGATCGGCGGCACCTGGTGGCACAACCGCTACCCCGGCTGCGAGGTCGACGTTCACTCGCACGCGTACTCGTACTCCTTCCTGAAGTACGACTGGCCGCGCACCCACGCGACCCAGCCCGAACTGCTTCGCTATGCCGAAGACGTCGTCGACCAGTTCGGCCTGCGCCCGCACATTCGCCTGAACACCGCGGTGACCCTGGTCCGCTGGATTCCCGCGACTGAGCGATACGAGGTACACACGCAGGACGGTGACGTCGAGCACTTCGACGTGGTCATCTCGGCCGTCGGCCTGCTGAGCCTGCCGCGCATTCCCGACTGGCCGGGGCTCAGCGAATTCGGCGGCACCGCGTTCCACACCGCTGCCTGGCCGGACCAGCTTGAGCTGTCCGGCCGTCGCGTCGCCATCGTCGGCACCGGGTCAACGGCGGCCCAGGTGGTCCCCGAGGTCGCTGCCCAGGCCGACCGGCTGTATGTCTTCCAGCGGGAACCCGGCTGGGTGGAGCCCAAGCTGGAGCGAGCGTTCAGCCCGGCCGAGCGGTGGATCTACCGGCGCGTTCCCGGTACCCAGAAGGCTCACCGCGCCTGGCTGTTCTACAAGGCGATGCAGCGCGGCAAGGCCTTCGACGCCAGCAGCAGGCGGCAGGCTGAGCGGCGGGCAGGCTGCCTCGCCTTCATCCGCTCTGCGATCGCCGACGAAGCGGTGCGCAACAGCGTCACGCCTGACTACCCGTGGGGATGCAAGCGCGTCATCCTGGCGTCCACCTACTACCCCGCGCTGGACCGGCCGAACGTCGAGCTAGTACCGCACGCGGTGACCAGGGTCACGCCCTCCGGCGTCGTCGATGACACCGGCACCGAGCGGCAGGTCGACGTTCTCATTCTGAGCACCGGCTTCCAGCCGACGAACTTCCTGGCCGGGCTGGTTGTCACGGGCGTGGGTGGCGTCAGCCTGCACGAGGCGTGGCGGTCGCGCGCCGCCGCTTATCTCGGCATCACCGTCGCGGGATTCCCTAACTTCTTCATCCTCTACGGGCCGAACACCAACGGGGCGGGGTCGATCATCGCCCAGCTCGAGCGGCAGGCCGAGTTCGCAGCCCGCGCGGTCGCAGGCATCGAGCGGGGACGCTGGCGGTACGTCGACACCGATGCGGCGGCTCAGCGCCGCTACGTCGAGTGGATTGACCTGCAGATCGCCAGGCACGCCTCAGCGATGGAAGCCGGCTGCACGAACTACTACCACGACGCGCAGGGCGCGAACATCACCCAGTGGCCGTCCAGCCATCTGAGGTACCTGCTGCTGACCAGGATCGCCGGGCGTCGCGGGCTCCGGCCGATGACGGCCGCCCGGGCCGGCCACCCGGCGAGCCAGGCTCGGTCGGCTGGGTCCCGCCCCGCCTGAACCGCCATAGACCGCCAGAGTGCCCACCACGGGCATAGCGGCCCGTGGTGGGCACTCTTGTGGTATTTGACCGTCGTCAGGCCGGGACTTCTGCCTGTGCTTCGGTCAGTACCTTCTCGGCGATGCGGAAGGATTCGAGCGCGGCTGGCGCGCCGCAGTAAGCGGCGGTCTGCAGCAGCACCTCCTGGATCTCCGCCTGGGTGCAGCCGTTGCGCAGTGCACCGCGGACATGCACGGCGAACTCGGTCGGGCGGTTGAGCGCGGTGAGCATGGCGAGGTTGACCAGGCTCCGGGTGCGACGGTCCAGGCCCGGCCGGCTCCAGATGTCGCCCCAGCAGGTCGCGGTGACGAACTCCTGGATCGGCCGCGAGAATTCGGTGGCCGCCGCGAGTGCCTTGTCGACGTGCGCGTCGCCTAACGCCTCACGCCGGATCTCAAGGCCGCGCTCCAGCCGCTGCGACTGACCGTCCATCATTGCCCTCTCCCTCCAGCCTGGGGCGGAGACAGTAGGCCGCCGCGCCGCACTAGCGGCTCCTACACGCCGTCTGATCATCATACAATTGGGCAGGCGCAGGCGCATACCACGGGACCGCCAGATACCAGCGGTAACCAGAGCTTCATCGGGTCGTAACACCGGCGCCGAGCCGTGGCGCGCAGCGCCGGAGCGGACGGCCGATGACCGCGTTCTGGCAGACCCGGATGCGCGCCGCTGCGACGGACGGCTTACGGGTTGCCGTCCTGCTCGGCGAGCGCCCGCAGGCCGACCCGTCCGGCCTGCTCGACGTGCCAGCTACAGGCGCGAGCGGCGCCGTCGGCATCGTTGCCGAGCACCGCGTCGACGATCGCCCGCAGTTCCCCGACGCTCTCTGCGGCCCGGCCCGGTACCGACAGCGACAGCCAGCGCAGCACGCTCACCCGGGCGTGCAGACCAGCGACCACGGTGCGCAGCGCGTCGTTGCCACAGCCCTCGAACAGCACGTCGTAGAAACCGTTCTTGGCCGCGAGCACCGGCGTGCCCCGCTCTGCCATCCGCTCGATTTTGTGCAGCGCCTTGACTAGGGCGTTGCGCTGCGCGGCCGTGGCGCGCTGCACGAACAGCCGCCCGGCCAGTCCCTCCAGCGCCGAGCGCACCTCGTAGAGTTGCCTGGCCTCGTCGGCGCTCACGCTCGCGACGATGGTGCCCTTGTTCGGAATAGCCGTGACCAGGCCCTCGGCAGCCAGCTCGCGCAGCGCCTCGCGGACGCTCGTCCGGGAGACACCAGTCAGCTCCACAAGCTCACGCTCGATAAGCCGCTGGCCGGGAGCGAGCTGCCGCTCGATTATGGCCTGCCGCAGATTGTCCAGAACCTGTGCGCGCACTGGCGCGGGCGTCCGCTCCACGCGCAGCGCGCTCGCGACGTCAACCAGCCCTTCCTCCAACCGACCGGCCAGCTTCCCCGGCGAAATGCTACATGGCCGACCGCACAGGCCGATTGTATGCTCATCAGACGAAGGGCGGAACTGTCGGCGGCATCAGGTACCGGATAAGGGAACGCGGCGCCGCGTCCGCGGGTCTCGCCCGCACGGCCGCGGCACCTGCAGCTAGGCCCGGCCGTTGAGGTCCGGTAGCGCCGCGGTCCCCGGCAGCTCGCTAGCCGGCCGCCCTAGGCCGGCGGCCGGCCTGCCTGCGCGGCGGGGCTGGCCTGCGCCGCCGCTTCAGCGGCCACCGCCCGCGCCCAGCGCAGGTCCGCCTTGCCGGACGGGCTGCGCCTGACGTCAGGCACGAACACGATGCTGCGCGGCTTCTTATAGTCCGCGAGCCGCTCGGCGACGTAACCAACCAGCGCGTCCGGGCTCACCTCGGTGTCTGCTGCCGGCGCCACGACAGCCGTGACGCGATGCCCGAAGCGCGGGTCGGGCAGCCCGACGACCAGCGCGTCCCGGACGCCTGGGTGCTGGACGAGGACCTGCTCGACCTCCTCGGCGAAGACCTTCTCGCCGCCGGTGTTGATCACCCGGCTGTCCCGGCCGTGGAACGTGATCGACCCGTCGGCCTCGATCGACGCGAGGTCCCCCGGCGCTACCCAGCGCCTGCCGCCGATTATGCGGAACGCCTGCGCGGTCTTCGCCGCATCGCCGAGGTAACCGGTCTCATCGTCGGCCGGCGCGGCCAGGACACCGACCTGGCCCGAGCCCGGGACGACGTCGCGGCCAGCGTCGTCGATGACCCTCGCACCTGGTGCCAGCGTGAAGCGGGAGGTGACAACGTCATCGCCGCGCCGTGTCTCGCACACCGCGAACGGGCCGCCCTCGGAGGCAGCGACCGCATCCCGGCAGGCGAAGTCGCCGTGGGCGAGGAGCCGGCGCTTGACGTCGGCGCTCCACGTGACGCCGACGCTGAGAATGCGGCGCAGGCTCGACAGGTCATAGGGACGGCCGTCGCGCGCCGCCCGGTCCAGCGCGTCGGCCAGCGGCAGAGCGAATACGTCGCCCACGATGGAGACCGTGTCCACCCGCTGGCTGGCGACGGTGCGAGCAAGCTCGTCGGCGTCGTAGGACCGGGACGTCAGGTAGACCACGCGACCGCTTCCGAGCAGGGCGCCCAGCGTGGTGTACATGCCGGTCGCGTGCATCAGCGGCGGTGCCGGCAAGCAGACGGTGGCGTCGCCGCGCTCGCTCAGCCGCTGCGTCGCTGCGCGCAGCTCGTCGAGCGACTCCGGCACCGGCTCGGCCAGGAGCAGGAATCCGTTGCCGCTGGCGACCCGGTACAGCCATTCATGGTTGACGAGCACGCCCTTGGGCTTGCCAGTAGTGCCGCCGGTGTACATGAGCCAGTGGTCCACGCCGCGCTCGGTCCTGGGTAGCGGCGCCGACGCGTCGATGGCCTCGGCATAATCGGCCGTCATCGGCGCCGCCACGGGCTGGCTATGGCCCCCGTTCACCGGCAGCGCGCCACCGACCCGCACGAGCGTGTGCAGCGCCGGGACGTCCCGTTGAGCCTCCGTGACGCGTCTGCTCAGTGACGCGTCGAAGATGACCGCTGACACCTGCGCGTCGTCGAACACGTGCCGCATCTCGGGTGCCTGATACCGGTAGTTGATGTTGACCGGTACCGCCCGCAGCTTGAGGACTGCGAACACGCTCTCCAGGTACTCGATGCCGTTATACAGGGCGATCGCGACCCGATCCTCGGTACCGACGCCGCGGCCTGCCAGGAAGGCGGCCAGCCGCGAGGCTCGGTCGTCGAGCTCCCGCCAGGTCGCGCTGCGCTCCCCGTGCGTAACCGCGATCCGGTTAGCGCGGACGTCCGCCACGGTCTCCAGCACCGTCGCGAAGTTCTCCCTCACGCTCGCCACCGCCTTCTCGGCCGATGCGGCCGGCGCCGCACGGGGATCTCCGGCCAGCGGCCCGCAGCCGCGTCAGGCTCAGTCAACCTAGACCGGCCACCGGGCGTCAATCGCCCGTCGGCGAGCAGGACCTGCCGCTGTGCAGGCCGGCGCGGCCGACGATAGAAAATGTGGGGGACGGCTCGTCCGCGCGGCGATCGGAAGCCGTGCCTAGACTGCGGCGGTGCCGCAGACGCCGGGAGTTGTCCAGCCAGCCGGGAGGTGGCGCATGACCGAGAATTCGGACGCTGCGCAGCTCATTGCCGAGCGAGTAAGCCAGGCCTTGGCGGCGGCCGACCTGACTGCCTACGCTCACCTGCTGCACCCGGACGTGCGCTGGGGCGCGCCCGGCGATCCGTCGCCCCCGTGCCAGAACCGCGCTCAGGTGCTGGCCTGGTACCAGGGCGGCCGCGATGCGGGCACGCGCGCCCGGGTCGTCGAGACGGTGGCGGCAGGCGACAAGGTCCTGGTCGGCGTGGAGGTGATCCGGGCCGATGAAGGCGGCGCGGGCCAGCACACCCGCTGGCAGGTGCTGACCATCCGGGACGGGCTCATCGCCGACATCCGGGGATATGACCAGCGAGCCGACGCCGCCGCGAGCGCTGGCCTCGGGCCTGCACCCCCGGTTCCGGACGCCGCTACCGGCTGGCTCGCGCCCGCGGCGCCGCTAACCAACGGCGAGATCGAACTGCGGCTGCCGGTGGCGGCGGACGCGGCGACACTGCACGGCCACGCGTCCGGGCCGGATGGGCTCGAGGGCGGCTGGCTCCCGCTGGCTGCGGGCGCAGGCCTGGCTAGCTGCGAGACCCTCGTAGCGGACTGGCTTGCCGGGTGGCAGAACCTGCCAAGCCAGAACGGCCCGGCCTTCGCCGTCCAGCAGGCCGCCCAGCCGCGGTTGATCGGTCAGGTCTGGCTGGCCGATCGCGGCGACCAGGTGGTTGAGCTCGGCTACGGGATCGCGCCCGCGCACCGGAGGCGCGGTTATGCCGCGCGCGCGGCGCGGCTGGCGGCCGAGTGGCTGCTCAGTACCGGCCGGGCCGGCGTCGTCGAACTCCGCATCGGTCAAGACGACGTCGCCAGCCAGCGGGTCGCGGCCGCAGCCGGCTTCGCTCCGGCGGGGACGGTGCAGTCCTACGTACCGGGGACCGGCCAGACGTTCACCGACCTGCGCTTCATCCTGGTCTCCGCATCCAGGTCTCCGCGTGACGCCACCTGACCCCCACGGACCCCACACGGTAGGCAACGGCGCGGACCCGGACGCCGACCGCCGCTACCTGCTGGCCGCCCTGATCCTGCTGGCGGCCTTCATGCTCGCCGAGGTCATCGTCGCCTTCGTGGCCGGGTCGCTAGCCCTGCTGGCCGACGCGGGGCACATGCTCGCCGACGTCGGCGCTATCGCCGGAGCGCTCTGGGCCATCCGGCTGGCCGCGCGGCCGCCCACCGGAGCCTGGACGTTCGGCTGGAAGCGCGCAGAGATCCTGTCGGCCGCTGCCAATGGCATCACCCTGCTGGTTGTCGCGGGCATCGTCACCGTGCAGGCCGTCATCAGGCTCATCCACCCGCCGCCCGTGGATGGCGCTCCGGTCCTGACGGTTGCCCTGGCGGGCATGGCCGTCAACGTCACCGCCGCGTGGGCGCTCGCGAGGGCAAACCGGTCTAGCCTCAACATCGAAGGCGCGTTCCGGCACGTGCTCACCGACCTGTACGGCTTCCTCGGCACCGCCGCCGCAGCCGTGATCATCCTGACCACCGGCTATGTCCGCGCTGACGCGATCGCGTCGCTGCTCGTCGTGGTGCTCATGGCCAGGGCGGCGTGGGAGCTGTTGCGTGACTCGGGCCGCATCCTGCTCGAGGCCGCACCCGAGAACATCGATCTCGACGCCGTGCGGGCGCACCTGCTGGCCACAAGCCACGTCCAGGATGTGCATGACCTGCACGCCTGGACCGTCACCTCGAGCTTGCCCGCGCTGTCCGCGCACGTCATCATCGACGACTCCTGCTTCACCGACGGGCACGCGCCCCAGCTTCTCGACCAGTTGCAGGCCTGCCTGGCCGGGCACTTTGATCTCGAGCACTCGACCTTTCAGCTTGAGGCCGCTGCGCACGCCGGACACGAGCCAGGCACCCACTGACTGTTGCGCCCGGAACTGACGGTGCTGCCGTGCTTGTGAGCAACGTCACTGACCTGGGGGGATTGCCCGCTCGGCCCGCAACCGGGTAACCTCGAAGAGGTTGACAAGGCACCTCGTTCGGTGAGGCGTCGACACGAACATAGGCCACTGATCCGACGACGTCGAGAGACGCCCAGGGTCAGGACAGGTCTCCCCGGCCTAAGGGGTGACCCGAAGTGGCTGTACCCAGCGTGCTACGTCGTGTCGTGCCAAAGCTCTGACGAGTTGGGGTGTTTGCGGCTCTGCCGATATTTCTCCCCTCGTGTGCCGAAGCGGGCGCCCGCGTGTGCCATGACCGGGGGGAGGCGAGATATGGAACCAAGTAGACCGGGCCATCAACGGCCCGTCACCCAGGCGATCTCGTTTCTCACCGGCGCGCGGTAGCCACCCGCCCTGCGAACCGCCGCGGCTGCGCCTGAGCGCAGAGCGGATGGATGCTGCGTGCCTCCCCCGGCAAGGGAGGAATGGCCATGACCTCGCAGAGTGCAGAGCTGCGCAGCGCGGTACTCGACTCCGAGCACGCCGGCGACATTCGCGGTGCGCTCGGCACGATCCGGCTGGACGACCTCGGTCCGCGGCGCGGCGCGTCGGCGGTGCTCAAGACACTGCTGGCGATCGTTGGCCCCGGCCTGATCGTGATGGTCGGCGACAACGACGCAGGGGCGTTCGCCACCTACGGGCAGGCGGGCCAGAACTACGGCACGAAGCTGCTGTGGACACTGCTACTACTGGTTCCCGTCCTGTACGTGAACCAGGAAATGGTGCTGCGCCTGGGCGCGGTCACGGGCGTCGGCCACGCCCGGCTGATCATGGAGCGGTTCGGCAAGTTCTGGGGCGCGTTCAGCGTCGTCGACCTGTTCATACTCAACGCGCTGACGATCGTCACCGAGTTCATCGGTATCACGCTGGCCGCAGGCTTCCTCGGCCTGCCGAAGGTTCCCGCGGTCCTGCTCGCCGCCTGCGTCGTAGTCGCCGCGGCGTTCACCGGCAGCTTCCGCCGGTTCGAGCGCATCGCCCTGGCGTTCTGTGGCGGCAGCCTGCTGCTGATCCCGGTGTACATCCTGGCTCACCCGGCCGCGTCGGAGCTGGCCCGCGGCTTCGTGCTGCCGCAGCTGCCCGGTGGCGCCGGCGCCCTGTCCACCGTGATGCTGCTCGTGATCGGCATCGTGGGCACGACGGTTGCCCCGTGGCAGCTGTTCTTTCAGCAGTCCTATGTGATCGACAAGCGGATCACCCCGCGGTTCATGAAGTACGAGAAGGCCGACCTGTGGATCGGCATCGTCATCGTGGTGATCGGCGGCGCCGCGATCATGGGCGCGACCACGGTGGCGTTCGCACACAGCCACTTGTTCGGCCAGTTCACCGACGCGGGCGGACTCGCCACCGGCCTGCAGGCGTACGGCGGCCGAGCGGCAGGCGTGCTGTTCGCGATCGCCCTGCTGGACGCGTCGATCATCGGCGCGTTCGCGGTGTCGCTGTCTACGGCGTACGCGATCAGCGACGTGTTCGGCATCCACCACTCCCTGCACCGGGGCGTGCGCAGCGCCAAGGGGTTCTATGCCGTCTACGCAGCGCTGATCGCCGTCGCGGCGACCATTGTGCTCATCCCTGGCTCCCCGCTCGGCCTGCTCACCGAGGGCGTGCAGGCACTGGCGGGCGTGCTGCTGCCGAGCGCGAGCATTTACCTGCTGCTGCTCTGCAACGATCGCCAAGTGCTCGGTCCGTGGGTCAATGGCCGTAAGACCAACGCCTTCACTGGGACGGTGGTAGCGGTCCTAGTCGCCCTGTCGGTTATCTTGACCGCTGCCGTGCTCTTCCCCGCCATCAGCGCGCGCCAGATCCTTGACATCATGATCGTCTGCGGCGCTGCCGGCGTGCTGGGCGCGGGGTACCTGGCCAGCCGGCGCCTGCGCGCAGACCCTGCTGCCGACCCGGTGGACCGCTCCGGCCGGGAGAACTGGCGGATGCCGTCGCTGCACCTGCTGCAGCGACCGGCGATGCCCGTCAGCCGCAAGCTCGGCATGGGCGCCCTGCGGGTCTATCTTGCGGTCGCGACGATCCTGGTCATTATCAAGATCGTCGAGCTCGCCCTGAGTCACTGAGTCGGCCGCGGTTGGTGTCGGCTGCTCGTCGTCGACTGGTGGACGCCCGCGCCCGGGCTGCGAAGGATCAAGCGCGAGCAGCAGGTCCGGTTCAAAACCGCGCGCGCACCGCGTTGACCCCGGTTCAGCTCGGCCGTTAATTCAGCACGGTGCAGGCCAACAACCGCGTAGATGTTGCTGTTCCGTTACGAGCAGTTCAGCCTGACTTGTTTCACTCCCAACAGGTTCGTCCGGCATCTGTGTCGGGCCGCGCACGTGCTGCCGCGGCACCCGTGACAAGGAGGAACGATGCCTGTCCCCGCTTCTGCATTACCAGCCAGAACCTGGCTCCGCCGTCGGCTCGCAGGGATCTGGATGCTGGCGACGTGCCTGGCCCTGGGCGGCGCGATGGCCGTCGCACCAGCCGCGTCAGCCCAGTCCACGATGCCCAAGCTTGATCACGTGTTCCTGATCATGGAGGAGAACAACGGCTTCGGCGACGTGATCGGCAACCCGGCCGCACCGAACCTCAATTACCTCGCCAACACCTTCGGCCTCGAGACCGACTACTTCGGGGTCAGCCCGGACAGCAGCGAGTCCAACTACGTGGGCCTGCTCGGCGGTAGCACGTTCAACGTCCAGAGCGACGACGCGTACTGGATGAACAGCGTCGACGCGCCGAGCCTGATCAGCCAGCTAGACCACGCCGAGATCAGCTGGAAGGCCTACCTGCAGGCGCTGCCGCATCCGAACTACGAGGGCATCTGCTATCCGGAGAAGTGCAACGGCGCGCCCGACAGCGACCCGCTGTATGTCTCCAAGCATGACGCGATCCAGAACTTCACCACGTCGTGGAATGCAGCGGACTGGTCGCGGCAGGTGCCCATCGGGCAACTGTGGACCGACCTTAGCGCCGGCGACGTGCCGCGCTTCAGCTACATCGTTCCGGACGAGTGCCACGACATGCACGGTGACCCGCCCTACTGCCTGGATAGCGGCAACATCGGTGACCCGCAGAACCAGCACCTGGTCTCGGTCGGCGATGCGTACCTCGGCCAGCTGGTCAGCGCGATCACGAGCGCGCAGTTCTGGGCGCACGGCAACAACGCGATCGCCATCACGTTCGACAACGGCGACGACAACTCCGGCTGCTGTGACGCCAACCCTGGCGGCGGCCAGGTTGCGACCATCGTGGTGACCAGCCACGGCCCGCGCGGCGTGCAGGACTCGCAGCCCGCCAATCACTACTCGCTGCTGAGCAGCATCCAGCAGGCCTTGGGCCTCGGCTGCCTGCAGTTCACCTGCGACTCGGCCAACGTGCAGCCCATCGCGCCGCTATTCGCGATCACCGGCTCGGCGGCGACCGCCACCAAGCCGCTCCCCGAGGAAACCTGGCCAACACCCACACCTACCGTCACCGAGCCGACATCGATCCAAAAGGGCGGCCAGAAGTCGGGCGGCTGGACCGTCGACAACGTCCAGCTCTACGGGACGTCCGACAACAGCGCGGGCGCAATCGCCGGGTCGTCGCCGAGCGATATCTGGGCGGTCGGCGACTTCCTGCCCGACACCGCAACCAGCAACCAGGACGCCACGCTCAGCTTCGCCGAGCACTTCAACGGCAAGAAGTGGACGGTGGTGCCGACGCCCAACACCGGGGTCAACTTCAACTCGTTCTACGGCGCCGCAGCTAACCAGGGCCAGGCCTGGGCGGTCGGCGAGTACCTGAACAGCGACTACCAGGACCGCGCCCTGATCGAGACGTGGAATGGCTCCCAGTGGTCCATTGCCAACAACCCCCAGCCCGGCTCGCAGCGCGACATGCTCTTCGGGGCATCCGCGGTATCGCCATCGGACGTGTGGGTCGTAGGCGACCAGGAGGGCGCTAACGGCAAGTTCGAGACCCTCGCGGAGCACTGGGATGGCTCTAGCTGGCGTGCCATCCCGACGCCGGATCCCGGCTCGGCTGGCAACCACCTCTACGCCGTGGACGCGGTGAGCGCAGACAACGTCTGGGCTGCTGGCATGACGCTCAATGGAGATTCTCCCGACCAGGGCCTTGTCGAGCACTGGGACGGCCAGCAGTGGTCGGTCGTGCCGCTGCCGGCCCAGGCCTCAGCGGACCTCGTGATGCTCGACGGCATCGCCGCTACCGCTGGCCAGGTCTGGGTGGCGGGCGAGGCGGACAGCCCGGAGGGCGGCGGCCAGCCGCTCGTCGCGGGCTATCAGGACGGGACGTGGACAACCGCGCAGCTGCCCACCGTCCCCGACGACGCGAACTGGACCAACCTGCTGGGCATCGAAGTAGCCGGTGACAGCGTCTGGGCGGTCGGCACTTACGTGGACCCGGCGACCGACAACAACAACTCGCTGGTGCTGCAGGGCACCGACGGCACCTGGACCATCAACCACGCGCCTGACCCTGGCAGCGGCAGCAACATCCTCGGCGGTATCACCAACGTGGACGGCCAGCTGTGGGCCGCCGGAATCTATGACAACGGCGGCAGTGAGCTAGCGCTGATCATGCAGAGGTAACGCGCCCGGGTTTGGCTCCGGCCCGGCCACGTCCGTGGCCGGGCCGGAGCCGCTCGGCTGGGGTGCACCTCGCGATGCATGTCCGCGCCTCCACGCGATCTTCACATCGCTGACGGGCGGCCTCCACGGGTGACTGGTCGGCTGCACAGAAGACGCACGCATCCGTGACCAGAGGGGGGACGTCATGAACGTCATCGCGCGGCCGGCCGTGGACCAGCTCCGTGAGCGGGTGCGTGCACCGGTCATCACCTCCGGGGATCCGGGCTACGACGAGGCACGAGCAGTACATAACGGCATGTTCGACAAGCACCCGGACGTAGTCATCCGGGCCGAGCAGGCGGCCGACGTCATCGCAGGGGTGAACTTCGCCCGCGACGCCGGGCTCACGCTCGCGGTGCGAGGAGGCGGGCACAGCGCGCCGGGGTTCGGCACCTGCGACGGCGGGGTGGTGATCGACCTGTCGCTCATGCGAACGGTGTACGTCGACCCGGCCGCAGCCACTGCGCGTGCGGGCGGCGGTGCCACCTGGGGCGACTTCAACTACGCCACGCACGCATTCGGCCTGGCGACAACCGGCGGCATCGTCTCCACCACCGGGGTGGCGGGCCTGACACTCGGCGGCGGCATCGGGTACCTGAGCCGCCCGTACGGCCTGTCGATTGACAACCTGCTCTCCGCCCAGGTGGTAACCGCCGACGGTCGCGTCCTTCAGGCCAGCCGGGACGAGAATGCCGACCTGTTCTGGGCGCTGCGTGGCGGTGGCGGGAATTTCGGCGTCGTTACCGAGTTCGAGTTTCAGTTGCACCCCGTCGACGACGTCTACGCCGGCCTGTTCCTGTACGAGCTGGAATCGGCACGCGACCTGATGCGGTTCTTCGCCGAGTTCATTCCGACAGCGCCAGAAGCCTACGGTGCCTTCCCGGCCTTCCAGATCGCACCGCCGTTGCCGTTCATCCCGGCGGATCGCGTCGGTGACACGTTCTGCGCGGCCATCGTCCACTGGGCGGGCCCGCTTGCCGAGGGCGAGCAGGCACTCGCGCCGTTCCGCGCCATCGCGCCGGTGGTAGCCGAGATGGCGGGTCCGATGCCGTATCCGGCCCTCAACAGCGCGTTCGACGCCCTGTTCCCGAAGGGCATCCGCAGCTACTGGAAGGGCAGCTTCCTCCGCGGTCTCCCCGACGCGGCGATCGACCAGCATCTCGTCCACGGCGCCAGGGTCCCGGAGGTGAGCGCGACCATGCACCTCTACCCGATCAACGGCGCGTGCCACCGGGTCGGACCGGACGAGTCCGCGTTCGCCTACCGCGATGCGACGTTCGCGCAGGTCATAGTCGCCGCATGGCAGGACCCAGCCGTCGACGACGACCGAGTCCGCTGGGTGCGGGACTATCACGCGGCCATCGAGCCGTATGCAGAGCCAGGCGGCTACGTCAACTTCATGGCCAGCGACGACGACGGGCGCGTCCAGGACAACTATCGGGGGCACTACCAGCGACTGGCCGAGATCAAGGCGCGCTATGACCCGGGCAACCTGTTCCACCTAAACCAGAACATCCGGCCGGCCTGATGCCAGGCAGCCGAAACGTCGCACCGGCGACGTACGCCCGGCTGCTACGACTTCGACGTCATCGCCGAGATGGCCTGATAGCCGGGCGTCCCGGCGACGCTCGGTAGTCTGCTACGCATGGAGCAGGCAGACACAAACGCCGCTATCTGGAGATCCGACGAGATCGTCCAGACCTGGGCTGCGGAGGCGGCTGATCGTGAGCGCAACCACGGGGCACAGTGGCGGCTCATGGCTCTCCTGCTCCCCTTCGGCGAGCGAGACGAATTCACCTTCCTGGATCTCGGGGCGGGCACGGGGGCCGCGTCGAAGGCGATACTCGAACGCCACCCCCGCAGTACCGGCATCCTGGCTGACTTCTCCCCGGAGATGATGGGCGCAGGCGAGCTTGAGCTGCGGCCCTTCGCCGGGCGCTACCGGTATGTGGAGTTCGACCTGCTGGCAGGCGACTGGCCCGGTGCCATCCCCGGCGCCGTCGACTCGGTGGTGACCTCACTGTGTGTGCACCATCTGCCTGATGACCGCAAGGAGAGCCTGTTCGCGGAGATCCGCGATCGCCTCGTCCCTGGCGGCTGGTACCTGAACTATGATCCGGTGCGCACCGAAGATCCTGCTGTCGCCGCCACCTGGGAACGGGTGAACGACATCGTCAATCCTGCCGCAGCGCACAAGCGGCACAACCGCACGGCGCAGGAGCAGGCCCGATACGACAACCACGTCCGCTACATGATTCCGCTGGAGCAGCAGCTGGGGTATCTGCGCGCGGCCGGATTCCAGGGCATCGACGTCTACTGGAAGAGACTGGACTACGTGATCTATGGCGGTTATCGGTCCCGCTAGCCAGGCTGCGGCAGGGGATGCCGGCGTGCCGGGAAGTCTCAGGTTGGCGATCGACGCGACGACCGCGGCGATGCTGCGCGCACGCGGGAGCGCCAAGTGGGCGGCGCCCGGCCCGGGCGGATTCGGCGCAGCGGTGGCCGAGATGGACTTCGGCGCGGCGCCGCCGATCCTCGACGCGCTGGCCCGCTTGTCGGCGGAGGCGAACTTCGGCTACCTACCGCCTAAGCTGGCCGACGAACTGGGGCAGGCGTGTGCCGAGTTCCAGCTACGCCGCTACAGCTGGTCCGTCGATCCCGCGCTGATCCACCCGGTCCCGGACGTGATCAGGGCACTGGAGATCGCTATCACGCACTTTTCCCGCCCGGGCTCGCCGGTCATCCTGCCGACACCCGCATACATGCCGTTCCTTTCCGTGCCCGGCTTGCACGGCCGGGAGATCATCCAGGTCAGGATGCGTGAGGAGGCGGGCTTGTGGACCCTGGACCTGGACGCGATCGAGAACGCTTACCGGGGCGGCGGGCATCTGCTCATCTTCTGCAACCCGTACAACCCGCTCGGCCGTGTTTTCACTCAGCGGGAGATGACCCGACTGACCGACGTCGTGGACTCCTACGGTGGCCGGGTCTTCGCCGACGAGATCCATGCGCCGCTCATATACCCAGGCGGACGCCACATCCCGTACGCGTCCACCTCCGACACGGCCGCCGCCCACACCCTCACCGCCACCTCCGCGTCCAAGGCCTGGAACCTGCCTGGCCTTAAGTGCGGCGCGGTGATTCTGACCAGCGCGTCCGACCAGCGGCGGTGGGACGACATGGGAACGTTCGTGGCGCGCGGTGCTAGTAACCCTGGCGTGGCCGCCAGCATCGCCGCGTTCCGGCATGGCGAGGCCTGGCTGGACGAGGTGCTGGCGTACCTCGATGACAGCCGCCACCTGCTGGCCAGGCTGCTGAGCCGCCACCTGTCGCGGGTGCGCTACCGCCCGCCGGAGGGCACGTACCTTGCCTGGCTCAACTGTGCCGCGCTAGACCTGCCCGGCTCACCTGGCGCGCTGATTGCCGAGCTCGCACGCGTGACGGTCGTCGACGGTCCCGCCTTCGGCGACGGGGGCGACGGCGCCGTCCGGCTCAACTTCGCGACGCCGCAGCCCGTCCTGACGGAGATGATCGAGCGAATCGCCGCCGCTCTCACCGCGGCCTAGCCGGCTCAGGCCGCCAACTGCCGGATCGCCGCCGGCAGCGTGTCGAGCGCCTCGTCGAGAGCTCCCTGCGACACGTGCCGACGCACCACGCCAGCGACGAGGCTGGCCGCGCGCGGCACCTCCGTGTCGTGAATGCTGGCCTCCTGGGCGAAGCGCCGGACATATTCAGCATGGTCATACTTGTCCGGCACGTGGCTCGGGTTCCACCCGTCGTAGAACACGCCGCGCAGCAGTTCCGGAAGCTGCGCCGCGAAGTGCGCGGCTACCGGCACCGGCAGCCGGTCCCGCAGCACGTGCATCCAGGCACGAGTGACCCGGTAGGCGAAGCGCCGGTCCTGCGTATCGAACTCCCCTGCGACGTCTGCCAGCCAGGAGGTTGCCTTGTCGATGCTGCGGTCTAGGTTGATGACTCCGGTGTACGACATCGCTGGCCTCCTCATGCGCCGCCGGGCAGGGGCGGGATCGCCGGAGATGCTCAACCAGTCCTATGCCCGCCGGCACGAGCAGCTACGCCCGAGCGTCGGCCACTCTCTGACGACTCCCGAGCGGCACCAGCCGGGTGACTTTCCGGCACCGGCATCGAGAAGCGGTGCGTAGTCTCGGCGCTCACACGTCGACGGTCATGGACGCTGACCAGCCGCCGGCCCCTGCTGGCTCGCAGGCCAGCTCGTGCAGCGAAACGGCCTTCGGGATGGCGCCGGTGAACTCGGCGCTCTCGGCGCTGGCCAGTTCGAGTGTCAGCACGATACTGGTTCCGGCCGGATCGGCTGGCCGCACCTGGATCGAAACCGGTATCTCGCCGCGCGTGTCGAGTATGTAGATAATCTCCTCGGCCGCTGCGGCTAGCAGATCGGCGGGACTGCCCGCCTCCAGCCGCCGCCGAGAAGTCCGAACCGGGGACGCCCCAGTGACGTCGGCGAAGGCGCTGACGAGACCGCGTAGCGCAGCGGCTATGCAGTCGCAGCAGGACCCTGCCCACGCCTCGACGCGCAGGTCAGCGGTGTGGGGCACGGTGCGGTAGCCCTGGTCTTTCATGATCAGCCGGCCTCCGCCCTGAAATCCGGGGACGCTGCGACGGGCGGGCGGCCGCTCTCGGCCGACATCTCCCGTATCTACCCACCTGTACTCGCCCGACCACATCGTAAGTAGCTGCCCCATCCTCGGGAACGCCGTTAGTCGCAGCCTGCGCGGGGTTGACCTGCGCCCTGGGACAGCGTGCAAGCTGTTGCTGAGGTGATTGCCATGGCTTTCGCTGATCGCGCCGACGCAGGGCGGCGGCTGGCCGCTCGGCTGACGCAGCTGCGCGGCGAGCCGGTGGTCGTGCTGGGCCTGCCGCGCGGCGGGGTTCCGGTCGCGGCACAGGTCGCGCGCGCGCTGAACGCGCCGCTGGACGTCATCGTCGTGCGCAAGCTCGGCGTGCCGTATCAATCCGAGCTCGCCCTGGGCGCAGCCGGGGAGGACGGCGTGATCGTCATCAATCCCGAGGTCGTCCGCAGGGCCGGCGTGACTGCTGCGGAACTCGCCACAATCGAGACGGAGCAGAAGGCCCGCGTCGAGGCCCGCGCAGCGCGTTACCGGATTGGTCGCCCTCGCGTGGACCTGACCGGACGCATCGCCGTCGTGGTCGATGACGGCATCGCCACCGGCGCCACGGCACGCGCCGCCTGCCAGGTAGCGCGCGCACACGGCGCGGCCCGCGTGGTTCTCGCCGCCCCGGTCGCCCCGCCCGGCTGGGAGGCGTCCATCGGCGGCGACGCCGATGAGTTCGTGACCGTGGAATCTCCGCGCGACTTTTACGCAATAGGCCAGTTCTATGCTGATTTCTCCCAGACAACCGACGAGGAGGTCCTCGCCTGCCTGCGGGCGGCAGACACCGCTCTGCAGGAAGCAGCGCCCACCGGTCCCGGCTTGACCGCTGTTGCCGACGAGGCGGCCGAAGGCGCGCAGGCAGAGGCCACGGCAGGGACGAAACGCCGCCCTGGCTACCTGACCGTGCCGGACAACGCGCCTGCGATCG